>JAABUO010000042.1_pt1 | contig 365405 bp, 268 predicted proteins | sample 5559291 | NCBI WGS metagenome assembly JAABUO01 (sample SAMN10711878, study PRJNA513372) | rock metagenome | isolation source: Antarctica rocks | place: Antarctica: Victoria Land, Finger Mt sud | reverse complement strand
GCGGTGCGGGAGGAGAGGAGGGTGAGGTAGGTGGGTGGGTAGATGTGGGTGTGGGTGTCAATTAGAAGGGGGAACATTGTTGGGGGCGGAGGAGGGGGAATCTGAGTAGGATGCGTCGAGGGCAAAATCGAGTGCTTGAATCAGATGGGGTGGAGAATAAGATAGGGGAAAGGAGGGAAGAGTTATCGAAATGTTCGAAGGTCGAAGATGTCAAAGCAACGAGGGGATTATCCAGGGATAAGGAACAATGTAGGGAGGGTAAGAGTAGAGAGTAAGAGTCAGGTACCGTAAGGCATGACAATGAAGTATCTACAGTGTGCATTAGTCTTATCTGAGTTCTTGCGGGGTATCGTACATGAAGGCGTTCGCTTGAGCATCTCACCCAGATAGCTTCAAGCTTTCGACTGAAAAGGTGAGAAGCGACCATTCTGTTGCTAGCCTCTCTCCTGGCTTTTTTGTTTCGACTTGCACTCATCGAATCTACTGATCTCCCCGTTTGCGCTCCATGGCGCCCTCAGCGGTCCTCCCTTCACCACCTTTGGCAAGCAACGGGAACGAGCCTGCTCTTCCAGTGGGCTTCCTCCTGCGATGAGCCAATCGAAATTGGACCAGCTTTGGCTGACACCATTCAGATCATCTCCCTAGCACCTCTGCTTGATTCCAATCCATCTTACACCCACTCCACAGCCTCGTCCCTCCTATCCGCCCTCAAAAGCTCTGGATTCCTCTACCTCACCGACTCACCAGTCCCTCCCGAGCTCCTCACCCGAGTTTACGAATTCTCGGCTCGATTCTTCTCTCGCCCGTTGGCGGAGAAAGACTCCCTGGCATGGACAACGCCTCGCGCAAACAGGGGCTACTCCAGACAAGGCCACGAAAAAGTAAGCCTAGGTATGTTCAAAGATGAGGTCCAGCAAGACCGTGGCGCCGCAGGCGGAGAGGACCAAAAAGAGAGCTTTGAGATTGGCCGTGAAGGCGAGGAGGGCTATCCAAATCGTTGGCCCGAAGACGACAAGGAGTTCCAGGACGTGATGCAGGACTTCTTTGAGCGGTGTCGGCAGTTGCACGCTGTGGTCATGAAAGGTATAGCGATTGGCTTGGGTCTTGGGGTGGAATTCTTTGCAGATTATGTCAAACAGGGCGATAATACCCTAAGGTTATTGCATTATCCTGGTGTGCCGGCTGATGCGTTTGCCAACGGGAGGGTGAGAGCAGGACTACACAGTGATTACGGAAGCGTAACGTTGTTATTCCAGGACTCCAGAGGTACTTCCACATCTTCAGAGTCCAATCAAGCCCCGATTCACGGAAGAGGATCAGAATTGGATGATACCAATGTTTGCTGACTCAGAGGTACCAGGAGGGCTGCAAGTCGAGCGCGAGAATGGATCGTTCGTCGATGTGACGCCCATCGAAGGCACAATTGTGCTGAATGCTGGAGATCTGTTATCGAGGTGTAGGTTATTCTTTCTGAGCATCTTCTAGCCCCTTTTGAGCGTCTCAAGAGCATTGAGGCATGTCTCGCGCGCATCTGCTCGAGACACATGCCTTGCGTTTCCTTTCTTGAAGTTGAAGAAGGAATGCTGAGGCCGAAATTGTGTAGGGAGTAACGCTAGGATTCTAAGTACAAGACATCGTGTCGTCGAGCCGCCACTAAAGACCGGCACCGCCCAAGACGGCTATCCACCTCGTTACTCTGTGGCTTACTTCTGCAACCCGGACTTCGACAAAACAATTGAGGCTTTGCCGGGCACATACGGTGGTGAACAGGGTCCGAGACGTTGGGAGGCAATTAACAGCGGCGATTACTTGGTCCAGAGGCTCGCGGCAACATACTAACCTTTGCTAATGTAAAAGGAATGCCGTTGTGGAAGCTGATGCCTAGCTTTCAGGTCTTGCTGATGCGATGTTTCGGTCTGCCTGAACTTCAATCAAGTATTACTGAGTGCTTACTGCATTCAGGCGGCTGAGAATAATTGGCTTCATACTCTGCCATATGATTTCACCTATGTCGAACGCCGTTGACGTCGGGCCATACGTGACCACTGCGGATTGGCTCTTGGAAGAGATCTGATTTTGCGCGCTAGGGATGGCCTAGTCTTGAAGACTGGATATGCCTTGACAATGAGGGTGGAAGCTGAGAGCGCCTTCTGTGTCCGGGCCTTGCGCGCTATGGCAGAGAATCTCTTAAGTGTACCTCCTCCGCGGTCTGTCGGTCTCCGAGTAGGAGAGAGCTTAGGTTGTAGGCCTTTGATGATCGCACTGTGATTTGTTCGAGCCATACTGTGGTCGTAAGTACAGCAGAGAGTCCTCTCGCTTGATCTCAACTGTCGCATGCATTTACCTCGTGTAACCTGAAGATATTTACGCATACGGGCATGGAATAACCCAAACTTCGAACGCGTTGCGTATCTCAACGGTTGAGCTCCTCGGTATCCAGTAAGTATGACGTGACCAGTACTTATCTTATATCGAATATGATGGTCTGGCCTAAAGAGCCACAATCTCCTTATCACAGCTGGCAGGATTCGGCGTTCCCACTGAAAGATTCTGCTCTCCTTGCCATACCACCTCGTTCCACCGAGTAGCAAACGAACCCATCTCGAGATTGTAGCGAACTGTCTGACCAATTCAAGCCGTAGCACTGTTTCTTCGTATCGTATGCTATCTGGATCCGGCTTACGATCATGAGAGTCGAGCAAGCATTTAGCCAGGGGTGATTGTTCCGGAGAAGCATGTACGATGTCGCTCATTGTATCATTATCTGGCCCGGTGATATTGCGACCTGACTGATGGAGCGTGATTAATTTCGCGTACCTTCTGAACGAAGACCAGTAAAGGGACAGTCCCTTGCTCGCCTGAGTCACAAAAGCATCAAGCATGTCACGATCGCGGAGATTCCTGATATATCGATCGTACATGCCCATCGTTGGTTCAATGCTGTAAGGTTCCGAAATCATAGTGTTCCAAAGGCTTTCAACGCTCCGTAGAGGAAGCTGGCCTTGCGCGATACCAGTCCAATCCAGTCCACTTACTGCCTCATTCGAGCGTCGCTGAGAGAGTACATAGGTCCATTCTAATAACACCCCCCAGACCCGAGTTGAGATAGGTATCGAGTACCTGCGAGACACATAATCTACTACTCGCAATGCTGCAGGGATATCATTGTTAGAACCGAAAATATCTGCGATGGTCCAAAGGACTTGTTCGTTGGGGTATAGTGGCGATTCGCAGGCTAAACCGTTTGGCATTTGAGGATCTTCGTCCATATCAGCAGGGCTGTCAGCATCAACATCCCAGACTTGTTTGAGAATCGATTTGACTCCAGCAAGATCCCCTTCTTTGGCCAATGCAGCCATAAGCAGGCTGAAGGCGATTGCATCTGCCATAATACCTTGCTCGATCATGTCAACGAACGTTTCAGATATGGTAGCTTTAAGACCCCCACGTTCAACGCTGTATCCGGGAAGCCTTCGTGAAAGTTTCCCAAGGGGCGCTTGACGATACTTCATCGTCATAGGTATAACGCGCAGCTTGAACCTTTCCGCGGGATGGTACGCGTTGGACCAGCATCTTGCTTGGTAGTAAGAGTTGTAGCAGTCCAAGTCAGGTTCGATGCTCTCTTCTTTCATACTGACCCAAACTCTGTAGGCAGCTTTACCGTTTCCAGTATGACTTAATGCCTTGAGAAGAATTCTGTACTCCTCCAGACCCAGCCTACGGCCATGCCTTGCGCGATTATGCAATATAAAGTCGACAATTGCTTCGTAATCATCGAAGATCTCTTGTATACGAGGTTCATCGTTGCCATAGATTCTAATTTGTGCTGGGTGAAGTTCTCTGTGGATGTGCTTTAGATCCTGGAGGAAGTACTTCGGGTCGAGGAATCGAATTATCTCATGGAAAGTGGTTGCAGGCAGAGAAGGTACGAATGTCGGATCATGCAACGCCCTGAGTAGTGCCGGCAGGAGAACGTAAGGCTTCTTTTGCTGCAAGGCACGCCGGACCTTTGATTTCGCCGCCTCGGGAGTACAAACATCCTCGCGAAAGTACGGTATGCGACTTGTCGGCGGAGGTCTAAAGGATCCTGCGATGGGATAGGCGTCCGGCGAAAGGACTGTCACGGAAGTGACTGGATCTTCGGCGTCTAACGCCAAGGTGTTCGGCGGTTGTGATGAGTCGAAGGTACTCGAGGAAGCTTCAATGCCATTATGCCAAGATTGAGAAGGACTTTGCCCTAAGCTCTCTTTCAGCTCATTGTTCGGCAGCTGCGACAGATTGGACGTCTCTCCGACTGCGGAATGCCAATCTGAAGCCTCAAGATCTCTAGGGTCTAAGGTGCCGGCAACGTTTGACGTTGTGGAAATATGAAAGAATGGACCGCTCTGTACGTGAGCCCGAGACCTGAATGCCCCATGCCGTAGGGACAGGATGCGCATCAATTGGATACGGTCCTTCCCATATGTCAGGGATATGCAGAGGACGACCAGAACATACAGAGAATAGAAACAGTAAAGAATTAAACGTCGCGGCCTAGAAAACTTGGGTAGCTGCCATCGCGAGCAGTGAAAGTACACCTTCGGCTCTAGCGACGCTTAGCTCCGACGGAGAGTCTCGGGTGAGTACTTTAGTTCTTTGGAGAAGTGCGTTTTAAAGTACAACTTGTTCCACCGCAGTGGTGATGTGATATTGATTCGATTGTTCATCGAAAAGATCCGTGACCGTTTATCACCAGTAGCCCGTATGAACCCCTGAGGAGCACCAAACTACCGGAGGAGCGCATGCAGATTCATCCCAGCGCCAGTCCAAACGCCCGCTAGTAAGCTGCCAGTGAGCCTCAGCGGGTGCCTATATCAGAGGCTGCCAAGGATACTCCTCAAACCCAAGCCCGCTGGAAACCTCCGAAGCTCACGAAGCGCTCGCGAAAATGCCATCCTGCTCCGTCTTCTCCGAGCCCTTCTGCGAAGCAGCTAGCCTCTCAGCTCTTCGTTTTCTCTTCTCCAGTAGTGACTCTCTTCGTTCTGCCAAGATAGCCATTTGCCGGTTTTCCACCCCCGTCATCCAATATCCAAAGCTTCCCCCTACTCCTGCGAAGAGCGGCCACACCCACAAGGACTCCTTATTGAAGAAAGGTCGCATTTCGATACCGAGTTGAAGGAAGCGTACTGCGAGGCCTATCGAACAAGTAGTGCTTAGCCATAAGAATCGCGCTTTGGTCCCAACGTCTTACGTACCGAAGCCGCTCCAGAACAGAATTTTGTGAACCATTGTACTGTCCGATGAGAGATAGGTCTTATATGAAGATGGGAGACTTGTTTATTAGAGAACCACCGGGAGATAAAAGTACTTCAGATGTGGCACCTGATGGGTTGGCAGCTGTTGATGTGGGTCAAGCGTCGACCTCCCACGTGAAGCTTTCTTGGCACTTTCCTTTTCTTGGCGCCCTTTTCTTGGCAGGCGTGACTGTACGGTCAATCACTATAATTCCTTCAACACAACATAATTTTACACACTACCTTTTTATACCCTTCGCAAGCCAACAATGGCTGCCACGGAGGTGGACACAGGAAAGAGGTCTTCAAACGGCCAAGACTATACTCTGCGCAAGCGTTTCAAGACATCTGAGCTTCCACTTAATTCCAGTCAGCGATCTACTATCGATGGTCTACTCCATACCATCAAGAAGAAAGGCGAGTACGACGCTCTGCGTAAGCGGGTATGGGCTCAGTATCTGGAAAGCGTGCGTAGTCCCCCCTTCTTGTCCGCGCATACCGTGAGGGTTCCACGACGATTGTAAGCAAGACGATTGACGTTTTCGACACAGGAGGACAAGATTGCCTTTACTAGTTCATTGAATGATTTGGCTGAGATCGAGATTGACCGCGATTCGTCATTACTTTCTCGAGAGCGTGGCAAAGCCGCAACATTGATGCACGGCGCTGTAGATCGTAGTAGTATCTACAAACGCGTGGAATCATCACTGGATGCACTCATAGCAGGACACCTTGGCCGTGTTGAAAGCGTTGCAAGGGAGATAAGGAGAACTGAAATTGGTGAAGATGCTGCAGCTGAGGAGGAAGAGCGCGGCAACAAGCCTGATGACGAGTATGCGATGGAGGCTATGGTTAGGCGCAACGCCAGGGAAAAACAGAGAGAAAGGAAAGAAGCCCGTAAACGCCGCGAAGAAGAAGTAGAGAGGCTGCGTTCTTTGGAGGAACAGAAGAAAGCAGAACTTGACAAATTACGGAGGGCCGATGAGAGGAGACGGGAAAACCAGGCGAAGGAGGAACAGCGGGCCAAGGATCGGGAAGCTCATCGAGCCTTGCTTAGGCAGAAGGAAAAGGAGGAGGAAGTGAGAAGGGAAGAGCGCAGGAAAGAAGAATTGAGCAGAAGCCGAGCACGAGCTCGTAGCACTGACCGGACTCGGATCAACGACGGATTCGGGGGCACCCCTCAAGGCCGGGAGCCTCCTGGGGATGAATATGACACCCCTCTTGATGAAAAGCCCGCTGCGCTGCCGCCTGCATCACCAGTTGACGAGAAGGCTTTAGAGGTCGCGGCACTCGAATTGTTACTTCGTGAAGGGCGCGAACTCGCTGCTAAGTCAGGACCCCGAATCGAACAGGAGCGTTCTGAACCGCTGGAACTTCCATCACTACGAAAAAGCTCGTCTGTAAAGCCCCCAAAGCTTGGTGAACCTTCGCCTCCGGAAGGGCCTTATGCACACAGGAGCCGCTCTCCACAAAAGGCAGTCGTCACTCCAAAAGGTCCAAAACTTAGCTATAGCCAAAGCAGACGCCCAGCTGCGTCGCCTCCACCAGGGCCAACGCCACGCAGCCGTTCTCATTCGCACACTCGATATCGGAGGGAAAATGACGATGAACCCTACAACAAAGCTGATGATTCGGATCCTAAAACAGCGTGGACGAGACCCACCAACTCTAGATACAGGGCCGACAATGACGGTCCAACGGGGTCCCGCGACCACAGCAGAACTCATACGCATCGAGACGAGGACCCGCGCTCCTACCACGAGTCCTGTCAAATTTCTTCACGTCATCAGAATCACAAACAGGATGATTATTACTCACGCGACCGCTGTAGACAAGAGGATCGCCAAAGGTATCGAGACCATGATGAGGAGACGTACCGTTCATCGCGCGACCACGACTACGAGAAACAGAAAGACTGCTCCCTACGAGACTATCAAGATGATAAAGACAAATACCGCTCCTCCCGCAATCGTAGCCGAGAACGAGATCCAGATCGCGACCACGCTCATGATCGAGATCGGGACAGAAATCGAGAAAGGAGGTATGAGCGTTCTGGACGCTCTCGTAGCGGTGAGCGGTCAAACCACCATCGAGCGACCGGCTATATTGAGACGCGAGGCCCTCGCATCGGAGACCGTCCAAGAGCGAAAAGCCCGGTTGAAATTGATCGCTACGTGCCCAGCACCAGCAGTAGAGCTAAGGAGTTAGAACCACGGAGTCACCGCGAACGGAGTAAGCTGGGATTCGATGGCGCGGAAGATCAAGCGAAGAGCAAGGAGCGGGAGAGGTATGGTGAGAAGGAACGGTGTGTAGAGAAGGAAAAGGATAGGGATATAGATAGGGAAAGAGAGAGAGACAAGGATAAGGATAAGGACAGGTATGCGGAGAGAGACAGGTACGTTGAGAGGGGAAGAGACAAGTATGGCGAGAAGGAGAGGTATGGCGAGAGGGAGAGGGAACCAAAACAATGGGTGGACATCGATCGATATGTGCCTGGTGGGGGCGATAGGGGGAGAGAAAGGGATAGAGAGCGTGAAAGAGACAGGGAGAGGGAGCGGGAAAGGGGAAGGGAGAGGAGTCGTTGATCCTCGTGGGAGACGCAGGAATCGAAACCAAGTCAAAGTGTGTAAAAGGACAGCTCCTTTCACTTAGGTATGTGCATGACACTCTGTCCTAACTCACTCGGATAGGTTGCAGATTTGATTATTTCGTTATGATGAGATTCTTGCGAGCACCACTGGCTCTCCAAACCTTCCTCTTTCCATCGATCTTGAGATATTGCCGAAAACAATCTAGGTATCATAGTTACATTTTTACCCCCTCCTCCGCCCGCGCTACTCGCGACCACTCCGGTCCCCAAAAACAAAACCCTCATGGCGGTCTTAAGCCCACATGCTCTTCCGGCAACCAGAAAACCACCTCTTTGTCCGCCGTCACTAACATATTATACCTCGGATTCCACTCCACGCACGCCGCTCTCCCTTTACACGGAAGTCCCGCCATCGGCCTTAAAATCTTCTCGCCCTCGCCCACCCCACCCCTCTCCGGGTACCCTTGCGTATCCCATACCACTACATCCCTTTCCCCAGCTGACGCTCCAACCATATAACGTCCGTCCGCGCTCAGACACACGTCACCTTGGCCCACGGGCTGCGCCGGCGTACCGGTTGTTCCCGGCGCAGCTCGTGAAGGGGTGAAGGCCGCGTGAGGGTCCGGTGAGCGCGGGCAGACCGCTTTTAGCACACCGCTGAAGGCGTCAAGCAGAATGTGACCCATGGAGTTGTTAGTGCCGAGGAGGAGTGATTTGCCATCGTTGGAAAATTCGAGGCGTGTCCATGTGGGTGCGCCCATGTTCGGCGCTACCTCGTGCAGACGGATGTCGAAGACCGAAAAGGGTTCTACGTGGTAGTTTCGGAGATCATAGAGAAGAATGGAAGAGGTTGATGAGGAAGCGACAGCTATGACAGTTGCAGAGGGGTCATAGGCTACAAGGTGCGGTGTCGCGAGGTCGAGGCGGGCTTGCGGGGTGGAGGAGCGGATGTCCCACAGGCGAAGGGTATTGTCGAGAGAACAGGAGAGGAAGATATCGTCTTTCGGGCTGAGGGCGAGGGCGGTGACGGGTGCGGTATGACCCTTGAAGTAGCGCAGGAATTGATTGTCGTGCGTGGAGAGATAGCGAATCGTGTCATCTTTCTTGGTGGAGGCGTAGAGGATTGATTGGGAGTGATGAGTGAAGCGGGCTAGATGGGCACCGTACTTTTGGGAGAGGAGGGTCTTGACTTCTTTGCCCTCTTTGGCGTTGTAGATCTGAATGGAGTCGTCGGTACACGCTGCCAGGAGCAGCTCTCCAGCATCGTCGAAGTCGAGGGAGGTCACTGACACGTCGGGTCTGGCAAGCTTGAATAACTAGATGAAATCAGAACCGTTGACGTCAATGGCAGGCCTGTGCTCCGACGGTTACTTTTGTTGGTCTTAATGTTCCGATCACCTCTGAAGTCTTCTGCGTTGGTGGTCCCGGTGGGGGAGGGGGTGGTACAACGAGAGGGCCTGCCATAGCTTGCCCATGCGGAGAATTCCTAGCTTATCTACCAAAGACTTGATCAACCCTGTGTTTCTCATCTAGAGATTTCGCGCTCTGTGACCCGACTTCCATGCCTCGTGAGTGGATGGACATGATCAATACGTGCAAGGATTTTCCTACGTTCTCGCGTGTTGCAAGATCGGCATCCCGGCGCGTCAGATGGCCGCCTGTGTGATGCCGCTGCAGGGCAGCAACCTGGATCTCGGAGATTATTTTCAGCTTTGAGAACAACCAACTTCAATCGAGTCAGCTTACGAAGCACATACTTAAACGACTCCACCTCAGAGTCCGTCCACGGCCAACCCGCTCCAAGACATGACTGAGAAGTGGAACGTCGCTATGTTAATGCGACACGGGCAACATCTTTGGCCTCTCGGTAAGTTCCACGACCAGATCTAGATTTCGAGCATTCCGCCGCAAGTGTTGTCATGTCTACCACGACAGGGTAAGACTTCGCCTATTATCACTAGCATCGAGGAGCTAAGGATCACTCAGTGCCTTCATCGCTGGTGGCATAGCAGCCTGTGGAGCCGTTACCGTCACCCACCCATTCGAAACAGTGAAGATACGGTGCGGTTTGTATATCCTCTACTCCCCAGCCAACATGCTGACACCATGTCTAGATTGCAACTTCAAGGTGAATTGCAATCGAAGAAGCAAGCTCCACGATTATACAAAGGCGTCTTCCACGGCGTAAAGGTTATATTGCAGAATGAAGGCCCGAAAGGGCTTTTCCGGGGTTTTGGCGCAGCGGCGAGTCATAGTTGGCACATCACCTTTGCGCAGCGGCTGACCTAGCCAGTATGTCTACCAAATGGTCCTCAACGGCTGCCGATTGGGCTTCTATGAGCCCGTTCGCAAAGGCTTAACAACCGCTATCTTCAAGGACGGCAACGTCCAGTCTCTCGGTGTAAATATCCTCTCTGGGGCAAGTTCCGGTATTCTCGGTGCCGCAGCGGGCTCTCCATTCTTCCTGGTAAAGACGCGATTACAATCATACTCGCCCTTCTTGCCTGTCGGGACCCAGCATGGGTACAAGAACTCCATCGATGGCCTGCGAAAGATCAATCAGAGAGAAGGCATTGGGGGCCTCTATCGCGGCGTGGGCGCGGCAATGGTGCGAACAGGATTTGGGAGTAGTGTTCAACTTCCGACATATTTCTTTGCGAAACGAAGATTGATCAGACACCTTGGGATGGAGGAGGGACTACCGTTACATATTGCAAGCAGTACTGCGAGCGGATTTGTCGTTTGTTGTGTGATGCATCCACCCGGTGAATTTCTTGCTGTTAGACTTATTGTCGAGGAGCTTGGCTAACATAGTGAATCAGATACGGTGATGTCGAGGATGTACAATCAGACTGGCAACTTATACACCAGCGCGTTCGATTGCTTCGTCAAAATGCTGAGGACCGAAGGGGTGTTAGCCATTTACAAAGGTTTTACAGCACATCTGGCGAGAATATTACCCCATACGATATTGACCTTGACCTTGGCGGAGCAGACAAACAAACTGTTACGAAGGTTTGAAGAGGCTGTATTACCAGCTAATGCCAAGAATAAATTATAGATATAGAAATGATGCTACTCAAGTATGCAAAGGTCCCCATACTACTACGGCGCTTCGGGCGTTTACTATACTTAGCTTCTCGTGCTTCTGAACAGAGCCCTTACATTGCCTGACACTGTTTGTCAACCGCGTTACCAGCAACACTGAGATTTCTTTGTTCATCCATGGATAATCAGTCTGGGTGAATATCAGCCTCGGGAATGATCGAGAAAAGGGAGTACTTCGGTGTTGTTCAAGGGCTGAATTTGCCCGACACTTGTGCCGGTCGTCCACAGCATAGGCTTAGGGTTTCTAGAAGTATGAGTGGAGTACCTTACATGTACACAACTGATTAGCTTATGATCGAAGCGCCAATATTCCGCTCTTGCACCATTTCTGCTCTAGTGCGTCGCGTCCGCTCGTGACGCGAGACGCGCTAGAGGCTCTTTATTATCCCATGCCACTTTTCGGGTCTTCTTTTCTACCACGACCACTACAGACAAACAAATCTTCCATTCGTATCTGGGAACAGCATTGCTAGTTCCTTCACCCATTTAGATACAAAGCAATGGCTACCCAGACAACTCCCTCAAAGAATGTACGTCACTCCTCGCCACAACAGATTCTTTGTACCGTCCTGAACTGACATCTTCAATTTAGGCTGCCTCAGGGCTCGAGAACCTCAAGATGGTAGACTCACCTATCAAGAAGATGGACTTCAAGCCCGTCGATAAGGAGAATTTGAAGGGAGACGCTCCTATTGTCACCAACCTCGAGCTCAAGAGAGCCCACGTCGAAATCGTCGAGAAAGGACAACGACCGGTTGTTGCTCTGGGCATAAAAGGCCATGAAGCCGACGAGCCACTACTACAGGAGAACCCACACCGCTTCGTGCTCTTTCCAATCAAGTATCACGAGGTTGGTGTTGCCAACGCGTCACGCGTCAAGTACTTCAAAATGTTAAGCTAATATGGTAATGACAGATATGGAAGATGTACAAGAAAGCCGAGGCCTCATTCTGGACCGCGGAAGAGGTCGATCTGTCGAAGGATCTGCACGACTGGAACAATCGATTAAACGACGACGAAAAATACTTCGTTTCCCACGTTCTGGCCTTCTTCGCTGCTTCAGACGGAATCGTCAACGAGAACCTTGTCGAGCGCTTCAGTGGAGAGGTCCAGATACCGGAAGCACGATGCTTCTACGGTTTCCAGATTATGATGGAGAATATTCATTCGGAGATGTACTCGCTGCTCATCGATACGTATATCAAGGAGCAGAAGCAGCGGACCTACCTCTTCGATGCCATTGACACCAGTGGGTTTTATTATACGGATCCAGGGCTTGTCTTCCAGCTAATGCGTGGTAGTTCCCTGCATCCGCAAGAAAGCCGATTGGGCCATCAAATGGATCCAAGACAAGAGCTCCACCTTCGCCCAACGCCTCGTCGCTTTCGCTGCCGTCGAGGGTATCTTCTTCAGCGGCTCCTTCGCGTCCATATTCTGGCTCAAGAAACGCGGTCTCATGCCCGGACTCACCTTCTCCAACGAGCTTATATCCCGCGACGAAGGTCTGCACACCGACTTCGCGTGTCTCCTATTTTCACACCTCAAATATCGTCCCAGCCAGCAGGCTGTGCAGGACGTAATCACGGAAGCCGTTATCATTGAGCAGGAATTTTTGACAGATGCGCTTCCATGTGCGCTGTTAGGCATGAATGCGACCCTGATGAAGCAGTACATCGAGTTCTGCGCCGACCGCCTCCTGCTCGCTCTTGGCAATCAGAAATACTACAACTCCACCAATCCATTCGACTTCATGGAGTCGATATCTTTGGCTGGCAAGACGAATTTCTTCGAGAAGCGTGTCGGCGACTACCAGAAGTCCGGCGTCATGGCTAGCACAACGAAGAAGACTGACGAGCCAGAGAAGGTGCATGAGAACGGCGGTGATTTCGCGTTCGATGAAGATTTCTAGGTTCATTCGTCGACCTTCGAGGGCTTCGACAGCTCTCAGGAGCTTGTACATCATGCATGTTTCTCTTCCTTTTCCGTAAGGCTGGGATCAGCTCAAAGCATCTCACTGGCGTCGGGTTGTTGGGTTGGTGTACTGGTAGGATAGCCTTGATAGGGAAATGACATGCATTCATCTTACAGTCATCTTATCAGAATCTTGCGCAGCCGTGACCGAGAAAGACATCTCAGCACCACGCGTCGTAGGCTCTTGTAACAATTTTAACATGTACTTAGGATTGACGCTATCATCACACGATATGCCGCCGTTGGCACTGTCAGCTGCGTCTTATCGCTTTCGCCTCAAGGTTTATCTATCGGTATCATACCAAAGTATGTACCATGCTTTAACTTTTCGCCCCTTTAGCATCGGATCGTCACTGGTCGATGAACCACTCGTCATTCCGTCAATGTGATTCTCGGCAATGCCAAGGAACGAGTGCTCCTCTGACTGCCTAGAAAGCCTCTTACGGGATCAACGTACATTGCAAGCCGTAACCCCAACCAGTCCGACCCAATGCTCTCCAGGAACTTCCCCACTTCCACTACCAGTATCTCCCCAAAACATCCCATGTCACCCCCTCCCCCTCTCCTTTCCCACCAAGCTGCGCGCTGTCCCCACCAACCACACATCCGGCCCCACCTCCTCACTTCGCTCCTCTTCAAAGACACTCTCCACACCCTTCACCACTGCCCGGTTGCTACTAATCGTTGTGTACCCCTGCTGCCAGCCGTACAGAAACACACTTCTGTTGATTTCCGACAACTGCGCCGCAACGTTCGCGGCTATGGCCGGTAAGCGCGCCAGGTCGACGGCGGAGGGAACGACAGAGATGGGGAGATGCAGATTAGAGGGTATCGGGTGGTGCGTGAGGAGATTGAGGCTGGAATGGAGATCCGGAGACGCGTCAGGGGATAGGGCGGATGATGAGATAAAGATGTCTGTTCGCGCCTTCTCGGAGTCGGTGCCGATTGTGGAGACAATTTCGCGCATGCGACGGGCTGCTTCGGTGGTGCAGATCATTTCTCTTCCTTGGAGTAGAGGATAGAGTATGGATGGGAGCAACTGCTCTTCGCTTTCCATCTTCAGCTGCCGCACACTGGCCGGATGCGGCTGTCCATCTTTGGCGCCCGAAGCTGCTTCGAGAGGAATGGTCGCACTGTTGTAGTGCGAGAGGTCAGAGACGAGCGCGAGGAGAATAGTGCAGTCAATGTTAACGGTAGGGCTGAGGTGGCGGGCGGCGGAGGGGAGGAGGCGGGGGAAGAGCTCGGAGAGGGGGATTGTTGAGGAAGTGAGGAAGGGGCCGCAGCCGGTGGTTGCACCAGTAGAGTGGATCGCGGAGAGAACGTGATCGACTTCGGGGGTCTTGTGGGGGGTTATGTTGGGAAGGATGAAGTGGACGTGGGGATGCTTGTAGCGGACGCGGGTTGCCAGGGAGGCTTTGCGGAGGTCCTGGGCTAGCCGGATGAGTTCAATCTTTTCGATGTCGTCTTCTTCTGCCTTGGTGTTGAAGTTGTCACAAGGTACGGTCGTAGAGCCAGTGGTGCCGTTGGAGCTGAAATTACCTGTCCACTCGCTGTCACTGCTTGAAGACGAACGTGCAGCTTCCCAGCCCTGCTTCGCAAGCTCAAAGAGCAAACGTTTCTCGGTCACAGTGGATACTTTGAGCCATTGTTCCCCATCTTCAGCAACCACATCTACCAATACGCCCCGCTTTTTGGGTTTCTCCTGTTTCTTCGTATTACGTAATGGGAGACTTTCCCAGTAGCAGCGCTTGTTAAAGATTACGAGACCCGTGGTACTCTTCGCTGCACCCCCTGAGTCAAGTTCGCAATTAGCTTTGCTTCATGAGGAAATGACGCATGTTTTCAAGAGCGTATGCTGCTAAGAAGACTTTAAAACTCTTGAACCTCTCAGGAGGGGGTAACGAAAGTCGAGAATTCTACTCACATACCGCCTCATAAAACCGCAGATTGGAAGAGCGGAGTGTGTGAGCGACACGCTCTGTATCTGGTTTGTTGGCTATGAACTTGAGGATAGAGTCAGCGTATGGTTTCTAGATTTAGTGGATAGCGCACCTTCTCGATGGTCTTCTGCTCGGAGACGATCGAGTTCTGGAAGTGCCGCATTTCAACTCCCTTGCCCTTCCTGTGCTCTGTCAGGTAGTCCCGAAATTGCTGTATCTCGTCGAGAAGTACATGGCATCTGGTCAGTAGAGCGTCGATGGAAATGCTCTCGGCCATGTTCATATATGCTTGCCTCTGATACCAAGATCAGTGATTTCCATGAGAAAAACAGAGCCAGACAGATTGCCCAGATGCTCTAAAGTATTGTCCTTGTGGCTGGAAAAGATTGAAGTCGGTTTTAGGGCTTGGCAAAATCTATAAGCGAGATACATATTTACCACCCCCCCCCCTTCGACCCAGACCCTAGCTCTCCTTCAGTCACCTCGAAGTTCGCTTTCTCCACGATCATACCTTTTGCAACATGCCTTACTTTCCTACCGCCCAAGCCTGGCTCGAACAATCGCGACTACTCCTTGCCGCCCGCCCCACAACTGTGGGTTATGCCCCCTTGCCCACTCCGCGCTCCAACTCCGCCGATTCCCGCTGATGATACCCAGACACGCACAACAAGCAAATACACTGTGTCGCCTCCATCTGCTTTAAGGGATGCTGGCTCTTCCATTCCAGCCGAGCCTCCACAGCCCTCACAGGCCAAAGCGTTTCTCACTCTCAAGACATACGATCCAGTCTCGGGCGCTTGTTTGAAGTACAAGACCGACAAAGCAGCGGAAGTGGGAAGGCTTGTGGCTGCGCTTGGGACGTGTGCGAGGGCCATGGCTGCTTTACCGGAGATTGTAGAGGATGCAGAGACAGCGGAGGGTGTTGAGAGTGGAGCAACTGGTGGGGAAGAGCGAATTCAAAAGTCAGCGCCTAAGGATTCGAAATCAGGACAGGGGAAAGGAGCTACTGGCGGAGGTGGTGCTGGAGGGGGAGGAAAGAAGAGGAAAGGGAGGAAGTGAGAAGACACAGCATTGGCAAATTACGACTCAAGCTCGTCTTCTCGGCGTGTGCCAAAATCACGTTGACCATTCTTAGCAGAATTGTCCCATCAGACGCCTGGCTAGAGGTATGATACAAAGGGCTACACATGTACTCCGATAGACTCCGCTTCCACGCTCCCGCACGCACATACGAGGCTTTACTAGTCTTTCTTCCCGGTCAACTTTTGTCGCTCAGAGGAGTTGCGCGGCGATTCATCGTCATCGGACCATTTATCACCATCCTCCCCGACGGCGAAGATTGTCTCGCCATCTAACGAGTGCCTTGGTCGGCTGTTGTCATTGATGGGTTTAGGAGGTACAGGAGATAGGATCCCGGGCCCGCCGTCAAGTTCGCGTCCGTCTGGCGAGCGAGCATCTTCTTCGTCCAGAGAGCCGCCAAAAGAGGCGATCTCGAAGCCTTCGTCGTCTTGCGCGATCTATATCTTCATCAGCAGTAATTAGGAGTCGAGTATTGGAGTTCCTTACCTCGTCACTCATTGCAAAACGCCGGTTATTTGCCGTTGGCCGCCAAAGATATGCTATATACGCAATGTCCGCAAGATAAACCAAGTTCAACCATCCGTCTAGGATAAACCATCTTGTCTTCCAATGATCGGGCACGAAGTCTGGATTCTTCCTGCCAGCGAAGGTGAACGAGTTGAGGAAGAAGAAAGCAAAGATCACGACAATGCTTCCGAGTATGCACCACCATAACTTTTTGTACATCATTGCTTTGACACTCTGTTTCCGCTCGAGCAGATCTTTCATCGTGAGATTTAAGGAATTGAGCGTCCAAACATAGAATGCCGTCAAGGTGCCGGCCAAAGGGAGAATAACCAGTAGGACGAGCGGTCCTGCATTATCAGGAGTGATCGACAGACTTGCCACAGCGTATATGACACCAAACGCAAAGTGGGCAGAAGCCAGAAGGCGCACATATACCATCGTTTTCCCTAAGCTAGGCTTAACGACACCATAGCCCATACAAACGATTAGCAGGAGAAAAAACGAGAACGTATTTCGACCCGCGTTGAGAACAGCGACAATAATCATCATGACTTTAGCGAGAATATTGTTGCCGTGGGTATTGGAGTACTCTGTAGGCAGATGTTAACTGATGATTACTAGACCCATGGATCGTCTCTTACGATAGAAACCCCAGGTCATCAACTCTTCGACAATCAGGAAGATGATGATGGCGGTTATATAATTCTGTACGGGCACTATGCCTCGTTAGTCCTCAGATATCATAATAGCCCATTGCGACCTACAAATGTCATGCCTGTTTTGAGCATAGAGAAAGCCCCAAAATCTGCTCGTTGTTAGTCGAAGCTGCCGAACCACACCATCTGGGTCATACGGACATGGCAATAACCGCGTACACAATAGTGAGACCACCATAGAACGGCAACTTCGCTATCTGAGCAGCAGGTAGTTCACCATATGCGTTCCTGAACTCAACCGCTGCCTTATACTGGTCCGAGGAGAAGCCGAAAGTGCCAACACAGTAATAGCCTGTCTTGCTCACAGAATATTGTATGGGCTTCGGATCCTTCAAGTGTATGATCTGGGAAATAATGGGGTTTCTCGATTGGGTATGGTTGGCGTTGAGAATGAATTCTCCGATTTGCGTATTGTTACACAAAGACGCTTTCACATTTTCATCGTTGCATATGTATTGTTTCTGTGCCCCTGTCAACGGAGTGTCTGCTTTGGGGTAGAGAGACACCTTGCCTCTGTCGCATCCAGAGACGGCCACACGCCCACGAAGTCTTCGTCTCTCCATTCGAAGACCACCAAGCTGACAAGCGGATCTTCATCTCCTGAAAACGTGGTCTTGACGAATTCGGTGAGGACGAATGGGTCCGTATCGCCTCCCCAAGCCTTCCTACTGTACATGCCCGAGCATTGTTGCCTGTTGCTATCCTTCTGATTCTGCAGAGCAGTCAGATTCTACCGTCGACAAAGAATAGATCTGTGCATACTATCTCGAGCTCATTCGCAAGTATGCATGATACTGAAAGCGCCAGCGCAAAGAGGGCTCCAAGGCTGCCCTTCATTGTGGATCATCCGGAGCGGGTTGCGCGTTGGGCAAGCGCGGAACTGCTACGTGAGGTAAGATCTGATCTGTTACTATGACGGTAGTCGGAGTGTAGAAAGGGGAACGCATCGATGTATTTTATCATATGACAAAGCTTGAGAGGTGGCTGCTGAACTAGCAAGCTAAGGTAGATAAGCTCAGCCTCACGAATGCTAGCCGCACAAGGCGCGCTTCAAGGGGCTGAATCTCCCGCATCAAGGTCGCCTAAGCCTTGCACCGTTCCACCACTCCACCATTCCGCGCCTACCATTCTCCCAGACCGTTGGCAAATTGTCACTTATTCGCTGCAGCATAGCCATGCCCGGCACCCTGGTGCCTGACGGTATGCAGAATGGTCTTCGAGAGTGCGCACGGTGCAACCAAGTCAAGGCAGATCTACTTATCCGCACTGAGCATATTTGCAGGTCCGTTTGTAGCCTTCCAAGTGCCAATCCTTAGCTCATGAGCCTCTTAGAGATTGCTTTTTGAAGTATGTGTCAACCAAAGTCTCCAAGCGCATGGAGGTCAGCAAGATCCGTGGGGGCTTCAAGGGCGAGCCGAACAAGCTGCTTTTCCCTCTCTCCCTAGGGGTCTCTTCCGTAGCCTTGCTACATATCCTTGATCACTCTTTCCGAACTCGTCTGGGTAACAGCGGCCGCAGTGGATACACTTTGCATCTGCTATTCGTACACGAAATTATCGAACCTGATCACGATGTTAACAATGACATGCTGCAGTGTCTGCAGCAGCGATTTCCTTCGCATTCGTATTCGATTATTCATTTGAGCGACATATTCGAATACCACGGGGATGAATTGAACGCGGCTTTCGAGCCTCAGGCGGAGGGTCAAGAACAATCTCCACTATCTCATTCCGAAAGAATCAAACATCTCCTCTCATCTATACCTTCTGCTTCATCTAGGAGTGACTTGATAGCTACTCTACGCAGGCGACTTATATATGCATTCGCGCAACGTCATGACTGCTTTGGCATTATTTACGGGGACTCCACTACTCGCTTGGCCGAGAGAAGCCTCTCTGAGACAGCCAAGGGAAGGGGTGGATCCTTACCATGGCTCACCGCTGATGGTACATCACCTGCGGGGATGAAGATCATCTACCCCGTGCGAGATCTCCTCAAGAAGGAGCTAGTTTTGTACACAGGACTCACTCAACCACCGCTTACGTCTCTGGTGAGACATGATAATCTAGCAACCGGCAAGCCAATTTTATCAAAAAACACTACAATCGATAGCCTGATGACCCAATACTTTGAGTCTGTGGAGCAGAACTATCCTAGCATCGTGGCTAATGTAGTCCGGACTTCGAGCAGGTTAGTGGCACCTTCTCTACCCACTGGTTCAAGGCTATGCAGCATCTGTGGACTGCTGGTAGAGGACACAACTCAAGAGTGGTCTGGTAATCAAGACGCCCCTTCAACGGCAAATATTACGAATGGAAAACCTATACATGCCGGCTCCGCTCTATGCTACGGATGCATCAGAGCTGTGGGTTGAAACAACACCGCGCTGGAAATCAATGAGGGCCTTGAACGCATTGTCTTTGGGCTTTGATCTCTTATGAATTGGTGGCTGCTATGAGTATTGGTCTAATCTACAGCGATGCCATAGATCTATTTGAGCGCGTGATCCATCGAATACTTGTCGCTAATGCCGGCTTGGACAGCAGGACGCTCTGCAATACGTGAGATCCACTTCATCAGATCTGGAAAAGGCTCCATATCTTCCTTGGTGAAGCCTGAGAACTCCCAAGCTTTCACCCACGGCCACGTACCAATGTCCGCTACGGAGTATTTGCCTTTTCCCGCGCCGGCAAGATATTCCCGGGGTTCACCAGTATATTTTCCAGACAGACGGATCTCCAGCACACCGTATACGCGCAAGGTTTCGTTCTTGAAACGCTCAATAGCGTCTGTTGCGAGTGGTCAGCTAGCTGAGCCTCGACTCCCTACATAAGGAATACTCACATGGGATCTTCTCCTTGGCAAATTTGCCAAAGTGGTTCATCTGGCCCTGGTATCTTCAGATTGACTATAGTTAGAACTGGCTTTGACATCCTAGATATTAGGAACACATACGGGGCTCCGCTTCCGTGCCAGAAGAACAGCCATTGGAGGGCTTCGTTACGCTCGAGTTCATCGGTGAACCCGAACATGTCCTTCTTATCGGCAAATTTGAGGAGGTAGAGAAGCTCGGCGCTGGTCTCCATGACGCAGAATGGTGGGGACTGTGTGTGGTCAACAAGAACCGGGATGCGCCCTGCCCTAGTCAGCTCTCTCTTGGTTCTTCCGCGACCCAAATCCACATTCATTACCGTTAGGGTCCAAGCGGAGAAACCAGTCCTCCTTCTGCTTGTTGGTCATGATGTTGCTGAAAGAGGGATCAACGTCAACCAATACTGTGGGTGATTGGTTGGTACCAACATGATGGTCTGGGTCCATTCAGTCTCGTAGACCGCCTTGAGCTCCTCCAGCATGATCTGGACTTTCTGGCCATTGGGGGTATTCATCGTCAAAAGATGAAGACCCTACAAGCGTGGGATTACTATCAGAGCCTTTCGTTATGAAGACGCCCTCTCGACGCTCACCTTTGCGTTCTTGACCTCCGAGGGAGTCGCATCCTCGAATAGGTGAGACATTGTGTGTATACTTGGGCTCTTTTGGAAGAGCTGAGGCTTAAGCGTGATATGAGATGTATATTGGGCTAATCTTTGGGCTGACCGAAATATCAATTGATCAAGTGCTGATGGCTAATCACGGCTCTTTTATGCAAGCGTCACCTCGATGCCCCGCGCCGGCCTTGTCGGCTCTAAGGTCCCATCGCGTTTGTCAGCAAGATTAGCAAGCTGCCAATTCCACCTACAACTCAGACCTGAAAGGTAGGTATAGCCATCCTAGTCGGTTATTGAACCCCGACCGTAGAATAGTCCTGCCAGGCGCACCTAAGCTGGACACTGTCATCACAAACAGAGATCAGGTCGGGCTCTGTGGGGGCGGGGCAGATATCCGATCGGGCGGGATTACTTTTCACCGTAGGGACAAAACATCCAACCACACTTTCTTTCTGTACTCCACGAAACTGGCGTCACAGACTTGTTTCTTTGTTGAATCATGCACGTTTTGCCGTGACCGGCGCTGAAGGCTGCTCTTCTTGTCTAGGCTGCCTTCGTTCGAGGTCGAGGTGTGCTGCCCATTATGCCTTCCGACGACCTGAAGAATTATGCCACCTCCGAGACCGATTTCTACGAGCTGCTTGGGATCACTTTCGAAAATTCTCACAAGGACCTCGATCGAGCGTGGCGCAAGACAGCTCTCAAATACCACCCTGACAAAGTGGGCAGCGACCCTGTTGCGAAGGAGCGATTCCACCTTGCGCAAATTGGATATGATCTGCTCTCCGAACCCACGGCTAAAGCTCTCTATGACAATACAAGGAACGCGCGGCTTCAGAGGAAGAGGCAAAACGATCTTTTCGAGGGTAAAAGAAGGCAGATGAAGGATGACCTCGAAGAGAGAGAAAGGGGCGTTAAAAGAACAAGAACGGAGGAGGACAACAATGAGGAAAAACTGGAACGGGAGCTCAGGAGGCTTGCTGAAGATGGCAAAAGAAGGAGAAAAGAGCTTGAAGAGGCTCTGAGGAAGGACGTACAGAAGGAGGCCGAGGAAGAACACAGTCGCATTGGGCGTAGTCCAGGTCCGGAGGGTGCAAAGCCCAACCATGGGAACTCAAATGGGCAAACCGGTGTTTCCGAGGTTGACCGAACAGTCACCGTACGGTGGCCACGAGAAGGGCTAGGTGAATCGATTGGGCAGGATCACATAATCAAGCTGTTCTCGACCTTCGGCAACATCGAGACTGCACATCTCTTGAATCCGAAAAAGCTGAGGATGGGCAGGAAGCACAAGAAGCAACTGGCTACAATATGCATGATACAGTACGTATCAATAGTCGGCGCCCACGCTGCGGTTGAGGACTTCCACAACCAAAAGGGTCCTGAATGGGAAGTCTTCGACTCTGTGAACTGGGCGGCAAACAAAGAACCTGATGTCCTCAACGGCTATCAATCGAGTGGCAGCGAAGCTGGATCTGCCCCGTCAACACCAGCACGTAAGAGGATCCAGGTCAGTGCCTCGGACTTCTTGAATACCGCTAGCACTTCGTCCACACCGATGTCTCGAGATGAAGGAGCAGGCGACGATCTACGGAAGATGCCTTCCTTTTCGTCATTCTCTGCTACTTCGAATACGCCGAAAAGCTCACCATTTATCAAAAGCCTAGGTATCAACAGTCCAAGCCTCGAGGAGATGACTATGATAAGGCTCAAAAATGCCGAGAGGAGACGGCTAGCGGATGAGGTACGGCGGCAAGATGATGAAGCTACTGCGACGGAGAGGGACGAATCCTGAAAGGGGAATTTTGCTTGGAGGGAAGACACATCATGCATTCAGCGCTGGCGTACTGGTCAAAAGGATATACCCCGGGTTGCGGAATTGGCAGTCTATCAGATAATAGATCGCACGGTGGCAACGACCTTCGGCTAACTGCTTCAGTGTCTCCATCAAGAACTTCTTATATTGCCATCTCGAAGCGTATCTCTAACACTGATTCTATTCCTGTGCCATTCTGGGACGAAAGCCTCCACCTTGACTTTGCCCCCGTCCTGTCCCTCTCCTTGGTCCCAAGCCATCCCGAACTCATACTCCGAACTCCATTGGTTACTCTCGCCCGTCAAGGTAATGTCCGTCATGTTTTCTAGCCTACAAAGCGCTAATCCGACATTTCCCATACCTCCCAGCCACTTCCCCGTGCTTCTGCCCTTGTTGTTCAGTCTCTTGATATCAATTCCTCGAGGCGGCTTTGCAAGCTGCTGACTAGGGTCATATACCAGCTTTTCTGGTGGCCGCGCAGAGTCGTAGAGCTGCACAGGGAGTATCCGTTTCCGAACTACACCGGTGTGGCGTGTTCGGATGGTGAGCTCTTGGCCCACATAGCAGCCTTTCTGGAAGTCGATGCCGCCCATGTAGTCCATGTTGCTTTCCAAGGGAAGAGCAGATTCGCGAAAGATCTCCGACTGTCCTTCTGCTACGCCTTCAAGGATGCGTCGGACGTGGTAGCTTTGAAGAGGGGCCTCTTCACTTTCTAGCTCAGGCTTTGCGTCGCGTGGCAGCAGTATTCGAGAACCCATCTTTTCAGCCCGCTCGTCCGTGCAGCTGGCGCCATCTTCTCTGAGCCACTGCAGCCTCGGAGTTGGACCCACATTCTTTCCTTCATCCCATACACTCCATGCCGCTAGTTCCCCGTCCTCCAGAATATCGACCGTGATTCTCGCCCGCAGTGTATACCTCTTCAGATGCTTTGCCAGTGTATGCACTTCCCCAGCATCGACTTCTATCACAAAGCTTGGCGACTCTTTAGCGGTGGCCTGGTGCGGAACCCCAGGGTAGATGAAAACGTCGTGAAGGACCCTTCCTGAAGCATTCAGGAACGCGGAATAAAACCCTTTGGTTGGGTCTTGGTCGGATTGCGATGTTGAGGGAGGGATGTTGCGCGTCGTAAGGCCTTGCAGGAAATGGGGGGCGTCGCAGCCAGCTAGGAGAATAAGCCGACGGGAGGTAAGGCGGGCGAAGCCGTGGGGGGGCGGAGGAGGAGGGAGGGAAGCGGAGAACAATCGGCGTGTGATAAAAGGAACAGCATGCAGGGGGGGAAATGGTCGAAGCGCCATGGGTCGCGAGGTTGCTTGTTGTTGCGGCTTCATCCAAGTCGAGGGGTCGGAGATAAGGGCTGAGTCTGGGGTCGAGGCGGACAGCCAGCGGGAGCTAAGGCAAGCCTTAACCGTGTTCCTTCGGAGGAAGCTCAGCGTTCAGCAACCAGCTTACTTAATCCACATCTCTGATGAGGCATCTGTCTCTCCAGCAAACACAATCTGAGTCGCATCCCTCTGCTGGCAAAACCATCGATCTCGTGTCTGCGCTGTTCAGGTTCATCAGAGACCCTGTGTAGCAAGAAAGTGGAATACTCTCGATCTGATCAATGCACATGGAAGCCTCATATGGGCTCAGGTGTGCTTGAGCTCTTTCGCTTGGTTGAAAGAGGATCTTAATGGTCGCTTCATGATGACTCTTCTAGGTCGACAGTTCGTGGACACCGCAGTCTCCACTGTTCTGGCTTACGGAGTTCTCCTCCTGCTGTTCATTTACTACATGCTGCAGTACCTAGGTTTTCCAGTCCTATCATTATCCGAGCTTGCCTGGAACACCCTTGTATGCGTGACGCCTACACAAGTGATCTCGTTCCTACATCCCTTGTCTGATCTCACGACAACAGAACAGGAAAAGATCGATAAGATTACCGCCAGGTCTGTGGGATATGCAAGGAAGAGTGAAGCCCTGAGACAGCTTCTGGGCTTGGATGGTAAAGGAATCATGTCCACCGTTCAAAGGGCTAGAAGTGTGTCGGGCATCGGAGCTATGATGAAGGGAGTTCCCAGCTCGCCACCGCCGGGTTTGGGCAACTGGGATAATTCCTGCTATCAGAACAGTATCCTTCAAGGCCTTGCAGCACTTCAGTCGCTTCCTAAACATCTAGCTCGTAGCGACCACGTAGGAGCTAGGCGTTCCACGAAGGCGGCTTTGCGAGACCTTTTGACAAGACTGAATGATCCAGCCAGCGTAGGCAAGATGTTCTGGACACCAGCGGAGCTGAAAAGCATGAGCAGTTGGCAACAACAGGATGCGCAAGAATACTATTCAAAGGTATTGGACGAAGTTGAGAAGGAGTCTTCGAGCGCTGCAGATGCTGCACCACGACAGGTTGGGCTGGCAGCTCTTGCCAGCCTCGAGGAGGGGTCATCGAAGATGCGGCCTAGACTTCTCTCAGCGTCTTTTGGAGACGCCACGGCTTCTTTTGACTCACGAGCGACACACCAGCTCCCGGACGAGCTGACATCTATCGTAGCTCAAAGCCCATTGGAAGGCCTCCTTGCACAACGAGTGGGCTGTCTGCGATGTGGTTATGTCGAAGGCCTATCCCTAATACCATTCAACTGTCTCACTGTACCGTTAGGTGGGCAGTGGATGTACGATATCCGCTCTTGCCTTGACGAGTACACTGGTCTGGAAGCCATCAACGGGGTAGATTGTGCGAAATGCACCCTCCTCCACACCAGGCAGCAACTAGAACGGCTGCTTTCACAAATCCAAGACCAAGTTCATGGGGATGGGGATCCGACGATGCCCGCTATGCTCACAGCCCTGAAAGACTCCTCCAAAGAACGGCTAGCCGCTGTCAATGCTGCGCTCGAAGACAAAGATTTCTCGGATAATAGGCTTCTCAAAAAGTGTCAAATAAACGCCAAAAGCCGTGTCTCGGCTACGAAATCACGGCAAGCGGTCATCGCTCGAGCGCCCAAGGCATTGGTGATCCATGTCAACCGGAGTGTGTTTGATGAGGTCACAGGAGCGCAAATGAAGAACTCTGCTGATGTCCGGTTTCCGCGTCGATTTGACTTTGGCTCTTGGTGTCTAGGCGGAGGAAGTGTTTCGTCTGCTGGCGAGGAAGCCGTTGAGAAATGGATCATAGATCCTGCCGTTTCAATGCTATCGAAAGAGATGAAAGACCTGCCGTCGCACCTTCAAAGAGCTTACGAGCTTCGTGCAGTCGTCACCCACTATGGCAAGCATGAGAATGGCCATTATATATGTTACAGAAAATACCCTTCACCAAAACCTCCAGGTTCAGTGCCGACCGATCAGTCTGTAGAGCTGTGGTGGCGGTTGAGCGATGAGGAGGTCTCGCACGTCACCGAAGAGGATGTACTATTGCAAGGTGGGGTAAGTCATGTTTTTCGAGTATTCCTTTTCCCCGTCGGGCGTGTGAAGAGCCACGAGACTCGTCTGAGTAGCATCCGGTCCGGAGAGCTACCTCTTAGCTCGATCAGTTGACGTGAATGAGGAATGCTGACTCCTAGAGCTATAGGTTTTCATACTCTTCTATGAGCAAGTTGAGCAGCTGCATGACTCGGTTGAGGAGTGGAAAATCAAGGCAAAGATTCCCGAACAACAGACTGCTGGGATTGCTCAAGCAAAGACTCAAACTAAAGAAGCGAGTAATCTTATAGAAGCACTACCGGTGGAAGACCATAACGAAAGGGATGCGGCCGGAGCAACTGCGGGTCCGACAGTGACTGAAGCAAGACTGCCACCCAAACATGATAACGAACCAGCAAGACTGGAGCAGAGGATGGTGGAGCAGAGCGAAACACCACCAGGAACTTTTGAACAGACGAGGCCGGCGGATGCTGACAGCTACATCTCACCAAGTGCGGACGCTGCGTCTGACTCGACAGCGGCCCAGCCGACGAATCGCACGGACTCAGCTCATGTCAACTTGCCTAACAATACCCATTTCCTGAACGTACATGCCAGTACTGCTCCTTCAATTGATTCAGCGAACAGGGTGATCCCTACCTCCGGGACGACCTTACCACCACCCCCGCCTGTAGAAGCCATGAAAGGGAACCGCCAAATCACCCCTGCAATGCGGACAGCGCCGCCTCGTAAAAGTCAAGGAAGTATGAGCAGAGGAGGTCAAGGTATCGGAAAGGTATCGACGATGGTCACTGCGAACTGAAAGAAGTCGAGCTCGGAAATATCCATGTGAATAGAAATTGCACAAGTTTCTTGCGAATGTGCGATCTTGCACCTATTTAGCACGGTGTCTGGTGTATAGGAAGATTATCTAAGAAGACATCTTTAGCATTGGGAGCAAGTGCTTAGTAAAGAACGTTCTGGTGCTGATCGATACTCTGGTTCGCATGTCTGATGGAAGAATTTGACTGCTAGAGAGCAGCATTAGGAGTCGAAAACTTAACATATTGCAGTTTCTACAAAATTTCTCTACAGTCTTGCATCTATTCGTCTAGAACCAAGATACTAGAAAGATCTTGCAAATGCTCAAGATATTGTTAATCTATTAGCTTAAAGTACTACTATATAACTATAATGCTAGCTTCCAATAATTAACTAAATACGTTAGCGTCAAGTCTTTGAAGTAGCGACTTGACATCGTGTAAAGTTTTCTCTCTAAGAATTCTTTTCCAAAAACTTTACAAATTAATATCTCTTTAAATTATAGTTCTATATACTATGTAGTTTCGTTTTATATATATTAATATAGCAACGTCTTGTTATATATTTGTATACAATCTTATAGTATTAATTTGTCTTAATCTATAAGAACAATTGTTTAACAAAATAGTTAATCTAATATATAATACAAGACAAAATTTAGACAATAACAAAAAATATACAATATTTTAACGCTTTAAGAATAATAACAATGTAGAAATTTAACTTGCGTTTAATACAACTACAAGATTGCAAATTATATTAGAAGAAGAAGTTTTATAGAAAAAAGTTTTACAAAACAATAATATGTTGTTATTGTTATATTTTAATAGAGAAATTAATTATACAAAGTTACTTGCTTAAAAACTAAGAGATTAGAATAAAACTTTTGTATTGTTTAAGCAAAAAACAAATATTTCGAGAAATCTTTTTGTAATAATTAAATAAAAACAAAAGATTTATGTTATTTTTGCAAAAATAATTTTAATAACAAAACTAACAAATTAATATTAAAAAAACAATATTTTGCGCAATTTATAAAATCGATCAATCTAGATCTATATTACAAAAAGAACTCTAAAAAATTAAAAAATTAAACTTGAAATACACAAAATTTCTTTAAAGCTAACAAGAAATAAGTTTTATAGAAAAAATTTAAGATTTGCTAAAATTTAGCAATTTCTTTGCAATATATTAACAATTTAATAGAAAAACTACAAAGATAAATAAAAAAATAAAATAAAAAAATAGAATTAAAAACAATTTGTACAATATTTAATAAATTTTATCGAAGATTTAAAACATAATTTTTTTTTTGCAAATATAGAAATACTAAATAGTTTTTATTACAAAATTTCAATAACTTTATAACGTATCTTGAAACTCTAAAAATAAATCTTGATAAATACATTAAATATTAAAAATATAACTATTTTTTGTATTGTTTAAAAAAAGATTTTCGAGAAAAAATAAATAATATAGTTTAAATTTTTAAAATAAGAAACTTGTTAATTGCGTTAATACAATATATAAAAAGTATATTACTCTTGAAATCTAAAATTAAAAATAAAATTTCTAAACAAAAATTCTTTTTAGAATCTTGCAACAACTTTAGAGAAAATTTATATAATTAAAAATAAAAAAAGTCTACATTAACAAATAAAATTTGCAATAATTTAACAATAAAAGTCTATTAAAAAAGTACAAACAATTATATTTTTTATAAATTAGAAAAAGTTAGCAATAATATATATAATAAGTGTATTTACTATAATTGCAACAAAAAAAATATATTTGAAGAAAACATTTAAAAATTTCTAAAAAAAAATTGCAAATAAATATAATTAGAAACTTTTAATAGAATTTTGCAATAGATATTTAGAAAACGTTTCTACTACAATTTTTTATTAAAAAACTAGATAAGTTTGTAATAATTATAGTTGCAATTACAAATTAAGAATATAGAATAAAAATTCTATTTGTAAAGTTATTAATATTTGTCGATACAAAATAATAAAATTAAGGAATTTTCTTAATAATTGTGTTTTTATTAATTGTATAAGTAAATAGCTAACAAAGTTGTAATTGTTACGCTAGTACTTTCGCAAAAGATATTAGAGAGAATTATGTTATTAAAGAGATTTATAGACGTCTTTAGACAATGTAAGCAATTATTTAATAATAAGAAATTGCAACTTTAATAATCGTAACAATAAATCAAGACTTAAGATAAATTGAACACGATTCATAAAAAAGTTGTATTCGAAAATCTATATATATTAAAAAAATTCTTCTTTGTTCGTTATATTCGCTATCGAATATGTCGAACATTGTTCGCTTAGTTCGCTATCGAACATGTTGAACATTGTTCGCTTAACTCGTTATCGAACGTGTTAAACATTGTTCGCTTAATTCGTTATCGAACGTGTTAAACATTGTTCGCTTAACTCGTTGTCAAACGTGTCGAACATTGTTCGCTTAGTTCGTTGTTAAACGTATTAAACATTATTCATTTGTTAAGTTGTCAAGTTTATAGATAGTTGTACTTTGTACTACATGTTGCGTCGTAAACTATATATCACATTGTTTCGAATTAGATTCGTAACATTATTTCTCTTTTTTAAGATTTTTGTCTCGAAAGTTATCGTCTCTTCTATTATGTTTTTTTAACAATAAAGTCGTCTTTGTATCGCATTCGAAATCGAACGTTACAATGTATTAGTAGATATTGCTTGCGAACGTTGCTTTTTTTCTAATTGTTCTTATATTGTTATGAAAGACTTGTCGTCTTATTTAAAGTGTTCGAAATGTGTTTGTGCGAACAAATTGTGCGTAAACATGTCTTAATCTTTTCTTAATCACAATAGAAAAGATTTCTTTGTTAAAATCGTCAAAGATGAAGCTTTGTTAACAATCGTTATAACTTGATTGTTACAAAATAAGAAAATTTTGAAGAAGATTAATGCAAAGGCAAAACGAAAGACACAATGTTTGTTGTCGAAAATGAAAGAGTTAAATGCTTCGAAGTCTTTTAATTGTTTTGTTACAAATGCTTTTGTCAAGTCGTTTTTTATCTTCTAGTTATCTTTCGCTATGCTAGACGATCTTTCGAACGTCGATGAAATAACTAGATAAGATCATAGCAATCATCAAGATTCTTCTTTAATTTTTACATATTCTCTAAGATAAAATATTTTTTTTACTTAATAAGATAGTTTTAATCTTGTTGTTTTAGAATTCTTTTTACTTCGTATTTGTCTTTCTTTTGAACTTTGTAATGAAATGTTTTCTATAAAGACGTAATTGAATTCGCTAGTTTCAACAATAAGATATAAAATATTAGAAATACTTTGACGTCTTTGAGCAAGTCGAGTTCGTAATTGATTGATCTCTTTGTCTTCTTAATAAGAAATGATTCGACTTTAATATAATTTAATTTTTTGCTTAACTTTCTTGTCTTAAGATTTTTTGTAAAAAAATATATTTTATTTTTCTTCTTTAGCTAAAATGTCGTTTTTCGTTTTTTGTTTTAATACTTGATCGACTTTTCTTGCATTCTTAAGACGTTGTCGTATATCTTTTTTAATGTCGCTATTCTTTTGATAACTAATTGAGCTAATAGATGCTTTCGCTTTTTCTTGAAGAGATTAAATTCTTTGTTATAGTTGGCGAAAAATAAAGTTATTTTAGTAATATTTAAAACTTTTGCATTTAATGTTAATTAAGTCATAGATAAAAGTAATACTCAATTGCTATAAGTATTGTTAACGTAATGTCTTAGATATTGCTTTAAACTCTAGTTTGTTCGTTCTATTTAATCATTCGTAATCGAATAATAGACAATAAACATTCTAAGTTTTGTTTCTAACATTAATAGAAGCGTCTTTCAATAGTTAGACGTAAAGAGCTTGTCTTTGTCACTAGTTAATTCTTTGAATATATTATGATATCGTATAAGTCGATTTAATACAATGTATTCTAGTTGTTTTGCTATAAACTTCTCTTTGCATGCGATAATATGTGAATACTTGATAAGTTTATCAATCATTATTAGTATTAAATTATATTTGTTTTTAGTTGTTAAGTTCGTTAATTTAAGCAACTTAATAATAAAGTTTATCGTAACTTTATCTTATAGCGATTTAGATAATTTCTAATATTGAATTTCGTCATAGCTCGCATGTGTATTATGTTTGTTTTGTTAACAACTAAGACATTGTTTAATATACGCTTCGATAGCTTGTCTTATTTGAAAAAACTAACAATGCTAGCGTAAAAGCTAAAGAGTTTTAATCACTCTTAAGTGTCTTTGCAATGATTTATTATAATGTTTCTTTATATATTTGTTAATTTTGTCGATAAATATTTGAAGTTTTTCTTTCTTTACGAGAAATTCTTTCTTATTATTTCTAAGTATTCGTAAAATAGTATTTAGCTCGTATTTGTTTGCTAATAGTAATTCGTTCTTGTTGACCTTAAATATATTATAGTTAAACGATTTCTTCGTTTTTATATAATTACTTCTTTTGCTAAGTGCGTTTGTTTTATTATTATCTTTGCCTAATATATATTATATTTTAAACTTGTATTATTTAAGTCGCTTTAATTATCGCATTTGTCTTTTATTTAATTACTTAATAATAGTGAAGTGCAAAAGATTTTTGTGATTTGTAAGAATCGTAAGTTTTAATAATTCTTCGATATATACTTTTCATAATTCTAGAAAAACTACAATAGCGAGTAGCTTTTTGTCGTAAATATTATAATTTTGTTCGATTAACAAGAGTTTTTTCGAAAGATATGTTATTAAATGTTATATGTTTTCATGCTTTTAACTAAAGCATGCATCGATAATTAAATTTGATGCGTCAATTTTAATTTTGCTTAACAATCGTAAGTTGTACATTTTTAGTATTGATTTCTTTAAGCATTTTAGCTTAAGATTTTAAAATAATTTCTCTTTTGTTAATTTTTATTTCTATGACGTTTTTTTTTTCGTAAGATTCGTTAATGATATTGCGTTAACAAAGTAGTTTTTAATGAATTTCTTGTTGTAGTTTATAAAATTTAGAAAAAATTAAACTTTTTTAACATTAATAGATAATTTTTATTTTTTAATTGCTCGTAACTTTTTGGGATTCATGCGTACTTCATGTCGTTTAACGACAAATTTAAGAAAGTTAATTTCTTTTTAATGAAACTCGCATTTCTTTGATTTAAAATGTAGATTTCTTTTATCTAAATATTCTAATACTTTGAAAACATAATTTACATGTTTTTTCAAAATATTTAAGTAAATTATGATGTTATTCAAGTATGTTATAACAAATCGATCTAGATATTGTCATAATGCATCATTAATTATTTTTTAACACGTTGTTAAAGCGTTCGTAAGCTCGAACGACATTATTATGTATTTGTATAATTTATATCGTGTACAAAAAGTTGTTTTTCATTTCTTCTTTATTTTTATTTTAATCTAGTTATACGCTTTTTGTAAGTTTAGTTTAGTAAAATACTTTGCTTCGAACAATCGATCTTGAAGCTCGCTAATGTTAGATAATAAATATTGATTTTTTATCGTAATATTGTTTAGCTTCTAATAATCGACACATAGACGAAGAGTTTCGTTCTTCTTAGATACAAAGAGAATCGAGTATCTTGTTTGTAATTAAGATTTTTTAATAATTTTTTTTTTTTCGTTTTTTGCTAGATATTCGCGAAGTGTTTCTAGCTTTTTTTGAATAAAATATATATAAATTCAAACGTAAATTGCTTGTTTAATTCAAGTCTAATTTTATAATTTCACGATTAATGTTTAGATAGAGTTTTAGTTTTTATTTTTTTCTAAAATAGATGCTTTCAATTGTTGTATATTTTTAATACGTGCTTTAGCGATTTTCTCGCTATATTAAATAGTTTAGAATTCTTAAAAGATTCGTAATTTTTTTCACTTACTTTAACTTTGTAATCTAGTCGATCTCTATTAATATTTGTCAAGTCGAACTCTATTAAATCGTTTTTTTGCAAAAATGCAAATTCGCTACTTGCGATCGAATTTCGACTTAATCTTTTATCTATTATTAAACGTTATTGATGCGTAGATTAGATGTGAATTGCGTGATCACATTGTACAAATCTAAGTACTCGTGTATTTTAGTTAACTTCTAGATTGTGCTACTTTAATCAAGGCATTCCTAGAACGATATCATAAATAACTATTTCCACTATATTAAAAATTAGTTTCTCGTAATGTTGTTAAATAGTTATCGATAATAATTTCGTTTCTTTGTTTACTCTTTTATATCTTGCGAGTAATGAGTTTTTATCTACAATTATTAGATTGTAAGCGTTAGACTTCTTTTAAGTAAAATATTCTTCTCTTTTTACAAGAGCTTTGATCATAAAATTACTTGTTGCACTAGAATCGATCATTGCTATAAGTTAACAATCGTTGATTTTAATTGATGTAATAAAACATCGTGCGTGCGCTATTAAGTTTAGTTGCTACTATTGGGCTAACATATTGCATTTCTTTGATATGCTCTTAATTAAAAAATTTGAACTTTTTTCTACTTTTGTGCTATAATTTCTACTTTAAGCGTTTGTCTACGTTAAGCTTCCTTTTTTTGCTAAATTGCTAACTTTGACTTTTTAGAAAACTAGTTGACTTCGTTCTTTTCTTTTAGATGAATTTAGCATAAGTCGTTATAACAAGTTGTTCAACTAAGACTTGCGTATAAGTCGTTTGCTTTTCTAACAATAATATCTTTACGCTTAAGTGTCAACATTCGTGTGTTTGCCTTAACGAGATTCAATTGTTTCATAATAATGTCAAGTATGTTCTTTTTTGTAATAGCATTGCTTTCTAGCTTCTTCTTGCATTCGTTTATAATCTTCGATAAATTAACTAAAGTTTTAAGATAATTCGTAATATCTTTTATGCAATCGTGAAAATTCTTCTAGTTGTACTTTTCGTTTAAGTCAATAATTAAGCTATAAGATTTAATAGTTTTCTAAAGTGCTTGATTAACTTCTTGCGTAAATGCGAATGCCTTGTTTGATAATGTTTTATCTAGAACTTTTTGTAATTAATTTAAGTTCTTTATTAAATAGTAATCGTTGTTCGATCTAGTCTTGAAAGTGTTTGTCTCTATGTCGATTTGCTCTCTAATGTCGTTCTAGCTATTAAATATCTCTCTTAACATAACATTAATTTGTTGACGATTTATTAAATTTCGTGATCGACAATCTCTTGCGAAGTGATTCGATTTGTCACATAAATAGCACGTTTTTTAGAATTTGTTATTTTGCTTTCTTCTAAAGTTCTTTTCTTTGCGTCATTGAATAAAATTCAATTTTATAGATGTAGACTCACAATAGTTTAAATTATTGTACTTCTAATTAGAACAAGATCTTTTCTAATAATATTTAATCGTTAATTCAAAGAAGATTTCTACTCTTTCGTAAAATTAATTGTATCGTTTTTTCATAGCTCTTTTATATAGTTTGTCGTTGAAATCGATAACTACTTCGATAAGATTAAACATGTCGCTAATGAATTTGTTATCGCACATAATTTCGTTCTTAAGATTGTTTTTAAAATCTCGTCGAAACATTGTTATGAATGCGACATCGTTTTATTTGATAAAATTAACATATTTTTGAAATCTTGCTACGTAGTTTGTTGCAAAGATTCGTTAAATTAAATGCTAAATCATTCTTTTTGCAATTTATTTCTCGTTAAATGTTTCAAAGATTCTTCGAAACTCTCTTTTAAAGTTGTCGAAATTCGTGAACATTGCACGAGAATTTTCGTTATAATTTTTCAAATACTTGCGTAAATTCGACTTGAGTTAATGTTGAGCTCTTTCTCTAAGAAATGTGAATGCGAAAATCGTCTTTTTGTTCGCTAAAACAAGATAGAAGATAAAATAAATATTTATTTGCATAAGTTAGTTCTTTAGGCTAATTCGATCTTCATAGTAGACGTTAGACTTGTTAATTCTTATCTTGTCGTCTTTATTAATAGAGGGTCGACGTAATGTTGTTGAGTTAGTGTTCGAGATAGAGGCGCGTTAATCTAATATAGACATTCTTAAAGTGTTCAAAGCGTTACGCTAGTATTTTCGCAAAAAGTATTAGAGAGAATTATGTTATTAAAAAGATTTGTAGACGTCTTTAAATAATGCAAGCAATTATTTAATAACAAGAGATTGCAACTTTAATAATCGTAACAATAAATTAAAACTTAAGATAAATTAAATACGATTTATAAGAAAGTCGTGTTCGAAGATCTATATATACTAAAGAGAATCTTCTTTGTTTGTTATATTCGTTATCAAGTATGTCGAACATTGTTCGCTCAACTCGTTGTTAAGCGTGTCGAACATTGCTCACTTGTTAAGTCGTCGAATCTATAGATAGTCGTGCTTCGTGCTACATATTGCGTCGTAGACTATATATTACACTGTTTCGAGCTAGGTTCGTAACAGTAATATCTTAAAAATGTCTAGTATTTTGCAATTAAAACAAAAGTATTTATAGTTTATAAAACTTAATTTGTAAAATTCTATATTGTAAAATTAAGATTTGCAATAACAAAGAACAAAAATATATATTAAATCAAATTTTCTATATATTTAATAAAATAGTTCACAATATTATTGTCAATTTTTTCTAAATAATAGAAACAAATTTATATATCGATTAATATACACTAACTTAATACTATTAAATTACAAAAAATATAATTGTATTAAAATCTTTAAAAGATTTTTTTAAAGTTTAAAAAATTTATTTAAAGTTTAAAAAATTTATATTTGTATTTTCTCTAATTTGTTGCAATTTCAAGATAGATAAAAAACTTTAAATACGCAATATATCTCAAAAAATATAGAATATTAAAAATAATAACAATATTTTTAATTTAAAGAATATGTTTAGTCTTTTTAAATATAGAGATAAAAATTATAGTATTAATTTGCTATCTAAAAAAAATTGCTATATAGATTGCTCTATTTTTTTTCGAAAAAAAACTCGATATTTTATAGAATTATTTTCTAAAAAATTTACTATTAAATGAAACTTGCAAGCTAATTAATCTTGTCGAAATATTTGTACTATTTGTATTAAAAAGTAATAATAACTTAAAATTATATATTAATTATTGCAATTTTAATACAATAACAATTAAAAATAAATATTCTCTTTCTTTTATCGAAAAGATACTAGATTGTCTAATAGATATTGCATATTTTGCTAAATTAAATCTAAAAAATATTTACTATTAAATCTGTATTTAATAAAAAAAAACAATCTTTCGAATACAATATAATTGTTTTAAGTATATAGTAATATTGTTTAAACTAGCAAATATTTCGATTACTTTCTAAACTTAAATTAATAAAGTATTACAAGATTTAATTAATTATATTTATATAATATATCTCGACAATATTCTAATCTACTTTAAATACAAAAAAGATACTAAAATTATATTTGTTAGATTCTTAAGAGATTGCGCTTATACAAACTATATATTAAGTTGTTTGAAACTTTTTTATAACAACTTTAATTAAATTCTTAAAATATATTATTAGCAATTATAATATATCGAGAAATTTGCGCTATATAAGATCAATTACAATATAGTTTTAGTTAACTAGATTAATATTATATAGAAATTATTTAAACTTTAATAAAGTTTTTAAAAATAATAAACAAAAAAGCAAAACAATTCTTTTATATTTAACAAAACTACTATAATAGTATTTAAAGAACTAATTATTGTTTTTACGCAAATATCTATATTAATATATTTCGATTTCAAAAATTATATTTATATTTAATATTAATATTTTGAAATTTGCTATTATTGTTATTCTTTTACAACTAATATATTTTATAGACAAAATTAATTAGACAATTTAGTATTTTGTAATATTCTATTTAAATATTTATTTTTTGCAAGAATGTAATACAAAACTTATAATTAGAAGTTGTTTACTATTGTTATTAATTTTAAACAATAAAGATACTATTTTAAGAATAGTTAATATTTAATTATTGTATAAATAGATTATAACAACTAGCGAGAGAACTGTTTGTACATAATGCTAGCTACGAACCTATTAATATTGCGATAGTCGACAAAGTCAAATGTTCTTAACATCGATAAACAAGACGTTCGTAAACGTTTGATGCAATTGTCACAACAAATTGACTCTTTTAATTGCGAAAACAACAACAACATTAATTATTATTATTATTATTATTATTATCTTAAGCTCTTACGTATAATAAGATACGTGTAATTAAGAGTACGCAAGATTATCTATAACTATTATTATTTACTTCTTGTACGCGTTGATTTTTGTTATAATGTTTGTTATATTACGATTACGAAAGACGTTTTTTAAAATATCGCAAAAAAGTCTTGAAACGCTATGCGTATAAATTTAGAAAAGCTAGAAAAAAATTATACACGCATATATTACGCAAACAAGAAGTCAAAAATTCTTGTATCGCGTACAATAAAAATACGATACAATTATAAAGTTAAAAATATTTAAAGTTTATAACGTATTTATTTTCTTAAAATCTAAGTGCGTTACAATTGTTTACTTATTTGTGTCTAAGTAACTAATATTATAAGCGAATTGTTGTAAGACTATTTATTTTAATAGACAAAAGCAATAATATGTTCGACTTCAAATATCTTTACAATATGCTTGCGCTCTTGCGATTCAAATGCGTCAAAAAAAGAACTTTATAATTGTAATTTGTTGCTACGTATATTTGTTATGTCGAATCGAAAACATTGCTTGTTTGCGTAAAAATATAAACAAAAGTTAATATTAAATTTAAGCATTAAAACTATACGAATACGAGAATATATAAGCATTTTATATTAAGAAACAATCTTTATATAATCGCAATTTACAAAGAGAACTTATATGTAAATTCTTGAAACTCTCGTTTTTAATATGTACGAATTTAAGAATCTAAGATTATCGAACAACATATAATTTTTTTTTTGTAAATTAAAAATCAATATTGTCTTTACAATTCTTATAAAGAATTTTCTTGTACATAAATATTATAATAGATAATTTTTAATATTAAAGCGTTGCGATTTAAATTTAAAAATTTGATTACGCAAAAATATATAGAACTTGCATAGATTCTTAGAAGTGTTAAATCAAGTATAAAAAAAAAATAGATTATAACGATTTTTACTAGTTTATAAAAATAATGTTTTTAAACTATTGTAAAGTACAATAGATTCTTTCTCTAACAAAATATAATTTCGAGATTAAGTATTGTATTAGAAAAACAAATTTAACAAATAGATTTTTTTATTATTCTAATTACAAAGATAGTATAGATAATAAAATCTATTTATTTATTTATTTATTTATATTTGATTTAATATCTCTAAGAATCTATGCGAGTTTTATATATTTTTGCGCAACTAGATTTTCAAATTTAAATCGCAACGCTTCAATATTAAAAATTATTTATTGTAATATTTACGTACAAGAAAATACTTTATAAAAATTGTAAAAATTATGTTAATTTATAATTCACAAAAGAAAAATCTTATATATTATTTAACAATTTTAAATTCTTAAACTCGTGCATATCAAAAACAAGAACTTTAGAAATTTACGTATAAGTTCTTTTTATAAATTGCGATTATGTAAACATTGTTTCTTAATACATAGTACTCGTATTTATGTTTATACAATTTTAATATTTAAACTTAATGTTAACTCTTTTTTGTATATTTATATACGTAACGCTTTTAATTCGAAACGTAGCGAAGACGTTGCTTTTAACAAAATTAAATATTCTTATTACTATCTCTTAAAATAAACGAAATCTCTTATTATTTAGCTTCGAATGCGCAATTAAATATGTATATAATTAAAATAAAAGACGATTGCAATCAATTAAAATATGTAATCTTAACGTAATTAATTTATGTACAATAGAAACTTTCGATCTTTTATTTATGTAATATATGCGTGTATAACTTTTTTCTAGCTTTTCTAAATTTATACGCACAATATTTCGAAACTTTTTTGTGATATTTTAAAATACGTTTTTCATAATCGTAATATAACGATTATCGTAACAACAATTAATGCGTACAAGAGATAAATAATAATAATTATAAATAATCTTGCGTACTTTTGATTATACGTATCTTATTATATATAAGAGATTCAAAATAATAAGAATAGTAATGATTGATATTATTGTTGTTTTCGCGATTTAATCGATCAATTTATTATAACGATTGTATCGAACGTTTGCGAATATCTTGTTTGTCGATGCTAAAAACATTTGACTTTATTGAATATCGCAATATTAATAGATTCGTAGTTAGCATTACGTACAAATAGTTCTCTCGTTAATCAAAATAGATATTAATACTTTAAAAATTGCAATATTAAATAAACTTCGAATATATTACAAATATATAATAATTATAAAAGCAACAAATAATATACATAAATTAACGCTATTTTGTTTTCGAATGTATTTTATATTTTTAATATTAACAAAGATAGCTTTAAACAACAATCTAAAAAAAATAAAAAATAAAAAATAAAAAAATAAGTAATTAAATTTAAGTACAAAAAGCAATTTGTATAAACAAATTTTTAATAAATCTATAAACTTAAGCTCTATTTTAAAATTTATAAACAATAATATTAGAAAAAAAATAGAATTTACAATAAAGTTTCTTATTTTTATTAAATTTCTTGATTAATATTTATTTTATAAACAAAGTATATTTGCTATATCGAAAATAAAAAGTAGAAATCTTAATTTAAGACTAGTTTTTTTGCAATAGTTAAATATAATATTTAGTATAATTATTGAGTTGAATCGAACACTTTTTTCTTAACTTAATTTACTCTCTTGAGTCTTGTAGAATTGAGTTAGGGTCAAGGCGCGAACCTAATTCTAGGGTTGAGTTTCGTCGAATTAATGTCAAGAATTTAAGCTAACTTCGTCACGTTAGCTTTCGCTTATCTTATCTTATTTTATCTATGCGCTAACTCGATTAAACTAGCGCAAAATTTACGCTAATCGCATATGATTAGCGCGTTACGTAATGTCACGTGATTGGGTGAGTCGAATTGAACATTCGACGCACATTCTTCGTTCGCCTCACCTTGTTAAACTAGGAAATTTGCCTAACCTTAGAATTAGAATTGAACGAGTTAACCTAATTGGATTGAAACTCGATCCAACGATTACGCTAATAATATTGCGTATTTAATTTAGATTGCTTAAATTTGATTTGTTTACAAAAAAAGTAATTCTAATCGATACTTTTTAAGAGATAAGAAATTTCGAAAGCGATAAACTAGTTAACAAAAACAATTAGCGCATATTAATAGAAATATATATTCTAACAAAAAAATAGAATTTAGAACAAGACAATTAACTTTATATTAGAAAATTTAACTATTAAATAAATCGAAAGTTATAAGTTAAAAAAAAAGAATAGCAATTTGTGCAAAAAAATAAAGTATTTTAATGCGAAATTTGTTAATTTCGATCTTTTAAAAGAAAAACAATTATAGATTAAACAATAATAAATTCGAGCGTATCTAATTATACAATGCAAATCTGTATTAAGAATAATAATAAAATAGTATTTGTTAAGAGTAAAAGAATATTATTAAGTAGCAAGACAATTGTATAACTAGACAATAAAAACAAAAAAACTTAAAAATAAAAACTAAAACTAGATAATATTTGAATACAAAATTGCAAAAAATATAAATAGTTTTCTCTACAAACTTTTTGCTTTAATAAGATATTATTATAAGTATTTTAGATCAATCAATTTGCTATATTATACTCAAAAACTATCTAAACAATATTCTTTCTATATTTGCAATATTATATAATCGATATTGTAAAAACAAACTAGACAATATTTTTAAAGCAAAAATAGTTAATATAATTAATTAAAGATTAGACTAATATAATTTTAATATATTAACAATTCAAGATATTACTAAATTTTAACACTTTTTTAATAAAAAAAAGAGTCGAAATTAATACTATGTTAGTACATATTATATTGCTAACAAGAATAGAAATTTTATTAATCTTTTCTAATTTCTATTATAGTTAAAACTATATTACAAGTCTTCTTTAACAACATTGGCAATTTGGGAAAGCGACTCCTGTGACACAATGGCTTCATTGAGTCGACATCGGCTCGAGAGAGTCTCGTGACATCTCGCGCTAGTCTATTAGGGCAATTTAAATGGTTTATTAAAATTTAGATTGTTCTGTAATTTAATTTGAAATTTTTAGCCTAATCGGGTTAGTATTACGTATAGAATTAATATTTGAAAACGGAAAAGATTCTAAAAAAAATTGTTTTCAAATATTAATTCTATACGTAATACTAATTCGATTAGACTAAAAATTTCAGGTTAATTACAAAACGATCTAAATTTCAATAATAGGCTAGCGCGAGGTGTCACGAGACTCTCTCGAGCCGATGTCGACTCAGTGGAGTTATTGTGTCACAGGAGCCGCTTTAGACTAACCGTCGGGTCGGATTTCGATTTCAAATGTTGGAACCGACCCGACTCGTCGATTTCAATCCTAGAAATTGATCCGAAACTCCATTCGATTCGCGCTAATTTGAAATCGACTCGATTCGATTCGACTCGATTTTCGATTCCAATATTAGGAATCGAATCGAATTGTCAAGAAATCGAAAATTACGTTATTATGTCAAGAATTACTAATTTTAGAATCAAATATTTATTAATAAAATGCATTATTTGCATCTATAGGTTCTATAAATCTTATAGATGCGATTTATTAATATAATATATTATTTGCATCTATAGATTCTATAGATCTTATAGATGCGATTTAATGTTTTTCTTATTATTAAAGTAGTAATGCATTACTATAATGCATTATCTTATTATAATTTAGATAATTAAATATTAAATTAATTATAATATAATTAAACTAATAGTCTTGGCGATTCGTATTGATTTTTTGAGTCGAGTTTCGATTTTAACCCTAGAAATCGATTCGAATTGTCGATTTTAATTCTAGGAATCGAATCGTCAAGACTTTCGAATCGAATTGATACGAATTGTCAAGATTTGGGTCGACTACTCGATCCAAACTCGATAATCCGACCCGACGCAATCAGTCTAGATCGCTTCCCCGAATTGTCGATGAAGCAATATCTATAAAAGTGCTAGGCAAAGAATAATAGCTAGATAGACAAAGCAACTAGACAAGAAAACTAGCTAAGATAAAAAGGCACGCAAGTAAACAAGGCAAACATCTATAATAGTTATAAAGATAATTCTCTGAGAACTAAATTAACAATCAAGTTATACTTGATTGTCTAAGAGCAAACGTTATCGATAGACGTCAAACATTTTTTTGCTATTTAATAAGAGCATTAGATACAAATCTTATAATACATGTTCTTCTTAAAAGAAAAGAAATTGAGGCTTTTGTTATATTGCAAACTTAAATGTTACTTAATTTCTAAATCTAATTATTATTTTGTTTAGATCTTAATAGTCTACGTAATTAATTGTAATAAATTTGTTGTTCTTGTTTGTTTGCGCGTTATATTGTTAAACAATTGTTACGACAAAACGTTATATAGTAAAGTTAGTAAACTAGGTTGCTTGTTAGGACGTTTGGATTGATCTTTTGATTAGTGTTAGATTTAACTTATTAACAAATAGTAACTTTAACAAATCTCGATCAATGCGTCTTAGCAAATGCTATACGTGACTAATTATTACATCTCGCTTCTGTTTGCGAGAATTTTGGGTTCAATTCTTCTTCTATCTATCAAGAGCATTTAGATAGTTGTAGTAGTGCTTAGAATGCGCATGCGTTCGAAGATCGTCTATATAGTGTCTCGTAAGTTCGTTCTGCACACGAGAACGTATGCTTTCTCGCTTATTTGGGGCAAATTGTTACGATAGAACGCCATATAGTGAAGTTAGTGAATTGGGTTGCTTGCCAAGGTGTTCGAGTTAACCTTTTAATTAGTGTTAGATCTAACTTTCTAACAATAATCTTAATTTAATTCTTTTCGATATCTAGTTTGTTGTAGAACTTCTTGTCGCATTAACGATAAATGCTCTTTTTTGTATTTAAGTACGTTTTGTTTAGTTTAATTTTTGCAAAGTTATTCTAAAAACTATCTTCGAACAATTTGATAATCTTGATAATCTAAGTTAATTTGTTAACGAATTTGACAATATTTTTAAAAAGAGTATAAATATCGATTACAACAATAGAGTCGATATTAAGAATAACTTCGCAATTATCTTATATAATTTAAAATTACGTTGTTGTTTTGTTCGAATTATTTGTTATTTTGTTTAATATTTGTTTAGCAATTGTCGCAAATTCAATTATTTAACAATTAGTAATTAAGATATTTATAAGTCTAGAAACTATTTTTTTGCAAATTAATTTATCTTTTAAAATTGATATTTAACGCACAATTGAATTTGTCTTAATTGTTTTGAGCTTCTTCGCGTAATATTTTAACAATTTTAAATTTTACAAGACAAAGAATAAAGCAAAGTTGAAGAAGATATCTTTGTCAACTAAGATTTTTAAAGTCGATTTGTCTATTTTTATTGTTAAAGTTAAATGTTCGCAAGATAATATTATTATTTCGAATAAAACTTAATCGATGTTTGTCTTTTGTATCTTTTGCGCTTTAATCGAAGTTACATCTTAATACTTAATTGTTTAATAAACTTTAATTAATATAATTTTCTTATTAATATCGATTGTTTTAAGATCTTTTTTGTAATATAAATTTAGAAGTTAATTGTTAAATATAGTAAGATTTAAGATAGATTTGCAAGTCTTATAGTTTGCAAAGATTTAATCTTTCTTTAGAGATAAAAACTTGTTAGAGTATATTAATATAACGTAAGATATAATACTATATACGAGATTGCTTATCTTAGTTGTTTTGTACTTCTTTTGCAAGTCGATAATTTAAATAAATTAGATATTGATATTGTTTTACAAGATATATCTTTTTTTAAAAATATTAATAGTATTTATAGATACAAAGATAGATTTTAGAAACTTGCGTAATATATAAATATTGTTGTTTTTGTTAAAAGTTGCAAGTTATAAAATAAAGCAATTTTGTATTATAATATTGACGCAAACAACACAGTTTATATTGTAATTAGTAAGGCATATATAACTTGTCAAATAAATAAGATAATTGTCGATTTCTATTTCTTCTTTAGATTAGAATAGAACAATATTGTTTTTAACTATTTTTGCGTTTAAGATCTCGAAATTAGAAATTAGATAAGCAAGAGATATGTTATTGTTTTTGCGAAACATAAATATAATAAAATAGCTATTAAGTATAAATATTTTTCGAATAAGTTGTTCGATATCTATTATAGTGTGTTTCTAGAAAGAATTGCTTTTAAGTTTAATATCTATTTAATTTAGTTTATTATTATCTAATATAATCTAATTATTATTATCTTGCTAACTTAGCATTTTCGCGAGATCGTCTTTAATTGTCTAATTTGTAACTTTGCGTTTGCAAGCTTTTGCAATATTTTAATTAAGATAAGAGTTCTTATTCTTCTTGTTGAAAGTTATATTAATTGTTTGTTAAATAACAACAATAAATAGACGATCTTGCAATATGATAGCAATAATAAAGATGTTATTGTCAATAATATAAAGATAATAGCTAACAATAGTAAGCAAGAATATATATTAACAAAATTAAAGATAATAAGCTTTAGTAATATTATTAATATTAGTATTAATTGTATTAGTATTCTAGTAAATTGCGTCTTATAATTAAAACTTGTAAAGCGTCTACTATAAGTAAACAATAAATTATAATTGTTTAATATTATATTTAAGCAAATAGTTTATTGTTATTAATTCTTAAATATTGACAACAATAATATTAAAATAATATTCTAACATTGTTGTCTTTTTTGTTATTCGTAGTAATCTTAATCTTAGACAATTTATTTTTTTCTTAAATATAAGCGCATTTTTTATTGTTTTAGACAATTGATTGCGCTTTTTTAACAATAATATAAGAACAGTAATGTTTACTAGAGATATCGAGACAATTATTTTAAATATTGTAATAATTATTTTAAGACGTCTTATAATAGATAGACTAATCGCGAAAATCTGAATTTATTACGTAACTCGATTCTATAAAGTTAGATTCGAATTCTTAACAATTAAGCGAAAGAATTTGTTCTAAGCGAGTCAATCAAGTAGCTTAATTTATAAATCTTGACAATTCGATTTTACGCTAAAAATTCGAATCAAGTTTCGATTTTAACTTTTGAAATCGAAATCTAATCCAACGATTAGTCTAATAATAGAGAAAATAGATATTTTGTACTTTATCTTGTAACTGTTAATAAGATTCGCAAAATTATTTAGTAGATTTTTATTATATTATTAATTTTACTTAGTATTGTAATTCTTTTATTAAATAAAATACTTTAAGATAAAACAATCTTGCTTATATTAACAAATGCAATGCTTAATAAAAATTTAAATCTTATAAAAATACTATTCGATATTTAATTTAACAATAATTTTTGAATAATTTAGCTTTAAATAATTGTATAAGTCTTTATTGCTTAACGCTAACTTAAGATAAACAATAAATATAACTAAGTAAATCTTTTAATTTATCGAAAGATTTAATTTGTATATTAATTTGTTTTTTTATTTAAGAATCTTAAGAGACTCGATGCGTTAAATTAACAATTTAAACAATTTAACAAACAACAAAAAGTAACTCTTGTAAAGACAAAAATATATTATATTGCTTATTAAAAGCTCAATAAATTTATAATATTTGTTGTATATTGTTTTAAATACTATATTAATTTATGCAATTGTTGCTTTTATTTTAAAGATATTAACAATTTTCTTTTGTAATTAATTTTTTTACAAATTGTTAAATTTAAAAAGAGATAAGAAATTATATATCTTAAAGTTTATAATTATTTTATTTGATAATAATTTAATAGACGCATTAAGCAAATTATTAAGACAAATACAAAGTGCAAACAAAAAGAATATTTAGTTTAGATTAAAATTGCTAATCGCTATATATTGCAAGATTATCTTAATCATTTGATTTATTTGTTTACTTTGTTTGTCTATTTGTAAATAATATATTGTCGAGATTAGAAATTAAATTTCTAGCTTCTAAAATATAGTTATCTAGAATTTAGATATAAATTTGCAATTTCTATTGTATATAAACGCTTTTAAAACTCTTTAATTAACAAGATTGTTAAAAAGAATATTTGTTTACTTTATTACAATATAGATTATTTTATCGCTTAAAACAATTATTTTTTTGAAAAATTTGCAAGTTGTTATTAAAGCAATATTGAAGTTTTAACATAACAATAGCTTTAAAACAAAATCGATATATACAATATAAAAAGATATAAGAGAATTTAGAATTAAGTTAAAACTTCTATACAATTTATATTGTTCAATTTGACAAAGATTGTACTTTTAATAATAAGTAATATATTAATACAATCGAGAGACAAGCTTACAAAGATAAAAGTTAACAATTACTATCTTATAAATGCGAGTAAAGTTAATATAACTATTTATATTGTACGTCTAATAAACCATTTTTATCTTAAATTTTTTAAGCAAATATAATTTTTTGCAATTTGCATAATTTATAAAGTAGAGTAAATTGTTGTTTTTAAAAAATTAAATGCTAAAAAATATAAATAACTTTCGAATTATTGTTAGAATTTCTATTTACTTAATAAATTCAACGTATATCTTAAGAAGTCTTTTCTTAGAGATTTTATTTATTTGAACAAAATATAAGTAAAATAAAACTATTTTATCGATTGTATCTTAATTAATTAGATTTAACTTCTCTTTAAAAGTTTGTTGTATTAACTTAATTATAGTCTCTACGTCTATTGCAAAGTTGTCTATCTTATTTAAGATTAATAATTTGTTCTTGTTATATTTATCTTTAAGTGCAAGAAATCTAAACAATATATTCGAAATTGTATATAGTCTTTCTATACAATAACGTATATATAGTAAAAATTATAAAAGATATTGCAAGACACGTATAAGACAAAGATTAAATTTGTTAATTAATAAGAAGAATAATATAATTTATTTGACAATACTTGTTGTAATTAAGTAGTTAATATGAGCTATAATAAATCTTTTAATTGTTTTTATTAAATATTTAGTCTTTTATATTATTTATACGAGACAAGCTACTTTTATTTTAGTTAATTAATAATTTATCTTAACAAAGTTTAAAGTTTTAAACAATAATAAAATATATTAAATATTGTCTTATTTAAAGTTATTGCAAGTTAAATCGCCTTTAATATAATATATCTTAATATTAAACTTGTGTTTTTTAAAGATGTTTAAGTCTATATATAATTGATAATTATTGTCGAAATAAATTGAGAAGTTCGAAGTTGTTAAGAATTGCTATAGCTAATAAAAGAATTTGAAAAAAGGTATTTAATATATATATTTCTTAAATATATCTTTTGCTTTTGTTTGTTAACAATAGAAAAGTTCTTTAGAAGACAAGTTTTTTCTTGTTGTAAAATGTTGGCTTGCTAAGCGTATTAGACAATCTTGTTTCTTTAATAATTAACAAAATTAAGATAAATCTTAAGTGTCTTCAAATTCTTAGAAAATTTGATTGTCTTAATAGTAACAATACGCTTCTTAGTAATAAACAAGTTAAAGATATTTACTTTTTGCTCTAACAAGATAATATTAAAATAGTTAAGATAGATTTTTTTAAAATTAAACGTAATGTTTAGCAAGACTAATTTGTCGAACAATTAAGTAAAATAAGCTAAATGTGTATCGAACAATTAAGAGAAAATAACAATATTATTAATATAAATACAACAAAAGTTTCCAAATTGACAAAGTTCTTTATTTATTATTTATTAAATATAAACAAACAAATTTCTAAGTTTTATAATAGTAATATTAAGTTGTTTCTTGTCTTAATAAATAATAAAGAAGAACTTATATTTGTTTTTAAACGTTATTAAGAATTGCAAAAAGAAATTTAACTTATCTATTAAGCTTATATGCTTACAATTACGAATTTAAGCTATAATATTTGTTTAAACAAATATTGAGTATTTATTTATAATAACTAGTCTATTTAGTTCGCATATATTAGTTATTACTTAATACTTTCGAATTTTGTTTAACAAGATTTGTTAAATTACAAAGACAAGAAATTCGAACAACAAAAACTTAATCAATTATATTATCTTGTCTTAAGCATACAATTTGTTAAATTCTTTATTAATTATTTTGCAATTAAGTTCTTTTAGAAGATAAATCTTGTATTTTATGTTCAATACTAATATAGAATTTTAGTTGCTATTCAATAGAATTAACATTTAATCTTTCTTAACAAGATTAATAGTTTTGTTAATATTTTCTTACAAGATATACAATTGTTTGACGAGATACTAAAGCGCAATAATTTTGTTTAAATTATTGTAAGTATAGACGTTATTAATTAGATTTGTCTAATAACTATTATTAAGCGTATTAATTCTAATATTTTCTTTAGTTGTTTATCTCTCTTTGTCGAAGCTAACTTAATAATAGTTTTGCTTTTTAAACTTTAGTAGACGTTTTAATATTATATATTGCGAGATACAAAAAAACACAAAACAATTGTTATAAATATATACAAAAGACATTTTTCTATTTGCGATATAAGAGTAAGCGTCGAACAAAATTAATTTAAAGAGATAGTTTCTATTAGACAAGATCTTGTCTTATACTATTATTAGAATTTCGAAAACAAAATAAGCAACATTTACAAGATTTCTTTCGATTTTGACAATTTGTTTTACTAGAATGTTGTTTTTTTATTTTATTTCTAACTTTATCTTTAAATTTCGATAGTTCTTAATAATTAGTTTTTAGACTAATTGTTAAGTCGAGTTTTAGTTTCAACTTTAGAAATCAACTTAACTCGACAATTTTAATATTAGAAATCGACTCGAAATTTAATTCGATTTCTATTATTTTGAAATTAATTCGATTGTGTTACGAGATTTGTGTCTAATGTTCTTGTCAAATAACAAGAGAGCGTTTGACGTCTATTAATAACACCTACTCTTAAACAATCAAGTATAACTTGATTGTTAATTTAGTTCTTAGAGAATTATCTTTACAATTATTATAGATGTTTGTTTTGTTCACTTGCGTGTCTTTTTATCTTGTTTAATTGCTTTGCTTGTCTAGTAGTTATTTCTTATTTAACAAATGATAGCTTCAACGTACAATTTAAGTTAATCGTTTGTCTAACTTAGACGAACGACATTAATCGACAATTCTTTTATTTAATCTCGCATTTATTACTAGACATTAAGTTATTATATTAGAGTTGACATTCGTTTGCGTTTCGTAGTTACTAGACATTGAATTATTGCATTAAAGTTAACATTCGTTTGTCTTTAATAATTACTAGACATTAAGTTATTGCACTAGAGCTAGCATTCATTTATCTTTCGCAATTACTAGACACTAGATTATTGCACTAAAGTTAACAAGTCTATTGTTCGCAAATGTTTGTCTAATCGTATTAAGATATCTTTCTTAGTCAAATTAATTAATTTCGCTCTTTTTACTTTTACTTATTAAATCTTGCAATTTTGCACTATTGAATATTAATATATTTCTTGCATTAGTAAGTTAACTAAACTAAGAATTAAGAAGTTTTTCAAATTTTTGTCTTGTTCGTTTTTATTCGAATTAACAAGTAGAACTTGTCGTTTTGCTTAATTTATTTAATTTAGTAAAGATAAACAAATTTGATTAATTAAATAAGCAATCGACAAGACTTTACTTAAACGAACGATTAATAAGTTCGAAAGAACACAATAGACAACTTTATTTAATACGATTAATAACGAAGTTTCGACGAAGAAATTATTATTTGTTATAGCTTACAATTAGTCTTTAACAAGAACATTATTATTTATTGTTTTTAATTATTAGATATTAAAGATACTATAATTTGTTGTAGTTGACGTCGTTACTTCAAAGACATCAATGTCTTCTATATTAGACGACACTATTTCGAAGACATTATTAGAGTTGTTAGTAGAGCAATTATTTAAACATTAAAACGAGCAATTTAAGCAAAAGAATTTAAACGTCTATTTTGATAACATTCTAAATTTAGAATCTTTTAATTCGATCGTTATCTTAAAGCATTTTGACGAAGTTCTTGTCGTTTAACGAAATAAATTTCCGTTTTTAAGCATTTCAAGTCTTGTTTTTTTATTCGCATCTTTTATTTTACTTGCGTTCTTAACTAGACAATCAATAATTAACTCTTTCGACAAACTAAGAAACGACAAGATTGACTAATTAGACGACGATAAATCGCGCAAGAACATATTAGTAAATGTTGACAATTCACATCGTCAAAAGCGAGCTTTCTCTCTTAAGAAAGATAGCATAAATCGTTGTCGTTAATTTAAAATTAATTGAGCAAATTTTGAAATAAACAATAGATTTATAATAATAAATTTACGCTCTAATAATTCTTTGCAAAGTAATTGATAACAATTTAATTAATTTAGTTTTGTCGCGCAATTATACAATTTATAATCTTTTAATTTATTTAACGTTAAACAATATGCTTAATACAATTAATAACAAGATGTTAGATTTAATGTCTTATAACTAGATGTCTAGTCTACTTACTTTTCGTTAATTTAATCAAATTTAATCATGTTTAATAATATAGATTCGCAATAATAACAAAGACTCGTTTAACGATCTTTTAACGCTCAAGTTAATTTAGTAACTTTTGAATAAACTTTGTTTTTGCAACTTAATCTTGCAATCTTTAAGTAAACTTCAATTTTGCAACTTAATTTTGCGATTTTTAAACAAACTTTATCTTTTGCAATCTTTGATTTAAATTAATTGCGAGTTATGTTGCGTAAAGAAAATTAACGCTTTTTCGTAAAATAAACATAACATTTGCTTCGAAATAAATTGATTAATTTTTATTACGCTTTTAGATACTTTAATAAATTTTTACAAGAAAATATAGATGTGTCTTCTAGTTAATTTAAGACGTCTAATTTAGACTTCTTTTGTTTAGACGTTTTAAATAGCTATAAGTTAAGCAACATTATTTTCGCTTATAAGAAAACAATATATAGAGAAGTCTTTATTTTTGTCGAACGTGTAAATAATTACGCACACGTTGTTAACGAACTTGTTGTTTAAGACAATTTCTCTTTTTGTTTTTGTAACTTTGTTATAACGTAATATTTTAAAAAAATAAACAACTTTAAACGTCAAACGTTTCGATTTTTTTTTTGAACTTTATTAATAAATTGTAAAATTGCTTTAAAATAAAAATTAACAAAACGTTTAACAAATTAATATTAAAGATCCTTATTATTAAAGATGTTAAAGACGAACAAGAAGTTACAAGATATTTGTAAAACATTATTCTTTATGCGCAATTAACGAGCATCGAAGAAATTTAAAGACAATTAATTTAGACACAAAATTAACTTAAGATAAAATTGCGTTTTATTGTTAATATATCTATTATTTACACATTATTTTAGAACTTTATTAACAAATTTAACGCAAAGCGCGAGATATAAAAGACAATGTTTGCTTATTGCTTTAACTAGCAAAATTCAAATCGATTAAATAAACGATTAGAAGAACGAATTGTTTGTTAGCTTGCATTATATATATTTTGTTTAATTTATTTCTTTTGTATGCTCTTCTACAAGTAATTCGATTACGCATATTTCTTTCGACAATAGTTTGTAAATTACGAATATTCTAAATAATTTATGCAAGATTTGCAAGATTTTAACAAGCATTTTCGTCAATTAATACAATAAGCGTTGACATAATTTTAGACATTAAAGTTTCTCGCAAAATTCGCAATTATAGCGATAACAAATTCTTTCGCAAATAGTTAAAGCAAAAATTCTTATTATTAAAATTAGAAAACAAGAGATAAATAAAACAACGCATAGCAAAATTAAGATAATTATTAAAATAAATATTGAGAAGATTATTGCGATAGCTACTAAAATAACTATAAGCAAATAACAATTTATTAAGTTTTTGTCGTAACGATATATTATGCGAATTTTGTAAAATATATAAAATTCGGTTATTACTTTATGCTTTTCGAAGATTTTACGAATTATTATAATAATTTTTGTGCAAATACGACAACATATTATGTCATTAATAATTAATCGAAAGAGATATATTATATTAAGAAAAAAGCATTAGCAATTATTTATATAATCGACTTGTTATAGAAGATAGTTTACTAGACGAATGCAATGCATGTTAAGTTAACATTAATGTTTTTTCTTTAATTCTTTAAATACAAAAGTTGTGTCTTGAACTTTTTATTAAGAAACAAACTTTTTTAAATACATTAAAAATAAACAAAACAAAATGTGTTATTAAAAATTTATTAAGACATTTTATGTCGATTTTGTTCTTGTTAAGATAGATTTTATAAGTTTAGAATTGATCAAGTTAAACGCTTTATTATTGCGTTAAAATAAATTAACTTTTAAACGTTAATATTATGCGACATGTTAAATAACATTTTTATAAAAAGACATCTTATGTATTGTTTGCGTCAATAGCGAATGCATTATGTTATTAATCGACGATAACTTTTTTAGTAACTTAAGATTGAAGCATCTTACGAGACAATTTAGCGTCGTCGTATTTGTGTGCGACATTAAAAATAACAAATATTTAATTAATAATTATTTTCGACTTCTAATGTATCTTTAAAGCAAAATAAATGACAAAATAGTTGTTACTTACTTTTGTCGAAAAGTTTACGTCGTAAAAAATCTAAAAACAAAGTTATTACTTAGAATAAATATTATTAACTTCAAACGTATAATCGTTGACGCAAATAGACGAAAACTAATTATTAAAAGTTGTCGAAATTTAAAGACAAAATTAAAGATAAAGTCAAAAACCAACATTCGAATAAAACGAATTATTAAAATCGAAAGAAGTTTTGTAATTGTCGCTTATTTTGTTCTTAAAATTTCAATAATAATATAAGACGAAATCTTGTCTAATAAAGATTATCTCTTTGAATCGATTTTGTTCGACGCTTACTTTTATGTCGTAAATAAAAAAATGTTTTTCGTATACATTTATAACGATCGTTTTGTATTATTTCGCATTTTGCAATACGTAACGTTGAAACGTTTATTAAAATTTAAGAAGCAAAACTATTATTAGATTAGTTCTAACGAAAAGAGCTAAACAACTAAAGAAGATATTAAGATTAATATGCTTAATAATAACTATTAGACAAATTTAATTAATAACGTTTATATTTACGACAATTTAATTAAAATTATTGCACTTTAATGTCTTGTTATACGATTGCATATCTTGTGAAAAAATATTAACAAAACAATTAATTTTGTTAAAAAAAATTAAATGTCGATTTTATTAAATAACAACTAAAACTCTACATTAGCGTCGAAGATAAAATATAAGATTTATTTTTTAAAAAAAATGTGATCGCAAAATAGTTAATAAAGAATTTGACAAATTGCATACTTAAAACAAGATAATATAATTAATTAAGTTTTTGTTATTCGAATTTCTTATCTTCGTAATTTAATAAATCTTGTTAGACAAAACTTAAAAGCATCGAATAGTAATTAATATTTGCGAACTAAATAAATTAATTATTACGAATAAGCATTTAATACTTGTTTAGACGAACATTATAGCTTAAATTCGTAATTAAAGACACATAAATTTAATAAATAAATTAACTTTTTTTTTTGCAATTCTTAATTATGTTTAAAAACAAACATAAATTTTTCTTTATTACTTATTAAGACAAAGAATAACTTAATGTCGTTATTATAAAATTCAAAAATTCGTTCGTCTACGTTCAACGAATAATGAACAAGAAAGTTCGTTAATTTAGAAATTTCTATCGTATCTACATTAATAATATTGTCGTTTTCTTTTAATTGTTCGATACACATTTAGCTTATTTTATTTAATTGTTTAACAAATTAGTCTTGCTAAACGTCACACTTAGTTTTAAAAAAATCTATCTTAACTATTTTAGCATTATTTTGCTAGAGTAAAAAGTAAACGATTTTGACTTGTTTATTACTAAGAAACGTATTGTCGTTATTAAAATTATTAGATTTTCTAAAGATTTAAAGACTCTTAACATTTATCTTGATTTCGTCAATTATTAAAGAGACAAGATTGTTTAATACGTTTAGCCAACTAACGTTTTACAACAAGAGAAAACTCGTCTTCTAAAGAAATTCTTTATTATTAACGAGCAAAAACAAAAGACGTATTTAAGAAATACGTGTATTAAACACTCGTTTGCTCTTCTTTAATTCTTTTATTAACTATAACAATTTTTGATAGCTTCGAACTTCTTAATTTATTTCGACAATAATTGTTAATTGTACATAGACTTAAATGTCTTTAAGAAGCGCGAATTTAATATTAAGATATATTATGTTAAAGACAATTTAATTAACGACAACTTTAAATAAATTAATATTTAATATATCTTGTTTTTATTCAAGATTCTTAGCTTTGTCAAAAGAAATTATTGATTAATTAAAATAAAAGTAACTTGTCTTGTATAAATAATCTAAAAGACTAAACATTTAGCGGAAGCGATCAAGAGATTTATTACAATTTATATTGATTATTCGATTACAACAAGCATTGTTAAACAAATTACGTTTTTTTTATTAATTGACAAATTTAATCTTCGTCTTGTGCGTGTTTCGCAATATTTTTTATAGTTCTTATTAAACGTATGTTATTGTGCAAGAAGATTACATACGATTTCGAATGTATTGTTTAAACTTCTCGCACTTAAAGATAAACATAATAAGAACAAATTATTAAACTTAAATAAAATAAATAACTTTGCAACGAATGTAAAAATTGTAATTAAATTAATGCGACAAATTCTTAAAAAAAAGTCAAATCTAATTAATTAAAATACAATTAATAAAGCGATCTTATTTTACTTATGTCTTGTTCAAATTAGTGAAATCTTTAAGAAAAAAATTCTTAAAACATACGTTAAATTTATTTATTTAATAAAAATTCTAACGACGATTTAAAAGTTATTTATGTCTTTTAACATTTAATTTTTTAAAAAAGACGATTTATTTTACTTTATAAACTATGCAAATCGAAAAAAATTATGTTTGCTTAAGAAATTTAAGATAAAAATCTTTTATTAAACGTACAGTATTAATAGTTATGCTAACTTTATTCGCATTTACGAAACAATAATTGTTAACTTTTATCTTTGTAAGCTTGTCTTTTAATTGTATTGATATATTGTTTATTGTTAAAAATGCAATTTTTATTAAATTAAGCGACATCAATTGTATAAAAGTTTTAATTTAATTTTGAGTTTTTTTGTGTCTTTTTATATTGTGTGCATTGATTTTGTTTTAAAATTATTATTCTACTAGAACTTCAATATTGTTTTAACGACAACTTGCAATTTTTTTTAAAAAATAATTATTTTAAGCGACAAAATGACTTATATTGTAACGAAGTAAACAAGTATTCTTTTTAACAATTTTGTTAATTAAGAAGTTCTAAAAGCGTTTGTATACAATAAGAATCGCAAATTTATGTTTAAATTCTAAACAATTATGTTTTAGAAATTAGAAAATTAGTTTCTTGTTTTAACAATATATTATTTACAAATAAACGAACAAAGTAAATAAATAAACTAGATAATTAAAATAGTCTTGCGATATATAGCGATCAGTAACTTTAATTTAAATTAAGTATTTTTTTTGTTTATACTTTGCGTTCGTCTTAATAATTTGTCTAATACATTTATTAAATTATTATCAAATAAAATAATTATAAGTTTTAAAATGCGTAACTTTTTGTTTTTTCTTAGATTTAACAATTTTTAAACAAATTAATTGCAAAAGAAGATTATTAACGTCTTCGAAACAAAAGCGACAATTACATAAATTAACATAATAGTTAAAACAATATACGACAAATATTATAGACTTATCAAGTTTTTAATAAGCAACATAATATATTTTTGTCTTTACAAGAGTTACTTTTTGTTGTTTGTTAAATCGTTTAAATCGTTAATTTAATGCATTAAGTCTTTTGAGATTTTCGAACAAAAAAACAATTTAACGTACAAATTAAATTTCTCGACAAATTGAAAAATTTACTTAATTATATTTATTGCTTATTTTAAGTTAGCGCTAAACAATAAAGATTTATACAATTGTTTAAAGTCAAATTATTTGAAAACTATTATCGAATTAGATGTTAAATAACATTTTTATAAAATTAAAGCTTTTATCGAACATTGCATTCGTCAATATAAATAAAATCGTTTTATTTTGAAGTATTTTGTTCGATAAAAGAATTACAATGCTAAACAAAATCGATAATATAACGAAAATTTGCTAAATAAATTTGCGAATTTTGTCAACAACTACAAGACAAAATACGAAATATTTATTTTCTTTATTATAAGACGTTTTAAAACAATTATTATAATACTTGAAGTAATTGTCTCGAAATTTTTAGTAGACGTTATTGTTTTTGTATTATTGTTAAAGAAGCGCAATCAATTGTTCAAAACAACAAAAAACGCGCTTATATTTAAGAAAAGAGACAAGTTGTCTAAGATTAAGATTGCTACAAATAGCAAAAAAAAAAATAACGTTAAAACATTATCTTAATATTATTGTTGTCGACGTTCAAGAATTAATAACGATAAACTATTCGCTTAAACATAACGTTAAATAATTATAATTTATTGTTTATTTATAGTAGATACTTTACAAGTTTTAATTACGAAGTGCAATTTACTAAAATACTAATACAATTAATATTAATGTTAACAACATTATTAAAGTTTATTATCTTTAATCTTAATAACACGTATTTTTGTTTATCATTATTAACTATTATCTTTACATTATTAACAATATCTTTATTATTATTATCGCATTGCAAGATTGCTTGTCTATTGTTATTGTTTAACAAACAATTATTATAACTTTTAACAAAAAGAACAAAAACTCTTATCTTAATTAAAATGTTACAAAAGCTCGCAAACGCAAAGTTGCAAATTAAATAATTAAAAACAATCTCGCGAAAACGCTAAATTAACAAGATAATAATAATTAAATTACATTAAACAACGACAAATTAAATTAAATAGATGTTAAATTTAAGAGCGATTTTCTTTGAAAGCATATTATAATAGACGTCGAACAACTTATTTGCGAGATGTTTATGCTTAATAGTTATTTTATTATATTTATACTTCGCAAGAACAATAACGTATTTTTTGTTCATTTAGTTTCTAATTTTAAAATCTTAAACGCGAAAATAATCAAAAACGAGATTACTCTACTTTGATTTAAAAAAAAGATAGAAATCGACAATTATTTTATTTATTTAATAAATTATACGTGTTTTATCGATTACAATATAAGTTGTATTGTTCACGTTAACATTATAATACAAGATCGCTTTGCTTTATAACTCGCAACTTTTAACAAAAACAATAATATTCGCATATTACGTAAATTCTTAGAATTTATCTTTGTGTCTATAAACATTGTTAATGTTTTTAAAAAAATATATATTTTGCAAAATAATATTGACATTTAATTTACTTAAATTATTAATTCGCAAAAAAAGTACAAAACAATTAAGATAAATAATCTTATATATAATATTATATTTTACAACATATTAATACGTCTTAACAAATTGTTATTTCTAAAGAAAGATTAAATTTTTGCAAATTATAAAACTTGTAAATTTGTTTCAAATCTTATTATATTTAACAATCAATTTTCGAATTTATATTCTAAGAAAGATCTTAAGACGATTAACATTAATAAAAAGATTGTGTTAATTGAAGTTTATTAAGCAATTAAACTTCGAGACGTAATTTTAACTAAAGCGCAAAAAATGCAAAAGACGAACGTCGATTAAATTTTATTTAAGACAATAACGTCGTCTTGCGAACGTTTAACTTCGACAATAAAAGTAAACAAATCAATTTTAAAAATCTTAGTTAACGAAGATATTTTTTTTAATTTTGTTTTATTTTTCGCTTTGCAAGATTTAAAGTTACTAGAACGTTATACGAAGAAACTTAAGATAATTAAGATAAACTTGATTGTGCATTAAATATCGTTTTCGAAAGATAAATTAATTTGCAAAAAAATAACTTTTAAATTTATAAATATCTTAGTTATTAATTGTTAGATAATTTGATTTGCGATAGTTGCTAAACAAATGCTAAATAAAATAACAAATAACTTGAACGAGACAACGATGCGCTTTCAAGTTATACAAGATAATTGCAACGCTATTTTTGATATCGATCTTATTGTTGTAATTAATATTTATGCTTTTCTTAAAAATATTGTCGAATTCGCTAACAATACAACTTAAATCGTCAAGATTGTCAAATCGTTTAAAGATAATTTTTAAAACAACTTTACAAGAATTGAATCAAATAAAACGTACTTAAATGCGAGAAAGAGCATTTATCGTTAACGCGACAAGAAGTTCTACGATAAATTAGACATCAAAAAGAATTAATTTAAGATTATTTAGCAACATAACGCGTAAACAAACAAGAACAACGAATTTATCACGATTAATTAGATTATTAAGATCTAAATAGAATAACAATTAAGTTTAGAAATTAAATAACGTTTAAATTTGTAGCATAACGAGAACGTCAATGTCTTTTCTTTTAAGAAGAGTATGTGTTACAAGATTTGTGTCTAATGCTCTTGCTAAATAGTAAGAGAGCGTTTAACGTTTATCGATAACGTTTGATTTTGAACAATTAAGTATAACTTAATTGTTAACTTAGTTCTTAGAGAATTATTTTTACAATTATTATAGATGTTTATCTTATTCACTTGCGTGTTTTTTTATCTTGTCTAGTTGCTTTGTTTGTCTAGCAATTATTCTTTATCTAGCAAATTCAATTCAATTCAATTTTCGATTTCAATATTAGAAATTAAATCGAATTGTCAAGAATGTCAAGAATATCGTCAAGAATATTAAGAATACTAAAAATAATATAAATTAAGTTTAAATTTAGATTTTTTATTATTTACTAGATAACGCACAATAATAATATATTTATAAAGAGAAATTTCTAATGTATTTATTAATTAATCTAAATAGATTAATTGTTTCTATTAAATTATCAATTAATTATTACTAAAAATAATAAAATTTATTAAAAATAGTAGTCTTGACAATTCGAATCGGTTTTTTTGAATTAAAGTTCGATTTCAAGTATAAAAATCGATTCGAATTGTCGATTTAGTTTTAGAAATCGAATTGTCAAGACTTTCGAGTTAAGTTAATACGAATTATCAAGATTCGAGTCAAATATTTGATTCAAACTTGATAATTTAATTCGACGCAATTAGTCTATTAGTTTTTGCTTGTTTGCGTTAACAATTATATATTTAAGATTAATAATATCTATTTTAAATAGCACATCAACATTTCGAATAATCGATTTCTTAATTTCAAGATGTTAAGATAATTCAAGTAATTCGAGGTTAATCTCGAAGACGCTCAAAAAACGATAGGAAACTTGCATTTAAAAAATCAAAAAAGACTTAACAAAAAGTATAATTTTGATGTTCGAGATGCGCACGAACTTTCGCGACGCTTCCATTACGTCTTCACTTGTTATTCGCTCACATCATAGTAATTTAAGTAATAGAATCGAACGATTTGTGAGATTTCTACGCGAGAATGATGTGCAAACAAAAGCATCTTCTACAATTGCGCAATTAATTGCGCGTGATTGATTGTGCGAGATTGATTGCGCGTAATTGATTGCGCATAATAGATAGTGCTCGCAGATTGCGTTCGCGAGTCTTAACAACGTGCGAATAGTGCTCTTAACATTGCACAAATAATGTTTGTCTTGATTTATTTCTCAAATTTTGATTCTATTGATTCAAGATTAATTGAATTTATTAATGTAACTTCAAGACTAAGATATCGACACAACGATCTTAAGAGTCTCAAGTCGCTAATAGAATCTTTAGAGAGTTATCTCGAATTGTTGATGCAACTTTGTTCTTAGATTTTTTATAATATAAACTTTTTAATAGAAGTAAGCAACAACTATTCTATTATCTATTTTGTCTTAAAGATATATTAAGAGCAAGAAATAATTGTTAATTAGATATTTGTTGTTTTTAATATCGCGTACAAATATAATAACGCTAGATTATCTTGTAAAATGCTTTAGTCTTAAGTTACTAAAAAAGTTATTGTTAGATTAGTAATATAATACACTTGCTATCGATACAAACAATATATAAAATATCTTCTTATAAGAATGCTATTTAACATATCGCATAATATTAACGTCTAAAAGCTAATTTATTCTAACATAATAATAGAGCGTCTAATTTAATTAACTCTAAGTTTATAAGATTTATCTTAATAAAAATAGAATTAACATAAAATATTTTAGTAGGATTTTAATAGTATATTTTGTTGTATTTGTTTTTAATATGTTAAAAAAACTTGTTTCTTAATAAAAAGATTAATACACAACATTTGTACTTAAAGAATTAAGAAAAAGATATTAATGTTAACTTAATATATATTGCATTTGTTTAATAAGTTGCTTTTTATAACAAGTTAATTATATAAATAATTGCTAATATTTTCTTCTTAATATAATATGTCTCTTTTAATTAATTGTTAACAATATAATATATTATTGTATTTGCACAAGAATTATTGTAATAATTTATAAGATCTTTAAAGAATATAAAGTAGTAAATAAACTCTATATATTTTGCAAAATTTGTGTAGTATATTGTTACAACAAAAACTTAATATATTGTTATTTGCTTGTAATTGTTCTAATAGTTATTGCAATAATTTTTGAAATATTTATCTTAATAGCTGTCTCGATTTTGTTGTGCGTTGTTTTGTTTATCTCTTGTTTTCTAATTTTAATAGTAAGAGTTGTTGCTTTAATTATTTGCAAAAGAGTTTATTATTATTGTAATTACAAGTCTTGCAAAAGACTATAATATTTAAAATTGTATCAATATTTATTGTATTAATTGACAAAATTGCTTGTCAAAATTTTGCAAGTTTTATATAGACTATTTAGAATATTTGAAGTTTACAAATTATTGTTAAGAAAAATATATATAATCGAATTGCTTATAAAAGAGTATGCGAGAGAGATAAATTAAACAAGATATATATAATGTAAATTAACAAATAGTTTGTTCTTTTAATTGCTTATCTAATTGATTCGAATTTTGCTAGCTAGAGCAATAAACAAGTATTGTCTTTTATATCTCGCGCTTTGCGTTAAGTTTTTTAATAAAGTTCTAAGATAATATATAGGCAATAAGTATATTAACAACAGAATGCAATTTTATCTTAAATTAATTCTATATTTAATTAATTGTTTTTAAATTTCTTCGATATTTGTCAATTATATATAAAGAATAATATTTTGCAAATATTTTGTAATCTCTTATTTGTTTTTAGTATCTTTAATAATAAAGATTTTTGATATTAATTTGTTAAGTATTTTGTTAATTTTTATTTTAAAGTAATTTTACAATTTATCGATAAAGTTTAAAAGAAATAAATTTCGAAATATTTAATATTTAAAGTTGTTTATCTTTTTAAAATATTAGATTATAATAGAGTTATAAAGATAAAAAGAGAGAATGTCTTAAACAACAAATTTGTTAACAATATATGCGTAATTATTTATATATTCGACAAAGATAAAGACTTCTTTGTATATTGTATTCTTATAGACAAAAATAATATTGTTTAATTTATAGTTATCTAAAGTATCTAAATAAAAGAAGTCTAGATTAAACGTCTTAAATTAATTAGAAAACACATTTATGTTTTCTTGTAAAAACTTATTAAAGTGTTTAGAAATACAACAAAAATTAGTTGATTTATTTCGAGACAAGTTTTATATTTGTTTTACAAGAGAGTATTAATCTTTTTTACGCAATATAGTTTGCAATTGATTTAGATCAAAGATTGCAAGAGATAAAGTTTGCTTAAGAGTCGCAAAGCTAAATTGCAAAGACAAAGCTTGTTTAAAAGTTACTAGATTAACTTAAGCATTAAAAGATTGTCGAACAAGCTTTTGCTATTGTTGCGAGTCTATATTATTAAGTGTAATTATATTCGATTAGATTAGCAAAGAGTAAATAGACTAGATATTTGATTGTAAGACATTAAATTCGATATTTTGTTATTAAGTATATTAAGTATATTGCTTAGCGTCAAATAAGTTGAAAGACTATAAATTATATAATTGCGCAACAAAGTTAAATTGATTAAACTATTATTAATTACTTTGCAAAAAATTGTTAGAGCATAAATCTATTATTCTAGATTTATTGTTTATTTTAAAACTCGTTCGATTAATTCTAGATTAATATTGACGATTTATATTATTATTTTTAAGAGAGAAAGCTTGCTCTCGACAATATAGATTGTTAACGTTTACTAATATATCTTTGCGCAATTTATTGTTGTTTGATTTGTTAATTTTGTTGTTTCTTAGTTTGTCGAAAGAGTTAATTATTAACTATTTAGTTACAAACGCAAGTAAGATAGAAGATAGAAATAAGAAGACAAGACTTAAGATACTTAAAGACGCAAATCTATTTTGTTAAATAACAAGAACTTTGTCGAGATATTTTAAGACAATAATCGAATTAAAAGATTCTAGATCTAGAATGTTATTAAGATAGATATTTAGATTCTTTTACTCAAGTTGCTTGTTTTAATATTTAAATAATTGTTTTGCTAACAACTTTAATAATGTCTTCGAAATAATATTGTTTAATATAAAAGACAATAATGTCTTTAAAGTAACAACATTAATTGCAACAAATTGTAATGTTTTTAAAACCTAATAATTAAAAACAATAGATAATAATATTTTTGTCAAAGACTTGTTGTAAGTTGCGATAAATAATAATTTCTTTATTGAAACTTTGCTGTTAATTGTATTAAGTAAAGTTACTTATTGCATTTTTTCGAACTTATAATTGTTTGTTTAAGCAAAGTCTTGTTTATTGCTTATTTAATTAATTAAATTTGCTTATCTTTACTAGATTAAGCAAACTAAGTAAAACAACGAGTTCTATCTATTGATTTAAGTAAAGACAAGCGAAACAAAAGTTTGAAGAGCTTCTTAATTCTTAGTCTAGTTAACTTACTAATACAAGAGATATATTAATATTCAATAGTGCAAAATTGCAAAATTTGATAAGTAAGAACAAAAAGAACAAGATTAGCTAGTTTAATTAAGAAAGATATCTCAATATAATTAGACAAATATTTGCGAAAGACAAACAAGTGCTAGCTTTAATACAATAATTTGATATCTAGTAATTGCAAAAGATAGACAAATGCTAACTTTAATACAATAATCTAGTGTCTAGTAATTGCTAATAGTAGACAAATACTAGCTCTAATACAATAATTTAATATCTAGTAATTGCAAAACATAAACAAATGTCAACTCTAATATAACAATCTAATATCTAGTAGTAAATGCGAGACTAAGTAAGAGAATTAACAATTAGTGTTGTTTGTCTAAATTAGACAAACAATTAACTCGAATTGTATGTTGAAGTTATTATTTGCTAGACAAGAAATAACAATTAGATAAACAAAGCAACTAGGCAAGACAACTAGTTAAGATAAAAAGGCACGCAAATAAATAAGACAAATATCTATAATAGTTGTAAAGATAATTCTCTAAAAACTAAATTAACAATTAAGTTATACTTAATTGTTCAAGAGCAAACGTTATCGATAGACGTCAAATACTCTCTTGCTATTTGACAAGAGCATTATACATAAATCTTGTAACAAAAAGAGACTTTTCTACAAATTAAACTCTCTTTTTCTTCTATATAATAATAAATAGTAAGTATTATTGTTGTATACTTTTAAACTATTATTTATTATACATAGAACAACAATCGAAATATAGTATACATTAATTCGACAATGTAACAATATCAAACACACGTTATTTTAAAAGTTAGAACTCAAAAAAAGAAATAATTGTAATATTAGTTTTAAATAAGCAATTAAGTATATTAGTGTTAAATTCTTGTAGTAGCAACTTAATGTTGTATAGAGTTTTCTCTTTAAGAATTTTTTCTAAATTTTTTATAGATTAATGTTTTTTTGAACTATAGTTCTATATGCTATGTAGTTTTGTCTTATGTATATCGATATAACAATGTCTTATTATACGTTTGTATATAGTTTTACAATAACTAAATATACTTATTAAACTCTTTAATATTTATTATTATATATAGTAATTTGCAATTGCTCTCTAGTTGCACTATAGATTTTTTTCTTTTTCTTTATTTATTAAGTGAATAATTCTTAAAACATTAAGATAGTTCTAGATTATTGTACTAGTAGTATCTAAAATTAATATATAGAGTTAAAATAGTACGCAATAGATTAGATGTTAGATATTAGATATAGATATTATCTTAAATATATAATCTAGAATATTTATTATCAAGTATATTTTAATTTAAATATATAAAACTAAATTATTTATTATAAATGATATTTTAATTTAATAGTATAATTTAAGTATAGTTTATATATAATTCAAATACAAGTATTATATTAGATCAAAGACTATTTACTAGATAAGCAAGACAATAAAACAAGTAAATATATAAGATAAATAAATAAATAAGATAGAATATATATATATATATATAAATTCTAAACTAATTAATTCTAAAAAGTTAAACAAACAATTAAGTTATTCTTTATTATAAACTAGATAGACTAGACAAGTGCAAAAGTATTTGCAAGCTTAAAAATTAGACAAAAATAAAACAAATATAGTTTCTTCAATATACATCTTTCTTTAAAGAAATTGTTCTATACTTTTGTTAATTAATTATTGTTTTGTATTGTAAGATTTAACAATTGTCTTAATTATCTTAATTAATTAATTAATAACAATCTAGTTAAAAGATTAAATATCTATTCTATCTATTTAGAATTATTGTTCTTGTCTACTTATACATTTTGTTAAAGAATAATCCTAATTTAATTCTTGCTTATACTTAAATATTATCTTCTCTTAAAAGAATATCTCTTATTCGCTTAGTATTGTTAAGTACTCTTAATATATTTAATTGAATAGAATATATCGAAGTAGATATTTGTATTAATCGAGAATTGCTTACTTAATTAAAAGAACGCTAATAAGTTAATAAACTCTATTAACTTTAATCAACTAAAAGAATTCTATCTTGCAATTATATTTGCATATATATCTACTATTAAATTTACTATAACTTATTTGATTTGTAAAGCTTATTAAGTATATTCGAGCATATAATTTATTTTAGATATAGATTTCTTATCTAGGACGAGCCTATTCTAGGTAAAAAATTTTACTCGAGAGAAACTTTGTTTATGCTAAGTTTATGCTTAGCATAAATCGAGCTTAACGAAGCAAAAAAATTAAAAGTTATAAAAGATGTGTCAAAGATACGCTATATATATTTAACATATATTAGACATATAAGTTAATTTTTCTATTATATTATGTATTTGTAATTTTGTTCGATTTCTAAAACTTAGAATAAGCTAGACTTATGTTCAATATAATTGACAACAAGTAAAACAAAAATTATAGCTTAATCTTAAGTGCGCACTTTCGACATATCTATACAATATGTAATTCAAATATAAATTTAGCATTGCTATAATATATATTAAGACTATATAAGATTTAAGCGCAAATTGCATATTAAGTCTTTAGCATATTTTGCAAAATTAAAGTACAATTATTGTCTCTTTTATTCTTATCTTTTCTAAATATTTATAATAATCTAACATATACTTTTAATTTTATCGATAGATTTATAACATAAATTTAGCATATTTTTTAGTTTTATTGCTTCTAGTATCTTAGCATATATTTAGTATAAGTATTATTGAAATTTAGCTTGCTAGTCTTAGAACATGTTACGACAATTCTAATATAACAAACGCAAAGAATTTGTCTTCTCTAAGATATTATTATAATAAGTATAGTATAGACAACGTTTGCGTCTAGCATATATTAATTATATACTTAAAACTTTTATTTTATTTTAAATTCTAGTTTTGTAACTAAATAAATATAAGCGTTTAATTATAGTATAATTTTACGTTAAATATACATTAAGTTTATATTTAGCGCAAGTAAAATACAATTAAGAAGATAACAAGTCTAATAAGAAGAAACTTCTTGTTGCAACTTAAATAATACTAAATATTAGTAATATTTATTGTTAAAGTTGAAGAGAACAATAAGCAATTTACAATTAAATTTAATTTAAGCTTAACATATATGAAGTATTATTAGTTGTGTCAAATTCTAAAATTCGAATCTTCTTATTTAACTTTATTGTATAAGTTGTATAAATTTAATTGCAACTTTATATATATTAAGCATAAATAAATGCAATTGTACAATAATGTCAATTACTTAAATATATAAGATAACTTTTATTGTTGTTAATTGTTAGTTATTCGTATATATAGTTGTAATTTTATTTATATTTAATTTATGTTAAATTAAAATTAAAATTAAGTTATGTTGTTACTAAAGAAAGTATTATACTAGAACGAATAAGCAAATATCTTAATTATTAATATATATTGTATAAGCTAAGCATATATAGTTGCAAATTTAGACACGAGAAATATTTCTACAAATATGCGTTATTTAACAAAGAAATATATATCTCTTTTATACTTAATATATGTCGAGCTTATACTAATTTAGTATTTTGAAATTTTAAATTAGATTTAACAAATAACTAGATGCAAATTACTTTACAAAGTCGAAGTATAACTTTAATAAACGTTACTTAAGCTAAGCTTATATTTTATATAAATATAAGAATATTATCAATATATTTATTTATTAATATGCAAACAATATAGAGCATATTGTGTAAATTAAATTAATACTAAGTATATATTAAGCTTATATAAGATAGTTGTTACAATTAAGAATTTGCAACTCTTTTCGATATACGCTTTTATTGCAAGATAAGCTTATTTTATGCTTGTTATATATTTAATTTATCTCTTAATTGCTTTGTTCTTATACTATATATACAAATATTTATTTTGTTTTTTAAGACTTTGACAACGCATTAATTACGCATAGATTTGACTTATATTAGACTTGCATTAATACAATTGTTAAAGATATTAATTAATTATTGTTTGTTATTTTTTTCGAATATTTGTCTCTCGACTTAAAGAATACTTGCAAAAAGTATGCTCTTAACTTAGTTTCAAATTATACTAAGCTTATATTAACTTACTTTTAGCGTTAAATTAGTTTTTTAATCGAAAAGCTCGCTTTTGTATATTCTATTATATTAATTTGTACTTAATATATATTTAAATTATGCGCAAATTAATATATCTATTATAGATTTATATTCTAATTTAAGTCTATACTAAGTATATACTAGCTTTAAAGAAGCGTAAAAATTTTTTTTTATAAAGATAGTGCGCTTAAGATTTCGAAGATCTTTAAAGATTTATACTCTATTTATATTTAATATATGCGTAGTTAACAAAAAAAAGTTAAACGTAACAATAAAAAGTCAAATGCAATAATCGAATTTAATAAGAAAGCTTAAGAGTTATATATATTATATTTATGCTTACTATATATTTAGAAAAAAATTATAATATTTCTCTTAATTCGAACAAGAGCAAGTCTCGCACAATAATTAATTATATTAAAATTACATTAATTCTATACTTAATAGATGTTTGCGTCTTGATTAATATTCTAATAACAAAGAAGAATAAGATATTGTTTGCAAATCTATATTTCGTCTATATTAAATTTATGCGCAACTAAATTTTTTTCGAATAAATTCGATTCTATTAGTAAAGAAAATAAGTGCGATTGTCTTTTTATCTACGCTAAAATTATGCTAAACTTATATTTAATTAATGCAATTATTGAAAATATCAAAATTGAAAAAAGTCTACGAAAATTAATATTATACTATTTCATTATACAAGAAGAGACGAGAGAGAAGATTTTATTAGCAATAATGCTTACGATTTATCTCGATCGTTAGAGTTAAATAAACGTAATCGATGCGATATTGACAAGTAATTAAGATGCTTTTAATGCGTTTTAATGCGATTTATTACAAATTGCGACAAAGATTATCGCGAAAATAATTAGCGTGATCGACGAGTTAAGTTTCAATTCAAACGAGTTGACCTATTCAATTCTAATCCTGGGGCCGGGCAAAAGTTCTAGCCCAATCGAGTGGGTCGAACGCATGGGGCGCGTTAAACGCCCAACTCAACTTAATCGATTACGTGACGTCACGTGACGCGCTAACCCGATGCGATTAGCGTGGACCCTTGTGCTAGCCCAATCGAGTTAGCGCGTAGATAAGATAAGATAAGATAAGATAAGCGAATGCTAACGCGACGAAGTTAGCTTGAGTTCTTGGCATTAACCCAACGAAACTCGACCCTAAGGTCGAGTTCGCGCCTTAACCCTGGCCCAATCCTACGAGGCCCAAGAGGGTGGATCGAGTTAAGAAAAAAGTGTTCGATTCGATTCAACGATCACACTAAAAATAATAAAAATCAAGAAACTCTATAAATCTAAAAAAAATCACGTTTAAAATAATTTCGATAATGACATTAATTAAGTAATATATTTTTGTCAAGAAATTTACGCGCAAGTTTAATAAACTCTTTGCGAAGAATAAACAAATCGACATAATTTTTATATTAAAAAGATTAAAAAAGACGATAAATTAACTAAAAAGAGTAAAAAGAGTTAAGAAAGATACACAAGATGCAAACACATAAACGAGCATAATATGAAGCTTGTTATTAATTGTACAAACAACGATTAAAACAAACATTAAATAAACACTTTCGAAATAATAATTAATTTAAAAGATAAAGTTAATAACGTAAATTAAGAAAGAAAGAAAAAAGTACATAAAATAAATGTAACAAAGATAATTATATTAACGTGCAATTTAAATATTGTTAACACATTAAATGCGCGAAAAAACATACAAAAAATAACATATTTTAAGAAAATAATAGTCTTCAAAGTTAATAATAAATGCAATAAGAAGATTTTAAAATTAAGTAATTTTTAAATTAAAAATGTATTTATTGCGACAATTTTGCGTCGTAAACGCGTAATAATAATAATGCACAATATTAAAATAAAAAATATGCTTAAAAACATAAAGAAAAAGAGAACAAAAATAATAAAAAGATTATGTAAGATTATGTATTAAAAATTAAAAATTAAAAATTAATAAAATAACTTAACTTATAAGAAAAAACAACAAGAAAAAATACATCTTTATTGTAATATAAGTAAATTGCGCGAAAATAACAAACAAGTTAATTTAATTTAACGTAATTTATAAATTAAATATTAAGATAGCGAAATATTATAATACGAGTTGCAAAATAAAGTAATGCATAAAATGTTAAGAATATAATTACTTAATATACAAATACAAGAACGAGTAACAATGCACTTATTGTGCGTAAGATTATCGCTCTAATTAATGTTCGCATTAATTAAATTTATCAAAATAAAAGTGCGACGCTTACAAGAATATTTACAAAGCATTTAATTCTAAATGTTCTAAAAAACAAAACAAAAAATTAAAAATAAAAGAGATAACGAAGACAAAGTTATTGTATTACGTTGTTAAAACAATAAAAACAAACGAAATAATAATTATTTTAGTAACTCTTAAGAGCGGAACGACGCTTAATTAAATGTCAAAGAAAAAAACAAAACGTAAAACAATAATAATTAATTGTTTAACGCAAGCAAATCGCATACAAAACATTCTCGTAATAATAAAAGAAAGCGTAATTTAACAATTAATTAAGAAAAAACGCTTTAACAAATTGTTAAGTAATTAGTTTATTCTAATAAAACAAGATTATTAATAACAAGATAGTAATAACATTATTATAGAATATGTCTTTTACGCAAGAGATGCAAAATCTAATAGATATTAATATCGAAAATTATACGAAGCAACTTTAATAAAGATACAAAACGAGTTCAAAATATTATAATATAATGTTTACAAATCAAGAAGTAAAATGATAATCGCATTGCTTTAAAAAAAATAAAATACAAAATTATAATATATATTGTTTTTTTTTTATATTTGATTTAATATCTCTAAGAGTTTATGCGAGTTCTATATATTTTTGTGCAATTAAATTTTCAAATTTAAATTGCGATGCTTTAATATTAAAAATTATCTATTATAATATTTACGTATAAAAAAATTATTTATAATTTACAAAAGAAAATCTTGTATATTTTTCAACAATCTTAAATTCTTAAATTTGTACATATTAAAAACGAGAATTTCAAGAATTTACGTATAAATTCTCTTTATAAATTGTAATTATATAAAGATTGTTTCTTAATGCGTAATATTTGTATTTATGTTTATATAGTTTTAATACTTAAACTTAATGTTAACTCTTTTTTGTATATTTATATACGTAACGTTTTTAGTTTAAGACGTAACAAAAATGTTGCTTTTAACAAAATTAAATATTTTTATTATTGTTTTTTAAAATAAATAAAATTTCTTATTGTTTAATTTCGAATGCGCAATTAAGCGTATATATAATTAAAACAAGAAACGATTATAATTAATCGAAATATATAATTTTAACGTAATTAATTTATATATAATAAAAACTTTTAATCTTTTACTTGTGTAATATACGCGTATATATATATATTTTTTTTCTCTAAATTTATATGTACAACGTTTCGAAACTTTTTTGCGATATTTTAAAATACGTTTTTCGTAGTTGTAATATAACAATTATTGTAACAACAATCGACGCGTACAAGAAATAAATAATAATAATTATAAATAGTTTTAAGTATTCTCGATTATACGTATCTTATTATACGTAAAAGATTTAAAATAATAATAATAATAATAATAATAAATATTATTGTTGTTTTTGCAATTTAATCGATCAATTTGTTATAATAATTATATCGAACGTTTGCGAACGTCTTGTTTATTAATGCTAAAAATATTTGACTTTATTAAATATCGCAATATTAACAAATTTGTAGTTAGCATTACGTATAGATAATTCTTTCGCTAAATAATTATAATATATTAATAATACAAGAGTTGTAATAACATTACGTTAAGACAAAGATATATAATTCGAAGCGCGCAAGCTTTACGTTTATAAATAACAACAACAAAATATATTTTTATATTAATAAATATATTAATAACAATAATTAATACAACATATAATATTTTAAAGATATAAAAACAATAATATTATAATTATGTCTTAATAATAATAATACAAGATATAATTTTGTTAACATTTATAACGTTTACAATTTATTCTCGAATAATTATAATAAAATAATTAATAAAAGCAATTATTTAACGATAAAGTTAACTTTGCGCATACAAGACAAAAATGTTATTATAAAAAATCTTAATTTGCATTATTTCTTTTAAGCAAACTCTTTTTATTTTAAACAATATTTATTTTTGAAAAATTTATTAAATATAATGTATGCGATCGAAGTAATGTTAGCTTTTTGTTAAGAAATTATAATAAAAAATTATTGAGACGTTTAAATTATAATCGATTTATTATTTGTTACAAAAAAATAACAAATCGATTAATATATTGCGATATAAACAAGAAGATAAAAAGTTTATTCGATTATTTTTCGATTGCAAAAGAAGTTTTAACGTTGTTTTAAACAAAATTAAAAAGCTATAAACTTAAAAAAGTTCGACAATATATTAAAAGATTTATTATTCGAATTAATATTAAACAATTTAATAAAAAGAGATTGCATCAATAAGTACACAACAAAGTTGCTTAATATTCGAAAAAAAATTATTAAAAACTTTATTTTGTAAGCAAGATTACACAAGAAAATTAAACTTAAATAAATAACAAAATGCACGAAGATGATTAAAGAAATTAGAAAATTACGTTGATAATATTGTATCTCTAGCGAATAAATAACGTATATTCGAATATACGACAAAAAGAACAAGATTTTAAAGAGATATAAACGAGACGAATTTCGCAAACAAATAAAAGTTTTGAAAAATATTATTAAAAATCTCTTTAAGATAACAAAATAAATTAGAATTGCGACAACAAAAATGTTAATTAAGTTTACTATATTATTATTACAAATTAATATAAATATTGCAACAACAATAAAGAACAAAATTAAAATAATATTTCAATTTTATTTTTCTTCTTTGTCTACGATTTTAATAAATAACTTAAACGAGTTCTCTTATTTAATCTTTATAAAAGACAACGAAATAATATTAAAGTACGAAGTAATAAGAGCAATGCACAAAACAACTTCTAACAAGACATTAAAAATTAACAAGATAATTAATTATGCGTTGCGACAATTAATTTGCATCGTCTTATCTTAAGTAAAATTTCTATTTAATAAATATATTAAGAAAGAGATGCAATTGTCTTATTTTAAAAAGACCATTACAATAATATTGCTTAAATTAAGAAAAAAGAACTATTTTAAGTTGTTATTTTTTAAATTTATTGCGTTATTAAATATATTAAATAAGATATTAGAGTTAATAATATTAAAACGTCTTCGTTACGTTGTAAAGACGCATAATATTTTATTAAATACATAAATAAGAATTAGAAAACAATGTTTAATTGACACAATATTACAATTAATTACGAAAAAGATTTATATAATATAAAACGATCAAAAAAAAAGTAATATTTTTACTTAATTTTGATATATTAAACGCATTTAATAATGTGTTATATATTTAATTGCTTTACAATATAAAAAAGAGACAAATTTCTACTTGTTTGCTTAAATAAATAAGTTTTTTATTAGAAAAATGTTGTATTATTTTAATTATTAGCAATTACATAATAAAGAAGCGCAATACGAACGTAAATATATTGTAAAAAAATTCTCTTTTTTTAATCTTATATTTGTTATATAATGCAAATCTATTAAAAGTGTACAATAATATTAAATTGTGAGTTAATGTTACAAATTTGTAAACAATGTTAATATATTAACGTATAAAGAATCAATTAAACGTAATTGCAAAATACTAAATTAAATGTACAACAAATGCGAGCAATAAACATAAAGTTACGAATCCAAATTCGCAAAAAAGAAGCATAAATTAATTTATTTTTCGCAAACTTTAAAAAGATTTAATATAAGCGTCAATATAATATTAGCAAAGCACAAAATAATTGTTAAATTAAATATTAAAATATTAAGAATTTAACTAAATTTAAAGCTAAGATAAAGAATTTATTTGCGTCAAATAAAGAGTAAGTTAATAATTAAATACAAGAACGTGTTAATAATAGAAAGTTTAATATTTGACATTTCATTAAAAACAAATAAGCGCAAATATATTGTTATTAAGAAATTAATAATAACTTACAATATTGTCGTATAATATACGTTTAAAAATATTAAAAATTTAAGAAAAAAAATTATTTCGAAGTTGTAATCGATATAGAGTTGCGCGCTTCAACATATTACAAGTATTTATAAAATAATGTTTACAAAAGTTTTATAAGTCGAAATTAACATATCTTTTATTAATATATATCTTGAAAAACTAATATAAAGATTAATAACTATTATAAATGTATAAGAATTGAACAAAATAATTGATGCAACAATATTACGCAAACGCAACAATTTAATGTTAAAAAAAGAATAAAAATTAAAATTTAGAATAATATTTTTGCAACTTAAGAGAAAATAAATGTGAATAGAACTCGAATTAACGACGATATTGCGACAACAATTCTATATAATTGTCTTATAAATAAAATTTTCTAAGATAGTTATTGCGTATAACAAGAAAATAAAAAAAAAAGTACAACGCAAACAAATTTAATTAATATAAAAAAATGTACTTTGACGAAAGCGATCGTAATAAAAACGTTATTGCTGTCTTAATAAAAACGAACTAAAGAATAGAAAAGCGATTAGAGAACGTCAAGATAACGCTTACGCATTATAATAAAGTTGAAAAACTTACAAAAGCAATCGAAAATTTAACAAAGTATTGCGAAATATTTACTAACTTGCGAGAACAAGTTTACAAAATGTATTTCGACAATTAAACTTTATTAAAAATTATAAAAAAAATAAAATTGACATTAAATTAGATATATTTTAGAAAAATATAGAAAATATATAATGCGATGCAACGTTACAACGTTATATTAAAACTTTATTAAGTTTTAAAGTATAAAAACATAAAAGATAACAAGATTGTAAACGAAGTTGTTAATAAAACGCACAAATAGTATTTGTTTTTTGCGAATTAAATGTTAAACAAATTTGTCGTTAAAAAGATACTTATTTAGAACAAGATTCGAAAGAAATAACAATTAAGATAATTAAAAGATAAGAATGACGCAAAATATCGCAAGCTTGCACTTAAAATTACGCATAAACATATGCAATTATATATTGATTATCTCAAATCGCATAATGCACTTCTAATACAATTAAGAAGATTAGCGAGAGAATTATTTGTACGTAATACTAGTTACGAATCTATTAATATTGCGATATTTAATAGAATCAAATGTTCTTAGCATTAATAAACAAGACGTTCGCAAACGTTTAATGCAATTGTTACAACAAATTGATCGATCAAATTGTGAAAATAATAACAACATCAATTATTATTATTACTATTATTTCGAATCTTTTACGTATAATAAGATACGTGTAATCGAGAATATACAAGATTATTTATAATTATTATTATTATTTCTTGTACGCATCGATTATCGTTACAATAATTATTATATTACGATTACAAAAAATGTGTTTTAAAATATCGCAAAAAAGTTTCGAAATATTGTGCGTATAAGTTTAAAAAAGCTAGAAAAAAATTATACACGCGTATATTACATAAATAGAAAATCAAAAGTTTCTATTAAATATAAATTGATTGTGTTAAAATTATGTGTTTTAATTGATTGCAATTGTCTTTTGTCTTAATTATGTACACATTTAATTACGCATTCGAAATTAAACAATAAAAAATTTCGTTTACTTTAAGAGACAATAATAAGAATATTTAATTTTGTTAAAAGTAATGTTTTTATTACGTTTTAAACTGAAAGCGCCACGTATATAAGTATACAAAAAAGAGTTAATATTAAATTTAAGTATTAAAATTATATAAATACAAATACAAGTACTACGTATTAAGAAACAATCTTTATATAATTGCAATTTATAAAAAGAATTTATATGTAAATTTTTAAAGCTCTCGTTCTTAATATGTACAAGTTTAAGAATTTGAAATTGTTAAATAATATACAGATTTTTTTTTTGTAAATTATAAATCAATACGATTTTTATAATTTTTATAAAGAATTTTTTTGTACATAAATATTACAATAGATAATTTTTAATATTAAAGCATCGCAATTTGAATTTAAAAATTTAATCGCACAAAAATATATAAAACAAGCATAGATTCTTAGAAATATTAAATCAAATATAAATTAAAATATATATATATATATATATATAATTAAGAATAAACAAAATTAATTTTAATTAATTTTTGTGCAAACAACAAATGTTTAAAGTTACGATAAAAACTTGCGATTGCAATTAAAGATATATAATAATTAAGTATTTTTTGTTAATTTGTCTTAAATAACAATAAAAAAGAACACAAATATAATAAGAAATTAATATTACAAAATTAAGACAATTGCTAGATAAAATCAAGTTTATCGTTGTAACAATGCACATAATTTTGATTATTAAATTGTTGTGTTAATTTTAGACAACAATATTGTTAGCAATGTTTAAGTTTCTCTTAGATTTATAGAGTTTTCGTTTGAAAAATTCTTTTGTATTACGAATATTACAATATAGAAGACGAAGACACAACGTTGTTATAACAATCTATTACAAACAAAATAACAATTGCAAATTCTAATTAATTATAATTAAACAAATAGACGCTAGTATTATTCGTTTATTTGTAATTGATCAAATTTAAAAATCGTGAAAATATATAGTTCTCGCATAAACTTTTAGAACTATTAAATCGGGAAAAAAAAAATACAATTATTGCAAAAATTATCGCTACGTTTACAATTAAGAAAGTTAAAGATTAGATTGTTTTTTATTATATATATTAAATATATACTAAGTAGAAATTAGAGCGCATCGATATAAAGAAGTTTTCTAAATTAATTTATTAAGTTTTAAGCTTAACATATTTTGTGCTTGATAATAAGACTTGTTTTAATTAATTGCATACTTTCTATTGTATCTAGTATATATCATATAAACGATTAAATACTTCTCTTTTCGACTTCGATCTAGCAAAGTAAGTTAATATCTATTATATGCTTTGCTTTTGCGTAATTGCTATTACAACTATAGTTTAATAAAAAAAAATCTTTTGCAAATTAATTTGCATTAGAGTTTAATTTATATTTAGTACAAAATTTTTGTGTACTTTATTTAATTTTAAATTAAGACTTTTCTTTTGATTACGTTTAGGTATATATTAAGTTTGTATCTTGTTTACATTTGCTATTTATTTATTTTATTTATTTTATTTATTATTTTAACTTTGTATTTACTTCTTTTATTTTTGATACTATTGTTTATAAGATAAAGTTAAATAAGCAATTATAATAATTTGTTGCGTTGTTATACTTGTTAGTTTTACAAGTAATATAAATATCTTGTATATAATTTTGTCTTCGATTGTTTTTTTTAAATTTCGAATCTCTTAATAAAGTAATAATTTTTTTTTCAAATTAATGCTTAATATAAATTTGATATAAGTTAGATTTATACGTAATACTTCGAAATTAAATAAAAGTTCTTAAACTATTAATATTATACAATATTTGTAAAACGAAGATATAAATTTTGTATAAGTTAATTTATCTTTGTTGTTGTTTTAATTGCTTAATTAATATTGTTAATTTGCTTATAATAAAATTACGCTTAAAATATATTTTGTATTGCTAGTAGTGTCGAATTTTTTTAACCTAACAGTTTTCTTTGTTAGTCTTTTTTCTTTTTTTTGTAGAATTTTATTACGTTTTTGACGCATATATTGTATGCGTTGTTCTTATACTTAATTCTTAATTTAATATTTCGATAATATTGCTATATATTTTTTGTTCGATTTTGATATGTTAATTATAGAACTTAAGTTTAATTTATATTTATTAAAGCTAAACAACAAGAGATATCGAGTTAATATTTAACATTTATTTCTTTCAAATAGTATCTCTATATGTTGACATAATAGAGAAGATATTTTAGAACTTTTATCTAATATATGCTAAGTCATTTCTTAATATTTATCTTTTCTAGATAGTGTTTTTGCATATCGACATATTAGAGAAGACGCTTTAGAATTTTTATCTAATATATGCTAAATCAATATTTGATATTTGTTTCTTTTAAATGATGTCTTTGCATATCAATATAATAAAGAAGATGTTTTAAAATCTTTATTTAATATATGTTAAGTCAATACTTAATATTGATTTTTTGTCGAATAAGTAATTCTTGAATTGCGACTTTAAAATATATAAAAAATCTTATTATCGAATTTAGACATTATGTTTGTGTTAGATTTATATTTAGAATTAAGTTTATTAAGAAAGAATATTATATAAGAATTTTTTAAATTAAAAGAAAGATATAAATATTGTCGATAACACTTTGCAACTTTTCGATCTTTTTTATTTATAATTTAATTAATTATTAAATTAAGTTAAATATAAATTAATTGTATATATTTTTTTTGACTAATTAAGCAACAATACAATTAAATTTATTGCAATTGCATTAAATAAATAAAATATTTTTTTCTATTTCGAAATTGTGCTTTTTAAATATCTTAATAACGTGTTTTCTTATTTTAGTATATAATTAACATAAATATAGTTTAAAACAAATATAAGTTCTATCTAAATATAGAAGCAAGTAATAATAGTTTTTGTTTCGAAAATTTATTGTCTTAAAAGTAATTGCTTTTTTCTATATTAATATAATTGCAAGTTATTATTTATTAATACAAAGAAATCTTTAATTTCTTTTTATATAATTTGATAAAAATTTACTTTGTCTTTTAATATTTAATTTATATCTTAAGTTTAAAATATAATATACTTATATTGTTTATGCGTTATAGTAATTTGTTAATAATCTTAATCTCTTAAAGTTAATTTTTTTAAATTTATATTTGATTTAACATTCCTAAGAATCTATGCGAGAACTATATACTTTTACGATTTTTAAATTTAATTAATTACGAATAGACAAATAACACTAGCGTCTATTTGTTTAATTATAATTAATTAAAATTCGCGATTGTTATTTCGTTTATAACAAGTCGTTATAATAACGTTGCGTTTTTATTTTTTATATCGTAATATTTGTGATACAAAAAGAAATTTAAACGAGAATTTTATAAATTTAAGAGAAACTCGAATATCGTTAACAATGTTATTGTCTAAAATTAACATAACAATTTAATAGTTAAAATTATGCGCATTGTTGCGACAATAAATTTAACATTATTTAATAATTGTTGTAAATTCGTAATATTAACTTCTTATTATATTTGTGCTCTTTTTTGTTATTATCTAAGATAGATTAATAAAACATACTTAATCGTTATGCGTCTCTAATTGTAGTCGCAAGTTTTTGTCGTAATTTCGAACATTTATTATTTGCACAAAAATTAATTAAAGTCGATTTTGTTTGTTCTTAATTATATTGGAAGTATATCATGTAATCTAAAACAATTAATATATAATTGCATATATTTATGTGTAATTTTAAATGCAAACTTGCGATACTTTGCGTTGTTCTTATTTTTTAATTATCTTAATTATTACTTCTTTTAAGTCTTGTTTTGAATAAACATCTTTTTAATAACAAACTCGTTTAACATTTGATTTGCGAGAGATAAACATTATTTATGCATCTTGTTAGCGATTTCGTTTGCAATTTCGTTATCTTTTATGTTTTTATACTTTAAAACTTAATAAAGTTTTAATATATTGTCGTAACGTCGCATTACATTATATGTTCTTTATATTTTTTTAAAACGTATTTGATTCGACGTTAATTTTATTTCTCTTATAATTTTTAGTAAAATTTAATTGTCGAAATACATTTTGTAAATTTATTCTCGCAAATTAGTAAACGTCTCGTAATATTTCGTCAATTTTTCGATTGTTCTTGTAAGTCTTTCGAGTTCGTCGTAATATATAAACATTGTTTTAACATTTTCTAATTATTTCTTGATTTTTTAATTCGCCCTTATTAAAACAACAATAACATCTTTATTGCAATTACTTTTGTCAAAATATGCTCTTTAATATTAATTAAATTTGTTTGCATTGTATTTTTTCTTAATTATTTTCTTGTTATATGCAATAATTATTTTAAAAAAAATTATTTATAAAGTTGTTGTATAAAGTTGTTGTCGCAATATTATTATTAATTCGAATTTTTTTTTTAAATTGCAAAAATATCATTTTAAGTTTTAATTTTTGTTCTTTTTTTAACATTAAGTTGTTGCGTATGTGCAACATTATTATATTTATTATTTTGTTTAATTTTCGTATATTTATAATAGTTATTAATCTTTATATTAGCTTTTTAAGATGCACATTAATAAAAAATACGTTAATCTTAACTTGTAAGACTTTTATAAACGTTGTTTTGTAAATTTTTATAATACGTTAAAACGCGCAATTTTGTATTAATCGCAACTTTAAATTTATTTTTTATTTTTTATATTTTTAGACGTATATTATGCGACAACATTGTAAGCTATTATCGACTTCTTAATAATAATGTACTTGCGTTTATTTGTTTTTAACGAAACACTAAATAGTAAATATTCTATTATTGACGCGTTCTTATGTTTAATTATTAGTTTAATCTTTATTTGACGCAAATAAGTTCTTTATTTTAGCTTTAAATTTAGTTAAACTCTTAATATTTTAATATTTGATTTAATAATTATCTTATGTTTTGCGAACGTTAGATTAACGCTTATATTAAATCTCTTTAAAATTCGCGAAAAATAAATAAATTAATGCTTCTTTTTCGCGAACTTGAATTTGTAACTTTATGTTTATTGCTCGCATTTGTTGTACATTTAACTTAGCATTCTACAATTATGTTCGATCGATTTTTAATACGTTAGTATGTTAACGTTGTTTACGAAATTTATAGCGCTAATTCGCAATTTAATGTTATTGTATACCTTTAACAAATTCGCATTATAAAATAAATATAAGACTAAAAAAAGAAAAAAATTTTGCGATATATTTACGTTTGTATTGCGCTTCTTTATTGTATAATTATTTATAATTAAAATAATATAACGTTTTTTTGAAAAATTCTTTATTTAATTAAGTAAACAAGTAGAAACTCGTCTCTTCTTTATATTGTGAAGCAATCAAATATGCGACATATTATTGAATGCGTCTAATAAGTCAAAATTAAGTAAAAATGTTACTCTCTTTTTTTAATCGCTTTATATTGTGTAAATCTTTTTCGTAATTAATTGCAACGTCGTGTTAATTAAACGTTATTTTTTAGTTTTTATTTATGTGTTCGATAAAATATTGTGCGTCTTTACGACGTAGCGAAGACGCTTTAATATTATTAATTCTAATATCTTATTTAATATATTTAATAACGCAATAAATTTAAAGAATAACGATTTAAAATAATTCTTTTTTCTTGATTTGCGTAGCATTATTGTAATTATCTTTTTAAAATAAGACAATTATATCTCTTTCTTAATGTATCTATTAAAGAAAGATTTTACTTAAAATAAGACGACGTAAATTAATTGTTGTAACGTACAATTAATTACATTGTTAATTTTTAATATCTTATTATTAGTAGAAGTTGTTTTGTACATTGCTCTTATTACTTTGCGCTTCAACATTGTTTTATTATCTTTTATAAAAGTTAAGTAAAAGAATTTGTTTAAATCGTTTATTAAAATTATAAACAAAGAAGAAAAATAAAAATAAAATATTATTTTAATCTTGTTCTTTGTTATTGTTGCGATGCTTGTATTAATTTGTAATAATAATATAATAAACTTGATTAACGTTTTTGTTATTATATTTTTGATTTATTTTGTTATTTTAAAAAGATTCTTAATAATGTTTTTCGAAGTCTTTATTTGTTTGCGAAATTCGTCTTATTTATATTTTTTTAAAATCTTGTTCTTTTTATCGCATGTTCGAACGTACGTCGTTTATTTATTAGAAATGCAACATTGTTAATATAATCTTTTGATTTCTTTAATTATTTTTGTGCATTTTGTTATTTATTCGAATATGATTTTTTTGTATAATGTTGTTTACGAGATAAAATTTTTAATAGTTTTTTTAAAGTATCGAGCAACTTTATTGCGTATTTATTGATATCGTCTTTTTTTATTAAATTATTTAATATTAATTTAAGTAATGAATTTTTTAATATATTGTTGAATTTTTTTAAGTTTATAGCTTTTTAATTTTGTTTAAAACGATATTAAAACTTTTTTGCGTTTAAAGATTTAATATCGTTCTTATTAAAAAATAATTAAATTATTTTTTTATTTTTTTATTTATATTGCAATATATTAATCGATTTGTTATCTTTTTTGTAACAAATAACAAATTGATCGTAATTTAAGCGTCTTAATAATCTTTCGTTATAATTTTTTAAAAAAGAGTTAGTATTGCGTCAATTGCGCGCATTATATTTAACAAATTCTTCAAAAATAAATGTTGTTTAAAATAGAAAGAATTTGCTTAGACGAAATAATGCAAATTAAAATCTTTTACAATAACATTTTAGTTTTACATGCGCAAAGTTAACTTTATCGCTAAAAAATTGTTTTTGTTAATTATTTTATTATAATTATTCGAAAGCGAATTATAAACGTTATAAACGTTGATAAAATTATATTTTGTGTCGTTATTATTAAAACATAATTATAGTGTTATTGTTTTTATATCTTCGAAATGTTATGTACTATGTTAGTTATTGCTATTAATGCGTTTGTTAATGTAGAAATATGTTTTTTCGTTATTATTTACAAGCGTAAAGTCTATGCGTCTCGAATTGTATATCTTCGTTTTAATATAATGTTGTCACAATTCTTGTATTATTAATATGTCGTAATTTTGTATCTTGTTCTTTTAAAGTAATGCGATTATTATTTTACTTCTTAATTTGTGAACGTTATATTATAATATTCTAAGCTTGTTTTGTGTTTTTATTAAAATTGCTTCGTATAATTCTCGATGTTAATATTTATTAAATTTTGTATCTCTTGCATAAAAGACATATTCTATAACGATATTATTATTATTTTGTTGTCATTTTATCTTATTAGAATAAATTGACTATTTAACGATTTGTTAAAGCATCTTTTTTTAATTAATTGTTAAATTACGTTTTTTTTGTAATTATAAAAATGTTTTGCATGCAACTTGCTTGCGTTAAGCGATTAATTGTTGTCGTTTTGCGTTTTATTTTTTTCTTTAACGTCTAATTAAATGTCGTTGCGCTCTTAAGAATTATTAAGATAATTGTTGTTTTGTTCGCTTTCGTTGTTTCAACGACGTAATACAATAACTTTGTTTTTGTTATCTCTTTTATTTTTAATTTTTTGCTTTGTTTTTTAGAGCACTTAAAATCGAATGCTTTGTAAGCATTCTTGCAAACGTCACATTTTTATTTTAATAAATTTAATTAATGTAAACATTAATTAAAGTAATAATCTCGCGTATAATAAGCGCATTATTGTTTGTTCTTACATTCGTATATTAAATAATTATACTTTTAACACTTTATACATTGTTTTATTTTGCAACTTATATTATAATATTTCATTATCTTAATATTTAATTTATGAATTACGTTAAATTAAATTAATTTATTTGTTGTCTTTGCGCAATTTACTTACATTACAATAAAGACGTATTTCTTTTTGTTACTCTCTCTTGTAAATTAAGTTATTTTATTAATTTTTAACTCTTAATACATAATCTTGCATAATTTTTTTATTGTTTTTGTCTTTTTTTTTTATGTTCTTAAGTATGCTTTTTACTTTAATATTATATATTATTATTTTTGCATATTTACGACGCAAAATCGTTGCAATAAATATATTCTTAACTTAGAAATTACTTGATTTTAGAATTTTTTTATTGCATTCGTTATCAATTTTAAAGATTATTATTTTCTTAAAACATCTTATTTTTTGTATATCTTTTTGTGCATTTAGTGTGTTAACAATGTTTAAATTGCACATTAATGCAATTATTTTTGTTGCGTTTATCTTATGTACTCTTTTTATCTTTTTCTTTCTCTTAATCTACGTTATTAATTTTATCTTTTTAATTAATCGTTGCTTCAAGAGTATCTGTTTAACGTTTATTTTAATTATCATCTATGCAACTAATAACGAGCTTTATATTATGTTCGCTTATATGTTTGCATTTTGTGTGTTTTTCTTAATTCTTTTTACTTTTTTTAATTAATTTATCGTTTTTTTCAATCTTTTTAACACAAAAATTATGTTAATTCGTTTATTTTTCGCAAAGAATTTGTTAAATTTGCGCGTAAATTTCTTGACAAAAGTGCATTACTTAATTAACGTCGTTATCGAAATTATTTTAAATACGTTTTTTTTTAGATTTATAAAGCTTCTTGATTTTTATTATTTTCGCGATAATCTTTGTAGTAATTTGTAATAAGTTACGTTAAGACACATTAAATGCGTCTTAATTACTTGTTAACGTCGCGTCAATTACGTTTATTTAATTTTAACGATCGAAATAAATCGTGAGCGTTATTGTTAATAAGATCTTCTCTCTTGTCTTTTCTCGTATAATAAGATAGTATAATATCGATTTTTGTAAACTTTTACAATCAATTTAATATTTAATTTCTAATTTAATTATTATTTTCCTTAAAGTTAATTAATAAGATAAATTGTCGAATAATTAAAATAATATTTTCGAAAATTACGTTTAGAATATATTTGACAAAAAATTAATATATATTTGAGATACTTAAATTACTCTCGAAAGTTATTAAAATTGTAAAAATATTTTTTAAATTTTTAAAATAAAATATTAATAATATACATATAATTTTAATATATATTAAGTATATTTCGAACTTGTTTTTTGTTTATATTTATTATAAAAGTTCGCAATTCTTTGTTTTTACAATCGATATAAGAAATTTAAATAATTTGACAAATAATTTTTTTTAATGCTTTAAATATTTTAATAAATATTATATAATAATTTTCGATAATCTTTATATTAATTTACGCGTAATAATATACGTTAATTTCTATTGTAATTTAAGTATATACTTAATATATACTGTGTATATATTAAACTTACAATAATAATTCTTGTTTTAATTCGAGATATTATATAAATTTGTTTAAATATAAAATTTATTTTAAGATATAATTAATTTATAAAGATCTTAATCTAAGTATAAATATAATACACAACAATATATTGTTAAGAATTTTTATTAAGATAGATAAAATTTTTAATCTATTGCTTTTTTAAAGAATACAATTAGTTAAAAGCAAATTCTTGCTTAATTTTTATAAATTGTAAGTTAAATTTATGCAAAATCTAAATTAAATATAAACTAATTTTTTAAAATTATTTTAACAAAAAACTTTTTAAGTTTTTGTTTGTAAATTAATGTTACTATATAATTTTTTATATTAAAATTATTATATATATAACATAAAGTAATCTTGTTATATTTAACGCGTAAATCGAATATAATAAAAAAGATAACAAAATATTTTGCAAAAAGTTTAATGCAAACAAGATATATACTAAATATAAACTTAGTTTATGCGCTATTAAAAACAATAAACTTTGTTATTTGATTGTTGCAATTATATTATTAACAATTTTTTAAAACATTTTGATAAAATATAATAGATAATAAATATAATCTTTGCGTGCAATTAACATAAAGAATAGAAATTATTTTTAATTAATAAAAATATAGATATTTAATTACGCATTACATATATTAATCTTGATTTTGTTATTTCTCTAAAAACAATTAAATTTTATATATATTTAGTATATGTTAAACTTGTATTAAAATAAAATTAATTTCAAATAAAATTTCTAAAAGTTAAAAATTTAATAAAAATGCAATTTTGTATATATTGTTGTAATTTGTAATTTATTAAAATACAAAAATAGTTAATATTAATATATATTAAGTTTGCGTTAATAATTTGATTTGTGTATTATAGTTTTGTATTAAAAAGTAAAAAATATTTAATTCGATAAATCTATAAAACTAGTTTACAAATAATATAGATTAAGTAAAAGTTTATTTTATAAATCTTTTATATAGTAAATTCTTAATTCTCGTATATGCGAGTTATAAATTCGAAATATATATAACGTATATATTGATTTTGTTATTTTTTAAAAAATTTATAATATTAGATCTCTATACAACGCTTTAATTGCGCGTTAACATTTATTGTATATATTAATTAAATAAAGTATTATCAAAAATTGTTAATGTTCTTAAGCTTAACTTTATTGTACGCTAAATATATATATAGTATATTAAAATGCGTGTGTTTGCAATATTTAATTTCGAAATATTTAAAACTTTAATATTAAATTTTGTTTACTTTGTCTTTCTTTTTAATTTCTAAAAATAAAAAAATAACTTAAGTAATTTTAAGATTAGTCGCAATAATAAAGAATTAAATCTAGTCTTAATATAAGTTAAAATTACATTATACTTAAATTAAATATATGCTAAATATATATATAATAATTAACGCTTTAACAGATATATTAATCAAGATCTTAACTAATATTGTGCTTTTTCTATATACAAAATAAAGAATCTTCTTTAAACGCATATATAAATATACTAAACTATTATAATAGTTTTGTACTTTTAATACAATTATTTGATTGCGTTCTTCGAAGATAATTGCAATCTTATCAATATTAATAAAGTTTTGCATATAACAAATATTAATTTAGCATATAATAGATATAAAGCGTAGAAAAAAAATTATTTTTTTAAGTTTTATAATTAATAATTTGTTAAAACTATTAAGATCTTAATTGTTTAATATATTTTAATTTTCTTAATTGTTTATAAAAGAATTATTGTAAACATTTCAATTACTTAATATTATATTCGACTTAAAAGCGTTAATATTATTAAGATTTAAAGTTTATTTAAATTTTTAGCAAATATTTAATATATAATAAGCATAAAATAAATTTTAATTTTAATTATTTATTGCGAAATTGTTTGTTAATCTTGATTTGCAAAATTCTTAAACGTAAAAAAATTATTTTTGTTAAAAAATATATAGACGTCGAAGACAAAAAAATTGTTAATACTATCGAAAAATATATTGTTATTAAGATTTGAATTAAATATAAACTAAGCTTGAATATAATATATATATATAGAATAAGTAGTTAAATTGCATAAATAAAAAATTATATCGAATTTATATTATAACGAAATTTAGATCTTGTAATACGAAAATCTCGTTTTTGAACTTTGATTAATTGCGCGTTATAAACTTTATACAACTTTAAGATTGCAATAGATATAAAAAATTAAGTTTATATCTAATATATATTAAGAAGAAGCAAAACTTTAAGAGTTATTTTTACTTAATATTAAATAAAGAAGTTTGTACTTTATATAAATTATATATATATTAAGTTTGCATTTCGATTGCGAGCAAAGATTGCTATAAATTTCTTTAATTCGATAGATTTATGCTAAGCATAGACTTAGCATAAATAAAGTTTCTTTCGAGTAGAAATTTTTGTTCGAGATAAGCTTGTTTCGAGTAGAAAATCTGCACTTGAGTTAAGTTGTAATTCAAGTATATTCTATAGAATTTGCAATTATTAGATTCAATACAATATTGTAGAAATTATACTAGATTAAAAATAGTAGTTTTTCAAATATCTATTGAAAGTATTGCAAATATTTTCTAAAAGTAGAGAAATATTTATTTGCAATTTAAACAACATATATATCTATATATATAATATATTATTAAGTAATTTTGTTCAAACATTTAAGTAAAAGAAAAATAAGATTATTTTAATTGCTTTAATTTATACAATATTGTTAAAGTTATTACAAATTAAATATTTGTCTTCTATATTGCGCTTAAAAATTACATTGTTTGTAGATAATATTTATTATAAAAGTTTTTTTATTGTAAATTTATATATATTATAAGACTTTTAATTTGCAATTATATCTATATATATATTTACAATTTTAGTATATTTATAGTTGTTTTATTTGTAGATTTTTCTAGAATATATTCTATAGAATCTTTAATTGCTAAATTTTTGATATAATATTGTAGAAGATATATTAGATTGAAAATTTTAATTCTCAAAAATCTACTAGACAATCTCTTAAAATAGTTTTTAGATAGTTTATAATATTAAATAAGTTATATAACGTATTAACTCTATTTTAACTTCAAATTTTTTTCGACAAATTTCTTTTCGACAAAAATATTCGAGTCTTCTTTATTAATATAAAGATTATTATTTTGTTAACAATAAATATTATTTTCTATATAAAAATATATATATTCTTCTTTTTTCTTTATTAAATGTATACAATCTTAGACTATAGCACTATACAATTTATGTATATTAGTAAACTTCAATACTTGCTCATATATAATTATATAATTAAAATTCTTATATGTTCTATTCGGTTTTCCTCTCTTATTTTTGATGTCTACTTTTTTGTTACTATTTTAGTCTTCTTTAAATAATATGAAGCACAAGCTCTTTCTTTTTAAATCGAAAACAGATTTTTCATAATTAAAATTTTAATTTCTTGTATTTTGTAATTTCTTTAATACTATTAATTAATCGTTTGTAAAAAATTATATATACAACTATTATATATTTTGCATTCGATACGCATTCGATACAATTATATACTTTTTTTTTCTAATTTTAATTGTTTTTTGTATCTAGTTCGAACATATAGCTTATTCCAATTATAGATTTTTTACTCGAGATAGAATAATTCCGAATAGAAATTTCTATTCGAGACAATCTTTTGCTATACTTCGTATATACTTAATGTATAGCTATAAATATCTATCTAGTATCTTACTAGTAGTATTAGTTGATATTGTAATAAAGCTTTAGTTTTATTGCTTTATAAATTTCTATATAATTTTATAGTTGCTCTTTAAACGTACTAGATTAAGCTTTGTATATATCTATTATTGTTCAGTGTAATTTCTTTAGTGCAATTACTAGTTTCGTTAAGATAAAGAAGCTATTCGTGTAGATAATATATTGTTACAATTTGAAAAACTCTCTAGTTAATTGCATTACTATTACTTGTGTATCTAGTAATTCTTACTCTAAAGACTTGAAAAGTTTTGAAATTTTAATAATTTTAAAGCTAAATTTAAGAGAGAGAACATAGCTCTCTAATGTTAAACAATATACTTTAAAGTCTTTTCTAGCTCTCTTTGCATCTATCTTTATTGTATATTTCGAACAATCTTTAAAAAGCTTTAATATCTTGTCAATAGCAATATCTTGATCTAGTTCTAGATATCTCTTTGACGTATTAAAAAATTTAAATAGCAAAGATTTTATTTTATACAATCGATTAATAAATCTAGAGTTGTTGTTAGTAAAAGAGCTAGAAATCTTAAGATATCGCTTAATTTCTTAAAATCTAATAAGAGATATTGTCTAAATCTTTTACTTTTTGTATTTAAAAACAAGAAGAAGATATATATTTACTTTAAATATGTTAGAATTCTTTTCTATATTTATTTTCGAGATATATTAGCTCTTAGTTTAATCTAGCTTTATATATTCTATAGCTAGAAGAATTGTTATAATAACGTCAATTTCTAACTTATTTATATTGCGACAAAGTCGAGAACAAGATTGTTTCTCTAGTAACTCGATTATTCGATGCTTTAAGACATTAAGATTAATGTGAATAGCAATTATACAACTACGTCTTGCAATTTCAAGCAATCTAAAGTAATTAATTAATCTTTTACATATATTAGATATATATGAAAGTGATTTTCTAAGCTTGTATTGTAGAGATTTATAGATAGATTCAGATAATATGTTTAATATAATTAAGATTGAGAAGAACTTCTTTTTAAGTCTATTAAGTTTTGCGACGTCGCTTAATTCTAAGTTATTTAGTAGAGTATTAATAATAGTAGATAGATACAAATGCAATAGTAATAACGAAAAAAAAAGATATTTGCAGAGAGTCTCTACTAGTGCTCTTATATCTTCTAATAACTATCTTATTACTAGACAAGAGAATACTTTATACTACTTTTATACTAGATCTAAACTACTTATTATATACAAAGCTTTATCAATATAAATAGAATTGCAAATTATTGTAACGTCTTTGGAATACTAGATATCTAGAATCTATTAAGCCAAAAGACTACAATAATTACTATCTAATAGAGACAACTACTATCTATTATATCTATATACTAGGGGGCGCTGCATCTATAGAGACTACTAAGAGTTACTATACAATATTTATAAAGATATTTAAAGTACTGCAAGAAACAACTTGTTAAACAATTCAAATTTCTTATATAGATTGTAAAAACAAAGAAATGTAAACTTTTATAATAAATATAGATAAAAAACAAGTTAAAGATATATTCGATATATATTAAATTGATATATATATTATTAAAAATCTATTTATACAATCTTAATCTCTCTCGAGAGTAAGATAAATATCTTAAGTATATATTAATTTTTTGTCGACTTTCTTTTAAACGCGATTTTCGAAAATGTTTTCTAATTATTTTATAACTTGTTTAATTAAACAATTTTAAAAAATCGAAATTGTTAACAAACTTCTCGAATATATAGAGAGTATAAGTATATTATATTTCAAACTTAAAATATATATTAAATATCGAAAAATAAAATAGATTCTTGTTAGATTATATATTGAAAGAGAAATCGAGTATTTCTTTGTATTAATAGATATTGTCTTACAATTATACATAGATTAATCGTTGGATCGAATTTCGATTTCAACTTTAGAAATCGACTCGATCCAATAATTTCAATATTAGAAATCGACTCAAAAACTCAATTCGATTCCTATTATTTTAAAATCGACTTAACTTGATTCGACTCGATTTTCGATTTTAATATTAGAAATCGAATTGAATTGTCAAGAATGTCAAGAATATCGTCAAGAATGTTAAGAATACTAAAAATAGTATAAATTAAGTTTAAATTTAGATTTTTTATTAATTACTAGATAACACACAATAGTAATATATTTATAAAGAGAAATTTCTAATATATTTATTAATTAATTTAAATAAATTAATTGTTTTTATCAAATTATCAATTAATTGTTACTAAAAATAATAAAATTTACTAAAAATAATAGTCTTGACAATTTGAGTCGATTTTTTCGAGTTGAGTTTCGATTTCAAATATGGAAATCGACTCGAATTGTCGATTCAATTTTAGAAATCGAATTGTCAAGACTTTCGAGTCGAGTTAATACGAATTGTCAAGATTCGAGTCGAGTACTCGACTCGAACTTGATAACTCGATCCGACGCGATCAATCTAATTATACAAATATAGAAAAAAGTATTTATTTTCAAAATATAAAGTTTGTTAAATAAAATCTATGATTATTTTCTTCTATATTTAGATATAAGTTATATTGTTTTTAAACTATAATTGTACTACTTACATACTTAGAATAAGAAAATATGCTATAGAGATATTTGAAAAACAATATTTCAATATAAAAAACAATATTTTATCTCTTTAGTGTAATTGCAATAAGTTGCTATTTAATCAAATAAAAGAGATATATATAATTAGTATATATATAGCTTATCTCTATAACTAATTAAATTTAAGACAAAATATATTGCAAGACTACAAAATATTATTAATAATATTTGTATCTTTTCTTTAATTTAGAAATCTTTTACAATATGCTTCTTTTAGATTGATCTAATTCTAAGCACGAATCTAGCACAAATACAACTTTAGAACTCGAAATCAAGATTTTTATATACTTTTAAGATAAAATTCAAGAAATTATTCACTTATAAAAAGATCGATGTCGAGTATTAATCTAGTATATATTGAACTAAGATAATATATTGGTTTCTATATTATATTGTAACGCAAAAATAATTTTGTCTAGAAGAGACAAATAGCTAGTATTAGCTCAATATATATTAAATTAAAGATTTGAATTATCTTCTATATTGTATAGTAGTGCAAGAACTTCTTTATCTAGAAAAAACAAATACTAGATGTTAGTTTAGTACTGTATTGCCAACTTATATAGTTATTTACCCGGAATTTGCCCGGAATTTATTCGGAATTTACTAGCAATTTTCCGGTTGACTAACTTCTATTCAACTGGTAGAAATCTGCTTTTCAACTGGCAAAAATCGGTTAAATTTCGGTTAAATTTCGGTTAAATTTCGGGTTTGCTTCAAATAAATCACACTCGAGTTGATAATCAAAAATAGCAATATTTTGGGTAAATTCCGGGTATGAATATTACTAGTAATAATTTTTCAAAAAATTTCTAAATCTTTTAGTTAAGTAGATTAACTAATATTAGCAATATAAGGAATGTAGTACGTACACGCTAGTAGGAAGGTCTAACGCGCGTATAGAAATTTCCTAGATCACCTGATTTTATAGTTAGAAATTTGATGACGTCGATAGTCGCGAAGCTAGACACTTCTCGAATATTTATAAACTATAAATTAAGGTTAAAACTTTAAACTATAAATAGAAAAATGATTTAACGACTTCACGTATTGACAAATTAACGATATACATACTTTACTATTCGATATTTTGAAAATCGAAATCTCGATTGGGCTAGCGTCGAGACTTAGTCAAATTTATTGAAATTTCAAAATTTTAAAATTTCAAAATCAAGAAAAATCGCATCTATAAGATCTATAACCGATAGATAATCGCTATATGTTGATTGACTACTAGTTAGTCAATCGATAGATAACTCAAATAGATTTATAACTAGTAAATAATCAATATATGCTAATTAGCAGTCGGTTGACTAATCGGAATCTAGCAGATTTCTAACCAAAATAGATATATTCCTAACATATTCCTGGCATTTACCGCGAATATAACCTTATAGATGAGCTTGTAAGTATATATCGAATTAAAGTTTTGCATTATCTTCTACTCTATATTGTTATACAAAAAAAACTATCTAGAAGAGACAAACGTCTAGTATTAATTAAACACAATTCTATTAACATTTTAGATCTCTGCAGATATAAATTATTAGCTAAACTTATATCTAATATTATATTTAAAACTCTATCTAGTAATAAGATATTATAATGTTAGATCAATAGTTAATTAACAAAGTTTATCGATTTATCGTTTCAATCTTATCTAATCTTCAAGATCAGATCTAAGCTAAATATTGATTAAATCCAAACTAGTCTTGAATTAATACAAGATTTGCAATCTTATATAGTTAATATTGTTTTATTTTACTTTTTATTTCTTATCTTTTATTCTACATATTAAATCTAGTATAGATCTAAGTACTTATCGTCTAGTTATACTATTTAGATATCTCTTTCAATAGTAGTTTCGAGTCTAATTTCTATATATTAAATCTATTATAGATTTAAGTACTATCTAGTTATACTATGCAAATATCTTATCCAATAGTAGCTTCTTTTTAATAGTAGCTTCTTTCTAATAGTAGCTTCTTTCTAATAGTAGCCCCTTTTTAATAGTAGCTTCGAGTCTAGTCTCTAATAGAAGACAATATATGTCTTTTCTTTTAACAAATATATAATATCTACTTAGCGTAAACTAGATACAAGTCTTGCTAACAAGAAATTAGATTATTTCAAAATATATATAGCAACTCTTTTATTAAAGTTAAAATAAAAATTAAGCACAAGTATAGTGTAAACAATATAAGCATTAAAAATATAATATTAATTTGAGCATATAACTTATCTCGAATGTAGATTTCCCACTCGAGACGAACTTCTCTTGAGTAAAAATTCTTATTTGAGGAAAACTTTGTTTATGCTAAGTCTATGCTTAGCATAAATTTTATAAATCAAAGAAATTTATAACAATTTTTGCTTACGATCGAGATTCATATTTAATATATGTATAATTTATGTAAAGTATAAACTTCTTTATTTAATGTTAAGTAAAAATTAACATTTAAAGTTTTGCTTCTTCTTAATATATGTTAAACATAAATTTAATCTTTTATATTTATTGCATTCTTAAAATTATGTAAAATTTATAACGCGCAATTAATTAAAGTTCAAAAACAAGATTTTCGCATTGCAAGATTTAAATTTTATTATAACATAAATTGCTTCTAGACGTAACATAAGTTTAATATAGTTTTATATTTACGCAATTTAATTATTTATTTTGCACATATATTATATTTAAGCTTAGTTTATATTTAATTTAAATCTTAATAGCAATATATTTTTTAATAATGTTAGCATTTTTTTTGTCTTTAACATCTATATATTTTCTAACAAAAAATTTTTTCTTATATTTAAGAATTTTGCAAATCAAGATTAATAAACGATTTCGCAATAAATAAATTAAATTAAGATTTATTTTATGTTTTAATTAAATAAAAAGTAGTATCTTATATCTTTATATAAGACGCATTTCCTAGTTTATATATCTTATTGTTAGAATTGCAAAACGTCTATAAAAGAGATTTTCTATTTTCTTTCTCTATCTTTCTTAAATATTCGAGAGAGAGTCGAGAAACAACAATAACTCTTCTTGTATACTATTGCGAGATACTATATTATCTATCATAAGCGTCTTATTGTGTATTAACTTTAGATCGACAAATAAAGAAATCTTTTGTTTTCTTATTTTAAAGCGTAAATATGCTTTTAATTGCTATATTATTGCATTGTTATTGTAACAAATACTTGACAATGATATATTGCAATTTATCTAAATCTTATAAACTTCAAATTTAGTTTAATTTATTATTTGAATAAATTATCTCGATTTTTTTTTGTTTAACTTAATCGAATTAACGCAATTAATTTGCAAATAATATTTATTATTATTATTATTATAATTTCTTTCTTTTTATATTACTTTTCAATCTATAGTTAATAAGCAAATATAACGTTCTCTAAATTGTTCTAATATTAACAATAATATTGCGCACAGATTTTGCACTTAATATAAGTTTTCTTAGTTATTTTTAGATATTGCAATTTCTTTTTAATAGAAATAATTGTAAGTATTGCTAATATTGTGCTATTGTAGTAGCAAATCGATTACGTAAGAGATGCTTCGACAAGATCTTGCTATAAATTATAATTAACAAAAATAGCAATATTAATCGAAATATTTCTTTTTGTTCTTCTTCTTCGCGCGCAAGCGCAATATTTTGCTCTCTCTTATTTTTGCTATTTGTAATATCTTTATTGTCTTGACAAAACTATTAATTACAAAATACGTTTTCTACTTTTGTATACTTTGTAATCTAATATCTTACAATATATTTAACAAAAGAATTTTCGCTACAAGTATTACGCTTTGAAACGCAAGATTATAAGTTTTTTATTTATTTTTATATTTAATCTAACATCTTAATATATTTCTATTGCTTTTCGATATATTAAGAAAGTTAATATTTTGCTAAAATTTAGTATGCAAATCTTTAATAAGAAAGATACTAAAATCGATTAGATTAAATTTGCACAATAAGTTTAACATTATCTTATATATATAGTAGCAGAAAAATAAATCGATTTTGCATTTAATTTAGAAGAATCTTCTAGCTAATATTAATATTAAGCTAGATTATCTATACAATATTTAGTAGAAAATGCTCGATATAATATGTTATAAAACAAATCTCGATACTCTTTTTCTAAAGAAATTAGATAAGAACAATAAGTTTGTATTTAACAATATTATCGTTGTCGAGTCGAATAATATTTAAGAGAGATTGTTATAAACTTAGCGTAATCTAATAACTTTGTTAAGAACAATATTATTTATCTTGTTTTTGCTAATTAGATTTTTCTAAGAAAGAGTAATGTAAATATTTAGATCAAACTTCTCTTATATATTGTAGCTATCTTGATAGTTTGTATACTTAAATCAACAATGTTAAACTAATTATTGTCAAATCATTATACTTACAATAAATAGTTTATTTTGCTCAATAATATAAAAATTAACTATCGAAAGATTAAGTTTTATCTATATTTTTTTTGATGCACTATATTTTTGCAAATTTTGTGCAAACTTTATACTTGTAGATTGATCGTTAGATCGAGTTTCGATACTAACATTCTAACTTAACTTGAATACTTGATATCAATCTCTTAACTCGACTTGAAATCGACTTGGATCAACGATTTCTTAACTCGATTTAATCGACTCGTCAAGCAATCGAAAATAACGTCAAAATGCCAAGATTTTCTATTTTTAAAAAAATTCGCATTATTTAAATTACTAAAAATAGTTTAAAAATAATAACGCACAAATAACGTACAAATGCATTATCTAAATGCATTACTATATAATATTATAAACAAATTAATTAATTTAATTAATTTGATTAAGTTAATTAATGCACTTTTTTAAAAATAATCTAAATTTTTCAAGTCTTGGCGAGTTGAGTCAAGTTATACGCTAAGTACTTCATATCTACTCTTTGATTCGACTCAAATACTTGAGCTAAGATTTTTGACTTGAATTGAATCTTAACGAGCTAGAAACTTGACTCGAACTTGATAACTTAACTCGACGCGACTAGTCTATATACTTGTAAGATTAATTCTTCAAATGTACTTTTATTATAATTAGAACAATAAAACTAATTGCGTTTTAGAAGATTGTATTCTTTAATCTTGTTATTAACAATCTACTATTGCAATATTTGCGCATTACAAAAGACAATTAAACAACAACAATTAAAAAATTAGTTAAAAGAGATAAATAGAATTAATTATAGATAGATGTTGTTAACTTTTGTATTAGATAATATATATATAAGTGGTTTTACTAGCAAAGAATAAGTAAGAGAAATAGTTAGATTTGAATGTACTTTATATCGCATTCTTATAGCTCTTAATATTTAATTAATTTATTAAGAGAATTATAATATTACTTATATGCATTATCTAGATTACAATTATATCTTAGCTATATATAGACTGATCGCGTCGAGTTGAATCATCAAGTTCGAATCAAGTTTCTAGCTCGTCAAGACTCGATTCGAGTTAGAAATTTTAATTCAAGTATTTGAGTTAAGTCAAAGAGTAGATATGAAGTACTTAGCGTATAACTTGGCTCGACTCGCCAAGACTCGAAAAATTTAAATTATTTTTAAAAAAGTGCATTAATTAACTTAATTAAGTTGATTAATTTAATTAATTTGTTTATAATATTATATAGTAATGCATTTAGATAATGCATTTGTACGTTATTTGTGCGTTATTATTTTTAAACTATTTTTAGTAATTCAAATAATGCGAATTTTTTTAAAAATAAAAAATCTTGGCATTTTGACGTCATTTTCGATTGCTTGACGAGTCGATCGAGTTAAGTCAAAAAATCGTTGACTCGAAATCAATTTCAAGTCGAGTCAAGAGATTGATATCAAGTATTTGGGTCGAACTAGAATGTTAATATCGAAACTCGACCCAACGATTAGTCTAGCTATATATAAGAATATTTAAATATTACTTTCTTTGTCGAAATTTCTCTTGCAAATATAGAGTTTCGATTTTCTTATTTTTGCAATTAATTTTTCTAAAGATTCTTGCCTATTGTATTCTTTAAGCTTTTATTTTGTATATGCGAGATAATTTCTCGATATTTAATTATTCTTACATAATAGAAAATCTCTTTATCGAATAAGATATTATAACTTGTTATATCTTAATTTATAATTAAGAATATTCTCTATCTTTTTTTTGTTTTTGTCGACAAGTATTATATTCTTCGATGCAATTATATTTGTATTTCGATAATACAATTTTAATAATAAAATATAAAAATCGAAATAAATATATTATTTGATAAATAGATGCAAACAATATATTTGCAAGTTAATAGTATTTTTAATCTCAAATAATTTTGTAAACCTATAAGATAGTTTTTTCTTTAAGCAAATATCTAAAAGATTTTTTGTGAAAAATATAATCTTGTTATTAATTTAATATTTTTTAAAGTAGTCTTTTTGTTATAATTTGAAGTTTATATTTGTTATATATTTTAAAAACAACTTACAAGTTAATTATATTTATTCTATAGAGACTAAATTTGTTCTCGAGCAACAAAGACATCTAAACAACTCTTATTATCTTAATTATATCGAAAATTCGCGATAATCTTAAATATTGTTTAAGAGAATATTATCTTAATAGACGTATAAGATGCGTTGTTGTAAGTATACTAAATAATATAATTGTTAAGTCGAATCGAACACTTTTTTCTTAATTCAACTTACTCTCTTGAGTCTCGTAAAATGAAATTAGAATTAAGACGCGAATTCGATTATAAAATCGAATTTTGTCGAGTTAATGTTAAGAACTTAAGCTAACTTTGTCGCGTTAGCATTTGCTTATCTTATCTTATTTTGTTTATGCGCTAATTCGATTAAACTAGCGTAGAATTTACGCTAATTGTATATAGTTAGCGCATTATATAACATTACGTAATCGAGCAAATTAAATTGAGCGTTTAACGCGTTCTATGCGTTCGATTTACTCGATTAAACTAGAACTTTTGTTCGATCTCAAGATTAGAATTGAACGAATTAACTTATTTGAGTTGAAACTTAATTCGTCGATTACGCTAATACTAAGCAAGAGCTAATATTAAATTTTAGTTGTCTTATTTATAATTGCAGTAGCAACGCAGATAGTATTTTAATATCTAATTTTATCTTTCGATTTATCTATTAATTTAAGAATAAGAAGCAATACTTAGTTTTTGTTTAATACAAATACAATAATATATTGTAAATTAGTAGTTACTAATAAAAGGCGAATTTACAATCGAAAACAATCTTCTAAATTTCGGAATAGATAAATAATATCTTCTTGAACAAAGTATTAATTAGATTTTTTGTTGTTTATATAAATTTAATAGATATATATAGCAACCTTTTGAAGTATCGATTAACTATTATTAGAATTGTGTTAAATATATTATTTCTATAACAATTAGTAGACAGCTTTGTTATAAAGTTTATCGAGATTTTAACTTATAATCGAATAAAAATAGAGAACAAAGTTAACTTGTTATAGAGGCAATAATGCAAAGTTTTGTTTTGCTAACAAATATTGCAATCTTTAATATATATATTAATATCTGCAATTATTTTCGATTAGTAAAACTTTTTGTTTATAAGAGTATATATCTTCTTAATTTTAAAATATTTTGTTAGAGCGTTATTATAATATAAGCGTAGCAATTTACTTTTTAGCAATATTTTATTAAGAATTAAATTGATTGCGTCGAATTGAATTATCGAGTTTGAATCGAGTACTCGACTCAAATCTTGGCAATTCTATTAACTCGACTCGAAAGTCTTGACAATTTGATTTCTAAAATTGAAATCGAAACTCGATTCAAAAAATCGATTCGAATTGTCAAGACTATTATTTGTAGTAAATTTTATTATCTTTAGTAACAATTAATTGATAATTTAATAGAAATAGTTAATCTATTTAAATTAATTAATAAAAATGTTAGATTGTTTTTATATTATATATTACTATTGTGCATTATCTAGAAAACAATTAAAAAAATCTAAATTTAATCTAAATTTATACTATTTTTAGTATTCTTGACATTCTTGACGATTCGATTCGATTTCTAATATTGAAATCGAAAATCGAGTCAAGTCGAATTAAGCTAATTTTAAAATAATATAAATCGAATTAAGTTTCAAGTCGATTTCTAATATTGGAATCGACAAGTCGAGTCGATTTCTAAAGTTGAAATCGAAATTCGATTTAACAATTAATCTATCGAAAATCAAAATAGAGTAAAAGAAGAATACTATTTTTTTGTAAGCTAATTAATCTTTTTTTGCACAAACTTAACTTATAATTTGCGATATTAATTGCTTTTTAATTTTAAGTATTATAGAGTTCTTATCTTAAAATTTCTCGATTTTTGTTAATAGCAAAAATAAGAATGTTTTTAAATTGTTTTTCTTTTTGTATACAATTTGAGCACTACTATAACGCAGTTGCTAAGCTATTGTACTTTAAGCTATATTTGCAGCTTTCTTTTCTTTAGATTTGTCAATTATATTCTTTTTGTCTAAAGTAATTTTATTAAGAAACTTAATTTCGAATTCTTTTTCAAATTTTTGTATATAAGAAGTCTTGAGTTTGCTCTTATTACGCAATTTCGACGTTCGACAAGAGCTTCTTGTTAGCACTAAAATTATTTTAATAGTAGCAATAATAATATTTATTATTTTATTCTAAAGTATAAGCAAATAGATTTTATTATTTAATTCTTTCTTTTAATTTAAGTATCGAGAGAATTTATTAATCGAATTTGTTTTCTTCGTGCAATATTTAATCTCAAAATTATATTTTGCTAGAAAAAGTATTTATTGCAATTGACAATAGTTTAGCGTTATTGTCTTTATAATGTATCGAAAATTGTTATAATTTGTTAAAACAATAATTGAGTAATAGTTATTCTTAAAATAATATTAATATTGCTTAAAGTTAATAACAATAGCAAGTAACTTCTAATTGTAAGTCTTGTATTATATTTTCGCAAAAATTATCTTTTTTAAATAGAATATTATATAATATTATATTGTTTAATCGACTTTATCTATAAGATATATTAGTTGTAATAGAATTGTTGCAATTGCAAATTCCAATATATTTATTTTAACGCAAATATAATTTTTGAGATTAAAGTAAATTAATATCGACATTTATATAAAGATTGTAATAAGCTTTCGAAAAGTTATTATAATATTCTTGTTAAATATAAAAGAACTATTTTGCTTATTCTGTTTGCTACCTTTTAGAAGCTTTGTTAAAATTTAAATAATTTTTGTATAGAATTTTACAAAGTGTCGATAGAAGTTTGCAAAGACTAGAAACATTTAAAGCTTACGTAAAGTAATAGACTAAAATTATATCTTAATAGTATCTACTTATTGTAAGTTTATTAATATATTATAATTGCTTATAATATATTTTAGAAATTTAATTAAGATTGTTATAAAAGAGTATTTTAATAGCTTTGCGTAAAGCTTGTAGAAATATAATTTATTTAGAATTTAACATATACAATTTTAGTATTTCTTTTGTATCTTAAAATAGATTAGAATATTATTAAGATAGATTATACAAAGATAATTTATTAAATTTCTCAAAACTTTGTTAATTAAAGTTTGAAAGATAGTTAATATATTTGTTAGCTTAAACAATATTACTAAATACTCGAAATATCTATATTGTATTCGAAAGATTGTTGTTTATTTATTGTCTTAATAAATTTAAATTTGATAGTAAGTATTTTTTAGATTTAGTTTTGTAAAGTACGCAATACTTATTAGACAATTTAATATCTTTTTAATAAAAAAGAGCAAATATCGATTTTTAATTATAGTTGCATTAAGATTGTAATAATCTATATATAATCTTAAGCTTTTATTGCTTTTTAATACAAACAATATTGATATCTTAATTTAACTAATAAATTTGCAAATTCTATTTAGTATTAAATTCTTTAAAAGATAATTACATAAAATTAACAATTTTTGTTTAAAGAGAATATATAACAGATTATAAGACAATTTCTTTTCGAGAAGTAAATTTATCTTATAATCTTTCTCTTTGTATTTAGAGAAAATAAATATATTTTTTAAGTTAAAGATATTTTTAGATATAATGTGCATTGTTGACACTTCGTCGATATTAAGATTGCAACAAATTAGAACAAATATTAAAATTTATTCTTCGAATTTTAGAAAACTCTTCGAAAATTTAACAACAATAATATTTTTTGTAACTTGATAATATTAGATTAGCGTATATTAGTTAATATAAGAGTTAGCTTCTATTATTTAGAAAAGATTAACAATAATATTGTATGCAATTTTATTAAATATATAAAAAATTTGTTTCGATATATATTCTTATTTCTTATTATTGCAAATCTTAATTTCTATAATATAGAATTGTACAAATTAAGTCTTTTAAGTTGTAAATACTTTTGCTTCGATTGCAAATTACTCGATCTTCTTAAAATATTACAACTTTGTTAAACATTTGTTAATACAATTAATATAAGTATCTTTGTCAAGAAGATCTCTTTGTTTGTGTTACTTTTTATAGACAAATATCGATAACACTATAAAAAAAGTCTTTGTCTTATACTTTTAACTTGCAATTGCAACTACAATTTTTGCAAATCTATATAGTTTTTCGAATTATTAAAGATCTCTTCTATAAAAGATTGTAATAATAGCGCTTTTTAAGTATTTGTTTCGAAGCTTTTTTAAGAATTATTAATTGTATTAACTTGCAAGTTATTTTTAATATTTTTAATATACTTTCTTTAAATATGTCTTTTCTTGTTATAGTTATAGCAAATGCGCTTCTTATATATACCTAAAATAACTTTGTTAGAATTATGCAAAAAAAACTTTGTTGTACTTTTTTAACAATTTATAGTTGTTAAGTTGTCGCAAATCTTTGTTGTTAATATAGTCTTTTTTAATTTGCAATTATATAAACTCTTTCTAAAGTTATTGCGTAACTTTAAGAATCAGTCTCGATTTAAAATTTTGTTCTTAATCTTAAACTATTAAGATAATATATTCTTTATGCGTTGTATTAGCACAATAAGAGCGTCTCTTATCTTAGAAATTTAAATTATGTTGTTAACTTTTTCTCGAAAATCTTTTCTTAGTCGATACAAAAAATAATTACGTTATTAATATTCGATATATTTGTTTAGATTTATCTTTAGTATCTTAATATAAGTTACAAAGTTATTAATACTTTAAGATTAACTTTATTTAACTTTCTTATACTTGCAAAAGAAGACAAAACAATAATTCTTCGAATTCTTAATAAAATTTGTTAAATACTGCGAAAACTATTTTTAATTCCATTTCTTTATTTCTTTATTTTATTTGTTTTTGTAATCTTCTTATTATATTGTTAACGTATTACAAAGATATTGCTATATTTAGCAAATCTTTAATTTTTTTATTAAGAATTAATTTTTGCTAACTTTAAAGAAGTTTCTTGTATTTCGAATTTAATCTTTTTATTTTTTAAAGTTCTTTCTATAATAATAATTTAATTAAGTTGATTTTATAGATTAAGCAAAGCGTTTTCTCTTTAGCGCTAATTTATTAATTTTATTATCGAAATAATTATTGCGTAAACAATATAAACTAATTGTTCTAATTTTGTTCTTACAAAGAGATTTTTCGAGAAATTTGTTTTTTGCTTGAGTAATACAAAGCTCTTGCTTCGTATAAAGTCTATATTCTTTTACTTTCTCTTTAACTAGTAACTTTTCATAGTTAATAATTTTGTCAAATTGCGACAATTGCGTAGCGTTGTTATTCTACAAGACTTCTTCTTGTAATATAATATAAATTTTCGTAGTATTGTCGAAAGCAAGTTAAATATTTGCATTATTATTGTTTTAAAGACGCTAAAACGTTGTTTGTTTCTTATTAATTTCTAAATTTTGTCTTGTATTGCGTATCGAATTAATTATCTTATCGAATAATTGTTTATATAGATTGAGATAAATTAATACTATAAGATTGTGTACAAACATATAATAAGATATTGTTATATTAACGCACTAAAGACGAAACTACGTAATATATAAAACTGCAATTCAAAGAAACATTAATTTGTAAAAATTCTAAGAGAGAATTCTTACAAAGAAAACTCTATACAACGTTAAGTTGCTATTATAAGAACTTAAAGTCAATAATATATTTGTTAATTATTAGAGACTAATATTACAATTTATTTAAAAATCAAAGTTATTAATATTATATCGCTCAATTCTATATTGTTTAGTATATACTCTTTAATATATAAAAGATTATATTTACTATTATTGAGATTGTAATCTTAATAAACAATATTGCAAAACTCATTATATATATTTATTTTAATTAATTATCTTCTATTAATTAAAAATTAAGTAGACTAATTATAAGTATCTATCTTAATATTTCTAAAATTTAATGTCAATTTATTCGAAAACTTTAGTTGCTCTTGCATTGTCGAATAAATTAAATTAACAAAGTTAACAAAATACTTGCTTTACAATTGCTCGATATTTAATCTAGTAATTTTAAGAGAATATATATCTTAATCCATAACAACTTTAGTTATAAATAATATTAATTATTAATAATTTATACTATTAAATTCGATTATTCGAAAATTGTTTTTAATCTATTTAGCAAAATCTTTAATAAGTAATATTGTAAGCTTCTTATAATAGAATAACTTAATTTTTATTAACAATTAATAGAATTAAATAAAGTTCAAACTAATATTAATTATTGCGTAATTTTAATAAAAAACAATTAATATAAAAAACAAAACACAAATAAGCAATTGAAAACAAATTTAGATTATTCGAATAAAAAATGCGTTATTTCTTATTATTTAACTTTGTCTTTACACTTAAACTCTTGATAAAAAACAATTTAATTAATATAGCTATTTAAAGACGTAAACAACTTAGAAGTATTTCGATAACAAATATACTCTTTTTGTTATTAATTATATAATAACATTTACAAACAAGATATATGTTTCGTCTTGAAATTCTTGCTACAAGTTAGGATTTTATTTAATTATTTTGTAATAAAAGAGTTTTGCAAAGCAAAGTTGCGTCGCAATAAGCTAGAGCAAGCAATCTACAAAAATAGAATACTTTTTATTTAATTATCTTGCGAATCGAAGCTTAGTTGTATTGTAATAAAATTGTTTTACAAAAAGAACAAAATGGTAATAAGTTAAAGCGAGAAACTTGTCAAAATAGAATATCTTTGTTCGAGTTAAAACGTATTAGAAAGCAAAGTATTCAAATTGCAAAATACAACAATATTAAGATTATTTTTCGAAGAATTCTAATAGATAAGAAAGAGATTCTCGACGCAAGAAAATTATATATAGTCGAAATACTACAAACAACTAATAAGAAAATAAATAAAATAATAAATAAAATAAAGATTACTAGCGAAGAAAAAGAGTTTTTATATCTTAAAGCAACAAATTAACAAATAATTGTACTTTATTTAGATAGAAAGAGCTAAACTTCTTTAAGAAGACGCTAAACTTTAACTAGAAATCGACTAATACAATATTATTTAATTGTTTATATTATAAATGTTGAGACGCAATTAAAATGTCGAACAAAAATTTAATATTACAAATTTCTTCAAATATAGCAAGAATATTATATATATTATATTTATTTCGAATCTATTACTTGTATATACAAGAATTAAAAATTAATAATATTCAAAATTAATAAAGTAAACTTATATCTAGCTTATATTGTTTATAAACTAATTGTATAGATTTAACAAATTAATTATTTTTTACTTTTTAAGATAGAACTATAATATTCTAATTAAACAATTAACGCAAACTTAGTACGTATTAATATTAAGTATTTTTAAATCTTAATAAACTATAATTTGCAACAATATATATAGAATTATAATTATATTAAATATCTAATATTTTGCAATCAAAACTACAATTAATCGTAGTTTAAACTTATACTTACTATATATTAAATATATATAAAATATATATAAAATATAATTATTTAAAAAGAAACAATAAAATTAAGACTAGTATTTGCAATACGCAATTAAATATATATATTTCAATTAATTAAGAACAATTTCTATTTTTTATACTAGTTGTACGCAAAGATTATGCTTATTATTTACTATATTTTCTCAAAATATTTTAGAAAATTGTCGACAATATAATTTAGACAATTAAATAATAAAATTTATTATATTTTATAATATATAGATTAACTCTATATTTAATATATATTGTGCTTGCACTAATATTTTATTTTATAGAACGTTTTGCTATTTCTTTTACAATATTTGATTTATATATCAAATATAATAACGTTGTTTATATTATATATATAATAGTCTTAATATAAAAAATTGTATTGCAATATTAATTTGCAAACAAAAGTTAAAAGAGTTTTCTATTAAAACAATTTTAAAAAATTAATTTATATATTGTTTAAACTATATATAGATTAAATATATATATAGTAGAAATTAAACACAAGTTTGTTTTTAATAAGTTGCTTATTTTAAAAAAAAAATTAAAAAAATTATGTATTTAAATAAAAATTCTTAGCAATATATTATTGTGTATTGTATTTGTACTTAAGCTAAGATTTTGATAAATTAATTATATTTTAAAATAAATTTTGTTTTTAAACAAGTTTAAGATAAAACAAATTTATACAATATTTCTAATTAAAACAAAAATTATTATTGTAAGTGTAGCGCAAATCTAATATATATTTAATATATATTATTACGTTTAAATTAATACAAAAATTATAAGAATTATTATATAACATTTACAAAAATATTTGAAATTTTGCAAAAAGTAACGCGCAAAACAATTCGAATATTTTTAATAAATTGCAAAAACAAAAGATTACAAATATTTATAATTAATATAGATAAAAAAACAAGTTAAAGATATATCTAGTTTATATTCGATTTATATTATTATTTCTAAAATTGTTAAAGTTTGAAAAATATTTTTATAATTTAAATTTTATGCAAGAGTAATATAAGTATCTATAATATATACTAGTATTTTATCAAATATATATTAAGCGCAATTTTCGAAAACATTTTTTTAATTATTTAATAGTTTATCTTATTGCATAACTTTAAAAAACTAAAATTATTAATATAAAATATATTTATACTAGATATATATAAAGATTGTCTCGAATCGAATTTGAGACATAAGATAAACTTATTTCGAATCGGAAGATTGTATTTGGAATAAATTGTAACTCGAGATTTTAGCTTAGTAAAATAAAGTAAATTAGTTAAGTAATATTATTAATAATAATTAATCTAGTACGTATGCGCTAGTAAGTAGAATCTAATATATATATATAGTTTTGATATTAAAACTTTAATAGCGTTAATAGTTGCAAAGCTAGACGCTTTTCAAGTTTCTTGAAACTTTAAATTTAAGATCAAAACTTTAACTTAAGAATAGAATAATACTTTAATAACTTTACAAATTGACAAATTAACATTTTATATATTATGCTACTTAATAATCTTTTCTCGAAATCTCGATCGAGCTAGCATCGAGACTTAGTCAAATATATTAAAATTTCAACATTTTAAAATTTAGAAATTTAGAAAAATTGCATCTGTAAGATCTATAATCGATAGATAATCGCTATATATTAGTTGATTGTTAGTTAATTAATTGGCAAATAATCGAAATAGATTTATAACTAGTAAATAACTAATATATATCGATTGACAACGAGTTAATTAACTAATATCTAGCAGAAATCTAATTAAAACAAATATATTTCCAACATTCTTCTAGAATTTTCCAGGAATATAATTCTATAGATAGATCTATAAGTATATAATATAAGTTGCAATTAATATATAAAGAAGTATTTAAGATATTTGAATTTTGTAATAGTAGTATAAGAGCAACTTTAAGTTAGTTTAAAAGAATTTAAAAGATAAAATTTCTATTAAGTTATACTAGATATTGATACTCTAGAGATATACTATATAGATATTCTATTATATCTTATAAATATATATTATTTATTAAAGTTATTTTATAAAGTTTAATAATATCAAAAAAGACTTCTATAGATTACTAAATTATTAATTGATTAAAGAAACTCTTTTTCAATTTTAGAGAGTTATCTCTCTTATTACTTAAAAATCTTTTATATTATATTTTTATTGATTAAATTTCAATATATAATCTATAGAGTATATCTCTAACTTTTAGTTTAACGCGCTATTTAAAAATAATCGAAACTAGTTCGATAATATTATAATAGATGTTAGAAAAATTTTCCAAAATTTGATGTTTAAGATGCACTAGTGTTTGAGGTGCGATCCACTAAGAAGTGCTTGCCAATTCTTAGTGGGGTACTTACGATTACATTGTTCGAACTTTGAAGAGCAAATCTGCCGGAAGCTACTAGTGGCCTGTCCACAGACACGAAGTATGTTTCGAAGCCCCGTAGTGTTATTGTCAATGCCTGGCTGTAAGACGGTGTAGATGGGCTTACCGTTGTGTGGCTCACCTTGAATTCGAAGACCTTATAGGAGGAACCATTACCATATGATCCATGCCTTTGCATTGAATTCGCCTCTTTCACCAGTCCTCAAAAGTCATAATTACCGCCACAATAAGCCTGCCGATTTTGGAAAACACGTCGTCTGGCCTTCGGTTACGAATTCTGTAACTCCTTCGCGGCTGCAATGTTCCTATGCTAGTAATTAGGTGATGCAATTAAACGATTTCCAGAAAGAACTCTCGCGATCTCTTATTGCATTTCTTTGTTGGGGGCAGCTGTGCGCTGCCCTGTTGCAGCAGAAAGAAACACTCAAACACAGATTTATAGCTTCTTATAGCGCAGCCACGCGCTGAAAGACTGCTATTTTCCTCCCTTCAGTAACACGCTAAAAGTAAGAATATCATACGTCTTTGCAAGTACGAGAAACATGCCGGTCACCCTTCAGGTCGGAGAAAGGCGCTTTACCACCACGGTCGAGATCTTGAAAGGCAGCGAATTCTTCGCGGCCCTCACCTCCGGAACATGGGAGAGCAACAAGCTGGAAGATGAGTCCTATTATGTCGACGCTGATCCGGACATCTTCGTGCATATCCTACGATACCTTCGTCACGAGATACTTCCAGTCTTCTATACCTCTCTCAAGGGGCACGACTTCCCTCTTTACCTGGCTGTCTTGCGACAAGCAGAATACTTCCAGATTCCCCGACTGGTGAAATGGCTCAAGGAGAAGTCCTACCTCAGGGCAGTCAGGATCCAGCACTCCGCTGTACTCCTGACTGGTGAATACAGCATCTCGGACTCGATGACGGCAGATACGGTGGTCGAATACCATCCAACTTGGAAGACCGAGAGAGTTTACGTTTGTCCTCGCAGCATCGGATCGCATCGGGGGAATCCAAGGGGCTGTGGAAGGCAATGCAGGAATGAGCTGGGAGATAGGGAAGCTGAGTACGAGGACGAGCTGACATTGACTACGGTCGCCATCACTAAGAGAGTGGTTTTCAATGAGGCGCTGTGTCTTGGAGAAGAGTGATACAATCAAGTCAACGCTATAGAAGAGACGAGAGCTTGCAGTGGTGGAAGGATACTGGAGGTAACTACGAAGTAACGATGTACGATGACAAATTACCTGTTGTAAAGTCATTCTGGATGTTCTGTTCATTGGCCCACAGTGACCTCACTGCCGTAGATTCCTAGATTAAAATTTTCTTTAACCACTGGCACGCCAGAGTTCTGGTTTCATATCCCGGTAGATGAATGCCCTGACTTGAGGATCCACGCCTGTGGCTCACGCCCGTCGCGAATCCCACTCTTCAAGGCTTATTAATTGTAAGCATCTTGCCCATCGCAGACCTTGTACTTACATGGAAATCTCTCTTATACTCTTCAAATAAGGCTCCCGGAGAAATTCCATTCCAGAACATGAGACAGCATACTTGCATCTGATGAATCTATATGCTATACGGAGTAGCCCCCAGCCAAATGGCTGAAGTTTTGGCTGCTTCGCAAACACAGTGGCATGTCTATCCTTCAACAGTGTCTGCGACACTCTAAAGGAAAGCTATGAATCAGTAAAGAAACGATAGGAGACTTTCATAGCCGACGACACCACTAGAATTGACCACAATACCCCACGGCCCACCGAAATCACGCGTATCGCCTGTTTCCCAGCGCTTGCCAAGTTTGAGGTACCATCTCTCGCAGACTTGTCATTTTCTTGTGCAAGGGCCATAATGTACGTTGTCAAACACAGCAAGTAACCATTCGCATCACAAACTCTCGTCGTACGATCAATCTATTGGCTTCGCAATCCAAGTAACTAATATGGGCGCTTCATCGTCGCCAATTCTATCGAGGCGACATGTTCAGTCGCGTATGATTTGTCTTGCGTCTTGTGAAGGACCGCAAACAGCAGGCGATAGCACATCGATTCCTACTGCAGGACTGATAGAACTATTTTGAGATTTATTGGGTAATGTGCGTCAATCTTGACGGCGGGTTGGCTGTAGAAAGCTCTTGTCGTGGAGAAGTATCAGCCCATAGGAACAAGACGGTTGAATTATTGCAGACGGGGGGCTTTAGATGTTGAGCTGTAAGCGAAACCTCACAGATGCGGAGCTTGCCCCGATACTCCTGCTTCGTCAATGGCGCTAACTGTCAAGGGACGCTTGATGTTTGGACCGTTGGTACGTATCGTACTTCTACTTCTACATGTCATGCGATAAAGTCGATGCATAGCGACTTGCTCGCACAGACCACGTGTCAACTAAGATGCGAATACTAGAACGAGTTGCGCATGCGAAATGAGGTGGGCGAGAACTAGTGATGCTACAGCATTTTACCGCTAGCGTCGTTTTACCGGTAAAATAATTTCCATTTTACGGTAAAAGCATAAAAGCGTAAAATGCGCTAGTAGGGGGGGGGGCCCTATTAATAGGCATATATTTGATGCTTGACAATCTTAAATATGCATTAATTATAGAGATTTACTGTCTTCTTTGCAATATTTGAAACTTCTATTAGTAGAGAAGAAGATAATAGAGAAATCTCAACTCTTTTGATACATTTTTTATAGAGATTTGATTGTTTCTTATCGAAATTCCAAAAATAATATATAAAGTAAATATTTATCGAGCAAACTTTATAACAAAATAAGTTAAATCTACAAGAATTATAAGAAGTCTTTTTGTTTTTAATATAAATACTAACAAAAATCGATAAGAACAATTTGATTCTTCTAATATATTCTAGATATATAGATATATTGGTAGATAAATAACTACTAAAATTTCTAAATACTACAAAATTGTATTTTTGTGCAACTCTAATAGAGATTTGGGAGAAAGTACTTCGAAATTTATCTATATTTTATTAGAAATTTATATATACTTAGAATTCAAATTTTAAATCTCTATTCAAGATATCGTAAGTATTGCTATAGATTTTACTATTATTGTTATTTAGAAACTTTTATCGAGAGATTTGCGAGCTAGTATTTAATCTACAATAGTGTCTTTGTTATTATTATTGTTTTCGCGCTTGTATTTGTCTAAGACAACAATATTAGTAGATTGCAAATATTATTTAATATCTATTTTCTTATTATTTGTTATAATTAACTAGTTTTATTACTATCTATTCTTTTGTTGCTCCAAAACAAGATTATTTACAAAGGAAAATTAAAACACATTAACACAATTTGCTAGCAATCGATTACAAGCTTTGTTGTATATAAAGTTTATTGTCGAAAAAATATATTTAAAAGAAACAAAGTTTGTCAACGTTTAATATAATTGTTTGACTAAAATTATCAAATTAAAATTAACAATATAGAATATCTACTAGAATAGTAGAGAATTATAAACTTCGCTTTATATATAGTTGCTAATTGAAAACAATATAGTGCATAATTTGAACTAAGAGTATTGCTTGCAAATTTTACGAAAGATCTCTTTAATATATATATATTTTCTTAAATTAAAATAGCTTGCTTTTCTTATTAAGTATTGCAACAATATATTAATTAGCAAAATTAAAATAATAAGTTGTCAAATATCTATTAGTAATCTACTTATTAAATTAATTGTTTCAAAGATAAATAACGTTTTTTGCAATCGAATAAGATATAAATATTGCTTGTATCTTGTTCGCATAAAAATAGTTAGAACAAACAATTTTTCTTTATAGATATATTTCAATCTTTTTCTATCTAGTTACTATATAGTCTAGATATACTTAAGTAAACTCTAATATTTTTTGTTGTTCGTATATAAGTTGCAATATCTTGTTAATATTCTCGAGATTATTTTAGAAGCAATAATTAAGCAATTAAGCTTTAATAGATATGCTAGTTTTCAAATTCTTAATACTGTTAATAGCGTAGATCTTTAAGATATTCTTGCTACAAAGAAAAGAGATAATTAAATTAATTTGCAAACTTATCTTATTAATATTAAATTAGATTAAAATAACTTAGTATAATATAAACAACTTGCATTTTATTTTTTGAATCAATAGTATAAGAATTAATTCTAAAAGAATGTTTATTGCAATAGTAGAGTATTCTCTTATTAACTTACTTTGTTAGAATCTAAGTATTATACTTAACGTCTAGTATATTCTTGTTGCATAGATATTGTTAATATTGCAAAATAGATTTGTAATTTGTTGCTAATTAATATTGTTAAAGTTGTTAATAACAAAGTTAATACAATTACTATTTTAGTACACAAATATAATCTTCTTCTTTATATTCTTGTATATCTTATATAATAGATCTTTAGTAATTTGATTTCGATAAGATATACAATAGTGTTACAAGATTTCTAGCGTAAAGAGAATTTCTAGTTGTAGAAGTCTTTCGCAAACGTCTGTTCCTTAGACGCATTACGCTAGTAATATATATAATTATCGTATATAGTATCAATGCAACTTAGATTCTTACACTCTTATATTTTAATAACTTTAATATACTTATATTGTACTATTTGTACTATTGTTGCTTTGTAGTAGTTATTAGAAGATATTTTGTCTTTATTAGATTTTAATTAGTTTTAAAATTTTGCTTGCACAAGTATTTTTGTTCTTTACTTATTTTATTTTTAACAATTGTCTATCAACTTTTGTTGCAAAAAGCTTTCGTATTATTATTTCTACTATAAATTGTTTTTTTTTTGTTAAAAGTTAATCTATAAAAGACTTTTTTGCTATTTTTGTTATTTTTTTCGATTAAAATATCTTATTTGTTTAATAAAGTTTTTTGCAAATATTTCGATATCAAAAAGTTTGCTTCAATAAGAATTTTCTACAATTAGAAGTCTTTCGCAAAAAAATTTAAATAGATTATAAATGCTCTAGTTTTATCTATTGTCGATCGAAATATTGCTATACTTATTTATCAAATCAATAAATTTATAAATTTCGAATATTAATTTAATAATCTAGTTCTTAATTAAGTTAAGAGTGTTGTTGCTTCGATAGCAAAAAGTACTTTCTATTTATTTTTAACAAAATCTATCGATTGTTATCGATCTTGCAATTAGTCTATCGATTTCGTTTGCTTTTAATCGACAAAGTAGATAATTAATAGAGTTGCATTTCAATATGTTGTCAAGAATTTTAAACAAACTTTAGAATATTTATTTAACAACAATATCTCTTCTACAAACAATATTTTGGAAAAAATATTTATATTATTTTATATCTTGAATATCTTTATTACAATCGAGAAAATGCAATATTTTAATATATTAACAATTTCTTTTTCGAACAATATAAATTCGAATATATAAAGTTAAATTTAAACAATTATACAAATTAGCATTAGAGCCTTGTCTTAAATTTTCGATTTTTAAAATTTTCAAAATTTGCAGAATTTTTTTTTGATTAAAATAAAATTGTTACAACAAAAATTAGTCTCGATTGTTCAAATTTGTCGAAAATATTAATTATTTCGATTTTAACTACGAGAATTTCAATAGCAACAACATATTTATTGTAAATATTAATTATTATATCTTTTATTGTAAGATTTTTATATTTGTAAATTGTTTAAAAAGTTTAACAAAACTTTTTAGTTATACTATATGTTTATAGAAGCTAATTTCTTTTATCTTTGTAGAAATGTTTTAATATAATATTTTACAAAATTCGATAACTTTTATTGCAATATATTGCGAAAAACTTCTCTTAATTAATAATACAATACTTTTATTTGCTAGTTTAAGAAAAGAGATTTTGGTATTTTGGTAGTTATATAAACTAAAAAATACACAATAAACAATATACGCAATAGACGTTTCTCTAAAGCTTATATTTAAAACATTATATGCTATACTAAGATAACAAAATTTTTCTCGATCTACAATTATCTAACTATATTATAGAACAATCTTAATTTCGATTTTCGCGCACAAGTTTTAGAGTTTAAATCAACAATCTTTTTGCGAAATTTTCTCGATCTACTTGACAAAAAATCTACTATTTAATAGCAAATAGCTTTTCGACACTCTATTTTTAATAGTATTTTCTATATTAGCAATATTAATATTGGTAGAAATAATCGCTAGATTAGTAAGCAAAATATGTCAAAACAAAGTAGTTAACAAAATAGCAATTTTTAATTGCTTATCGATTGCTTTGCTTTTTAATTTTTGTTTTGTTAAAACTATAAATATAGCTATTAGAACTTTGCTTATCTAGATTAGAACTATTAGTACTGCTAGTCTACAAAAAAATTTAAACAAAAAAAACAATTATAGCTATTTGTTTCTATTGTTTTGTTAAATAGCAAACGTGCTATTTCTCAAAAAAACGTATTTAATTTGCGAAATTAAAATTCTTCGAATTAACAATCTTGATCTTAGTTAAATGTTGGAAAATATAATAATAATAATAGAAACAAAAAAGCTAGAGTCTATATTGCAAAGAAAAAAAAAGATTGCATTTTTTTTTAAGACAATTACAATTTTGTCGAATATTACATTAATAAAAACAACAATAGCTTAAATTATTAAAATTCTAATAACAATAAAAAGTTAAAAGAGTCTATTGTTCTATATATTTTATCTTAGAATTTATCTATATATTGTTATTGTAAAAGCACTTTTAACTTTAAAATTAATTATACAATTATTTGAAAAACACTTATTAAGTTCGACGCAAAAAAGGATTGCAAAAATCTTTTGTTACTTAAAATAATTAAAAGTTTTTTGCAAAAGTTAGTTAAAGTATAATTACTACAAAACCAATTAATAGATTTGCAATATTAATGCTCGAACTCAGTTAAAATAATACTATTACTAAAAAATAAATATTGTATCTATTGAAACAAGTTGCTACAATATTATATTAAATATAGACAACAATAAAGTAACTAATTTGCTAGTTGTATTCTTCTCTATAAATTTTAGTGTTAACGTCGATATTAACTACAAATTCTACAAATAGAATTATATAAAAATTAAAATATTCCTGTCAAGAAAAGCACTCTTTAGAAAAGATTGTATAAATATAGATGTCAATCTTATTCTAATCGATTGTTAATTTCTAAAGAAATAGATTTCGAATACTATTATATATATTATAGTTACTCTTACAATAATATGCAAGCTTGAAACTTTTAAGTATCGAACAAACAAATATATAATTAAGACTTTCTATTTTATTAAAATAGATAAGAAAAGAAGAAAGATTTACGCTATCTTTAGACGCAAACTTTATATTATTAATAATCTTAAAATTAATATTCTAGTTAAGAATAATATTATAGAAACTAAAAGCATTTTTGTCAATATTAAAAAAAAGTTGTCTATATTAAAAGTTATAAAATTAGCGTTTCTATCGAAGTTTGCTTTTCTCAAAATATTATTGTTTAGAAATCGATTTATTTGCGAAAGATTATTATTATTCTATTTTGTATCGAAACTTTTGTAAAAATCTATTATTTAACAATTCTTAAAAATTAAGATTATTTGTTTAAATTAAAAAAGCTTTTTGATATTACAATTTATACTTATATAATTGATATTATTATTAAAACAGAAATAATTTGCAACAATTTTAACAATTTTGTTTAAATTTGTGCAATTGTTGTTAGTGTGATCGTTGGATCGAGTCGAACACTTTTTTCTCAACCCGACCCACCCTCTTGGGCCTCGTAGGGTTGGGCCAGGGTCAAGGCGCGAACTCGACCCTAGGGTCGAGTTTCGTCGGGCCAATGCCAAGAATCCAAGCTAACTTCGTCGCGTTAGCATTCGCTTATCTTATCTTTGCTTATCTTATCTTATCTTATCTTATCTATGCGCTAACCCGATTAAGCTGGCGCAGGATTCATGTTAGCCAAATTAGGCTAGCGCAGGATCCATGCTAATCGCATATGGCTAGCGCGTCACGTGATGTCGCGTAATTGAGTGGATCGAGTTGAACACTCAACGCGCACTCTTCGCTCGCCCCACCCTGTTGGGCTAGGAAATTTGCCTGACCCCAAGGTCAGGATTGGGCGAGTTAGCCCGATCGGGTTGAAACCCGACTCGACGATCACACTAATTGTTGTTTAGAAAAGATTATTAAGTTGAAATATTTCAATACTTTTTATGTTCAAAATATCGATTTGTGCAATTTAGCTATCAAAAAATTAAAGTTTAAATATTAATTTTTGTAATTTAAGAAAGTGCGCTTTGTTTTTGTTGCAATTGCAATAGTAATTTCTATTATTAATATTATTATATTTGCTATTAAAGTATTCTTAAGTAATATTATAGTATTGTTTAACATAATATACTAGATCTTGTTAATAATTTTATTCGCAATTTCTATTGTTCTAAAATTGTTCTTCTCTATATTAGCAAATTGCTTGCAAAAGACTTTTGCAAATATTGCTAAATTTATTAAAATTATAATATTTAACAAAGTTACTATTTACAATAATATTAATAAAGCTTTGCAAACTTTTCGACAAATAGTAAAGACTTTTTTTAGTCTATAAAAAGATATTAGTTTTGCAAATATATTAGAAAAAAACTAAATATATATACTTTTAAAAGCAAAATAAAAAAACAATATATTCGATAAAATAAAAGTCTACTTTTTTAATACTTGAGATTAGCAACTTGTTAACAAAATCTTTGACAAATTGTATTAATTCGAAAAGCTTTTCTAAACAAATAAGTTAATGTTATTTAGCTATCTCTTGTTTTGCGTTTAAAAAATTATATTAAATAATAAAAGAAAAAATTGTATTATTGTTAATATATAAGATCTAAATTTGATTATATAGTCTAATATATACTTTTTGTTTTTTCAATTAAATGTTATTTAACTATTACAAAAATACAAATATATTATTGTAGTAAATTGAGTTTTGTTCTTCTATTAATAGCAAATATATTTCGACAATTGTTATAAACTAACAATAATTAGTTATTGCAATCAATTTTTTTTAATATTGCAATAATAGAATACAAGAATTTGTTTATTTATATGCAAAAATAAATCGATTATATATTGCGCAATTATCGACGCTATATTTGTGTCTATATTGATATTATAGTAATTTTCTCGAAGTTTTTAACAAATTACAAAAAGTATTTTTCAAAGATTTTTGATACTCTCTTTGTCAACAATATTTTTATTAAATTAAGCAAGATTTTTCTAAAATATCTCTTTGTTTAACTTTTTAATTAGAAGATAGACTTCTTCGAACTTGTTTTCGCGAAAAATACGTTAAAAACTATTGTATTGCTAAAATTTTCTTGTACTCTTAAACAACTTAAATACTATCTTGAACTTACTAATAACTACAAGAATATTTTTTTTTATACAAATATCTTTAAATATCTTTAGAATAGAAAAATCGAGCTATTATATAGCAAATTTGTTGTCGAAAACACTAGAAAATTATACTTGTTAAAAATTAGACTTGAAAATTCTATTGTTTGCATATTTGTGTTGTTCAATCTTCTTTAGTCAATATTGTTTAAAAGTATTTTTTTAATTTATATTAGCAATTTATAGCAACTATTTATTGATTTAGATATTAGTAAGAAATTTAATTTCAAGACAATAATATATTATATCAAGAATAATGTGATCGTCGAGTCGAGTTTCAATCCAATCGAGTTGACTCGCCCAACCCTAACCCTAGAATTAGGCAAATTTCCTAGCTTAATAGAGTGAGGCGAGCGAAGAAAACGCGTCGCGTGTCTAATTCAATCCACTTGATCACGTGACGTCACGTGACGCGCTAATCATATGCGATTAGCGTGGACCCTTGTGCTAGCCCAATCGAGTTAGCGTGTAGATAAGATAAGATAAGATAAGCGAATGCTAACGCGACAAAGTTAGCTTGAGTTCTTGGCATTGATCCAACGAAACCCAACCCTAGGGTCAGGTTCGCGCCTTGACCCTGGCTCAACCCTACGGGGCCCAAGAGGGTGGGTCAAGTTGAGAAAAAAGTGTTCGACTCGATCTAACGATCACACTAATCAAGAATATTTAAAACAACAAGAGATTCTTTTTTTGCAATTGTATAAAATCTATTTTTTTTCTAAGCAAACTAATAATGTTAATCGAGTTGCAATATTAATTAACGAAACAAGAAATTGCTAACATTCGCATTTGATAAATTCTAACTTTAGTTCTAGATGTATCTAGGTTTGTTATAACAAAAGTCGAAGTTTTCTATTATTAATATTCAAGCTTTGTGCGAGATTAAGATTAGAGCTAATAGATCTTGCATTATTTGCAAGAATCTAAAAATTCAAGTTAAGCTTTGCAAGAGACAATCTTAGTATTTCTTAATATTGCGCTTGTAAATACGTCTATTCTATATAGCAATCATAATCTATTTATGTAAGATGCGCACACATTCTCTTAATCTATTACATTTGTCTCAAAAGTAAAGTTTGTTCGAATCCAAACAAAATCTAATGTTTAAAGCAAAAAATGTAATAGTTTGATACAATTGTGCAACTAGCAAGCAACTGCAAACGTTTGTGCACATTGCGAATATCAAAATTTTACGCGTTAAGACGTAGTTTAACTCAATTAAGATTTCGCAACTTTGTCGAATATAGAGAAAACAAAACGAGCTCTTTAAGTAGATTTTGTCTCGACAATACTAATTTGAGTACGTAGAATAATTAGATTTGTAAGATTTGCAAGATCTTAAGAGAATTTTAATCTATTAAGCTCGATCTATTTCTTGAAACGCGAATAAATATAGTATAAGTATTAAAAAAAGTCTATTATCTTGTAGAAATAGCAAATCTATCTTATCCTACAATTATTTATATCGATTATAATATTGCTTTAAATATTGCAAAACAAATATTTTTAATTATATTCTTTATCGATAAACTTAATCTACAACTTGTTAGAGTATCGAATTATTTATAATACTCTAATCTAAATATTAGATACAAGTTAGATAAGCAATATATAATTTTGACACTTTATTATAACTTGTTTTTATCAATATAAATACAAAAGTCTTTTCGAACAATATTTTAGTAGAGAAAAATAAACTAGATACGTATTTTGTCTTTGCGAAAGTCTTTTGCAACTGTATTTTAGCAAAATGATTAAAAACGTTATTTATTGTTATTATTATAAATATAGACAAAGTCTTTTGCAAATAGATTATTAATAACTATTTTAGCAATCTTAATTAACAAAATATTAGCAAAATTTTAAATATTAAGAACAATACTAAACTTTTATTTCATTAAAAAAGCAATATCGATTTAATATTTTGTTCAAATAATTTTATTATCAAATCTTATATTTATAAGATTTGTTAATTATATATTCTTTAATTTATAGTTAAAAATATTCTAAAAATAATTTATAATAAGAGTTATAAAAAAAACCCTTGCTACTATAAGAAAATCTTCTTCTTATAGTATATTAAAGATCTTTTTAAGTATCTTAGAGATTATTTTAAGTACTACTCGAAATATTTAATATATTAAACTAGACAATTTTTTTATTAAAGATTTTTTCAATCTATTTTTTTGTTATCTATTTTTTTTATACAATTGCGATAGATTTTGTATTAACTTTGTGACAATTCTTTGCTTGTATTAACTTCGATATTTTAATATTAGTAATTTGCAAATTTACAAAATAAATTATTTTAGTTTTCGATAAAGTAAAATAGTTTGTTGTTAATTAAAAAAAAGCACTTTTTTATAGACTAAATATTGTTAATTAAGATTTCTTAAAAACTATTGTTAGTAATTGCAATCGCAAATGTTTGTCTAATCTTTAAATTGTAATATTCTATTACTTAGAAGTCAAATTTCTCTATTCTATAACGTACTATTCTTAGACTAATAGTTAATTAAAATATACAAATTAGACAATAAAAATAGTCTTGCAATACTATTGTAGTTAAGTAATTAGATAATATTAGACTATAGATTTAGAAATATTTGCTCTTAGTATTAGCAATCTATTTGCAATATATATACAATCTTTTCTACTTAGATCTTAGAATTTTAGCTATTTAATATATTATTAGATTGTATAGTATAGTTTATGCATGCATTGCAATAAGTCTCTATTGTTATAGTTATCTACTAATTAAAATTCTATTTTTATTTTCTTATATTAAAGTTAAAGACAAGATTTTAATTACAATAACAAATATTAAAATAACAAATCATTAATATATTTTTAAAAACAATATTAGAATTACAAGAATTTAGAAACACTAGAAAAAAAACGTAAAAAATAAATTAATTCTAACAAATTATTAAAAATCAAAAACTTTAAAACTTAGAAATAAAAATTAACAATCTAAAAATTAAGATATCGCTAGATTTTTAAAAAAAAAAGTCGAAAAATTAGAAATAGCAATTAAAATTGTAAGTTTTAAAATTAAGATATATTATCGAAATTGCAACTAGTTTCTATAATTAAGACGAGTAACTAATTGTTAATCGAAATAACATTATTAAAAAAGATTTTGCAACAAAATAATTAATTTGACTAGATAAAAGTAGAAGCGCTATTTAAGTTATCTTCTCGATCGAAATTGAAGCAAATCTTTAATTAAGAAATTTTTGCTATTAATTAATCGATAAGCAACTAAAAGTAATAGTAAATTAAAAAAATTTAATTGCAAGATTTTAAGAAGATAAAGAAGCAATAAACAAGAATACAATACAATATTAAAAAATTATAAAAAAATTACTCTTATTAGTTTTGCAAAGACAAGCAAATACAAAAAAAAATGTAAATTTCGATTGTTATCTTTCGAATTTGCTATTGCAAATAGTTTTTTTAACCTATTTATTATTATTATTGCTATTTATTGTTACTCTATTTTGATAGAAACAATAACTTAAAATCTTAAAAAGTTGACAAAACTCTTTTCTAATATATATATATTGTTGTTAAGTTAAATAACAAATTTTATAGAAATTAATATATTATATTGCTATATAATTTCTATATTCTCGTTAAGAATGTTCAAAGTATTATATTTTGACAAACTTAATATTATTAATTTTCAAAAAAGATTTGCAAATCTTTGTAACAAATATAGAATTTCTATACTCTATAAGATTGTTAGATTGCTTCGATATTGTAATAAGTTTATAGAGAATTTTCTAAATTTAGCTCTTTTTAACAAGTTATTAAGTAATATAAGTTAATAGAAAAATTAAAAAAGAAATATAGAGATAAAAATTTCGATTAGAAGATTAACTTTTGTTTTTTTCTAAAGTTTTTAAAAAATATAGCAAAAACGAAGTTAAATAATATCTGCAAATATAGTTGTCAATTTAAATCTATTTCTTCGAAGTTTTTTTAAATTAATTAAATAAATAAGTATATTAGATCTTTGTAATATTTAAGAGATCTCTTTCGCAATATTTATACAAAAATAGTACGTAAATACAAAATTAATTTAAACAACGCAATTATTTTACATTCTCGAATTGTTGTACAAGATAGTAATAAAAATAGTCGAGAACAATATTGTTATACAAGAAATTAATATTAATAGCAATTCGATAATACAATAAGTTACAAATATTAATATAAACAACTTAATAAACATAATTAATAAGAGATAGAAACTAGTAAAGATAATAATTACTTTTAAAATAATCTTTTTTTTTAATATTGCTTGCAATTGCAATTAGTAACTCGAAAACTAACAAGATAGTAAATATTTTAACAAGAATTTTTAAAGAGCTTAAAATTAATAGTGTGTAAAATATAACAAAGAGCAAAGTTTATTAGATAATTTAATAAGTAATAACTCAATTTTTGAATACTTTGTTAATTGCTATTTTGCAAACTTAAATAACAATTTAGATACAATCTTAAAAAATTGTCTAAATTAATTAAGAAGTTGTTTTTGTTTTTAAGTACAATTAATGTTAATCAAGATTTAACAAATATTTCTTTTGCTATAGTTTGTATAGATAATAGATTTGTTCAAATTTAATAGTTTGAATAGCAAATAAAAAAGTATATTTAAATAAAAACAATTAGATTTACTATAGATTTAACAATTCTAGAAACAAGAAATTAAAATTGTCTCTTAATAATACAAAGATTGAGTTCGAGTTAATAAATTTTTGCTTTAAATAAAGAGCGCAAAATTGTATTCGAAATCTTGTAGTTAAGATAGTTGCAATAAAATCAAATATTAACTTTTTGTTAAAAAATAAAGAGTAGACTAATTGCGTCGATTCGGGAAATCAAGTTTAATTCAAGAAATTAAATTGAATCTTAATAATTCGATTTCTAAAATTAAAATTAATAATTCAATTCGATTTTAAACTTGAAATCGAAAATCGAATTAAAAAATCGATTCGAATTGTCAAAACTTAATATTAGTATAAAAAAAGTCTAAAATAAATAGCAGAAAATTATATTCTATTTTATAATCTTTCGATATAAGATTATTTAGTAATATATTATAGTAATATATTCGAACTATCTAGATAGCTAGAATTAAATTATTGATTTAACTTTTTTAGTTAAAGAGTTCGACAATCTTGTTCTGCATAATCTTGTCAAAATTGTAAAAAGAAAAAAATTACTGTATCTTAAAGAGAATTTGAACTTTCGATCTTTTAGCTCGTAATAATAATAATATAATATTTACAACAAAATTAATAAGAGTATAGTAATACTCTTAATAATGTTATTATTAATATTGTGTTACTATTATTGAAAGTTAAAATACTCTACTATTAAGCTATTAAGACTTTAATATTCAAGTATACTCTATTTAAAAATATATAGAAAACTAATAACTCTAAAGCAATAATATAATTCTTAAAAAGTTAAATATATTATTCGAAAAATTAACTCGAATTGTCAAGATATTAGTATAAACATAGATTATATTTAATAGATTTAAAATCTTAGTTTTATACTTTACTTAAATTATTTAATTATAATTTAATAATACAATATACTAATACAAAAAGATAATATATTATAATAGTAATAATAATAGCAAACTCTCTAAGCTATATATATAAAGCGATTAATCTAAAATCTTAATAATCTCGACTGCTTTACTATTATCTTAAAGAATCTAATTTAAGTTATTTTTTATTTTGTTGTTATTCTTATTATTATTATTTTTATCGATCTTATTCTTATTGTTTTTATCTTTCTTGTTTTTATTATTTTTTTTGCTATTATTATTATTATTTGTTGCTTTATAGTATCTATAACTTAGTTTTTTTGTGTTATCTTAAATCTTATATCGAGTCTTTCGTCTATTATTTTTTTTTTTAACAATATTATCGAAATTCTTTATCTTAATAGTAATAGAATTTGAAATCTCTCTCTTTTTTATATTGTTTAAGAATGCAAATTCTCTAACAAAAATGTTAAACAATTTTATAAAATTGTTGTTGTTAGTTCTTCTTAAGTTATTTAAATTATTATAATAAATAATTTGTTGCTAAATAATTTTTACAATCGATTTTATATAGATTGAAAAGCTTTTATTAATATTAAGCTTGTTATTAATACTTAATTATAATGTTAATTAGTTTAGATATAGAATAAAGATAATATATTTAAATAATATATATCTTCTTAAAAGAGAATTTTATTACTATATTTATATTCTTATATAGTATTTGTATTTTTTTAATAATTTTAAATTAATTTGTTTTCTTAGTTGCAAATTTTTTTCTTTATTTTTTGTCTTAACTTGTTTTCGAAGCATTCTGCTATTAAGTTGTTAGCATTGTATACTTAATTGCATTATTTAAATATATTATTATAAATTTCTTTATTAATTTGTTGCTTTTTAACTTCTTCTTTAATATTATTTTTTATAATTTTACAATTCGACTTTGCAACTTTTTTTTATATAGATATTTTATAAAGCTTCTTAATTTGTATTGAGATAATTTTTCGATTATTACTTTATTTTTTGTACAATTTCTTGCAATTATTATTTTAATCGTTTGCGCAATTTCGACTTACAATAATTTTTGAATTTGTTAATAGCGCTTCTATTATTTGTGCGTATATTTAGTTTATTTTACAAGTAATATATAGAAATAATACAATTATATAGTAGCTTAGAAGTTTCTTACAATATCTAGTAGAATATAATAAAATTTAAAAAGTAGAAAATTCGAAAAGATTAATAGAATTGTAAATAATATATTAACAAATAATTTTATTGAAACAAAGTAAGAAATATATATATTAGAGTTAAAATTAACATTTACTTATTAATATTTACTTTAAACTTTTGTCGACTTAAGATTATTAATTCTTTATATTAATATATACTTAATTTTGTTAATATATTATACGTATTTATATTTGTTAACTTTTTTATTATTAATTTTACTTACTTCTATTGTTAATTGTTAATTGAAATCTTTCTTATTACGCAATTTTTAACGCGTTTGCACTAGTAATTGTTATTAAAATTATTACTTATTTTACTATAACTTCTTTGCAATTGCTTTTAAATCTTCTATCTTTTAATTATATTTACGTAAATCTCTTTTAATTAATATTGTTAAAGTTATTAACTTTATTAATAATTTGTACAAAGTAGATAGATAACATATACAAATAATTAGTGTGATCGTTGGGTCAAGTCGAACACTTTTTTCTTAACCCGACCCACCCTCTTGGGCCTCGTAGGGTTGGGCCAGGGTTAAGGCGCGAACTCGACCCTAGGGTCGAGTTTCGTCGGGTCAATGCCAAGAATCCAAGCTAACTTCGTCGCGTTAGCATTCGCTTATCTTATCTTATCTTATCTTATCTTATCTATGCGCTAACTCGATTGAGCTAGCGCAGGATTCATATTAGCTCGATTAGGTTAGTGCAGGGTCCACGCTAGCTACATACGACTAGCGCGTCACGTGACGTCACGTGATCGAGTGGGTCGAGTTGAACTCTCGACGCGCATTCTTCGCTCGTCCCACCCTATTGGGCTAGGAAATTTGCTTGACCCCAGGGTTAGGGTTGGGCGAGTCAACCCGATCGGGTTGAAACCCGACCCGACGATCACACTACAAATAATGCGAAATATTTTGCTTAAAACTAATATACTTAATTTGCTAAATTGTCGAAATATTACTAAGTCTTCTTCCAATAAATTGATTTTTCGATCTAATTATAACAAAATAAATATAGACAAAGAAAAGTCTCAAAAAGAAAAAAGTACTAAAAGAAAAAGTATTAGAAATACTAATATAGTTAAGATAATACAAATAGATAATATATTTTCGACTAATATACAAATATTTTGCGATAGCAAGAACAAAAGTAAAAGTTCGATATTGTTGCTTTTTGTAAAATTAGAAAACATTAAAAGTTAATCGACTTTTTTATTTCTTAACTTTTATTTTAGCATCTAATTCGCAAAATTCTATATAATAAGATTAACAAGTTTAACTATAAAAAGAACAATTATTGTATTTAAAACTTAGTTTTAGCGATACTTTAGAAAACAACTAAAATATTTATATATATATTTTTTTTAGTAAGTATATTATCTCTTTGCATTATTATTATAATAATAGAATTGTATTTAATATTTTACGTACTATAAATTCGAATTTTGTAGCAATTTATATTAAACGTATAATAGTTTAGTTAAAGAATTTAAATTTTATTAAGTATTTAATAAAGCAATTCGATCTTTTTAGCTAAAAATTCTATAACAATTTTTTTTTTCTTAAGCAATTATAATATATTCTTTGTATTAGTTAAGAATTAAATCTTCGAGATTTTATTATTAATAAATCTCTTCTAGCAATTTAAGTTATTAAATGTATTATTTCTTTGCATTATTATTAATAATATTTGATTATTTTTATAATTATTAAAAAAAAAAATTCTTCAAAAGTTAACTTATCTATTAATAAATCTAATTTAAAACAATCTTAAAATTTAATATAAAAAAAAAATCTTCTTTATTTATCGCTTAATTGTTATTCTTTTTTCTACAATGTATATTTTACAATTTAAGAACAATCTTTTTTGTATTTAAATTTATAATATAATTAAAGTACTTAATTATTATAATTTGCTTAATTGTTTGCAGATTTATTTGAGATCGATTTTATTAATATATTTTTCGAGCAAAACTAAAAGTTCGTTTAATATTTATCGATAATATTAAATATAAAAATATATCTCGAGTTATTTGCGTTTAGCGTAATCGACGGATTGAATTTTAATTCGAACAAGTTGACTCGCTCAATTTTAATTCTAATATCGAGCAAAAGTTCTAGCTTAATCGAGTAAGTCGAACGCATAAGACGCGTCGAACGCTCAACTTAACTCGCCTAATTACGTAACGTTACGTAACGCGCTAATTATATGCGATTAGCGTAAATTCTACGCTAGTATAATCGAGTTAACGCATAGATAAGATAAGATAAGATAAGATAAGCGAATGCTAACGCGACAAAGTTAGCTTAAGTTTTTGACATTAATTTAACAAAAGTCGATTCTAAGATCGAGTTCGCGCCTTGATTCTAACACAATTCTATAGAATTCAAAAGAATAAATCGAATTAAGAAAAAAGTGTTTGACTCGATCTAACGATTACACTATTTGCGTTAGCTTTAAAAAGTTCGATATATTATTTTTTTAATATTTTTAGATTAAATATCTATTCTCTATAATATTAAGATAAAGATATCAATGGTTTTTTTTTAAATTAAACAAGATTGTTAAAATTATTAAAGTAAGAATCTTATAATAATTACAATAGACTATATTAATATTACTAAAAGATTATATATACTACTATATTATATAATCTTTTTAGCAATATTTGTTATTTGCGTTTTTGTTCTTAAATTAGTAGTCAAATTGTAATAATATCGAAAATAATTCTTAAATTTTATCTTGTATTTGTTTTTGTAATTAATAGTATTGTTGTTTTCTCTCTTATTTTACAATTTATAAAAACTAACTTTTTGTATAGAATCTAGAATATTAACAAAATTGTATAATATATTGTCTAATTCTTTTGTTCTCGAATAATATTTTGCAAGCTTTATCGAAGCTTTATTGCAAGTTTTATTTATAATATTTGTCGAAAAATAAATATTAACTCTTATTATTAACTAGCGAGAGAACTATTTGTACGTGATGCTAACTACGAACTTGTTAATACTACGATATTCGATAAAGTCAAATGTTTTTAGCATTGATAAACAAGACGTTCGCAAACGTTCGATGCAATCGTTACAACAAATCGATCGATCAAATCGCGAAGACAACAACAACATCAATTATTACTATTATTATTATCTCGAATCTCTCACGTATGATAAGATACGTATAATTGAGAACAAGCAAGATTATTTATAATTATTATTATTTACTTCTTGTATGCGTCGATTGTTGTTATAATAATTATTATATCACAATTACAAAAAACCTGTTTTAAAATATTGCAAAAAAGTCTCGAAACGTTGTGCGTATAAATTTAGAAAAGCTAGAAAAAAGTTATACACGCATATATTACATAAATAGAAGATCGAAAGTTTCTATTGCACATAAATTGATTGCGTTAAGATTACGTATTTTGATTAATCGCAATCGTCTTCTATTTTGACTATATATACGCTTAATTGCGCATTCGAAACTAAATAATAAGAAATTTCGTTTATTTTAAGAGACAACAATAAAAACATTTAATTTTGTCGAAAGCAACGTCTTCGCTACGTCTTGAACTAAAAGCGCTACGTATATAAGTGTACAAAAAAGAGTTAATATTAAGTTTAAGTATTAAGATTATATAAACATAAATACGAATATTACGCATTAAGAAACAATCTTTACATAATCGCAATTTACAAAGAAGACTTATACGTAAATTCTTGAAACTCTCGTTCTTAATATGTACGAGTTTAAGAATTTGAAATTGTTAAATAATATACGAGATTTTTTTTTGTGAATTATAAATCAACACAATTTTTACAATTCTTATAAAGAATTTCCTTGTACAAAAATATTACAATAGATAATTTTTAATATTGAAGCGTCGCGATTTAAATTTAAAAATCTAGTCGCACAAAAATATATAGAACTCGCATAAATTCTTAGAAGTGTTAAATCAAGTATAAATTAAAAAAAGAAAAAAGAAAAAAACTCTTATTATTTTCTCTAGATATTTAAAATAATTAAATATCGCATTAAATATTCGAAATTTTAAATAAATATTTATATTAATTGTTTGCAAAACTATAAGAGTATATTTGTAAAAAGAATTTAGTATATTGTTAACAAGCAAAACTAAGTTTTACTTGCTTTTGTTAAATTTAATTTGTTAAATCTTTGAATTTTAAGAATATTTCTTTACTTAAAGATTAATATAATTGCGTAATCAATATGCTCGACAAAGTATAAAATAGATAGAGTTTTAACAAATATAAATATTTTATACTAGTTTTTGTAACTTTTTATCGATTTTCTCTTAAAAGACTCTAAATTGAAGCAAATATTAGATTTAAGTTATTAATAATAATTATAAAAGTGCAAATCTAATAAAATTAATATATATATTATTCCTTTATATTATTACAAATTTAAATATCTTTTTAATTATACTAGATAAATTTGTGCTTCTTGCAATATTTTAACGTTGTTTAGTCTTTAATTGTACAACAATATTCTTATTTGTTGCTTTCGATTTTATAGTTAAAATAAAATCTTAGGTTACAAAATTAATAATATAAGTTAAACAAGATACAAAGTTTTGTTGTTTATTCTATTAAAATTCTTGTTAATTTAAAGTTCTTTCGAGTTTGTCTTTTAAAATACTATTATTGCTTGTATTATTAATAACAATATTAAGAAGTTTGTTTTTAATTTTAAAAAACTTTAAAAACTTTATAAACTCTAATATTAATTAACAATCTATATACTTAATATTAAAAGAAGTAAATTTAATAAGATATTTGCGAAATTGAAATTCAATATTAACTTAGTATATTAATACTTCTAAGTAGACAATTCTTTAGGAACTAGATTATGCATTTAAAGCAATAAAAATATATTAAATATTTCTAAAAAAAATTTCAATTTTTTTACAAATTTAATTAAAGTTCAAGAGAATTATTTTCGATAGTTTTGTGCAATCTAGAAGCACTAGCTTTGATTAAAGTATTTTTAATAGCTTTCGAAAGTAAAAATTATCAATAATTCGAAAGAGTAGATTTAAATTAACAAAAGTCTTATATAATCAATTTTCTTAATTATCTTAAACAAAGAAAAACAATAAATTGATATAATTCTTATTCTAGTAATATATTAATTTTGTATTATTTATTTGTATTATTAAATGTAACTTATGCAATTAAAGACTAGATCAATTGTAATTTGCAATCTAGATTTTTTTTGTTTTAAGCAAAAAGTAAATTAAAGATATTTCTTTATATTTGTTATGCTTAAATAATTGCATACAATAAAATAATTTAAAAACTTATAACAATTTTTGTAAACAATGTTAAAAAAATTCTTTACAATTAAAGTTACTTGAACAAATTTGTTTTAAAGCTTAGACTATACTTTTATATTAATTTTTTTTACTTAATATAAATTAACAAGTCTTAATTAAATTTTATTTAAAATACTCTTGTTAATTGCAATTTGTAATTATTATTCTTGAAATTAAATATTAGTATTTGAACTTTACTTAATATATTTGTCTTTCTCTTTTAGTATAAGTAACGAAAAATTGTCTCTAATTTTGTTCAATGCTTTGTAAAGAATTCTTTTTCTATTGTTGAAAATAAAATTAAGAAAATTTTAATCAAATTAATTCGCAAATTAATTAGAACATAAATTATTAAATAACAAGTTACGCAAAATAGATTTGCAAAAATTATCTTCGATTAAAGATAATAATTAACTTAAAGTTCTTAAAGAATTAAATATATTGCAATCAAAAGTAATAGAAACAATATCTTTAAATAATATATAAAGAATCTTTTCGAAATAAAAGAGTAATGCAAAATAGTAATGCAAATAACAGTTAAATTAAGCAAATTATTATAAAATAAAGTGTAGTTGTAAACTCGAAAATATTAAGAGAATCTCTTTAGAATAGAAGAGTAATACAAAATAATAATGCAAGCAACAATTAATTCGAGTAGATTATTATATAATAATATAAACAAATCTAATTGTAATTTCGAAATATATTAAACTATACTCTAGTTGAAATTTTAAAATTATAATAACATAAGTCTAAAAATAACAATTCTTACTATAATAACGTAATTTTCGATTTCTTGATAATTCGATTCGATTTCAATTTTTGAAATCGAAAATTAACTCGATTTAATTTAATTCAATTTCAAAATAGTTGAAATCAAATTAATTTTTAACTTGATCTGTAAAGTTAAATTGTCGATTCGAATCAATTTTAGAAGTTGAAATCGAAAATCAAATTAACAATCAATCTAATAAAGAGAACAATAATAAAAATTAAGCAATAATAAAAATTAGAAAAACTAAATTAAAAAGAGATTTTTCTAGACGTTAAATATTATAGAAATCTTTGCTAGAAAAATCGACAAAAATAGTTAAACAAAAAACTAAAAAGAAAAAAGAAATTTTGAAAGTTAAAAATATTAAATCTAATAATTATTTGAAGATAGTAAAGATTTTAAATAGATTTAAACATATAATAGAGAATATTATTATAAAAAATAGTTTGTAAATAATAGATTTAAATTCTAAAGTTATTAAATATTAGCAATCTAAATCTTAAAAAAATTAAAATATTTCTATTAATTATATGCAACGTACTAAATATTAGAAACAAATATTGCAAACTATTTAAAAACAAATTGATTCAAAAATATTAACGCAAAATATTCTTATCTCAAAAATAAAGATAAAGTTAATAATTTTTTTAGATTCATATCTTAATTTAAGTTGTTTTTTCTTTTGTTCTCTTTTTAACAAGAAATTCGATACTATTGTAATTGAGAAAAAATCTTAAAAGTCAATTAAAAAAGAGAAAGAAACAATTGTTATTATAAGTTTAATTAATATTGAATTAAGCAAGATTATTTACTTTAAAAATATTGTTATTAGAGTAGATTCTTTTAGAACGCTGTATTTTGTTGCTTGCTTAATTGTTTAAATATTATTAAAAAACGTAAAAGTCAAAGCTATATATATTAGTAGTGCGAAAATCAATTGCATTAGCAAAAATCTAATAAATAGAATAAATTTAGCTATTTAAAAAGAAATTTTTATATTATTAATAGAAGTTATTGAGATATATATTTGCTTCGAAGAAGTAATAAAAATTACAAGATACTATTAAAACTATTTTATTAAGCAAAGTGCTTGCATGAGTTTTGTAAATATAAATAATAAATATTTGAAATTAATTAATTATTTCGCAAACAAAGCAAAACATATTAATGTTTTGAAAATATTTGCTAATTATTTGAACAACAAAAATAAAAATATTGTATTTTTAAAGAAATCTTTAAATCTCTAGATAATTGTTTGATTAATACAATTACTCAATTTCGCAAATCTAATTGCAAAAAACTCTTGAAAATAAAAATAAAAGCTATTAGAGTAACAATATCGCAAAATAGAATTCAAAAAAAATTTAACAAAATTGTAATCAATTAAAGCAAACAAGTAGTACTAGTATCTAGTTGTTTACTAATCTAGTTAATTAAAATAAAGCAAATATTTGAATTGATACTATATTTCGAATATCTCTAGAATTATTAATAATTTGAAAGTTTTAATTGTATATTATAAAAGAAGCTTTTATTATTCGATTATTAAAGAGTTCAATATTCTTTGTTAATCTTTTGTTGTATTGCGCTCTTTTGTTTAAATAAATATAATATATAAGCAAAAAGTCTAGAAAACAAATCTAGTAAATATAGGCGATTTGAATAGTTCTACTCTAGACAAATATCTAAATTGAACAAAAATACTAGAATTACTAATTACCAAGAACTTTTAAAAGAAATTCGATAGAAGATACAACTCTTTTCTAATATTTAAGTTTTTAAGTATTAAGCGCGATTCTTGTCTTATTGAGAAACGCATTTAGAAATTAATTATAGAATTTAAACTCTTTTTGCAAGAACAAGAGCTTTTAATTACTATAGTTTTTGATTGTAAGATTGCGTTAATTTAAAGCTCTTCTAAAATAAACAAGATTAGACTAGAAGTTGCATTTGATCAAAGAATTTATATTGTAGAATACAAAGTATAACAAACTTTAGAATTTTTAATTTCTTATATATTAAATTCTATTGTAATTAAGATGTTAGAGAAACGTTTGTAAACAAGTTTGCTAAAATATTGTTATAGATTTTATCAAAATCTGTAATTTCGTGTAAATAAAAAGAGAGAAAAACAAGTATTGTATAATCAATATTGTTATAAATATTAATAAGATAATTGTTTAGAATATTAATATATCTTCTAATATCGAAGAGTTTGCAAAAGAGTTTATTAATATAGTAATTGTATTGTTAATTAATTTCTTTTTAAAATACAAATTAAATAGATCTTGCATTAAAGAGTTGTAATCTTATTATTTTTATAACTTTTTTTAAATTGCTTAGAATAATTTGCTTATCGCAAAATACTATTAACTTAGTTATTTAATTTTTAAAAATTGTAATACACATTTTTATAAAATATCTCGATAAATATTGTCTATTTGTAGATAATATAAATATAAAGAGATTTAAGTCAAATTATAGCAATAAGAAAATTATTTTAAAGATTAGATTATTTGTTTTAAAGTATATTTAATAATTGAATACAATACTAGTAAATGTAGAATTGTTTAAATATATTATTTGAGATAAAAAATCTCAATTTCGCAAGTTAAGTATTAAAATTATCGATTTTGTATATAATTTTAATAAACAATTCTCTAAAAATATTAAGATTATCAAGATTGTTAAGTAATTATCGTGCAAGAATATTCTTAAAGCTAAAGTTTTTATAGAAATATATATTTATTATCAAATACAAGTATTAAAGTTTATTATTGTTATAGAATCTATTTATTGTTTGTTTAAAACTAGATATGTCTTTGTATAAAACTTAAAGCAACAAGATACTATAAATAAACTAAAGATTGCTTTAATAAAGATATTAACAATATATATATTAAACTACTTTGTTTTAATTAATAAGATTATTTTAATTGTAGATTTAAGTATTACGAGTCGCGTGCTAATAAATACTATTCGTCGCGCATTGCTCTTTACAAGATAATTAGAAAGAAAAGATTTATCGACAAGATTAAAATAATTAAGAAGACTTAACTCTTAAATATCTTAAACTTTAAATAATAAAAAGATATATAATTTTCGAATGCAACTTTTTTATAAATTATATTTAACTTATCTTAAGTCTTTACTTATTGTTACTTTAGTTTATTAAACTATCTATAAAGATTTATTGAATATAAGATTGTCTATAGTTGCAATTCTTGTTATTAAGTAATTGCTTGCATTGTCTAAAAACGTTTACAAAAAATTTCGATAACATAACTTTCTTTAATATCTTTTACAAAAGTACTAGCGTAATACTTTAAATATTTTAAGAATATCTATATTAGATTAACGCGTCTTTATCTCGAATACTAGCTTAATAATATTATATTAATTAACGTTTAATAAAGACGACAAAATAAAAATTAATAAGCTTAACGTCTATTATAAAGATTGTATTAACTTGAAAAACTAAGTTATATAAATAAATATTTATTTTATCTTCTATCTTGTTTTAGCAAATTAAAAGACAATTTTTGTATCAACATTTCTTAAAGAAAAAACTTAATACTAACTTAAATTAAATTTACGCAAATATTTAGAAAATTATAACAAAAACTCTCGTGCAATATTTACAAACTTTAACACTTTTAAAAGAGAGCTTCGAAGAATCTTCGAAATATTTAACAAGAAACAAATTGCAAAAAAAGTAATTTAATACTTAATTTAACAAGTTTGCAATAAACTATATAGCAAAATTCTAAAAGTATATTAATTTTATTAAATAAAACAGTATTATATTTATAACAATGTTTTAACAAAATTTTAAAAACAATCTTAAGAACAAAATTATACGTAATAACAAATTTATTAATAATATATTTAATTTTATAGAAGTAATTATCGATTTTGACGACAAGTTGTATAAAAGAGTTATAAAAAAATAATATAATTAATTATATAAAAGAATAGAAATCTTTTTTGAATTAACAATTAAATATTAGCAAAGAGAATTTTATTCTAATTAGAAGTACAATAATTTAGACTATTGTAAATCTATATTTATAAAATTAAATTTTATTTAACAATGCAAATAAAAGAATTCTAGAAAAAAGCAAAATAACAAATTTTAAAAAACGTACTATTTATATAACAAATTAGATTACTTTGTAAAAGATTGTTAATTACAAAATTTAATAAATTGTCGACGAATTAATATTATATTAAGAGAAATACTTAATAACTAGAATAATATTAGAAAGCAAATTAATATAAAGACGAATATTCTTAAAATTAAATCGAACAACAATTATTATCTAATAAAAAACTCAAATTAGTTACAAAAACTTCTAGATATTTATTATTAAATAAGATATTTGCATTTATGAAAAAAATTAATTAAGTACTTTAACAAATTATTAAATTTTATAGTTTAGTTATCGACTTAAATAAAAAGTATAGAAAATTGAAAAAAGTTTGCGAAAATCGATATTATACTATCTTATTATACAAGAAGAGACAAGAGAGAAGATCTTATTAACAATAACGCTTACGATTTATTTCAATCGTTAAAGTCAAATAAACGTAATTGACGCGACATCGACAAATAATTAAAGCGCTCTTAATACGTCTTAACGCGACTTATTACAAATCGCAACAAAAATTATGGCAAAAATAATAAAAATCAAGAAACTCTATAAATCTAAGAAAAAAACGCATTTAAAATAATTTCGATAATAACGTTAATTAAGTAATGTATTTTTATTAAGAAGTTTACGCGCAAATTCAACGAATTCTTCGCGAAAAATAGACGAATTGATATAATTTTTATGTTAAAGAGATTAAAGAAGACGACAAATCGATTAGAAAAAGTAAAAAGAGTTAAGAAAAATACATAAAATGCAAATATATAAGCGAATATAATATAGAGCTCGTTATTAATTGCACAAACGATAAATTAAAAAGATAAAATTAATAACATAAATTAAGAAAAAGAAAAAAACGAAAAAAGTATATAAGATAAACGCAATAAAGATAATTGCATTGACGCGCAACTTAGACATTGTTAATATACTAAATGCGCAAAAAGATATACAAAAAATAAGACGCTTTAAGAAAATAATAATCTTTAAAATTAATAACGAATGCAATAAAAAAATTCTAAAATCAAGTAATTTCTAAGTTAAGAACGTATTTATTGCGACAATTTTGCGTCCTAAATGCGCAAAAATAATAATGCACAATATTAGAATAAAAAGTATGTTCAAAAATATAAAAAAGAAAAAGACAAAAACAATAAAAAGATTATGCAAAATTATGCATTAAGAATTGAAGATTAATAAAATAATTTAATTTACAAGAAAGAACAACAAGAAAAAATATATCTTTATTGTAATATAAGTAGATCGCGCAAAAATAACGAACAAGTTAATTTAACTTAACGTAATTTATAAGTCGAATATCAAGATAACAAAATATTATAATATAAATTGCAAAATAAAGTAATGCATAAAGTATTAAAAGTATAATTACTTAATATACGAATGCAAGAACGAGTAACAATGCGCTTATTGTGCGCAAGATTATTGCTTCGATTAATGTTTACATTAATTAAACTTATCAAAATAAAAATGCGATGTTTGCAAGAATGTTTATAGAGTATTCGATTTCAAGTGTTTTAAAAAACAAAACTAAAAACTAAAAATAAAAGAAACAATAAAGACAAAGTTATTATATTACGTCGTTAGAACAACAAGAACGAACGAAACGACAATTATCTTAATAATTCTTAAGAGCGTAACAACGTTCAATTAGACGTCGAAAAAGAAAACAAAATGTAAGATAACAACAATTGATTGTTCGACGCAAGCAAGTTGCATGCAAAAAATTCTTATAATAACAAAAAAGAGCGTAATTTAACAATTAATTAAGAAAAGACGCTTTAACAAATTGTTAAATAATTAGTTTATTTTAATAAAACAAGATAACGACGAGATAACAATAATATCATTATAAAACATATTTTTTACGCAAAAGATATAGAATTTAATAGATATTAATATCAAGAATTATACGAAGCAACTTTAATAAAGACACAAAACGAGTTTAGAATATTATAGTATAACGTTTACAAATTAGGAAGTAAAATAATAATTACATTGCTTTAAGAGAATAAGATATAAAATTACAACATATTAATAATATAAAAGTCGTAACAATATTACGTTAAAGCGAAGATATACAATTCGAAACGTGCAAACTTTACGTTGTAAATAACAATAAAAAAATATGCTTTTACATTAATAAGCGCATTAATAGCAATAACTAACATAGTATATAATATTTTAAACATGTAAAAACAATAATGTTACAACTATATTTCGACAATAACGATACAAGATATAATTTTATTAACGTTTATAATATTTACAACTTGTTCTTAAATAATTATAACAAAATAATTGACAAAAACAATCTCTTAACAATAAAGCTAATTTTGCATATATAAAACGAAAGTATTATTGTAAGAAATTTCAATTTGCATTATTTTTCTTAAGCGAGTTTTTTTTATTTTAAACAATATTTGTTTTTGAAGAATTTGTTAAATATAATATGCGCAATCGACGCAATGTTAACTCTTTTTTAAGAAATTATAATAAAAGATTATTAAGACGTTTAAATTACGATCGATTTATTGTTTGTTATAAAAGAAATAGCAAATCGATTAATACATTGCAATATAAACAAAAAGATAAAAAACTTATTCGATTATTTTTCGATTAGAAAAGAAGTCTTGACGTTGTCTTAAACAAAATTAAAAAGTTATAAATTTAAAAAAGTTCAACAATATATTAAGAAATCTATTATTCGAATTAATGTTAAACAATTTAATAAAAAGAAATTGCATTAACAAATACACAACAAAGTTATTTAATGCTTAAAAAAACTATTAAAGATTTTATCTCGTAAGCAAGATTATACAAAAAAGTTAAACTTAAGTAAATAACAAAGTGCACGAAAATAATTAAAGAAATTAAAAAATTATGTTAACAATGTCGCATCTTTAATAAGTAAGTAACGTATATTCGAATATGCAACAAAAAGAACAAGATTTTAAAGAGACATAAACAAAACAAGTTTCGCAAATAAATAAAAGTTTTAAAAAACATTATTAAGAGTCTCTTTGAAATAACAAAGTAAATTAAAAACGCAACGACAAAAACGTTAATTAAGTTTATTATATTATTATTACGAATTAATACAAATATTGCAACAACAACAACAAAGAACAAGATTAAAACAATGTTTTAATTTTCTTTTTCTTTTTCATTTACAATCTTAATAAACAACTTGAACAAATTCTTTTATTCGATTTTTATAGAAAACAACAAGATAATGTTGAAGCGTAAAGTAATAAGAGCAATGCACAAAACAACTTCTAATAAAACATTAAAAATTAATAAAATAATTAATTGTACGTTGCGACAATTAATTTGCATTATTTTATTTTAAGTAAAATTTTTATTCGATAGATACATTAAGAAAGAGATGCAATCGTCTTATTTTAAAAAAACAATTACAATAATATTGCGCAAATCGAGAAAAAAGAACTACTTTAAATTGTTATTTTTTAAACTTATTGCGTTATTAAATGCATTAAATAAGATATTAGAGTCAATAATATTGAAGCATCTTCGCTACGTCCTAAAGACGCACAATACTCTATTAAATATACAACTAAAAGTTGAAAAACAATGTTTAATCGACACGATATTGCAATTAATTACGAAAAAGATTTACACAATATAAAGCAATTAAAAGAAGAGAATAACATTTTTACTTAATTTTAATATATTAGACGCATTCGACAATGTGTCGCATATTCGATTGCTTTACAATATAAAGAAGAGACGAATTTCTACTTGTTTGCTTAAATAAGTAAAGAATTTTTTAAAGAAACGTTGTATTATTTTAATTATAAACGATTACACAATAAAGAAGCGCAATGCGAACATAAATATATCGCAAAATTCTTTTTTTTAATCTTATATCTATTTTATAATGCGAATTTGTTAAAAATATGCGATAACATTAAATTACGAATTAGCGTTACAAATTTCGTAAACAAAGTTAATATATTAATGTATAAGAAATCGATTAAACGTAATTGCAAAATGTTAAGTTAAATATATAACAAATGCGAATAATAAGCACGAAGTCACGAATTTAAATTCGCAAAAAAAAAGCATAAATTAATTTAGTTTTCGCAAACTTTAAAGAGATTTAATATAAGCGTTAATATAACGCTAACAAAACACAAGATAATTGTTAAATCAAATATTAAAATATTAAGAATTCAACTAAACTTAAAGCTAAGATAAAGAGATTACTTGCATGAAATAAAAATTAAGCTAATAATTAAATACAAGAACGCGTTAATAATAAAAAGTTCGATATTTAATACTTTATTAAAGACAAATAAGCGCAAATATATTATTATTAAAAAGTGTTACGAGATTTGTGTCTAATGCTCTTGCCAAATAGCAAGAGGGCGTTTAGCGTCTATCGATAACGCTTGCTCTTGAACAATCAAGTATAACTTAATTGTTAACTTAGTTCTTAGAGAATTATCTTTACAATTATTATAGATGTTTGTCATGTTCACTTGCGTGTCTTTTTATCTTGCTTAGTTGCCTTATCTAGTTGCTTTATCTATCTAATTGCCATTCTTTGCCTAGCAAATAGTAGCTTCAACGTACAATTCAAATCAATCGTCTATCTAATTTAGACGAACAACACTAATCGCTAGTTTTTCGACTCAATCTCGCATTTATTACTAGACATTGAGTCATTATATTAGAGTTAACATTCGTTTGCGTTTCGCAATCATTAGGCATTGAATCATTGCATTAAAGCTAGCATTCGTCTATCTTTCGCAATAGCTAGACACTAGATTATTGCATCAAAGCTAGCAAGTCTATCTTTCGCAAGTGTCTATCTAATTGTGTTAAGATATCTTTCTTAGTCAAACTAGCTAATCTCGCCCTTTTCGCTCTCACTTATTAAATCTTGCAATTCTGCATTATTGAACATTAATATATCTCTTGCATTAGTAAGTCAACTAGACTAAGAGTCAAGAAGTTTTCCAAACTTTTGTCTCGTTTATCTTCACTTGAATCAACAAATAGAACTTGTCGTTTTACTTAGTTTGTTTAATCTAGTGAAGACAAACGAATTTGACTAGCTAAATGGACAACTAACAAGACTTTACTTAAACGAGCAATTAATAAGTTCGAAAAAACGCAATAGACAACTTTATTTAATACGATTAACAACGAAGTTTCGACAAAGAAATCATTATCTATCATAGCTCACAACTAGTCTTCGATAAAGACATTATCGTTTATCGTTCTTAATCATTAGATTTCGAAGACATCACAATCTACTACAATTGACGTCGTCACTTCAAAGACATCATTGTCTTCTACATTAGACAACATCATCTCGAAGACATTATTAGAATCGTTAATAAAGCAATTATTTAAACATTAAAACAAGTAGTCTAAACAAAAGAATCTAAACGTCTATCTTAATAACATTCTAGATCTAGAATCTTTTAATTTGATCGTCGCCTTAAAGCATCTCGACGAAGTTCTTGTCGCTCAAGGAAATAAGTTTGCGTTCTTAAGTATCTTAAGTCTCGTCTTTTTATTCGCATCTTCTACGTTATTTGCGTTCTTAATTGAACAATCAATAATTAATCTTTTCGACAAATTAAGAAACGACAAAGTTAACGAATTAGACGACGATAAATTGCGCAAGAACACATTAGCGAACGTTAACAATCTACATCATCGAGAGCGAGCTTCCTCTCTTAAAAAAAATAGCATGAATCGTTGTCGTTAATCTAGAATTGATTGAGCGAGTTTCGAGATAAACAATAGATTTAAAATGATAGATTTACGCTTTAACAATTCTTTGCAAAGTGATTAACAACAATTTGATCAATCTAACTTTGTCGCGCAATTGTACAATTTATAGTCTTTTAATTTATTTGACGCTAAGCAATATGCTTAGTACGATTAATAATAAGATGTCGAACTTAATGTTTCGCAATCGAATGTCTAATCTATTTATTCTTCGTTAATCTAATCGAACACAACTACGCTTAGTAATACAAGCTTGCAACAATAGCAAAGACTTGTTTAATAATCTCTTAACGCCCAAGTTAATCTAGCGATCTTTGAATAGACTTCGATCTCGCAACTCAACTTCGCAACTTTTAAATAAACTTTATCTTTTGCAATCTTTGATCTAGATCAATTGCGAGTTATGTTGCGTGAAGAAGATTAACGTCCTCTCGTAGAGCAAACATGACACTTGTCTCGAGATGAATTAGCTAGTTTTCGTCGCGTCTTTAGGCACTTTAATAAGTTTTTATAGAAAGATACAAGTGTGTTTTCTAGTTGATTCAAGGCGCCTAATCTAGGCTTCTTTTATTTAGACGCTTCAAATAGCTATGAGCTAGACAATATTATTTTCGCCCATAAGAAAACGATATATAGAGAAGTCTTTATCTTTGTTAAACGTGTAAATGATTACGCACACGTTGTTGGCGAAGTTATCGTTCAAAACAATCTCTTTTTTTGTCTTCGTACCTTTATTATGACGTGATATCTTAAAAAGATAAACGACTTTAAACGTCGAACGTTTCGAAGTCTATCTCTTTTGAACTTCATCGATAAATTGTAGAATCGCTTCAAGATAAGAATTAGCAAGACGTTTGACAAGTTGACGTCAAAGATTTTTATCGTCAAAGATGCTAAAGACAACGAGAGACTATAGAGTATTTGCAAAACATTATTCTTTATGCGCAATTAACGAGCATCGAAGAAATCTAAAGACAATTAACTTAGACATGAAATTAGCTCGAGATAAAACTATGTTCTATTGTTAACATACTTATCGCTTACATATTATCTTAGAACTTTATTAAGAAACTTGACGTTAAACGCGAGATATAGAAGACAGTGCTTGCTTATCGCTCTAGCTAGTAGAATTCGAATCAATTAGATAGACGATTAGAAGAACGAATTATTCGTTAGCTTGCATCATATGTGCCTCGCTCAATCTATCTCTCTCGCATGCTCTTCTACAAGCAATTCGATTACGCGTATTTCTCTTGATAACAATTCGTAGACTACAAATATTCTAAACAGTCTATGCAAAATTTGCAAAATTTTAACGAGCATTTTCGCCAACTAATGCAATAGATGTCGACATAGTTTTAGGCATCGAAGTCTTTTTCAAAGCTCGCAATTATAGCGACGATAAATTCTTTCGCAAATAGTTAGAGCAAAAATTCTTATTATTAGAATTAGAAAACGAGAAACAAATAAAACAACGCACAACGAAATTAAGACAACTATTAAGATGAATATCGCAAAGATTATCGCGATAACTATTAGAGCGACTACGAACAAATAGCAATCTATTAAGTTTTCGTCGTAACGACATACTACGCGAATTTTGCGAAATATATAGAATTCGTCTACTACTTTATGCTCTTCGAAGATTCTACGAATTACTACAACGATTTTCGTGCAAATATGGCAACATATTATGTCGCTAATAGTTAATCGAAAAAGATATACTATGTTAAGAAGAAAACATTAGTAATTATTTATATAATTAACTCGTTATAGAAAGCGACTTACTAGACGAATGCAATGCATATTAAGTTGACGTCAATGTTTTTTTTCTAATTCTTCAAGTGCAAAAGTTATGTCTTGATCTTTTCATCGAAAAACAAACTTTTTTAGCACATCGAAGATAGACACAACAAGGCGTGTCGTCAAAAATCTATTAAGGCATTTCATGTTAATCTTGTTTCTATTAAGATAAATCTTACGAACTTAGAGCTAATTAAGTTAGACGCTTTATCATTGCGTTAAAATAAACTAGCTTTTAGACGTTAACATTATATGACATATTAAATAGCATTCTTATGAGAAGACATCTCGTATATTGTTTGCGTCGATAGCGAGTACATTATATCACTAATCGACGATAACTTTTTTAGTAACTTGAAACTAAAATATCTTACGAGACAATCTAGCGTCGTCGTATTTGTGTGCGACATTAAAGACGACAAACATATAATCAATAATTATCTTTAACTTTTAATGTACTTTCAAGACAAAATAAACGACAAGATAGTTGTTGCTCACTTTTGTTAAAAAGTTTACGTCGTAAAAAATCTAAAAACAAAGTTGCTACTTAAGATAAATATTATTGGTCTTAAACGTATAATCGTTGACGCAAATAGACGAAAACTAATTATTAAGAGTTGTTAAAGTTTGAAGACAAAACTAGAGATAAAGTCAAAGAACGACATTCGAATAAAACGAGTTGTTAAAATCAAAAAAAGTTTTGTGATTGTCGCTCATTTTATTTTCGAAGTTTTAATAATAGTACGAGACAAAATCTTGTCTAATAAGAACTATCTCTTTAAATCGATTTTGCTTGGCGCTTACTCTTATGTCGCAAACAAAAAAATGTTTTTCGTATACATTCGTAACGATCGTCTTGTGTTTCTTCGCATTTCGCAACATACGACGTTAAAACGTCTACTAGAGTTTAAGAAGCAAAATTGTTATTAAATTAGCTTTAACGAAGAAAGCTAAACAACTAAAGAAGATATCAAGATTAACATGTCTAGTAATAGCTATTAAACGAATTTAATTAATGACGTTTATGTTTACAATAATTTAATCGAAATTATTGCGCTTTAGCGTCTCGTTATACGATTGCATATCTTGTGAAAGAATGTTAGCAAAACGATTAATCTTGCTAAGAAAAATTAAATGTCGATTTCATTAAATAGCGACTAAAACTTTACATTAGCTTCGAAAATAAAATACAAGATTTATCTCTTAGAAGAATGCGATCGCAAGATAGTTAATAAAGAATTTGACAAATTGCATGTTCAAGGCAAGATAATATGATCGATTAAGTCTTCGTCGTTTGAATTTTCTATCTTCGTAATTTAACGAATTTTGTTAGATGAAATTCAAAAGCATCAAGTAGTAACTAATATTCGCGAACTAAATAGATTGATCACTATAAATAAACATTTAATATCTATTTAAACGAACATCATAGCTTAAATTCGTAATCGTAAACACATAAGTTTAATGAATGAATTAACTTTTTTCTTGCAATTCTTGATTGCGTTTAAAGATAAACATAAGTTTTTCTTCATTATTTATTAAGACAAAAAAAAACTTAATGTTGCTATTATAAGATTCAAAAATTCGCTTATCTACGTTTAACGAATAATGAACAAAGAGCTTCGTCAATTTAGAAACTTCTATCGTATTTACATTGACAATATTGTTGTCTTCTTCTAATTGTTCGACACACATTTAGGTTATTTTATTTAGTTGTTCGACAAATTAGTTTTGCTAAACGTTACGCTTAGTTTTAAAAAGATTTATCTTAACTATTTTAACATTATTTTGCTAGAACAAAAAGTGAACGTCTTTGACTTATCTATTATTAAGAAATGTATTGTCGCCATTAAGACGATTAGATTTTCTAAGAATTTGAAGACTTTTAAGATTTATCTTGATCTCGTCAATTATTAAAGGAACAAGATCGCCTAATATGTTTAACGAGCTAACGTTTTATAGCAAGAAAAGACTTGTCTTCTAAAGAGCTTTCCTACTATTAACGAACAAAAGCGAAAGACGTATTCAAGAAATACGTATATTAAATACTCGTTTACTTTTCTTTAATTCTTCTATTAACTATAGCGATTCTTAATAGCTTCGAACTTCTTAATTCATTTTGATAACAATTGTCAATTGTATATAGACTTAGACGCCTTCAAGAAACGCGAATTTAATATTAAGATATATTATGTTAAAGACGATTTAGTTAGCGACAACTTTAGATAAAACAATATTTAGCATGTCTTGTTTCTATTTAAGATTCTAAATTTCGCCAAAATAAATTATTGATTAACTAAAATAAAAGCGACTTGTCTTGTATAAACAATACGAAAGATCAAACATCTAATAGAAGCGATCAAGAGATTCATTATAGTTTATACTAATTACTTGATCACAACAAGCATTGTTAAATAAACTACGTTATTCTTTTTATTAATTAACAAGCTTAATCTTCGTCTCGTGCGTATCTCGCAATATCTTTCATAGTTTTCACTAGACGTACGTCATTGTGCAAGAAGATTACATACGATTTCGAATGCATTGTTTAAACTTCTTGCACTTGAAAATAAATATAACAAGAACAAGTTATTAATCTTAGATAAGATAGACAACTTTGCAACGAACGTAGAGATTGTAACTAAGTTGATGCGACAAACTTTTCAAGAGAAGTCAAATCTAGTCGATTAAAATACAATTGACGAAGCGATCTCATTTCACTTATGTCTTGTTCAAATGAGTGAAATCTTTAAAAAAAGACTTCTCGAAACATACGTTAAATTCATCAAGTAAATAGAAATTCTAACGACGATTCGAAAGTTATCTATGTCTTTTAGCATTTAATTTTTTAAAGAAGACGATTTACTCTACTTTATAGATTATGCAAATCGCAAGAAATTGTGCTTGCTTAAGAAATTTAAGATAGAAATCTTTTACTAGGCGTACGACATAAATAGTTATGCTAGCTTTATTCGCACTTACGAGACAATAATTGTTAACTTTTATCTTCGCAAGCTTATCTCTTGATTGCATCGATACATTGCTTATTGTTAAAAATGCAATCTTTATTAAATCAAGCGACATCAATTGTATAAGAGTCTTAACTTAATTTTAAATTCTCTCGTGTCTTTTTATACTATGTGCATCGATTTCGTTTTAAGTCTATTGTTATGCTAGAACTTCGATGTTATCTTGACGACAACTTGCAAATTTTTCAAAAAAATAATTGTCTTAAGCGACAAGACGACCCACATTGTAGCGAAGTGAGCAAGTATTCTTCTTAACGATCTTGTTAACTAAGAAGTTCTAAGAGCGTTTGTACACGATAAAGATCGCAAGTTTATGTCTAAATTTTAGACAATTATGTTTTAGAAACTAGAAGTTTAGTATCTAGTCTTAATAACATATTATTCACAAATAGACGAACAAAGTGAACGAACAAACTAGATAGTTAAGATAGTCTTGCGATATGTAGCGATTAACTAGACTGGCCACGCTAACCCGGAAATGTCACGTGCAAATGCCAAGACCCAAGTCAAAAAAAATTCGAAGAATCTTATTGCTCAAAGTAGTTTAGTCGATTACTATAAGTAGTTTAGCGCGAAGCGCGCTAAACTACTTTGAGCGATTCGATTCCAAAAAATCGTCGCGACCCGATCTTGGCGTCGGGTCGAGCTAGAGAGGTGATATTATAACTTGGCCCAACGATCAATCTACGATTAACAACTTTAATCTAGATTAAGTGTCCTTTTTGTTCGCACTTCGCGTTCGTCTTAATAATTTATCTAGTATCTTTACTAGATTGTTATCAAATAAGATGATTATAAGCTTTAAGACGCATGATTCCTTGTTTCTTCTTAAATTTAACAATTTTTATACGAATTAATTGCAAAAGAAGATCGTTAACGTCTTCGAGACAAAAGCGACAATTGCGTGGATTAACATAATAGTCAAAACAATATACAATAAACATCATAAATTTATCGAATTTCTAATGAATAACATAATATATCTTTGTCTTCATAAAAGTTACTTCTTGTCGTTCGTTAAATCGTTCAAGTTGTTAATTTAACGCATTAAACTTTTAAGATTCTCGAACAAAAAAACAATCTAACGTACAAATTGAATCTCTCGACAAACTAGAAGATTTATTTAGTTATATTTATTGCTTACTTCGAATCAACGCTAGGCGATAAAGACTTATACAATCGTTTAAAGTCAAATTATTCGAAGATTGTCGTCGAGTTAAATGTCAAATAACATTTTTACGAAATTAAGATTTTTATTGAGCATCGCATTCGTCAATATAAGCGAGACTGTCTTATCTTAAAGTATTTTATTCGATGAAAAAGCTACGATGCTAAATGAAATCAATAGTATAACAAGAATCTACTAGACGATTCTACGAATTTTGTTAACAACTACAAGATAAAGTACAAAATGTTTATTTTCTTTATTATAAGACGTTTTAAAGCAACTATCATAGTATTTAAAGTAATTGTCTCGACATTTCTAATAGATATTATCGTTCTCGTATTATCGTCAAAGAAGTGCGATTAATCGCCTAAGATAGTAGAAAACGCGCTTATATCTAAGAAAAGAGATAGGTTGCTCAAGGTTAAGACTACTATAAATAGCAAAGAAGATAACAACGTTAAAACATTATCTTGATGTTATTGTTGTCGACATTCAAGAATTGATAACGATAAACTATTCGCCTAGACGTAGCGTTAAACGATCATAATTTATTGTTTACTTATAGTAGACGCTTTATAAGTTTTAGTTACGAGACGCGATTTATCAAGACATTAATACGATCAATATTGATGTTAACAACATTATTAAAGCTTATTATCTTTGATCTTGTTAACACGTATTCTTGCTCATTATCGTTAGCTATTATCTTTATATTATTGACAATAATATCTTCATTATTGCTATCGCATTGCAAGATCGTCTATCTATTGTTGTTGTCTAGCAAGCAATCAACATAACTTTTAACAAGAAGAACAAGAACTTTTATCTTAATTAAAATGTTATAAAAGCTCGCGAACGCAAAGTTGCGAACTAGACAATCAAAAATAATCTCGCGAAAACGTTAAGTTAGCAAGATGATAATAATTAGATTACATTAGACGACAACGAACTAAGCTAAATAAATGTCAAGCTTAAGAGCGATTCTCTCTAGAAGCACACTATGACAAACGTCGAACAACTTATTCGCGAGATGTTTATACTTAATAGCTATTTTATTATATTTATGCTTCGCAAAGACAATGACGTATCTCTTGTCTATTTAGTTTTTAATCTCGAGATTTTAAACGCGAAAATAATCGAAAATAATGTCGCTTTATTCTAGTCTAAAGAAGAGATAAAGATTAACAATTATCTTATTTATTTGACAAGTTATACGTATCTTATCAATTACGATGTGAGTTGTATCGTTCGCGTCAACATCACAACACAAGATTGCTTCGCTCTATAATTCGCAACTTTTAACAAAAACAACGATATTCGCATGTTACGCGAATCTCTAGAATCAATCTTTGTGTTTATAAGCACTATTAATGTTTTTAAAAAGAGATACATTTTGCAAGATGATGTCGACGTCTAATTTACTTAAATTATCGACTCGCAAAAGAAATACAAGACGATTAAGATAAGCGATCTCGTATATAACATTATGTCTTACGATACATTAATACGTTTTAACAAGTCGTTGTTTCTAAAGAAAGATTAAATCTTTGCAAACTACAAGATTTGCAAGTCTATCTTAAATCTTGTTATGTTTAACAATCAATTTTTGAATTTATACTACAAGAAAGATCTTAAAACGATCGACATTAATAAAAAGACTATGCTAATTAAAGTTCGTCAAGCAATTAAACGTCAAAGCGCAACTTTAATTAAAGCGCGAAAGACGCAAAAGACGAACGTCGATCAATTTTCATTTAAGACAATGACGTCGTTTTGCGAACGTCTAGCTTCGACAATAAAAGCAAGCAAATCAACTTTAAAAATCTTAGTCGACAAAAATGTTTTCTTTGATCTTGCTTTATTTTTTGTTTCGCGAGATTCAAAATTGCTAAAACGATACGCGAAGAAACTTAAGACAATCAAAGCAAACTTAATTGTGCGTCGAATATCGTTTTCGAAAAATGAATCGATTCGCAAAAAAATAGTTTCTAGATTTACGAATGTCTTAGCTACTAGTTGTTAAGCAACTTGATTTGCGACAATTGCTAAACAAATGCTAGGCAAAATAACGAATAACTTGAACGAAACAACGATGCGCTTTCAAGCTATATAGAATAGTTGCAACGTTATCTTTAATATCGATCTCATTATTGTGGTCAATATCTATGCTCTTCTTAAGAACATTGTCAAATTTGCTAACAAGTCAACTTAGATCGTCAAGATCGTCAAATCGTTCGAAGATAGATTTTAGAACAATTTTGCAAAAACTAAGCTAAACAAGACGTACTTAAACGCGAGAAAGAGCGTTTATTGCCAACGCGACAAGAAGTTCTACGATAGACTAGACATCGAAAAGAATTGATCTAAGATCATTTAGCAACATGACGCGCAAACGAACAAGAACGACGAATTCATCACGATTAATTAGACTATTGGGGCCTAAATAGAATGATAGTTGAATCTAGAAATTAGATGACGTTTAAGTTTGTAGCATAACAAAAGCGTCAATGTCTTTTCTTTTAAGAAGAGCATGTGTTACGAGATTTGTGTCAAATGCTCTTGTCAAATGGCAAGAGAACGTTTGGCGTCTATCAATGACGTTTGCTTTTAAACAATCAAGTATAACTTAATTGTTAACTTAGTTCTTAGAAAATTATCTTTACAATTATTATAGATGTTTGCCATGTTCACTTGCGTGTCTTTTTATCTTGCTTAGTTGTCTTGCCTAGTTGCTTTGCCTATCTAGTTGTCATTCTTTATCTAGCAAAAAGTTAATAATAATTTACAATGTTATCGCATAATATACGTTTAAAAATATTAAAAATTTAAAAAAAAAATTATTTCGAAGTTGCGATCGATATAGAGTTGTACGCTTCGATATATTACGAATGTTTACAAAACGACGTTTACGAAAATCTTATAAATCGAAACTAACGTATTTTTTATCGATATATATCTTGAAAAACTAATATAAAGATTGATAACTATTATAAATGTACAAAAATCGAACAAAACAATTAACTCAACGATATTGCGTATACGCAATAACTTAATGCTAAAAAGAAAACAAAATTTAAAATTTAAAATAACATTTTTGCAATTTAAGAGAAAATAAATGCGAACAAAATTTAAATTAACAACAATATTGCGATAGCAATTTTACACAATTGCTTTATAAATAAAATTCTCTAAAATAATTATTGCGTATAGCAAAAAAATAATTAAAAAAAGATACAACGCAAACAAGTTCAATTAATATTAAAAAGCGTACTTCGACAAAAACGATCGCGATAAAAATATTATTATTATCTTAATAAAAATAAACTAAAGAATAGAAAAGCAATTAGAGAGCGTCGAAATAACGCTTACGCATTACGACAAACTCGAGAAACTTATAAGAGCGATCGAAAAATTAACAAAGCATTGCGAGATATTTACTAACTTGCGAAAACAAATTTATAAAATATATTTTAATAATTAAACTTTATAAAAGATTATAAAAGAGATAAAATCAACGTTAAATTAAATACATTTTAAAAGAACGCAAAGAACATATAATGCAATGCGATGTCGCAACGTTATATTAAAACTTTATTAAATATAAAAATATAAAAATATAAAAGATAACAAGATTGCAAATAAAGTTGCTAATAAGATGCACAAGTAGCGTCTACTTCTCGCGAATCAAATGTTAGACAAACTTATTATTAAAAAAACATTTATTTAGAACAAGATTCGAAAGAAGTAACAATTAAGATAATTAAGAGATAAGAACGACGCAAAGTATTGCAAGCTTATATTTAGAATTACGCATAAACATATGCAATTACATATTAATTGTTTTAAATCGCACAATGCACTTTTAATACAATTAGAAACAAGCAAAATTAACTTTAATTAATTTCTATATAAATGACAAATGTTTAAGATTACAACAAGAACTTGCAATTACAATTAAAAGCGCATAACGATTAAGCATATTTTATTAATTTGCTTCAAATAATAACAAAAAAGAACAAAAATATAATAAGAAATTAATATTACAAATCTAAGACAATTGTTAGACAAAATTAGATTTATTGTCGTAACAATGCGCATAATTTTGATTATTAAATTGTTGTGTCAATTTTAGACAACAATATTGTTAACGATGCTTAAGTTTTTCTTAGATTTATAGAGATTTTGTTTGAAGAATTTTCTTGTATTACAAATATTACGATATAGAAAACGAAAATGTAACGTTATTATAACGACTTGTTACAAACGAAATAATAATTGCGAATTTTAGTCAATTATAATTAGACAAGTAGACGCTAATGCTACTTGTTTATTCGTAATTAATTAGATTCAAAAATCGTGAAAGTATATAGTTCTCGCATAAATTCTTAGGGATGTTAAATCGAGTATAAAATTTAAATAATAAAAAAATAAAAAAAAGTATAATTAAAATAATTTTTACAAATGTATAGAAGATATTACAAATTATTTCGAAGCTTTAATTAATTTATTAAAGATTGTAAACAAATGCAAGAAAAAACTAAAAAACAATATTATTACAAAGAAGAATATACTTAATATTATTATAAAACAATTAAATTTTACAATATATACAAATCTTAATTAAACAATTTGTTACAATAACTTATACTAAACTTATCTAGAAGAAAAGAACATAATTAATTAATTATCTAGGAAGTCAAAGTTAGTAACTTAACAATAATGTGATCGTTAAATTGAATCGAACACTTTTTTCTCAATTCAACCCACCCTCTTGGGTCTCTTAGGGTTGGGTTAGGGTTAAGGCGCGAACCCGATTTTAGGGTCGGGTTTCGTCGGGTCAATGTCAAGAATTCAAGCTAACTTCGTCGCGTTAGCATTTACTTATCTTATCTCATTTTATCTACGCGTTAATTCGATTGAACTAGAGCAAGAATCCACGCTAATTATATGCGATTAGCGTGGACCCTGCGCTAGCTTAATTAGGTTAGCGCGTCACGTGACGTCACGTAATCGAGTGAGTTGAGTTAAACGTTCGACGCGTCTTATGCGTTCGATTCATTCGATTAAGCTAGAACTTTTGCCCGGCCTTAGGGTTAGGGTTGGACGGGTCAACTCGTTCGGGTTAAAATCCAATCCGTCGATCACGCTACTTAACAATAGAAGAGAATTTAACGCAAATAGATGTTTAAAGTAGAAGTTATAATATAAAAGCAAAGAAAAATTCAAATTTCTTAATAAAAAATATATTAAAGAAATGCAATATATTAATTTAACAATAGCAACTAAACTTAATAGCGCACGTATAATATTTTATTATATTAATTAAGATTAACAATTGTTAACTTACAACAATAATCGATTTTAATATAATAAGTAATTTTATAATTAAAGCTCTTGTAAAGAGAGAAGAGTATTTTACTTAGATTGATCGTCGGGTCGAGTTTCGATATCAACATTCTAGCTCAACCCAAATACTTGATATCAACCTCTTGACTTGGCTCGAAATTGACTTGGGTCAACGATTTCTTGACTCGATTCGATCGACTCGCCAAGCAATCGAAAATGACGTCAAAATGCCAAGATTTTCTATTTTTAAAAAAATTCGCATTATTTGAATTACTAAAAATAGTTTAAAAATAATAACGCACAAATAACGTACAAATGCATTATCTAAATGCATTACTATATAATATTATAAACAAATTAATTAAATTAATTAATTTGATTAAGTTGATTAATGCACTTTTTTAAAAATAATCTAAATTTTTCGAGTCTTGGCGAGTCGAACCAAGTTATACGCTAAGTACTTCATATCTATTCTTTGACCTAATTCGAATACTTGGGCCAAGATTTTTGACTCGAATTGGGTCCTGGCGAGCTAGGAACTTGACTCGAACTCGATGACCCAACTCGACGCGACTAGTCTAATTTTACTCGAAAAAAGCTTAACGCTTACAATCTAATAATTATAAATAGGAATTTATTACTCGCAAAAAATAAAAGAGTAAATAAAAAAAAAATTATCGATAGCTATTTAGCAATATTACAAGAAACTAATTTTTAATATAATAAAAATAATTATTTACAATATTGTTTTAAAAATGTTTTAATTAAAGCAATACAATCTAGAAGATAACTAAAATACACAAGTATTTAGATTTGCACAATATAATTACGCAATTTATATCTAATTTACGCATTAATAGTATTCGATAATAAATAAAAGATTAAATTGAAATTTAATTGCAAGTAATAAGCTTGCATTTTTGTAAAAGAACAATCTAACAAAGTTCGATTCGACAAGTATTAACAAAGATTAGTTAAATTATAAAGTCAAAGTAAGTAAAGTAAATTGTAAATCTTTTAAGAGTTCTAAATTATCTAGTAGAACAAGAAAATTGTTAAAGTATATATTATAAATATATAATAATTAAAAGTATTTATTTTAGAAAAAGAAAACAAACGAGACTTTATTTAAATATTAATTGTAAAATTATAAGATTAAACTTAAATTAGACAAATAATTTATATTTAAATTTATGTATATTTTATTCGGAAAAAAACTAAAAATACTTCGCAAATACTTAACAAAAAACAAAAACAAAAAATTAAAAAATCTCAATTATAAATAGAATACTTAATTTTCTTTGTACTTAAAAAGAACAAAACTCTTTATCTATATATTAATTATTAAAAGCTAAACAATATTACAATAAAAACGCGAGATTTATTGTTTAATATTAATAAGCTTCAAAATCGATTATTCGAAGTAAAATATTTTATTAAATTAAACTTACAAAAAACGTACAATTAGATTAAAATAGAAATAAGAAATAAATAAAAGATAATTTTTCGCATACAATATAAATTATACAAATACATAATAATATTGTTTGAATTTACAAATATATTAACAATATATTAAGAAATAATTAATAACATATTATAACAATATTTGAATCGATTTGTTATAGCATACTTGAACAATATTATAATTTACTCAAATATTTTAAAAGAACATATAAATTATATTTTTAAAATATTAGAATATTTGGATAGAAGAAATCTATATTTTAAATTAAAAAAATACAAGTTTTATAAAAAAGAAATTAGTTTTCTTAAATTTGTTGTTAAACAATATAAAATATGCATAAATTTCGAAAAATTACAAACAATTAAAAAATTGCAATTATTTATTAATGTTAAGAAAGTTTAATTCTTTCTAGATTTTATAAATTATAACAAAAAATTTATTAAAAATTACTTTATTAATGCAATATTATTAACAAATTTTACAAAGAAAAAGACATTATAAATATAAAAATTAACAAAAGAGAAATTATTTTAGAATCTTAAGTTAAAATGTTTAAAGAAATTAGTACTAAAAATATACAACTTACAATTGTTAAGTAGAATTAAAATTGACGCATTAGATTTAGTTATCGATATATGCTTCAATTAAGAGCATAAAGATATATAATAATTAATAATATATCTCTTAAGAGAACTTTTACTAGCTTAATAGAAGACAAGTGCGATAATTAGAGCAACTCGAATAGTACAAGTTTAGAATATAGTATATATTAGACAGAAATAATAATAAAGTAGACGCAATTAATAGAAGAAATAATTATATAGAAACAAAGAAAGTGTTTAATTACAATATACTTAAAATTAACAAAAACAAATTATTATTAGTAAACAAGTACAAGTTAAATACTATCTTACAAATACTTAAAGACAATAAGAAAGAATTTTCAATAAAAAAAGAAAAACTTCAAATATCTATTAATAAAATCGACAAATATATAAAAGAATATTATAATAAATTACTACAAAGATATTCGAAAGTAATTAAAATTCTTTAGTTTTTAAGTACGTATTGTTAGTTTCTTTAAATAAGACAAGTTTTCGAAATATATATTAAACAATATCCCAATTATTAATAGAACAAATATAATATATATACAAGCTATAACAAGATTTAATATTAGAAATTATCTAAATTATTATAAGATAAAGTTACAATAAACTTTATTATTAAGTTACTTAAGTTAACAAATTTAGCAACTAAAAATAAATATAATTTGATACTAATAATAATTAATAAACTTATTAAGTATTTATATATTATTGTATACAAGAAGAAGTTTATAGTAGAACAACTAAAATACATTGTATTAAATCGACTTATATAATATTACAATATACTTAAAGAATTAACTAATAACAAAGACAAGCTCTTTATATCTAACTATTAAAAGATACTTCTATTAATATTAGAAGTAAGACTTAGAATATTTATTATCTATTACTTAATTACAAATAATTAAATAGAGCAATTAAAGTAGAGTTTAAAGCAATGTTTAAGATATTACGTTAATAATACTTATAGCAATTAAGTATTACTTTTATCTATAACTCAACTAATACTATATACAAAGATTTCGAATATTATTAAAATAATTCTATTTTTTGTTAATTATAATAAAGAATTCAATCTCTTTAAGAAAGAGCAAAAGCATCTATTAACTTAGTTAATTATTAAAAAAATAGCAATATTAAAAAAGATATATAACAATATAGAAAAAATATAGAAAAAGTCGACTAAATATTAAAATAAAAAACAAAAAACAATATCTTAGCTAAAAAAGAAAAATAAGAAATATTTTCTTACAAAAAATCTTAAGATATAAAAGTTAAGCAAGAAATTAAATTATGTTAAAGTTAAATTGTTTCTTGTTAAGAAGACAAAAAAATCAATTAATTACAAACTCGACTTACTTAAAAATATTAAAATATTTTTAGTATTTAATATTTTATTGTTAAAATTAACAAATTTAATTACGTCTTTATAAAATATATTTTATTTTTATTTACAAAAAGAAAAACAATATAAGATTAAGAAAACCTTATAGCAAAAATATCAAAAATATCTTATTAAGTAAAAAGAATATTTTATCTTCAAGAATATATAGAAGTTACTTAAAAATTTAAAGAAGTGCTTTAACAAGTTACAACAATTTTGTTAATAACAAAATTATTTATAAGAATTAACAAAGCATTAGAAGACAAGAGAGCAAACAATAAAGAATTAATAATAATATCGAATAAAGTTTCGAACGTCTCTTTAATATACTTGATCTCTTTTTTGTTATTTTTGATTTTTAGAATATTTTTCGACTTTGCATTATCTATATCTTTTAAACAATAAAATTAGTATTTTCTTTGTTTTGTCTTTTGCGCAAATCTTAAGCGCAACTTTATTATTCTATTATTTAGCTTTTTAATCTTCTAAATAGCTTTATTTATTTTCTAATAATTAGAAATTAAATTATATTTTCAATTCTTTTAATAATACTTTTTATACTTAAGATATTTTTTATTTATTCGACAAGATACGTCAAATAAGACGCAAACTCGACAAGAGCGCGTTGTAAAAAGAATATATCTATAGCGACAATTAGCAACGAAGTTGCGACGTTGTTTAATAATTAACTTGATTAACATAGTTAAAAAAAAAAAGACAAAAATTCTTGAAAAGAGAAGATAGTATTATAAGTTGCGTACTAACAAATACTATTTGTTGCGCATTGCTCTTTACAAAATAATTAAAAAGAGAAGATTTGTTAACAAGATCAAGATAATTAAGATAATTAAGATAATTAAGATAATTAAGATAATTAAGATAATTAAGATAATTAAGATAATTAAGATAATTAAGATAATTAAGATAATTAAGATAATTAAGATAATTAAGATAATTAAGATGATTAAGATAATTAAGATAATTAAGATAATTAAGATCTTAGATATCTTAAATATCTTAAACCTTTAAATAATAAAAAGATATATAACTTTCGAACGCGACTTTCTTATAAATTGTGTTTAACTTATCTTAAGTCTTTACTTATTGTTACTTTAATTTATTAAATTATTTATAAAAATTTATTAAATATAAGATTGTTTATAGTTGCAATCTTTGTTACTAAGTAATTGCTTGCATTGTCTAAAGACGTCTACAAATCACTTTAATAGCATAATTCTCTCTAATATCTCTTACGAAAGTACTAGCGTGATATCAAGCTTAAAGAGTTGAGAAAACATATTAATGCAAATTAATAGATTAACAAAAAAAGATTTTTTTTACAATATAAAAGTAGATTTTGAAGCAAACAAAAGTTTGAATACAACGTTAAAAAACAAAAATATCGAAAATCTATAAAAAAAATTGAAAAAGTGCAATTCTAGTTATATAGAGTACAATTTACAATTGAAATTATTTTTAATAGTTTAATAGTTTAGCTTAGTTGCTTTGCAACAAATTTGTTTAACACTTTAATAATTTATTAGTTAATTTAAATTTGTTTCTTCGACTTTAGTATGCAATATATATTTGATAAAAAGTATATAACAATCGATAGATTTTCAGGAAAATTAAAAGAGTTATTTGACAATATAAACAAAATCAATAAGAAAGATATTATGAATTTTATCAATAGCTAACTAAATTGCGTTTGTATTTGTCTTATACAACTATTAATACTAATAAAGAATAAAAAGATATTCGAATTTTTTTTTCAATAAATTAGAGTAAATTGTTTAGTATCTAATTTTGTTGCGAAAACTTAATATAAGCTAAGAAAATACTTGCAAATTTAAGAATTATATATTATATTTTTTGATAAAAAAGAAGCAATTGTTTTGAAAAGAAAACAAAAATATATCTCTACGCAAAATAGTAAACTAGATAGAAAATAAAAATTGTATTATAGAAAATTTGTATAAAAAAAGCATTTATAAAGATAGAGAGCACATTTATTTACATATTGCAAATTAATATTAATAGTTAAATTTATTCAACTTTTGCAAGAAATATATTGCAAATTATAATAAATATTAGCAAGAAATCTCAAATAAGCAAAAAGAGACTATATATTCGATTTATATTTTCAACTTATAAAAAGAGATTGTTGTAAATTGTATTTATATATCGATTGCAAAGACATTTGCAAAAATAAATTTAATAATTGCTCGAAATAATCTGAAAAGATAAATAAAAATTAACGCAATTCTAGATTTAAAAGCGTCAACTATAGTACAATTTTTGTGAAAGAATATTTTTTTTCAATATAAATAAATTAAGAAAATAATTATAGATAGCAATTTAGAAATAAAGTCGAGATAACAACTCAATTGTAAAAAATATATAATGTTAAGAAATTAACAATATCGATCTATTATTTACAAGCAAATAAAATAATAGAAAGAGAATATAGATTTATTATTAATATTTTATTTAAACTAACAAAAAAAGTCTTAACAAATTGATTACAATATTTGTATACAATCTTGTAGACAAATAGAACAATAATTCGAGAATCTATTGAAAAAATATTGTTTTAACTTAAGTTCAAATACAAAGTTGTATTATCGATTAAAATAAAATATTCGACTTTATATATTATAAATTAGAAAAAAGTTTGTAAAATAATTAATTTGCTAACATTACAAGCGAAACAACTAGAAAAAAAATATAAAAATATAAAAGAAGTTGTATTGCGTTTTTGTTATGTTAGAAAAAAAACAAAAATCTTTTCGATAATAGTTATTAATTGCAAACGCGTTTATTTTAATTTAAAATTTTAATTTAATTATATAATATTAAGCTAGATAAAAGATACAATATAAAATTGATTTTTTAGTAATTAGATCTTTTTAAAATAAGAGAAGAAAACAAACTTAATAGCACAAGACTTAAAAATATTTATTTAGATAATTAACTCAAAAAATATATCGAAAAAGATAGAAATCTTTAGATTTTTACAAAATTAGAAGACAAGAATAAGAAAATAGAAGATAGCTTTATAGAACAGATAGAGAATTAATTTAATTAGAGCAATAGAAAATTATCTGCAATTGTTATATTGTTTTTATCTAATTATAATTATTATAATTATACAAAAGTATTAAAAAAAATTAGAAAGAGAAAAAGTTGCAATTTTTATATATGTTTTAACTGCAAGAGCTTTGTTATAGAGCTTATTAATTTATATATCTTAGAAAAAATTTACGCGCAATTGCGCAAAGTAATTTATAAGACATTATAATTTTAAGCATTTTAAAAAAACAAGTAAAAGACAAAAATATCGAAAAGTTAAGATATTAACAATTTTAATCAATTAAAAATAGACAAGCAACACTAGTATCTATTTGTCTACTTTAATTGATTGAAAACAATAACTAAAAAGCTATCTAGAAATATCAATAAAAAGTCTTAACGTAATATTTTGATATTTTAAGAATGCTTTTAAATTATAGAGAACAAGTTTTAATTATAGAGAACAAGTTTTAATTATAGAGAACAAGTTTTAATTATAGAGAACAAGTTTTAATTATAGAGAACAAGTTTTAATTATAGAGAACAAGTTTTAATTATTTTTTATAAAAGATTTCTTGTTAATAAATATAGTTATAATATACGCAAGTTATATCGACTTTATATTTGTTTACAAGTTAATATATAGATAAATACTAGCACAATTTTTTTGTAAAATTAACAATATAAATATTGAAAGCATCGATCAAGTCTATAAATAATAGTTTTTTGTATTTGAAGTTCTATATTTATTAGATATTTAGAATTAAGTATTGTTCTATTTATTAAGATACAACAACTTAATAATTTGATTTTTTATTATTTAAATTCTCTTTTTAATCTATTATTTTTGCATAAATCTTCTTTTATTAAGCTTATATTATAGTTGATTAAAATCAACAACTATAAGATATTAAATATAAATAATTGTTTGCGAGAGAAAACTCTTAATCTCTAGTAGACAATTAAAATCAAAAACAAGAGTTATTATTTATATTAACTAGAATAATCGCGTCGATTCGAGAAATCGAGTTCGATTCAAGAAATTGAATTGAATCGAAAGTCTTAACAATTCGATTTCTAAAATTGAAATCGAAAATCGAATCGAAAAATTGAATCGAATTGTCAAGACTTCTATTTTTAGTAAATTTTATTATTTTTAGTAACAATTAATTGATAATTTAATAGAAATAGTTAATCTATTTTTTTTTAATTAATTTGATTAGATTGTTTTTATATTATATATTACTAATGTGCATTATCTAGAAAACAATTAAAAAAATCTAAATTTAAATTTAAACTAAATTTATACTATTTTTAGTATTCTTAATATTCTTAACAATTCAATACGATTTCAATTTTTGAAATCGAAAATTGACTCGATTTGATTCGATTCGATTTTAAAATAGTTAGAATCAAGTTGATTTTCAATTCGATTCCTAAAGTTAAATTGTCGATTCGAATTAATTCTAGAAGTTGGAATCGAAAACCGAATCGACGATTAATCTAATATTAACAAAAAGATCTTGTAAAGAGCAATAACTTGTATTTGCTAAACAAGATACAAATTAATCTTCGATAACTTTTATATATTTTTTATAGTTAGAAATTAATTTTTTAAACTAGATTATTTTAAATACAATTGCAACAAATACAATTTTAGCAAGCATAGTTATAGCAATTACAAATATAGTCTTAAATATTGCAATTTTAAATATTTTAGACTTAGACTTAAATCGAGTTACAAAAAATAGTTATTCGATTTATAAGAGACAACTTAACTATTGAAACTTGTAGTTATATTTAAACAACAAATAATTTAATTTAATATAACAAAGTTACAAGAAATAAGCAAAAAAATATCTAAAAAATATTTGAAACACAATTCTAAATGTATTAGAAAAAATTAAAAAATTAAATACAAGATTTTTGATAAGCAATTGCTAAAAATATTCTAGTACAAATAAATAATTTGTTGTAGCAAGAGTTAAGAAACATAACTTAAAATATAAACAAAAATAAGATATTAAGAATTTAAAATAATTAAATTTAGCTTCGTAAGTTCTAGCTTTTAAAAACACAAATATTTGGTTTAAACAAGTAGCTTAGCTAACTATTAAAACAATATTGTAAATAGCAAAGCAACATAAGAATAGCCTGATCGTCGAACTCGATTTCGCGAGGGAATCGCTAAGTAATTGGGCTCGAGAAGCTTACCTTTAAAAAACCTTAAATTTTAAAAAATTCATAACTTTCTTGTATTTTATACGTATTTTATAAAAATTACCTCGTTTTGTAGAGAATTTAGCGTGCTTTCAAAAAAAAGAATTACTCGATTTGGACTAGTCTACGTAGCGCAATTAATTAATATAGCTTCGAGTTAAACGAAGAAGTTTATTCGAATCCTTGGGTTAAACAAAAAAAAAGTGTTCGATCTAGTCCAACAATTACACTAAGTATTCTTGTTCAAATTATTTCGATTCTATATTTGTAAAAGAAGATACTAATAAACTAAAATTATTCGAAGTCGATCGCATTATTAACTATCGCAAAAATAAGTATAAAATATAAAATATCTTATTAGATAGAAAGATTACAATATTAAGTTCAATAAATAACAAAATATTTCTAAAATAGAAAAGACTATAAATTTAGTCTATAACTACAAAAACAACTTAACTAAAAGTATTTTTTTATTTAATTGTTTGCAAAAGTCATCTACTATTACAATATCGAATTTCTCTATTGTAGTATCGAAATTCTCTATTAAAGTATTCTTCTATATATTTCTAGAACACAAGTTTGCAATTACTATATTTTCAAAATTGTTATTAGAACAAAAGACAATTGTTTTACGTAAGTCTTTCGCAATTATTATATCTTCAAAGTTATTATCAAATTAGAAAATATTTGTTCTATAAAAATCTTTCGCAATTGTTAGATCTTCTTAATTGTTGTCGAAGAAAAAATTGATTATTTTGTAGAAATCTTTCGCAAATATTGTTAAAATACTTTGTTTTTTTAAATTCGAATATTTGTTAACTTCGATTAGAAAAGACTATACTATTAAAATAGAAATAAAGATTGTTTGTAGAAGTTTTTCGCAACAAATATATAGTTGATTGCTTAATATAGTTATGTTGTTAAGACAATATCTTTCTTTTCTTTTAATAGATAGACTATTATAGAATTTCTAGTATAAAGAGAATTTCTATCTGCAAAAGTAGACTAATCGTCAGGTCGAGTTTCGGTACCAACATTCTAGCTCGACCCAAATACTTGATATTAATCTCTTGACCCAACTCGAATTGATCTTAGATCAACGATTTCTTAACTCGACTCGATCAACTCGTCAAGCAATCGAAAATGACGTCAAAATGCCAAGATTTTCTATTTTTAAAAATATTCGCATTATTTGAATTACTAAAAATAGTTTAAAAATAATAACGCACAAATAACGTACAAATGCATTACCTAAATGCATTACTATATAATATTATAAACAAATTAATTAAATTAATTAACTTGATTAAGTTGATTAATGCACTTTTTTAAAAATAATCTAAATTTTTCGAGTCTTGGCAAGTCGAGCCAAGTTATACGCTAAGTACTTCATATCTACCCTTTGACTCGACTCAAATACTCGAGTCAAAATTTTTGACTCAAATCGAGTTTTGGCGAGCCAAGAACCTAGCTCGAATTCGATGACTCAACTCGACGCGATCAATCTATGCAAAAGTCTTTTGCAAATATTTCTTTCTTAGACGTATTGCGCTAGTAACATATATATTTTTTGTATATAATATTAATGTAACTTAGATTCTTACATTCTTACAAATAGACAAGATTAAGCTTTTATAGAAATTGCTATTATTAATAATAATCTAGTAAATTGAGCTTGCTACTTATATAATATATGGTTATTGTAGTAAGCTTATCGATCTTCTTTTAATCTATAGAGTTAAATTGCGATATACTAAGCATAGATTGCTTCAAATTAGAAATATTAATTTGCAAACTATCTTTTAAATTAAGTAACAAAAATATAAGACTTTAATTTTGTCGAAGCTTCTTCTTTCTAATATTGTTAACAATGCTATTCTACTTATTTGCGAAATTCTTTAGAAAGTCTTTGCATTTGTGCAAATACTATCTTATTTTAATAATATTGATAGAGATCTAGTAAGTTGAGCAGTAATTGCATTCTATCTAGTTTGTTATTTGATATAATAGACTAGAAGTCTTAGAAAACGATCTCTATAGTACTAGATTTGAAGGAGATATAGTGTTGTTAATATAGATGTTGCAAAGAAGATAGTAAATATCGAAATGTAAATAATAAATGTCGAAAAAAAGATAGTAGTAAATGCAAACTGCAGAGAGCAAATAAGTATATTCGCGAGCTTGACGCGATTAGCGCGCTTACGCTAGCCTAAATTGGCTAGCGTAGTAGAACTAGGGCTTCTAGATTGGTCCTAGCGCGTTTTACGTATTACGAGGCAAAACCTCCCATCTTACCGTATTACGGTAAGGCCGCGCATTTTACCGTAATATAGCATCACTAGCGGGGGCCCATGGTAGAGGTCAGACTTGTGCGGCCTGTTCAAAATAGATGGATAGCAAGTGGGGCAAAGGGACTGTTTCAAGAATGCCAAGTATCCCATCTGGACCCTGGAATGCGCCACAAAAAGGTTACATCACTGCCTGGATCTCAACCACATCGGCATCCAGTCAGAAACGCCTGTCCCGCAGAACATCAGATTCTGATCTTTTCACGACAGACGATTGATCGTTGCAACGTAGTCGCCGAATCCAGTCTTGCGGTTGTCCACTGATCGCGACGCATGCTTGGATCGCATGGAGGCTTGCAGTGCCAATGTCGGCTTATCAAACCCCCGCTTGCGGAGAAGGCTCCGACCCAAAACGAAGCCTGGTCAAGCAGAAGAGGCAACAGGTTTCCGTGGCTTGCTCATTCTGCCAGATGCGTAAATGCAAGGTTAGTCTATCGTTCCTTGGATATCATACTCCATCAGACTCCATGTTAGCCTACTGACTACTCCAAAATGCTTGCAGTGCGACGGGCAAAAACCATCATGCTCAACTTGCCTGCGGAAGAGCGTCAAATGCATGTACGAGACGGATGGCGACTTGAGGCGGGTCGATCATTTGAGGAGAAAGAACACAGCGTTGACAGAGAAATGCAATGGCTTAGAGCAATTACTTACTTGTCTGCAATCATGCGACAAACACGAAGCCGCAGTGCTTTTGCAACGCGTACGTTCGAGTGAGAATATTAGCGACGCCGTCAATCTCGCCACGAACGGACCCTGCAAGTCACCCATCACCGACCAACGAAAGATGTACACACCGCCACCGACGCCAAGTGTTGTTGGTACCCAATCCCTGCGCACAGAGATTTCGGGATCATCTTCGTACAAGTATGATTCGCCTATGGGAAGGATTCCAGGTTCGGTGTATGTTGAGGAGTGACCACGATGCTTGGTAGAGGCTTATGTGCGTATCAGGTATAAAACACCAAAAGGCCATCAAAAATATTGTTCCCGGAGTGGGGTGTATGGCTCAGACCCGAAATTCAAGACTAAGGACAACTCATCAGTGCGCTCGATCAAGACGCCAGAGCCTGACATCAAGGTAAGTCCATTTCCTCATTCCTTCGGCGCCAAAGACATTGGTGTTTGATATCTCCGTATACCGACTCCACAGCAACGTTATGTCTTGCAGCGCCAATGCAAGCACTCGTCGAGATTCGACCTCCTCGGCTTTCGAGAGGAGCACATGTTGTGTCCTCCATGAGAATGAGCCATGACACATATCGACAACACTTTTCGTGCAAGTTAGAAGAATCCCCGTGACTATAGACTGACACAGTGATATTAGTGCGAAGATATAGACAGCCCGAACAGCCAGCGCCTCGATCAAACAATCGCATTACCTCAACCAGAGCCCGATGGACAATCCTTTTACCGAGATGCAGATGGAGGGGAGACCGATGATCCGCAGCATTTCGAGTCCAACCTCTCGGGAGGACCTGTTACTCTTGCCGACATAGAAAGGGTGATAGGATTCACGTCAAGTGACAGCGGTCCACGTACAGATACTTGTATAGAATTCTTCGGCAGTCATGATTTGCATAAACTATCCTTGGATATCCTTGCTAGCCAACAAATTGCGCATTCGCAGACACCTCACCTGATACAACCGATCTGGCAAGCTGACGACGCTCCAGTCAACAGAGTTATATCGGACTACTTGAGCGCAGCGCGACAGCGGATCGCGCAGGGTAATTCAGTTGCGGCAATCCTAGCTCCGGAGTACATCAATGTGCAGGCTTTTTTTCAAGCCCGCAATACATCTGAATTTCCAATCGTGAGCGAGTGGGCGAGCGAGATCAACAAAGGCTCGGTGGACGTGGATGTTTTCATCCGTTTGGCCCATGTCCTGTTACAGACATACCTGATGCGCGTAAGTAGCCTCGCCGGCAAAGAAGTACTCATACTAATCAGCCGCGTTAGTGGCTGATTCAGCCATCCGTAGAGAATTATGCGAGAATGCCAGTAATGATACGGCCTACGCAAACACAGATGCTGTATCCGCATATGGCAGCAATAAGCACGATCCCATTGTAAGACCATTGGTCAAAGACCATTTCGCGATACTGATTGTTTGTGTAGGCCTGCGGTCAGAGATGCCCTAATCCAGGCACCGCCGCGCAGTTGGACACACTCGCTCGGATACTTTATTGGCTGCACTTGGCCTTACCCAAAGGCTCAGTGCGTTGAGGTGAATCACTCCACGGGCCGTAAGAGGCTCACTGCCAAGTTCGAAGTCCATGTGACTAATCCAGACAACTGGTTCGTGGACGAGAAGTTCGTCGCTGCAATGCCGGAGTTGGTGGGCAGAGTAAACATCAAACCAACGGAATCAGCTCGGTAGCAGTCGGTTCGAAGGTGAGGGATAAGCTTGTGAATCCCTGGTTTTTCAACCCCCGTCTTCCCTTCGCAACTTACAAGGACAACACTCTTCTCGATACAGGAAGTGGTAGAACAGCGCCTGTGCCTGCTGGCCCCTGATTGGATCTTTTGGCCACCCCTTCGAGGGTATATGGATGCATCTGATTAGTGAGGATAAGAGCACGTTCAGGCGTTGACACGGTCCCCTCCCATCATTATGATCCACGGACATTTTATCTCTGTCGAATCCGTTCCATGTGTGCCAACGTCAACCACCTTAAACCGGCGAAGGAACGCCAGTCGTCTGCACGACATGGTTAGGGGACAACCATTCCGAAGGTGCGGCTTGCAGTGGGAGTGAAAAGTGATGTGGTATATGGCGTCTGTCATATAAGTTGTGATAGTGAGCTCGCGGCGGGTAGACAATCGAGATTGTACGAGTGCTGCTTTAACAGCTCCATAAAGACACCAGCCATTGGGATAAGTGCCTCGTTACAAAGCAAAGGTTGAGGTTCGTTACCCAGCATAAGGTGACAGGCGACAAGAGTGATGCAAAGTCATTGGGACTAACGCTGGTTCGAGAGGGGGCACAATAAGGATATATGGCTGCGTACGGCCATGCTGTGAATGATGGGAAAGTAGAATGCAATGTGCGTGCGATGGGAATTACACTGCGTAAGTAGATGTCATCATGATCATTGGATGGGTACGAAAGAAGCCTCGGCATATCGATCCGAAGCCAATAAGACCTGCGGCGCCATGCGTTCAGCGCGAATCAAGTTAGTGGGTCTTTGCCCAACGTTGCCAAGCTTATAGCTCAAGTAAAGTACATGCGCACGGACGCACCATGCTGCTAGTCACCGATATCGATCGCTGGGCATAGGAACTTACATTAAGAAGAGCAGAGCGCGAGGATCGAGCCTTGCAAGACGGTGCCTAGCTGCTTCGAATTTGCTTTTTTACTGCTGAGGTGATTGCCAACTAGAAGCTGGCAGTTAATAACGGATATTCTATCGCCATCGAATCCCAAGGTACTCTGGAGTACGGTCAAAAGAGCGGATTGTGTCAGCCGATGCAGATAGATATAGTCCACTGCAGAAAGCTGCGTATTGGCGATCAGACCCGGCCTTGGCTGCACCAGTCACGAATAAAGTACACGTACAGATATGAGAGTGACAGCACGGTCTTAATCATGTGACTATGTCAAAACCATCGAACAGTCACCTCTGTACTAACTTCCAGTCCTTTTCGAGCGTCTGCGTCAGCTCAATCTTGATGTCTTTGGCAATCTCGGTCATCCGGCTTAACTTATTGACTTTGACCACGGGAGGGTTTGTTAGATCCAAGTCCTGCCCATGGAAAAGCAGTGCAAGGTTGCTCGCTTTCCATACTAATATATCTCGGTAGGCCGTTTCGATGATGGAGCCCGTGAGGAAGATGACCGCCAACACGGCAACTGCGACAGGATAGGAGAACCATGCCCATCGGACATGCACGTAGGTCTCGGCCTTCCACGTAGTACCACGCGCTGGGCCTGTCATGCTGTCGTTCTGTAGGCGAATATTATTGGTTATGGCGACTGCCAGATTATCAATCCGTGCAGAGATATTCTGCGTGTTATAAAGGGCTTGCTGAACATCGGATGAAAAAGCAGCCCCCGAATGATTGAGGCCTCCGCTGCCTGTGAACGTCTCGGACATGAAGCTGTTCAAGGCTTCTGCTGCTAGAAAGGCTACTCGAAAACTCGAGTTGTTCGTTCCGTTGTTCAGTCCGGAAGCGGAGACATTGTAGATTAAATCCGATCGTTGTGCAAGCGTCGCCGAGTCGTTACGCCACGATGAAAGAACGTTCTGACTGATCACAGAGTCTCTGACCGACGTAGCGTAAGTCTGGACACAGTACCACAGGGCACACTCGATCGCGAAAGCCTCTTTCGGGACATTGACCCTCTTCGAAACCAGAGTCGAGAATTTGAATACGGACGCCTGGATTTCATTGAGACTCGTCGAGATGTTGGTCACACTTGAATTGATTTGGCCGCCCAAACCCGAGAGGGTTGGGCCGTTAGGCAAAGACAGCATATGGCAGCCAGTGTTATTACAATCTTTCTCCACAAGCGAGGTAATGTTCTCGCACTTGTTACAGACAGCCAGACTTGAGAAGTTTGGCCATGTGCAATTTCCTGTGGAGCAAGTATGATCAATGCCGCGCTCAGCATCGTTCCCAATAGCAAAGACTCCATTGTAGATAGCAGCCTTCATGGAAAGGTCCACAACTGACGGAAGTGGCAAACCCTCGTAACTGCGTGCACCATATCGCTCAGCGCGAACAACAATGGCGGTTTCCCTGGCTGGAATTGGACGACTAGGATACACCACTACCTGTTGCAGGAACGGGTCGAACAGTAGAACCATGATAGCAGTCATCGAACCCAGAAATGGCAGATGTCTAAAGTGGGAATAAGCACCGAATAGCTGCAACGACTCCGAATGACTCCCCTACCTGGCTCGTAGACTGATCAGAAGCTGTACTGCACCCCAAGGACCTCTGCTCGCGTCATCGAACATCTGAAGATCCTGGAGACGACGGGGCTTAGCCTGACGATACCAGAGCCATTTGGATTGACTGATGGCGGCCCCGACCGCGGACGACACGGAGAGTTTAGCAATGGTTGCGAAGAAAGAGATTGAGGAGTTTATCTGGAATCACTTAGTGAGAATACGGTGCTATGATGGGAAGGTGACGCCGGACTGTAAAGACAAAGGGCCAGTCCGGAAGAGCAGAAGAGTCATAAAGGAGCAGAATCACAACGATGACCGCAAGCGCCAGGATACATGTTGCAGCACTTATAATCTCCCACAGCCACCAGTCTGAAAGTAGGCCCGAGATTTTTGAGCGCGCTGAAGAAGCACGCTGTAGAGGAAGCGATTTCAACAGAGGAGTCCTGGAGTCAGCCAAGACGTGGTCACCATCGGTCATGCTACGTTCGTCGGTCATTTTGCCTCCACCTCGCTGGCTGTCACGACGGCTCGTCCTTCATCCCATGTGCTTGTCGATTCGTCCCGTCGTTCGCGTTGTATATTTTAGAATAAAGTAGATCAATCAAGACGTGTCACGAGAGCAACCGGCTTGGCAGCGCTTGCCGAACGCTTGGCAGTCTGATTCGAGTCCATCTCGCATGGATCAAACCAAATGCTACTTGATGATATGTAACCTGACTTGTCCGATGGGTCACCGCTGAGCACAGAACGAGGCATCTCCAGATGTTAGCAACATGGACGAACCTGGGCTGGCTTCAACGGCTATCGCCATTGAGGCACTGCTAACATCCTATCATGAGCTGAATACAAGCTCCGTTGATGAACTGACAGAAGTTCCGAGCCCGTTGGCATTCATGAGGTATGTTGCCAAGAACATTCCCTTTGTCGTACGCCGAGGGGCCTCGCACTGGCCCGCCATGCTCTGGAACATCAAGTATCTCAAGGAGGTAATGGAGAACACTACGATTGAGGTTGCAATAACTCCTTCCGGGTCAGTCGACGCTCGACTCTTGTATAAAACGCGTCTCATGAAGATTAGCAACGCAGACGCTGTTGTCGAAAACCCCAATGATAGCTCTACGTACGTTGCCACCCCTCTCAAAGTTGATGAGCCTTTCAGCGACTTCTTGGACTATATATCAGCACAAGAATCGGGAAAGATAGCTAGCAGCTATGTCAAGTACGCGCAGACACGTATGCAAGTTATTCCGACCACGAGCAGATCGGTATGTGTAACTGCTGGGTCTAGAGAACGATAATCTCCGAGGCGAGTACCTGAAGCTGTACCGAGATGTCGAAGAGATAGCCTGGGCTCGCCTTGCATTAGGCTCGAGTCCAGATGCGGTCAATCTCTGGTTGCGCAACGTACTGTACTTACAAGCCATGACTCGGGTGTTAGCTGATCATATTCAAGAGTAAAAGTGTGACAGCCCTCCATAGGGATAACTACGAAAACATTTACTGCCAGGTGATCGGGAATAAGCACTTCGTTCTCTTGCCGCCCATAGAGGCACCTTGTGTCAACGAAAGGATCCTGCCATGTGCAACATATGAGAGTCACGTCCAGAGAGAATCGCATCAAGTAAGTCAAGAATTCTGGGTCTCTATCCCATGCGCTGGCATGGTGCTCTTTCAGGGGCTGAACAAGATGGTTTCATCATCGCTCCTCCTGCATTGTATTCTTTGGCGTCACTCCTTTCAGGGCTTCAATGAACCAACGTTTCCCCACCATTGCCATGGGTCGTCCTTCGTCGGTCGGTCTCTCGTCTTCCTGTCAAAGCCTTCTTCGAGCATGACAACCGATTGGTGCACCATTGCTTGCCAGCACATGGGATAGCCCTCAAAGATCAATGTTTGCCTACTGCTGCGCCAGGAAAAGTAAAGGAAAGCGGTTGCTGACGCCGAAATCCGTTGATAAAATGGTGCACTGACTTGTAAGTCTGAACTGGTACTTGTTCCAGATGATCCCAACCAGGAAGTTCCCGCGGCTTTGTGGGATCCCGACGACCTGAACAAACACCAGACGCCTTTCTCCAAGCTAAGCAGGCCTCTGCGGATTAGCCTCGCTCCGGGAGATATGCTTTATCTACCGGCACTCTGGTAAGGAGAAGAGAGTCATCTCCAGCGAGGCTCAATCTGACAGGTCCACATTAGGTACCACAAGGTATCGCAGAGTTGCTCCGATGAAGGCATCTGTTGCAGTGTCAACTATTGGTAAGCTTTCCAAGGCAGATTCCGAAGTACAATTCTGATTCGAGAAAGGTATGATATGGATTTTACTGGGCCATTCTACGCTTCGAACACATTCCTGCGGGACATATCAACCATTGCCCACTCCGCCAGAGCGTACAAGAAATGAAGGCTATCAGGCTAGTCCGCGGTAGATCTCCAACTCAGCTAGTCAGTCCATGATCATTATTTCGCTCACAGGTGGTTATCGATGCTTCTTGGCAAGCCTCTTATCAGCCCTGACATCTTTCTTCAGCCGAGCGTCAACGATTTTGTATTTGCCCTTCACTCCTCTTGGCCGTCCCGAGATACCGCGATTGCCTCCTCTGGCCACCACCAATTTCACCTGCTGCTTGGGCTTCTTCTTCGTGGCCTTACTCATTAGCTTCGCGATGTTCTGCGCTTTGTCCTTTTCCGATATACCCTCCTCGTCTGCCACTAGCGCCGACTTCTTACGCAGCTTTTCCAGTCTTTGAGCAGCTCTAAATCTTTTTCGGTCCTTCGCCTCTCGCACTTTCTTTATTGGTCGAGCGTTGAGTGCTCGTAGCTTCTCCTTGATAGCCGCCGCGCCGGCGGCACTAATTGGCCTGTGTGGTTTGCTGTGTTTGCCCTCATCATGGAGAAACCATTCGGGGAGCCCGTCTCGGTCCTGGAATGCATATTTATTGAAACCCTCATCTACGAGATCATACGTGGTCTTCTCTCCGGACGCCACTTGCTGTGCTAATGTCATCGCCTCGGCTGTGATAATGTCGATATCTGATAGTAACATACCGATCAGCTTCGGGAAGAGCCCTATAACAGGGACAATTTGGGTTACCTAAGCGCCCATTCCTCCTAGGTTCGTCCTGCCTTTCCCATTCGTTATAAAGTCGAGTCTGAACCACCTCAAATCCGGCCTTTTGGTTATGTGTCTCTTCACTACTGTCGGCTTCATCCTCAGGTTGAACCTCGGTCGATCCAGTTGTGTCCGACAGACGAGTAGGGCGCGGGTGATTTAGGTTGGTTTCTGGACCTGTCGCTCGAGCAGCGACCGATGAGCTGCCGCGAACGTGACTGAAAGTTGCCGAGAATTCCTTAACAGCGTCTCTTTTCGCATCGTCACTCTCCATATAGATTGCACTGTCTTCTTCATCTTCTGCTAGGCCGCACAGATCTTTGAAGATATCTTGGTCGAAGAACATGGCTGCCTTCTGAGTCAAGCAATTGTTGGACAGCCCCGAAGCCGTCTCGGTTTCGATGATCAAATGCGAGCCATGGCTCGCCATGTTGTTGGCAGTCATCGATTCAGAGTCAGAGTCGGAATCCTCTTCTAAATGTTCTGAATCACTCTCCTCTTTATCCGAGAAGCCTTCCCAGTCGCCGTCCTGGCGCTCTTTGCGTGCTTTCTTCGCACGACGCTTTGCATCTGCCTGAGACTTGCGCTCCTGGTATTGGGAATACAATGAGTCCAGCTCTCGATCCAATTGGTCCTCTTCCCCGTCACTCTCCTCTTCCTCGTCGCTACTGGCTTGATTCGAATGCTCTTGGATTTGCACAGGAATAGCCATTTTGCCCCTTGCGATCGTCTCAATGGCGCCTGCGCGATCGGCCGCAGCCAACGCAAACATTGAATCTTCGCCATTTGGTCCGGCTTGTTCAAGTCCTATTTCTGTGGGCGGTAGCATGTGCAACTGCATTCGCGTAATCTCTCGTTGTTTCCTTTCATTTTCTCTTCGCCTATCCCGCTTTCTGCGACCGCTTTCTTTTTCGTCAATCCTCTGTATTTCTTCTTGTATCTTGAGCTCTTCATCCATGGGGGTAATATCCGTAACCTCCTCGCCCGCACTTCCTTCGACACCGCCCTTCTTGGTTTTGAAGCCGAATGTCTCACGGGCCCTCAATCGCCACCTTAGTAGCAGGCGGAACTCCTTTCGGCCCAACACTTTCAGATCAGCACAGCAGTCCTTTGTTTCACGTGTGGTTTCCGGCAATTTGTCGAGTGTGGCCAAAGCGATATCACCATTGGAGGGTTGCGAGAAAGACAACCTGTTCAAAGTACCGAGCATCGCAATGGGGTCTGTCGTATGGATGAACTCGCTGGCTGGGCTTTCTTTAAATTGAGTGTGATCTCCTTCTTCGTATCCTTGCCGCTTGCGCTTCTTCTTCTCCGGATTAAAGACTTTAGCCTCGTTATTTGGGGCGGGGTCCGAGAGTTCTGCAAAGACTGCTCGAGGGTCCAACAACCTCGGGTCAATACGCTTGGGCGCTTTAAAGCCTCGACACACGACAAATATCTCGGCAGAGACATTCCTCGACGACGGCGGCTTTGTTGCCTCCACTTTTGCGAACAATTGGTTGCAAACCCAGAGCAGCGCATTATAATCCTTCGACCGGAACACCTTCGTAACGAATGTGCCTCCTTCGATGAGAAATTCGGTAGCTAACTTAAGCGCTTGAAGTGCGAGCTCTGCCTGTGAAAATGCATCTTGCACCCACGCAATCCCAACATTGGGTGCCCCGTCATGCAGAACGGTATCTGCCTTCCAGGTTTTGAGATGCTGCCGTATCGTAGCTCTACACTTGTCCGTTGTGATATCACTTTGAAATGTAATCGCTCGGGGAATCGGCTTTATGGGGGCAAGGTCAACGCCTACAATCAGGCTGTTTGCGGGCATAGTCTCTGCAGCGACCTGACACCATGACTGCTGGAATTAGCCAAGTAAAAAACGAGGACTCATAATTCTACTTACACCGGGTGCTGCGCAGAGGTCCAGAAGCACTTTACTCTTCTCAAGGAAGCCATATCTCCGATTCAACTGGATGAGCTTGAAGGCCGCTCTAGCTCTGTATCCCTTTTCTTTCGCAAGTTTGTACCATTTGTCGAGCCGCCCTCGACCGGTCTTTTTAGCAAAACCCATGATATGTACCGCACTAGCCTTTCAACGGTGGAAGAACGATCCCTTGGGAGAGGAACCGCGAAATCTCTGTGTGTCGAGAGCCTCGGCGCTAAAAATTACTAGCGTGTCGAGTTTAGCCGAACCACGGCAGTGCCTGGCCTCGGATGCGCAATGACGATCCCGCTATTGACCTACTCCAATCACGACACAGAGTACTGTAACGACATAACAATGTTGTCTACCAGGACGTTAGCAGCCTGGTAAATATTGGAAGTATCAGATCATCCGAGTCGCAAATGCACACGTTACGGCATACTGCAATAATCTGAAGATCCTATGGGACCGCGGAAGAAATCAAGGCCAAACCCCAAGGCAGAAGTCGGATCGCAATCCACAACCCCGAACGACAGACCAGACAGTGGACCTCAGCAAGCGCCAGAAGGGCTTAAAGGGCTAGAGGCATCGAATGCAAAAGATGTCGACACATGCGAATCCCCTAACCAATTCAAAACCCCCAGCGCAGTGAGCGGCTATCTTATTACTTGCCGGTCTATCACACAGACTGACGGTCATAGTCCGACACGAGAAAGACTTGGTATGGTGGAACATGGCCACGCACACCAAAAGCGATCCCGGTGACCCAGGTTGCTAAAGAAAGCATCTCAGCTGCTGGTGCTGCAGCCTCTGAGATCATCTCTTCAGCCCAAAGGCGTGTGTCACCCCGTCGGGCAATCCCATCTCGGAATCCATCGTTGTGCCTATCGAAGGGCATGGGGGGCTCTAGTAGATCGCTGCCACTCGCCGCCACAACAACGAAATTGCATATCACTTCCAATTCCTCTGACAATGCTGGTGGTAAACGCAACAATGCCCGAGAAGCAATCTCTGTGGGCAACGCACCAGACGCCGGTGCAAAGTCTGAGAGCATCAAGGATTCGGAAACGGCTCAATCAGACGAGAATTCTAATAGAAAAGAGAAGATGCGATCGAACTCCTCTAGTGCCGAACTTCTTGATGCAGAAGACAGAAAACAACTGTTAGCAGAGAGCAAAGAAGCATCGCTTGGATGGATGGGATGGTTTGCGAGATCTACGAATAACCAGGAGCAAGTAAGTTGTTAGTTTGAACATTTTTGCTCCCAGTCGGGCGGAGTAGGAGTTCTGAGATACATTTAAGCATCGCCCTCTCAAAAGATATACCTCTTTAGCTGAATTCATTGACGCGAAGATGGTGTCCTGACATCGAAATCTTACAGATAATCCAGCAACCAGTTACACAGCTTAAGAAGTCACCAGCAGATCAGCCTTATGCGATTTATGGATCTTCTGATAGGAATCCTGCCGACGATTCTGCTGCCAGTAAAGAGCCCAGTACAGATGACAATTCACAGATGAAAAACACAACCAAAAAGGGGCGACGCAATTCAGCTCCACACCCAGTTTCCCCTGCTATCGATGGCGACCCAGCACCTAGGTCTTGGTTTGGGCTGTGGAATTACGCTGCACCACCTGCGCAACTTGAGAGGCTCAGAACGGATAATACGTCGGACGATTCACAGAAGCGACATGAGATAGCGCAGTCAACCAACGCTGGCTCGAATAAGACTGGCGTGTCTACCGCAACCACATCTGAAGCGCCAGAACAACCGACCGAGGACAGCAGATCGTACGGTTGGGCTTTTTGGACACGAGAACCTACCGATTCCGATTCTAGTGGAAAAGCCAGGAGAGCGAGTATTGGCGAGCTAGCTCTGGCGGGATCACCATCGCAGTCGAAACCTGAAATCGCAGAGATTGACGAAACGTATTCTCCAAGCAAACCTGGGGACCAAAGAAGACCTCTCCCAACGGGCATCAATGGTATCGCAACAACAGTGGGCGACCATAGAAGTCATGGAAACCGATCCACTAAGCCAGGGGCGGCTGCAGTTTCTACAAAGATGGACAAGATCGAAGCGCCGCTAGTGAAGTCCAAACAGAGCGTTGCCAATTTACTACTTCCACCACTGGGGCATACTTACCGTACGGTGGAGAAAGCTGGTTTGCTGCAGCAACTAGGCCGACTTCTACAGTACAGAAAGCCCTCGTCAAATACGAGACATGTTTACCTTCAGGACCCGCCTAGGATAAAGAGAGCTCTGGCTATTGTAAGCAGAATATACACTTCCACGAAGATTGACGTTACTGACATAGGTTCCGAGGGTGTACACGGTTACTTTCCCGCTCCACTGATACGATCAGTACTGGGTCAACCTACGGGAACATCGATTCGATTTGCCAACGGAGCCGCCAACGCTATACAACAGTGGACTGCCCGACAAGGGTACTCTTGCAATATCGAGAAGGTGGCTTTGGAAGGCGAAGGCAAAATTGCGGAGAGACTAGAACTTCTCTGGAAGCTGCTACTTAATTGGCTTGAAGATATCCGAAAAGCTGACTTCGTCGTGGTTGCATGCCACAGTCAAGGGGTGCCTGTCGCAATCATGCTGATCTCTAAGCTCATCTCGTTTGGATGTCTCAACGGAGCTCGTGTCGGTGTGTGCGCGATGGCTGGTGTAAATCTTGGTCCATTCGGAGACTACAAGTCTCGCTGGATTAGTGGATCGGCTGGAGAGTTATTTGATTTTGGTGAACCAGATAGTCAGGTTTCGAAGGATTACGAAGCAGCACTTGACGTCGTTCTGAAATTTGGAGTTCGGATTACGTACGTTGGTAGTATTGATGATCAATTAGTGTCGCTTGAGGTAAGTTCCGCACGGAATTCCTTGTTATGTTTTTACGTTCTTGAGCTGACTCGGATTCGTCGCCAGTCCTCAACTTTCGGCACCGTCAGTCATCCTTACATATACAGAGCTGTGTTCATTGATAGCAGAGTCCATGCCCCCGATTTGTGCGTCATCTCGGAGAAGCTGAATATAGTCATGTTTACTGATAACGCCTAGTTTATCGCACCTCGTGGGTTTTGCTCTAAAACTACGCAACCTTGGACTTACGGACCATGGCTTGATTCGAGAGCTGAGTACACCACTCGCAGGTAGCTTGTATGGTGGGGAAGGTCATTCTCGGATTTATGATGACGACATGGTATACCGGTAGGAACTACCACCCTCTTTCGCCCAGTGATCTATGCTGATCTATCACGTAACTCTAGACTCGCCGTTCAGTACGCGCTGGAAACCACGTCAATCGACGATATGTCCCCCCAATTTTCTAGGGATGGACCAGCCAATACTCAAAATCCCTACATACTGCCATTCGCGATGCGTGGCTTGCTAGAGGAAGACTACGTCAGAACTGAGCTGCAGAACGAGACCACGGAGCTTCTTAAGCAATTCGACGGCTGGAAACCTGCAAGTAAAGTATTGAAGGATGTCAAGTTCAGGCTTGAAGGAGTGAGGTCAAAATTATGAGCTTGTGGGGAAGTCTTGGAGTTAGCTGTCACTAGTCGCATGCCATAGAGAGCATTTGTTGGTAGAATTAGAATATGGAAGCCACAGCGATGGGCCAGAATCAGTATACTAGAGTGCTATCATATCTTCAAATCGTCACGATTGGCCACTTGATAAAAGTGATGCGACCGGTGCCGTTATCCACGTACCTTACTCTGACCTCGGTCCAGCCATCTTCCGTTCTTCTGGCTCAAAGTATCCAAACATTGTTATTGACGCCTCCTCGGTAAACCATGTACTCCGGCGATTGTCATGGGGCCTTTTGATCTACTCCGCAAAAAAGGCACCAAACCTATCCAGGCGCAACCACTGAAAATAAGGAAACAAGTTACTGTTACTCAGGCTCCAAGCCTTGCCAAGTCATCTGACTTTGGATCCTCGTCCGTCCATCGGCAAGGGTCGCCCGTTCCTGGGACTGCAAAAGATCGACTCCCCGTCAAACCGCTGTCACAAGCGCGCAGGTCGAAGAAACGGCCATCTCCCGCACAGCTACGACTCGAGTCGGATAGCGACGATGACAGCGACAGAGAAGAGGATAGCGAACAGAGGAAGAAGATCAAGCTCAGTGCCGAGCCCGAGGTAGACACCAAACGTCAAATCCGGAGCCGAAAGGCATTTGTCGCAGACGAGGATGGTCGCTTTTTGATGGTTCATGCTGCGGATATAGCTTCGTTGAACACGTCTACGAAGTACAAAGCAGCATTCTCGCAATCCCCATCTACGACCGTGGCTTTACAATATCCTTCTGCTTCACAGGCTGAAACGTAGATCACCCATTCCTGTAACAACAAGGGCTCTGCTGACGGTCTCAGGTACGATCTGGTAAGCCCAATCCACTATGACGATTTCAACCCTCTGGAAGAGATCAGAGAGGTCATCATGCTAGTGACCGACCAGTATTTGCCCTCGACTGAGCAGCAACTACTAGAGGACGAGGGCAATGGCTTACTCCGCAGGCTGAAGCTGGCAACTACCAAAACTGTTGGCGACGACTACGCAGGGCTAATAAGGGAGTGGAATGACCTGGTCACCCGACTTCGAACAGAAGATCGTCTTGCAGGAATCATAGACTACTGGAAAGGTGTCGATCTGAAGCTGGTTGAGCGTATCCTAACCCAGACCTACGCTCGAACGGTGTCACCACGCATTAATTCTTTGCGTCAATATGAAAACGGAACCGACAATGTCTATGGCGAATTACTACCAAAGTTTATCTCCACGATCTTGAAAAAAGACACTAGAATGACTTCCGATCAAGTGTTTGTGGACTTGGGCTCGGGTGTCGGCAATGTCGTCTTGCAGGCAGCCCTGCAAATTGGGTGTGAAAGCTGGGGGTGCGAGATGATGGAGAACGCATGCGATCTCGCCGCCCTGCAACAAACGGAATTCAACGCGCGCTGCCGATTGTGGGGCCTGGCCGTCGGTGATATACATCTGGAACGAGGTGACTTCTTGGACAATCAAGAGCTTGGCAAAGTTCTCAAGCGGGCCGATGTTATACTCGTCAACAACCAGGCTTTCACCCCCGAGCTCAACGAAGCGTTGACAAGTCTTTTCCTTGATGCCAAGGAAGGCTGCCAGATCGTTTCCCTGAAATCGTTCGTTCCTAGTGGACCAAAAATAACGTCCAGGAATCTCTATCGAGCTTGTAACGTTCTTGATGTAACCGAGAGAAGATACTACTCGTCTTGTGTCAGCTGGACTGACGCGCCTGGAACCTACTACGTCTCCGTGAAGGACAGTTCTAGGGTCGAGGCTTTTGCTAGCGAGCATGCGTAGAGGAGAAGTGGTCTTAGCACATCGCATTTGATGCGCGGTTCCATTCGCATCCGGTCGGTACGTGTCAATTTCTCTCTCATGGGCGCTTGTGCGGGCGTTTCACCGCGCAGGTGGTCGAAAAACTTGCAATTGTTTAAATACCCAGCTTTATTGCATTACCTATACGTCGGTCAGCAAATTAGCGGAAGGCATAAGCATAGCATGCGTGCCTTGAAGCTCTATTCAAGAAAACTTGGAAGCCTTATTCATTGCTTCTGCTTCTTCACCCTTACGTGCCATCCAACGATCTACCAACTCCTTATTCTCTCCTTTCAGAGTTCGAGATTGCTCTTCAGCCATATTGAGCTGTAGCGTCAAGGAAATATTCTCATCATGAACTTCCTATGGGCGCATGAGCTCTCCAACACGATTGATTAACAAAAAACTAGGCGGCGGCGCACCTCTAGAAGCTTGGCTTTGCCTTTCAGCTCCTCGTCCTGGTCTCTCATTCTGGTCGTCCACAAGTTCTTTTCAACATTGAGCTCCCTAATCCGCTTGCTGTTAAGCTGGGTCTGCAGCTTGAGTTTCTGTAACTCCTCTGATACACCGTCAAGTCGTGACTGCATCACGCCTTTGCCTCGTTGAGCCTCGCTCAGATCCTGTCGAGCTCTGGCCAAAGCATCGCCGCTGGCAGGGCTTGGCGACGTGATGCTCGTACCGCTAGTCTTGCGGCTCTGAGTTGGGGTCAAGCCAGCCTCTGTAGCTAATGGCTTTTTCAGTACCGTTGCGTCAAGGGCAGCAGTGCGATCAGCTAATCTGGTGTCTGAGTCCAGTCAATATCCGGACCAAAGTATTGACTCACGACCTCCCACGAACAAGCATCGTAAAAGACATTATTAGCCTTCTCCTTTCTGTCTCGTTCTTGGAGCGCAGATAGATATTCGTCAAGCCAGGTGCTCATGACGGAGAGTAGTATCCAAAGTCATCTAAAGCCACTAAGATGCAGCCATGTCAAAGCCACTGAACTTCGCGTCCCTGAAGGACCCTCTTCATTATGAGGGAAATATCGATAGGATCAATTTAGACACGCAAGAGTCACCGAATGTACTCTTGACCGAACCTGATGCCCAGTACATGTAGTGACAGTGGAGGTGAGCCACAAATACACCGTAAGGCAAGGAGAGCCGAGGGTGCCAAGCCATCATCTGGCACTACTCATAAGCTAGTCAAAGTACAAGTGACGTATCTTTGAAGCTCCGTGCACTCAGCAAAGACCTTGATCCTTCATTGCATTTCCTTCCTTTCTGAGACCACCACTTTGCGCATCTGACAATACCTAATACACGGCTCAAGATCCGTGATTTCTAGTTTCAGCGGACCGGAGAACGACGTCGTACCCACCACCAAGCTTAGGTCTTGCACCAGAAAACGCGGCTGCGAACCTCGTCCGACTTGTTCCAGACTGCTGGCTCGTCTCTGGCATTAGCTGGGCACGAAGAGTCTACTAGAGGGGGCAAGCCTCCTCGTCAACATGGCGTCCCGTAAGAAGGTTCTCCTGAAGGTGGGTCTGGGTGGAACAAAGCGCAGGCGGACTACTGGTTTTGCTTCGGTGCTGATTCGTGAGAGAAGGTCATCATACTTGGAGACAGCGGCGTCGGGAAGACCAGTCTTATGAATCAATTCGTATATGGGACCCCTTGAATCTTAGTCTTGCACAAGACTAAAAAGATCCGACAGGTCAACAAGAAATTCAGCGCCAGCTACAAGGCTACAATCGGTGCGGACTTCCTGACGAAGGAGGTTCTAGTAGACGATCGACTTGTGACGATGCAGGTGCGCATGACGGAACATCATCTCCAATGCTGCAGGCTGATCTCTTTGCTAGTTATGGGACACCGCGGGTCAAGAGCGATTTCAATCCTTGGGCGTAGCATTTTACAGAGGGGCAGACTGTTGTGTGCTTGTCTACGATGTCAACAACTCGAAAAGCTTCGACACCCTGGATAGCTGGAGGGATGAATTTCTGATTCAAGCAAGCCCTCGAGACCCTGAGAATTTCCCTTTTGTAAGCGTTTGCGCTCTACAGTCGATTTTGAAAATCGTTAACAATATTTGCGGCAGGTCGTACTTGGTAACAAGATCGACGTAGAGGAGCATAAGCGGATGATATCGTCAAAGAGAGCTATGACTTTCTGTCAATCCAAAGGCGGCATACCTTACTTCGAAACCAGCGCCAAAGAGGCCCTGAATGTAGAGCAAGCTTTCGAAGGTGAGCCATTTCTTTTAGGTCGGACGAGTGATTGAAACGCTGACGGAATCGGCAGTTATTGCTCGAAATGCCTTGGCACAAGAAGAATCGGAAGAGTTCAGCGGCGACTTCGCGGACCCAATAGACATCCATTTGGACAGGGAAAGCGATGGCTGCGCTTGTTAATCTCAATCCAAGGGCGATTAGTCAATATTGGTCTGCCTACGCATGCATCAGCGGGTTCTCTTGTACATCGTTGGTTGTGGACTTAGTGAGCATATAGGGGATATTGTGATTGAGCGTACGGAAGTCATCAGCATGAGCGCATGGGTAGCATTGGTGGGCTTCTGTATTTTGTACGATGCGCTGGCGAGCAGCATGTACAAATAACACCTATGGTTTTGATGAGCCGTTTCGTTGCCTGGTGATCCATAGAGTTATGAGGAAACTCGGCATGTAGTAAATCGTCTTTTAGCGCTTTCACAACGGTTGTCGCCCCTTGGCCTTATTTTTAGATCCTCGACCCCAACTTCTGGCAAGATAATTTTGGTCAACTTTTGTATTTCGTTATTAAAACATATAAAATTAATTAATTATTATTCTAGACACTATGCGCTTTCTAAAACTGCTTTATTTATAAGTTTCAATTACAAATTGCTAGAGCTATAGAAACTGCAAAGTTCGTTGACATATAAGAAGTTCAAGTCGATCTTTTGTTTTTGAGACACGCTTCGAAACACAAAAACTTTGCAATCAAATAACTTTCTCAATATTGATTTAAACTCTATTAAAGATGTGTTATTGAAAGCGCAAAGATCACTCTATCAAACTTGAGATTTTGATAGTGATAAATCAAGAAATGCGAAAGTTGATCAAAAGCATCTTGCCAGAAGTTGGGGTCGAGGATCTAAAAATAAGGCCAAGGGGCGACAACCGTTGTGAAAGCGCTAATTCAATGATCACTTACTTTGAGAAAGAACTCAGGAACCTAAACGCCCTAGAGATAAAATCTAGGGTTACGTCTCAGAATCTTGCAATCCAAGTAAGGTAAGGTAGAGTCTTTCATTCAGATCACCTCATGAAAGCTCTCGCTGTCATATATGGGTTTCTATAGCACTTGTACCAAGGTATGTGTGCGTAGTGGGAAGCATAGATTGCATAGATCATACCTGATGACTGTGACCTCAGCACCAACTGGGAGAAGTCTCTAAACGAGACTACTCGATCAGGCGGAACTATCAAGAGATATCACTGATCTTGCCGAGGATCCCGCAGATATCGACTATCAATCATGAGCAATATCTCGGCTTTCAACATACAATCCGCTTGCCCTGAAGGCCAAAACTCAATACCAGCATTATGACGCCAAACTCATCGAGCGTTCCCATCGCATCTTCAGGTCAACAAGGTCATCATCGAAGACAGGGTTCATTTCCTGGATTGAAAAGGCAAGTGTCGCTGACTCGAAAGCCATGGCTTCGGCGTACTGCACGTCATACGCTCGGTCTCGTACTTCTCCTCATCACTGTTTTCCTATGGACTGCTTCGAGCTTCTTAGCAAGTGTATGTATATTCTGGCACAGAGTAGCCTCTACGGCCTCTAATCGAGAGTCTTAGACTATCTTCGCCGACGATACTTATTCTAAGCCCTACTTTGTGACCTATGTAAACTCTTGTTTCTTTACCTCGCTATTACTATTTGATATTCTCAAACGCAAGATACCTTGTCGATGGTCTATTCCACCACTGGGAAGAGGGGCTCGATCTAAGCAATACGCTCCAATTGAAGATGTGGAAGAAGAAGATCAGGTCTTCTTCAAGCCGGTTAACGGGCATACCCTAGCGGCTACCGAGAAAATGGATGTCCCTCAGACGGCCAAGTTGGGCTTCACGTTTGGGCTGCTTTGGGTAAAGACCTCTCCAGTTGCAGGGCATGCAGGCAAAATGCTAATCGGCACAGTTTGCGGTATTATTACAGATTACAAGCGACGCCTGATCCTGCATACTGACCCTGATATAGGCTAATTACTTTACTGCTGCGTGCCTTGAGTACACGACTGTAGCTAGCTCAACGATTCTGACCTCAACAAGCAGTATTATAGCCTATATTCTGCTTGTGCGTTTCCATACTGACACAGGTAGGCATCTGGACTCTGATCTTCGCAACCTTCGTGGGTGTTGAACGATTTACTTTCAAGAAACTCTTCGGGGTCCTGGCATCCTTCGCTGGCATCATCCTCACATCGAGTGTTGATATATCCGGTAGTAATGATGCTAATCGAGGAACATTCCCGCACAAGTCCTCCACGCAGATTGCGGTGGGCGATGTTCTGGCTCTTATCAGTGCCGTAATATACGGGGTGTACGCCACGACCATGAAGAAAAAAATAGGCGATGAGTCTAAAGTCAACATGCCGCTTTTTTTCGGATTCGTAGGCTTGTTCGGCATGATCGTGCTCCTTCCTGGCTTTCCCCTACTTCACTACACTGGGGTTGAGAAATTTCAGTTACCGCCTACTAGACGTGTGATTGTAGTTATACTTGTAAGCTCTCATAAGCCAAGGCTCTCGCAAATACTGATGTAGGGCGCTAGGTCAATGCAGTCGTATCACTTGTTTCCGATGTTGCTTGGGCTTACTCTATGCTATTGATATCCCCGTTGGTCGTCACGGTTGGGTTGTCGTTGACCATACCGCTTTCGCTGGTAGGCCAGATGATTATCAACTCTCAAAGCTCGAATGCGACATACTGGATTGGGGCGGCGATCGTTTTAGTGTCATTCCTATTCATTAATTACGAAAGCACTGATGATAAAAGTATCGACGAATCCGTACGAGACCTGGACAGGCCCACCCTGGATGACTTTCAGGAGCCTGGTGCAGGGTGAAAAAAGCAAAGTCCAGTGACGATAATCACCCGAAGCAGCCTTTCTGGGGCGTTTGTATCCAGCGTTTCATTCCATAGACCGCTGAGAGGATCCCGCCAGTGGAATCACCGCAGCGGAGGGTATTGGGTCAATAGAGTGCGAAAGTCTATGATTAATGTCACATGGCGGCGGAAGATAGCACACCTGCTCTGTCAACCTGCTTATCATAGCACGGCCGCCCACTGTACAATGCAGGTGGCTTCGGAGATGCTCAGATTCGTCCGTATATACCACTCAGATGACTGGTGTCATCAGATCCGCGACTCGTGCTAATGAACTTGTACACTTGGGTGATTCTATGGTCAGCGGACTTTGCCTTGCCACCTGCGCGTGGGAGAAATGCGAGACCATGATGTTCTTTTCTGCGCGGTTCGGCATTAGTTTGGCACTGATGGGTAATCAGATTTAGCCATGAACGGTGGCATAGTGCGCGATTTGGCCTTTATCTCCTGGCCCAATTTTCAAGCATGGTCTTGAGCTTGGGCGCCCATATGTCCTCGCCCTTGTCTACATCGTCCATCTCCAGCACATTCTGGCCAATCTCGAATTTCTCTTGGCGGGTTCGGACAAGTTCGCTCATACATCCCAGTGAGCTCACCGCTTTGCCTAGGTCATGAGCTAGAGATCGAACATAAAAGCCCGAAGTCACTGTCATGCGAAGTTTGGCAGCTGGTGGACCGTTATCAATTGGCTCTGTGTCGTCTTGTGTGGCTTTGTCGTTCCGTACTCTGGGTTTGTTGAAGTCTGTCAATTCTGCCTTCACGTCACCAGGGTTCTGGATGGCTCCTGACATTAATGGCTTGCTAACGGTTTCGTGCCTTTTCGCTGCCGGGGCGCTATCGTGCACACTTTCAGGCATTGAATCCGCGACCTCGTGCGGAGATCGCTTTCGCTTTCCAGTGCTGGTTTCATATTTTACCTCTGCTGAACTTGCTTCTGTACTTGTTCCCGGAATGTCATCGAGATGTAGTACCTTCTCAGCAACCACTCGATCTTCCTTCTCAGCCTCCTGTTCAGGCCAGCGATATTCATGACTTCCGCCAGGGAACCAGTCGATTATCTGTATTTCTTTGACCTCGACGGGACGGTCTGCAATGTCCACCGGGACCTCCTTACCTTCCCTTGCATACTCATAGAGACGCTTACCCTGTACATGTAACGCAGAATACAGTGGCGGCTTCTGCATGATCTTGCCCCTGAACGTCTCCAGTGCCTTCTCCACCTCTTGTCGTGTGATATGGGCATAGGGCGCTTTGCTCAGAACTTTCCCAAGTGTGTCGTACGTATCGGTTGCCGCGCCAAACACTATTGTAGCCTCATAGGTCTTTGTGCATCCCAGAAAATTCTGCAATTCCTTGGTACCCATGCCTAGACCTACGACCAGCACACCAGTAGCCATGGGATCCAGCGTTCCTCCATGGCCGATCTTGACTTGTTGCTTCCTCAAGCGCTTAGGTACTTTTTTCTGATGCCAATTCCTCTTCTTCTCTGTATCGAACCATGGAGCAAAGAATTCTGATCGATTGAAAGCTTTTGAGAGATCTCGGAGGGCTTGAGCCGAGCTGACAGATTTGGGCTTGTTGATGGCTAATGCGCGCGTCAGTACAGGAAGTATGGCATGATCACGCCCCACACGTCATCGAGTACACACCGAAGACGCCTTCAGTCTCCATCAGCTTGAAGAGGTTGACCTTAAAGGGTCTAATTGCCTTCATCGGCTGTGGGCATTAAGATACTCGGAGCACACTGGACTTGATCCGGAGGGGATATGGAAGGTTTCGGTAAGAAGCAAGATATCCGCGAGTGTTACCATTCGATGACGACTGGCTTGATGCTATACTCAATTTTTTAGAGACTCTCCCTGTCTCAGAGCATGAATCTGAGCACATGCAGCAGGCAGGGATGGTATTGTATGCAGGACGGATAGATATCTTAGCGTTGCCGTAGTTCTGCCGCCGTGACTCCAGAACAGCCTGACTTCCCAGTTCCCACCCGACGCGACTTCGCATCCTTTTAGTGCTTCAGTAATCACTACAAATGGCTGTTTCAGAAGAGGATATCCTGCACGCCAGGGACTCAAGAATTGGAGACTCCGATGAATGGCCGCTATACACCCTGCGAAAGGTGAAAGTCCTGTCGAAAGAGACTGAGGAGCCGGTGAGCTTGCTCTCAGCTCACAATGACCATCCAGTGACGGTGTTGGGAACGTTGGAGGCAGTCAACTCTGATCTCATCCATAGCAGTAAGGAGATCTCCCCAATGCCCGGAATCTTCTCTGAATAATGTGGTGTAGTCAAGGATGACAAGTACCGCTCGAGGACGCTTCGACTCGATGACATATCAAATTACGCGTTTGCGGAATATGAAGATGGGACGTATGGATTCTGGGCAGCTGGAAAGGCTGGCTGGTTTGAGCTCAAGGAACCCGTACCCGCGCACAAGAGAATATTTCAAGGGATGAATGAAGCCGCGTCCATGTTCTACTTGCTAGCCGACAAGCTACGGAGATCATACAAAACGAACTGGAAACTCTCAACGAAAGGTCTTGATCGATATGCTACCGCAATCTTCAAGGATGTAATATGGTGTTCGACCTCTCGGTTAGGGTCCGGTGCTGATTTGGAATTGTTTTAGTACCTACTGCACAGCAAGAATTACGGCAGGCGCGTCGACATTGATGATATTCGCCAAGGTTTCCACGATCACCGGGAGTATCTGATCACTTGCATGCTTGAGGCCCAAGAAGGTCTCGATTGGCAGAAAGCGCCGATATTCAATTATTTCAAGAACAAATTCCCCGTGAGTAGCACAGCTCTTCGACGAAAGAAAAATTCTGAAACATTATTCAGGACACCGTCGCCGAGATCGAGGCAAGAATGGCACGTAACGGAGGTCGCGAAGATCCCGAAGCCGACTTTGAAGAAGACACCGAACCCACAAAGACTGCTGAAGTGTCGAGCCATTATATGCAACGGAAGAAGCGCGGGGCTAGACAGACGCAGCCTCGCACCCCAATCAAAGGCAAAGCCGAAGCCATAGACATTTCTAGCAACTCCGACGACGAGGCTGAAGAAAGAGTTGTGAGTGCGGGAGAGAATCCGCGCAAGCGCAAGTCGATCCTTCAACCAAAAGGCAGCAAATATTCCAAGAAGGCCACCGGCCGCCGGCAGAGCTTCCGCACCACCAACGCTGAGTTTGACGTGGAGAAAGACGATGACCTGATCATGGAAGATGCATCACCGCTCGCAACAGCCGCGCCTCGTACGACTACAACCAACCAAGCTCCCCCAAAGAAGCATTCTTCAGTCCTAGATGACTATGCTTCACACCACGAGTATCGTCCTCGCATGCGCGTGGAATCGAAACTTGTAAGCTATAAGCTTCCCTCGACTGAACCTCAAGGTCCAGGAGATATATGGACCTGTACCTTCGAAGGCTGTCGTCAGCGGGTGCATTTCGCATCGGCGCCTGATGGGAAGGAGAGAATCAAAGCACACTTTGGGGAGCATGCGGAGTCTGCGCAAGCCAAGATCGACCTGGCTCTGAAGGAGTCTCGACCCTATCTGCCCGTCGAGTAAGTTGGCTAGCTCTGGGATAGATATATTTATTTGCTGATTAGAGGGGTCTAGCAATCTCGTCCGCCGCCTTCAGCAATTCACCCAGATGCCGAACGATCTGATGAAGGACCCCGTTGCCGCAGACTCGAAAGGTGGTAGTGATGGCCCTGTCAAGAAGTTCCCACAACGCATCAAGCGTTCTGGTTACTAGCCTACCCACATGTCTGCTCGTGCTGGTCGTATCTTTTCGGGGAAGCTGTTTGCAATTTCACGGCGATATGGTGAACGGATGATGGATGATACCCATGGCATCGGGATGGATAACTTGCACAAGCAAGACCACTCAGGCTTCAGCGATCACTGGTCGTGGGGTACTGCGCTCTGGTCATCGATCAGGAAAGGCTGATGGAAACATTTGAATACATCAAATCTTAGCTCTCCTACTCTTTCCCAGCCTTTGCGGTTTTCCTTTCATCTTCTTGGTTGAGAAAGCCTTGAGGTCCCCTGTTGAGACCGCGTCACCACTCTTCGCAAATCGCTTCTTGCCCCCAAACCCGAATTTCTCATTCCGTTTCTGTCTCTTGTTTGGTGGTGCTCGACGGCCATCACGAGCCGCTCTGTCATCTTTACTGGCGTCTTCGAGCGCGACATCGAAAAGGTCCTCCTCGTTCGTCGCGCCAGTGTCTGCGCTTTTCCGTTCTGTGGTACAACATCATTAGTCACCATAATGAAGAGTACCAAGAACGATTTTAGGAGATAACCTACTTCTCTTTAGGACTTCGATCTTCCCCAGCATCTCCCTCTTCGCCTTGTCCCGCTCCTGCAATTTTGCAACCTGCACCTGCTTCCCAAACTTCTTGAGGTCCCTCTGTTTCCTTGCATCTGCCGCTGCCCTTTTGTTCGCCGCCTCATCCGTCATCTTCTGCTTGATCTTTCCCATATGCTCATCGCTCTTCACCATTTCAGCGAAATAGTCGTTTGGCCGCGAGAAGGGCACGCCTTCCTCCTTGAGAAGAACGCGCGCTTCGCTGGCGCTGTCGAGACATTGTTTGTAAAAGGCTAATTCGCGGGTGAGGTCGTCGTTGACGTCGGCAATGGCGACTGGGGTGGCGGAAACCAGGGTTTGGTGTTCGGAGAAGGGTGAGGGAGAGGGGGCGGAGATGGACTTATGGGCACGGAGGAGGGCGGCGGTGTTGTTGATGGTGAGGCGTTGGTGGGGAAGGATGTCAGCTTTCTCGTCTGAGGGAAGAGAATCGATGTCCGAGAGAGGGATGTCTTCGTCCTCTTGGTCTGAAGCGGACACGTCGCCAAGGATGGAGTCCTTCCCGTTGGTGGTCGGCGGAGGTACTGGGGCTTCGTCTATAGCATCATGCTCACTCTCGCTGTCGCTGTCGTCTATGCGCGAAGTGTCGATCTGCTTTGACTTAGTATGAGAGTCCATCGCAGCGGAACATGAGCCTACAGCAATTGGCCCTGCCTCTTCGCTCTCCTCGCTTTCCCAGCCCTCGCTTTCAGTCCCTGACCCTTTCAGTACACTATTGATCCGAGCTCCGCCTTCCTTTTCATTTTCGGCCTCCGACTGTTGTGGCTGAGGCCTTGACTTCTTCCTCTTGTCTGCTTGTTTCTGGAGCTTCTTTTGCTTCTCAAGCTTGTAGTCTCTGCCTTTATGGGCATCGAGCGCAGCTAATAACTTGCTCTTCTTCGCCATAGTCCTATTCGATATGAAGACCGAGTCGTGGTAGTAGAGGATGCGGACTTGTAGTATGGGCTATGGTCATACAAAAGATTTGGGTGCACCCTGAAATGTAAGCCTGAGTTGTGAATGTGGAGGGGTAGAACAATATGATACACAAAGTGGGGCTGTAAATTCACAGGCAATTTTTCACTTCAAAAGCTGCTGTTGTGGAAACTTTTTGGCCAGATCAAGTCTTGACCCATGCTCTGAGCTTCAAAGATTTCCACAATTCCTCGCTTCGCGGTTAATATTCGGCTAAAACTTCTTAACCACGCGACGACCTTAGCTTCCGTCATGGCTAGCTTAACTCCGTCGGTTTCAGTTCCGGAGCTCTGCTCAACCATTGATTCTACCTTCGCAGAACTGGACTTGAGTACCACCGATCGTGATACACCCAGCCCGAGCATTAGTAGCGAAGGCGACCCTATTTCGAAGCCTTATTTCGAATCTTTCCCGCTGTCCGAGGCCCAGAGAATCCAGCTCGAAGATCACGCTTCCGACTTCGGTTCAGAGCCTGACATCGACCGCCTATCCATCAAATCTCTCACATCATCCATGTCAGTAGAAGACGGAGACCGTGTCTCTGAGGACGGGCACTTGCACGCTGCCGCTGTGAGTTGAACTCACTTCGTCGTTTGTTACCCTATGCAATCTACTGAACAACTCTCCGTGCCTGCTAGCCCATCATTCAAGATCCCAATGAGCTTGTCAAAGCGGTCGATGAGATGCTGGAGCTCCTTACCGTTAAGTTTAACAAGATCACCACGGAAGTCTTCGCCAAGAGTGAGTTTTCATCCACTTCTCCAGCGTCAGTACTTTGCTAACTATGGGGCTACAGTGGATGAGATGGCCCAGCGCCTAGACGAACTCGAAGCCTCCATCAAGGCTGGCTCCGAGGTTAACTCTGCGGAAGGCGGATCTTGATCTGGCATGACGGGCAATACTGGGCGTTGCAATGGGCTTAGCACGGTTGTTTTCGAGATACCCCATGGTTGCGGGCGAAGGATTACCGGGTCTAGCTATGAAGGGTACCCCATGTGATTGAAAGAAATACATGCTTGAACCAAACACATGTGCATCTGCGACTACTCTCTCGCAAACGTTGCTGAGGCCAGTTTCTGGGGTGAGCCCAGATCCCGACGAGCACAATTGGAGATCTTGTACGTACGGATGCGGATGACTCGACGATTAGAGACCGTTCCTTTACGCACACTTCTCACTAACATAATCATCTCCCGGTCGACGATGAAAGGCATTGCGGGCGCGGACTTGGTAGTGATCGTCTTATTATCGAAATCATCTATGAAGGGACGAGTTGTTGAGTCCCCGACAGGGCCGTCCGGAAAACAATCTAGTCATACACATCTATCTCGAATCTGGGACTTCTTCTAGGATTTGAGTCCTACAGCTCACTCTTGTCCTCCTTCGCCTCATCCTTAGCCGAGAAGCTTCGAAGGATATTTGCCCTCGAAGTCAGATCATCCAGTTTCTCTGGGGCCAAACCGCCCTTCTTCATCAAACCTTCCAACCTGGCCAGCTCCTTTTCGGCATACTGCTGGCTGCTGCCGAGCTTCTCAAATACCTTGATATAGTACTGGGCGTACTTGGCAGTCAGGCCATTGGAGGCTTTCTTGGCCTCCTGTGATATAGAGTCGATGCTCTCGCCGCCAATGTATTTCTGGACGACGGCGTTCATAGACTCAATCACACCGGCCTTGGGTCCCAGCGTCCCGCCTGGAGCGCGGAAGGTACCCGCTTTACCATTCATGAACTGAACAAGTGCCTCCTCTGTACGTCCACCATCATATGGTTCGGGCGCGGTGGAGCCCTTGGGAAAGAACTTGATCGTGGGATACGATTTGACGTCCTGGTCTCGCGCTGTAGCCTTCGAATTCTCAGCTTCGGCATCGACCTTCGCGATGAGAACTGTAGGTTCGGAGGCGAAATCTTGGGCTACAGTCTCCCAAATCGGTGCCAGGCTCTTGCAGTCTATTCATGTTAGCTACTCGAGTTTAGTCGTTTTCAATGGCTAGGACTCTTACGTCCACACCATGGTGCAGTGAAAGCAACCAAAACGTCCTTGTCCCCACCGATTTGCTCCTTGAATGATTTATCCGTCAACATCTCGACAGCACTTGGTGCTGCCTTCTTGGTCTTCAATTTGGCGCCTGTCTTGTCCTTGATGAATTCCGTCAAGCTCTCTAGATCTCTTCCGCCATTGTAGTCTTCGGGCTTGTCGCTCTTGCCATCAAACCATTTTATTGTCGGGAAACCCTGAACCCCAAATCTCTTACCTAGGTCCTTCTCCGCGTCGGCATCTACCTTAGCGATTGTAACCTTGTCCTTGGCGGAATCGAAGACCTGCGCCAGCTCCTCGTAGACAGGGGCTAATTTCTTGCAGTGGCCACACCAGGGAGCAAAAAACTCCACAAGAGCCGGCTTCCCTGACTTGAGGACAATGCTGTCGAAGTTATCCGGTATCAGATCGACGACTGCGGATGAGGCACTGACGCCAAGAACAGCCAGAGAAAGATAAAAAAGGGAGTTAAGTCGGACCATGGCTGATAGCGTGGAGTCAAACCAGAGATGCAATTTCTCTGGGGATTCAAAGCAATGTCTGAGAAGGGTTAGGTGTCTTGTGTCATGGATGTTCTGTCTAGATCTTCCCTAGAACTGCACCTCGAAGGGTTGGATGAATAATATGGTTGAAATGGTATTTCTATGAAGAACGTAGAATCTTGCTTATGAAGACGTATGAAGCAGGAAGATTAGCGGCGGGCCTACCCGTCTTTTGAGGCGCTAACCAATTGTGGGAAATGGGAACTTCTGAGAGGCTGAGAAACGTACTGTCGTACGGTGAATGAATAGGAGATGAATCGCGGTTTTCCCAGTTGTCTTGCACAGTTCCCCATCATTGATCATGTACAACTTTTGACAGCACGCTCGTTGAAGATCCTCCATCCGGCAGCAGTCATATCTGCTCAGTTACGATTGGAAGATTCGGGTCCACGACATTCGATCTCCCGAAAACTCGAATCATCTGACTATGCGTAAGGACCAGCCACGGTAGCTAAGCCGTTACTGCCTTGCAGTGCAGCTATGACAGACAGGAAAATTGCTTGAGCGCGTAAAGTGTATATGAGAAACAAAGTCTCCTAGTCCCGGAGACACCCCTTTTCGAATGCTAACCCGTGGCGGAGACTTGAGGTATCAAAGAATTACAGTGATGATCCGGCCCTTCACCAGCAAGAAGATAGTAAGAAAATGGATATACACAACACCCGCCTGGTTGAGACACTTGAAGAATGTCTCCGGCGCTTCGCTGGGCAAGCAACCTTGGACAACCATATGTACAGTCGTCTGATTAATGTGGTGGCTATTGGATGGGCGTGTACCAGTGGTCGTCGCTTCGTACAGATGTTGCCATCTGATGCAGTGACCGTATGATTGACAAAGCATCGATCTCACACAGCCAATCGATGTCCCTATCGGCTAGCAGATAAAACAATCCTTCGTCATCGGATAACGAGGTATGTGTGATCCACGAGATTCCGATTCGTTTCTCGTGGACGAGCCGCCGCTATTCTACCATGCCCAGATCTTAAGCTATGGAAGCGACTTATTAGTTCCACAGATCTCCCCTGGCCGTACGTTCGAATTGAAGACTTACAGTAGAATCCCAAGACCCGGTACATAGGCTCATCCCATCGTTGCTCACACCTAAGCAGCTGACGCGGTTCTCATGACCACTTAGACTGCCCACTCGGTCCCCCCGAAGGACATCCCAGACCTAACGTGGAGTTAGCATTGATGCTACTTAGTCGGGACACCCCGACTTGATGTGACTGAGCCGAGCATGAGACAGCACTTGCCTTGCATTCGAAGTCATCATATCCAGCAAAGAGCAATCGTCCGGACACGGAGAAAGCGACCGAGGTGATGCCGCAGAGGATTTGATCACTCTAGATGGGAGTAATCAAGTCAGCGAACCATGTTCCACAGTCTTAGCATGACACAAATGGATGGAAAGGCTTCCAATTGTCTTCAATTGTCGACTGAGAATGGTTAAGCGTTGCGCGACGGAATTTTGATACTTAGACGGGAGAAGCGGTGCGCTCATTGCTGAAGACGCCTGTGCGGACTGAAACAATCGAAGTCGATCCATCCGTCCTTTGGAATGAAAATTGCCAGCCGATGCTGATGAACAATCCTCGCTGCAGCACAATGCCTTTCAATCCCGAAGAGGGCTCCATGAATTTCCCGATTCTTCGCGCAGCGCATCAACAGTCTAAAGAGCGATCGGGACTTACTGCATATGTATTGACCTCCCGGTCTGCACGGATGTCGAAAAGACGGCAACTAGCATCATCTGAGCCGGTGCTGAACGCCTGGCCATCTGGAAAGAATTGCACAGCGTTTATGTCTGAATCGTGGCCGGCAAAAGTCTGGACGGCTTTGCCCGTGCGGATATCCCACAGCTTTGCGAAAGCGTCGCAGGCCCCGGAGACGAAGACATTCTGATTTGTTGGATTGATACTGATACTCATGACATCCCCAAGGTGATCCGCAAATTCCGTGACCTTGGACCCAGTCTCAACATCCCAGAGCATGCAAGTCATATCGCCGGAAGAAGTCAGTACTCGGCGATCGTTGATGAAGCGGCAGCAGGACAGGTAACCGGAGTGGCCGGAAAGCTCGCGGGCGACGCGCGTAGGACCTTCTCGAGTCGAAAGATTGTAGACTGAACAGATGTTATCGAGACCTCCACATGCGACATAGTTCCCACTCGGGGCATATGCGCAAGTCATGACCCAGGAGGAGCGAAGTGGAATGGCGTGAACTTTGTTCGTGGTGTAGGCATCCCATATGATCAATTTCCCATCTTGCGACGCTGAAACCAGATGCCGGCGATCGGTCGACCAGTGCATTGCGTATATTTTTGCAAGATGGCCTTTCAGGACTTTCCGAGACTTCATTCCAATCCTGGGTAAGGCATCGGTATTACTCTGCGCGACCTGCCGTACTGTGAAGGCTACAGTCAGCCGCACCGCAGCCGAGGTGTAATAAAGCTCCATGGCTTCGAAGAAGTGCGACTGAAGCCATGAAGATAAGCGCTACTCACAAGATGTGTACTTACACGATGTGTCGGCCAGTTCGTCCTTCTTGCGCTTGATCTTATCCTTGAGACCTTCTGCGTCGCGTCGAGCGGCGGCGATCTTGGCTTGCATCTGCTCCCCAGACATCTCGGACGACATTCTTGAGCTCCTCTGCTCAGAGATGTAGGGATATCGACCGACACCAAGCCAGGCACAGGCTTCCTCTTCGGATGGCTGTGGAGGTTCTCTCCGAGGGCGAGCGACCGGAGAATAGGAGAGCCTTGCCCGGCAAGTGCAGGACCAGGGTGCTAGGTCGTGGAAAACACTGGCTGACTTCGCAATGAGCGTGTCAATTGAAGAGATTGCACTGCGAGCAGCTGGAGGATGATTGACTTGACGATGAGCTTGGAACAACGACGGAACGGTCTGGTCTCGAACGCTGTGGGTGGAGTTCAGTTGAGAAGGTGAAATCACGCTAAATGATCTGCGCTTAGCTCCACAAGGCGAGTTTGCCCGATACTCAGAGGCTGCCTGCAAGGCTTTCACACTCCACGGCGGTTCGCTACAATTCAATTGATGTCGCCTTTGACCGTGTTCAAGATACAAGGATGACCCATTGCTCGCGAATCTTCGCAATGAGAGGTTTCCGATGCGACCCAAGCGGATATAGTCGACTGGTACACTGTGAGGGGCGCTTCAAGCATCAAGTAATTAAACACCTCCATTAACATCTATAAAGGCGCAGTTCCGTCTATCGAGACAGAGGCCCACGATGATCTCTACACCACCACAATTGCGCCGGTTGAGGTACTGCTAGTCTTGCCCGGCTTCAGAAAAGCTCATCGTCCTGGCGCAGCCATCTGGCAGGCATACAGCTACGAATACATCCAACGATCTCGATAAATCTAAGAACTACGAAAATAATGCAACTCCCTAACATCCATGGATTTTGCGGGCTATCTCATACGCTGGCGGGAAAGTCGCACCATTTGTTGGCACTTCAGAAAAACGTATTATATGGACGAAATTATGCCGATGGATTGATAGATCAAAGATGGCCATAGCTGAAAACCGTTACTCGATGCATACACAGAATACAAAGAGCCTAAAGAAGATGTTACAAGAGGCGTGAGCAAACGGCCATCTAGTTCATTCCTGAATATCGCTCCCTGCCAGCACATTGAATAGGTTTCAGAAGAACATGACGGTAGACTTCAGTCTTTTTATAATCTTCGCTTCCCTTCTCTACGCGCATCGAGGAGCTGAAGATTCTCAGTCGCACACCTCGCATTGCGAAGAAGCATAAGACCTGATTCTATAACTTTGACACTGACGGAGTCGTCAGGTTAATGACCGACTTATTCCTGACGTTGACGTTATTTTGTGTCTCGCCTGTACGTTCCCGCAGTGCCATTTCTGTCACTCTCTTCGTGCAATCAAGCTCTTCCTCCATGTCACATCAGGTTTTTTGAACGTAGTTGCCTGCTTTAGCATCTTAGTACCCGTCCACGTCTGCCCGAATGCCCAGCAAGCCAGTTGAGCTGCTGCTCTCTCAAGTATCATGGACGACGGACCGCTCTGCGTGACTTTGAAAACAGTAACGTAAGGTACCCTAAGAGACTCCGATTGTTCCCGATTAGAACGGTAAATCCTGGGACCGCAGAGGAAGGCCGCATTCTGTAGTAAATTAGGGTCTTTTCAACTGTAAGAAGCTGTTTGGCATGGAAGTTGAATGCTTTGGGTCTTTATATGTGATGAGACAGCGATGCCATTATTTATACACGAGAAGTATATTGATACCTCACTAAGTATGGGACTCTGATGCATTGATGTCTTTATGGGGGTAGGACGCCAGCAGATGCAGTCTTGGCTTGGCACAGAGCGCTTTGACCGTCATGATAGAAGCACAGAAATTGGAACAGGCATTACGGCGATATGCGCGATCTGGATAGATCGACAGTACAGGGAGGAATCGGAAAATAGACGGCATACAATCTGCAGATTCACTGTGCGTCGAGGACGTGATTGCGTTCCAAAGATTGAGTGGTGATTAAGCGACCACTCCGCTGTGTCAGCTCGGTCGCAACACCACAATTCCAATTGATTTTCAATTGATTCCCCTCCGAGAAGCTCGCTCATGACTTGAGACAAGTTAATCTTTGCAAGGGTCCTGGCGTCCTTCACCCAAGCCCAGCGGCGAAATCCTCCATCTTAATGTGATTCGAGGGTCCTGCGCGCTAAAGAATCTCTTGACTCCTCTCCAGACGGGTCTTTGTCTTCTGTGAGTAGCCAACACTTGCCTGCCTCGGACACCCCATCCCTATCACCCTACCTTCGTCGAACATGCCATGCACCGGCCTTGAGTGAAGTTTATCCATCCGTGGATGCGACAGCGGGCTTGCGTGAGCAGCATCGACCAGAGCGGCCAGCCCGTGTCGGACTCCCCCCTCTTCTTGTTTCGCCTTCCGCTTACCTCTTCATCATCACCAACCCACCCTCACTGCCACATGGCCGCCACCTCTCGCTGAGCGTGTCGAGTGCTCGTCGCTAAGCTGATTCATCCGAGGAAAACATCGCCCGTGCGAGCAAGTTCGAGGTTGCTACTTCCCCAACCTCGCAGTTTCGCGCATCGAACGGCACCGTTTCTCTGAGCAAACCACATTCACCATATCAACTTCACTAAGCACTCGATATCTGAGCATTGTTATCCTCGAAACAGCCAGAGGCCCACCCTTGAGCATCGGTGGAGATGCGAGAAGTCAATTTCAGCATCCCCAATGTCAACAAGGCGTCGGTGGGCATTACTACCGCTCTGTACGACCGCCGCGCCCTCGATTGTACCTCTACGCTGCCCCTGATTAACTCCTTGAATCATTTGGCCTACTTGACAACCTCCTCGGCTCGAATCAGGGATATTCTCACCGTCGACGGCGGCGTGGAACGGCTGGTATGCATTCTCAAGCAAGGAAGAAGCCAGGAGATGATGGAGATGTGGAAATGGAATCTCGCCTTTCAATGTGTGTTCAATATTGGGGTTCGCGGCTCGGAGAATGTAAGGACTCGGGTTGTCGAGGCTGATATGGTTCCGGTCATTGCAACCATACTCGACAATTACATCAGGGTCATCGACAAGTGTCGCGAGCGAGTCGAGGCAGACTCCAGACGGAATTCCATGCAGCTGCAGCAGCGACCAAACAGGACAGGTGCACGGCTTGCTAGAGGGCATATGGAGCGACAAACATTCCATGATCGTGAAGAAGCGTATGCTCGCCGTCATAGACCACCGCCATCCATCGAGATTCCCCAAGCTCTCCCACAACCAGATCAGCAGCAGCCACAGCGCCACCTCGTTGCCATTCCTGGATTAATGGATACGAGTTCCACACCATTTCAATTTTCCGCAGTCTCTCCACCGGAGCGCTCGCCCTTCAATCGACATCACCAACATCACCATCATCACCATTATAGCCATCGGAGTCACGACGGAAGACATCACTCCCATGGGTCCCATGGCGGCTCGTTCTCCTCTAGCCGTCATACGGCTATGCAATCCATAGCAGGGACGCTGCCGCCGATGGAGGCTGATGGTCCAAGCATACGCCCGGTGCGCGATGTTGACCGCCTACCTTCTACGCTGCCAGCGTTGCAGAATGGCATCACCTCACAGCCCGAGTCTCCCACTACCCCTAATGCTCCAGTAATACGTCCAGTTATTCCTAGCACAAGAGAGAGGCGGCGTCCCTCGCTCCGCCAGCAGCTGTCTAATTCCGGCGACTCTGATGATGCAGCAGGGGAGGAAGCCGCGTCTGAGACTTCGGCAAACAATGAAAACTTGGATGAACCAATGATCGATATTCAGACTACGGTAGACATCCAAAGCGCTGACGAGCCGGACCCAATGCTCGATGGTGTCACTACTCCTCTAGGGCTTACAAACACGAATGCATCCGAAGGACAGGAAGCAGAGACATTCAACATCACACACAGAGCTGGAAGCGATGGCAGTATCATCAACACGAACGTCACTCCGACCCCTCCAATCATTGGTTTCCCTCCAGCTCCGCCACCCCTGAATGTGGTGAACATGCCAAATCCAACTCTACAACAGCAGAGCATACACACGCGGTATCTGCTAGACCGGTCTGCACCACCAGCGATCCTTGCAGCCACTCCCCGTGATGAGGATGTCTTGATGTCGCTGCAGCTCTTAGCATACGTCTCCAAATACTGCAACCTAAGGACGTACTTCCAGCAATCTCATCTTGTGCCCAAGTTAAAGATTGGCCAAAGCCTCCAAATGTTCGATGAGCATCTTGGTCGCGAACCCATGCCTATTGACGAGGATGAGCAAGAAGAGTATCTGTTACCCGACGATTTTAATATCTTCCCGCTCGTGGAGAAGTTTACAGTTCGTCATCATTCCCAAGACATGCAACATTGGGCTGGAGTAGTGATGCGCAATCTCTGCCGCAAGGACGATGACCGCGGAGGCATACGGCAATGTGCATACTACCAATGCGGTAAATGGGAGAAATATGCTCGACAGTTTGCGAAGTGTCGACGCTGTCGTCGCACAAAGTACTGCAGTAAGGATTGTCAAAAGAATGCCTGGGTCTATCATCGCCATTGGTGCCAGATGGCGCAGCAGCAACCGCCACAGTAGCGGTTGATCATCCTCGTACTGGCTGTTTCCATCCACTGGTCCTGAGGAATCTTCCATGCGTTTAGCGGCATTGGTACTTTACTGGCGTCTTGGGTTTTCTTGGATTCTTCGGTCTTGCAGCGAGGACCCCCTAGTCCTATCACTTGGTGTCAATACCAAATCCTTCATGGATCTATACCACACGATCCAATTCTTGGCTCAATGTTACGGCAGACGTCTATCAGAGATGTATCATGACCTCCCTGTTCGCACTGCATCATGCATCGACCTCAGGGGCTGCTTTTCTTAGTGCCCCAAGTCTTCCTCACACGGGCAAGCTCTTCCATGCACAGCTTCCTTTGCGTTGGCGTCGTTATGCCCTCAAGGCGAACATGGTCTTCTCCTGTTCTTGAGATTTGTCACTCTAACCTTCTCAGGCGGTCCTTGGCGTCTGATTGATGATGATCGCTCTCAGTGCAAGCATCATGACCCCCAGCTTTGGGAGACTCTTCCATATCGTAGTTATGTTTGCTCATGAATTGTTTGCTCGGAACAGTGTATCTAAACCGAAGCACTCGATAACACTATACATTTATTCTTTCCGTGTCGTTCCCTGCGCTTCGACTTCTGACGTGAACTAACGAGACTTCAGACTCTCTATCTCGTGCGCCCCCAAGAAGTATTTCACCCTTTTCTTCACACTTATCGATATAAGATTCGACAGGATGGCAATGGGCTGATCGACATGTGAGAAATCACATCTACAGAGGCAAACCGTCAACGCTTTTGGCTCACTTAATCAGAACACTCGAGAGGAGTGTTCGGAGAAGGCATTCAAAGTACCTCTTACCTCGATGGAGAAGTGCACCCTGCCGCCGCATATGTTACTTACCTTCGGGTCTCTAGTCTCGCGCTGGGTGCTCTTGCTTTCCCCAGCCATACGTCGCTGCTAATCTGCTATCCAGATGTTGTGCAGCAGTCAAGACCGTCCCGTCCGCCTTCTTTGTTGCGTCGTTGCGCCTGTGTGCTACAAGCTCACTGGGAATGGCCACCAACGGTGCGTCGTCCACAGGATGGCAGAAGTACGCTATGCCTGGAAGATAGCGGAGTCAGCGTTTCACTGGAAGCAGCACCCGTCCGTTGGTCAACACATCGGTAACGATGTCCGAGTAGTGATGGAGTTACGATGTTATGACATACTATACCGATCATTCCCACCGCCATCAGGAAAGACAACCCTGTGCACCGTACTTTTCAACAATCCATCAGTCCAATAGCTTAGCAAATCCCCTATATTGACAAGGATAGGGGGAAAGCCGTCGTCCTCCGTACCGGGTGGGTACACTGGGGCTGGAGCCCAAACAGAATCTGGAGTCTGGATTTCCAAGCCTGGTTGTGAGGGTCGTTGAAATAGCAGCGTGAGCGAGCCTGGCGTGTGCCGTTTAGCTGACAGGTCCACCGCAGCATTGGTCATTTGCAGCGGCGAGTCTCACCGTAATCGCTATGCGCCCCCGCACGGATATCTACGGAAGCATCATAGTCGAAGGCACCCGCGGCGAGGGAAGGGTACTACCCATAATTAACGAACGGGCGTTAGCAACATCCACATTGGGTAGGCTAACATGCAGAAGGCGTAGAATGGTGCCTGAAGGGCCTTTGGCTTGATCATGCCGAGACGAGAACCAACTTTCTCCACCCTCTTTAGCATCGATCTGGGTTATGTCAGAGGCAATCTATCCTAGGTGAATTACAAGGCCGGCGAACTTTGAGGCCAAGGGCAAAGAGTCGCAGGAGTTTGACGCAGAGATCGTGACAGAGGTCTGCAAAGCGGCCGATTTCCGGTTCGTGCGGTTGCAATGTTGTAGTCAGTGGTTGTTGCGCTTTGCCATTCGCGAACTCCCCAAAATTGAAAGCTCTATCAACTGGTCAAATGCTGAGGCAGATGAGGAAAGTTTCTTTTCGGACTCTTTGCAGTCTCCTCTCTATGAGATGCTCAGCAGCCACAACGTATGTTCGGGCAAGTCGTGATAACCTTTTGAACCCCATGTTCCAATATCTCCGAGCGCATCGAAGACCACCCTTTATTCTACAACCTCTGGAGTTAGACCGAGTCCGCTTCCGGCTTATGAGAAGCGCCTACGTTTGGACCGATATGGCACGTTGCCTTTTCTTCTTGCGGAGATGCAAAGAAACTTTTCGCCTGGCGTTCTGCATCAATGCTTGTGAAAATCAGACTAACAGGAGAGTCTGACTATGCCAAACATGCTGTCAATCTCAACGGGGGTAAAACCAGTGTAACCGTGGACGTAGACGAAACCCCACTTCACTACAGCGGCAATCATTTCATCGGCTACTTGTGGATCGTGCTTGGAGATGTCGATAACAGGAACCCTAGCTTCATTGTTGTGCCTCAGAGCCATTGAAGCTAAATAGTTGACAGCCAAAAGACCTTTGCGGTACTGCGTATGTCTTGTAGGAATCAGAGACAGCAGTAGCAGCTCTATCGAACGCGACAGGTGTTTCTCAGTACTGGTGCCCAGGAACAATGGTGATCGGTCCCGACATCAAAGTGAAAGACCACTTGAACTGATGTGCTTGGTGGGCATTCAGTAGAGGTCATATGCTCGCTACATGTAATGCAGAAGATGTAGATATGATGTAAGCGGTGACTATTGACTATCCAGTCTCGCCAGTGTTCACCGTCTTCGGGTTTACCCCTAGCGAGATCACACGATTTTAGCGCCGCACCCGCGGCCCGTTCCACCCATCTTTACTGTGAGTACTTCATTCGGATGCAACTTTCCTGAGAAGTCCCTCTCAAACCACCGGCAGCAAACGAGCCTACATGGGCACACTTGCATAGAGGCCGTGGTCGTCGTCAGATACTGATTGCGGTCAATTGGCCCTCCACGTTCCTTCAAAGACATTCGTTCCAGCTACCATGGGCAGTAAGTCGTGTCACTCTATAAGCATGTGCCAGGAGCTAACGCATCTCTACCCTATAGTACAGGTATTCGAAGCATGGGTTGCCCCTAGGCTCACTCAGTCGATGCCGTTGTCGTGTCTCAGTGGCAGTGTCATTGGCGTTGACGCAACCTACTATCTAGAGGTCCTGCTTGCGGCGCACAAGGAGCCCCTGTTGTCGGCCTTGGGTGGTTTCCCACTCGCGCTGGAGAACACGATTAAGAAGGAGCTGGACGATATACAATCTTCCGGACTACGGCTGCACTTTGTATTCAATGGCCTGGGGTTTGGCACCAAGGACGATCCATTCAGATATTCAGTGCAAGCGGCTGAGGCCAATGCCCGTGCATTTGAGATTTACGAGAGTGACAATGCGCAAGCAGCCATTGAGATCTTTCGCGCTTCAGGTGAAGTCTCTAGATGTTCGTAACGCTGATGAAGATAGGTCTGACTATGAGTAGGCGTTCCAATACCTGAGCAACTGGCACCTTTTTTAAAGAAAGTTTTGCACGAACATGATGTCCCCTTCACGGTTGCGCCTTACAGTGCTTTACCGCAGGTATAAACCACTATCGAATGACTGATACTCTGGCTGACCAGCGCAAGCTTGTGTACTACGAGAAACACCCCAGCCAGTTCATTGACGCCATTTATGGCCCTTCAGAAACATTCCTGTTTGGTATCGACAAGCTTGTCACAAGACTGGATCTAAAGTACTCGAATCGTGAAGAGAACGAGAAGGGCTATCCGGTAAAGCGAACGGTATTCGAATTGGATAAATCGTCGTTCCGTTGGGTCGATCGGAAAATCTGCTTGGAAGAGCTAGGCAGGATACCAGCCGAGGTTTTTCAAGATGCCTGCCTTCTGTCTGGTTCTAACTTTCTCAAATCCTTTCCTCCTTTGCACAACCCAGCTGTGTTCCCCAAAGGTCACCAGTTCCGGGATGTGGTGAATCTCATCATGGGCAACGGCCGTAGCGTGATACGGCTGTGCCGACAGCACTCGGGCGATCCCGTCCTCGAAAGCATGAATTACGTGGACAGGTACAAACGGGCCATGACGAGTATTCGACACCACCCTATTATTACCAAAGTAGGCGACGTCGAGACACTCAACAAGGAACAAGCGCCGTGGGACGTGCACGATTGCGTTGGCTACCGTCTACCAGAGGAATTGAATATGTACCTATCGCGCGGGATGCTGCGGCCAAACTTCCTTTGGGCCCTGAATTCTGGCGAATTCCTCATCACCGCTCCTTTCGACGGTGGAGACAGCACACACTACCGAGATCTGGTGAAGGTCCATCTACGGCCGCTGAGGGAAGAGACACTCGTGCTTCTTGCGGACTCATTGAACTTCTACTACACAAGGGCACGGGAGGTGACAACAAGACTGTGGTTTGAGCCAGACAATGGAAGCAAGGTCGCTGTCAAGGACTTAGTTCCTTCAAGGCAGAACGATATTGCAGACTGGAATGTCAAAGCAGATGCTTTAGTTGAACAGCGGCGGAAGCTTGAGGTCAGATACTCGAAACAGTTCCCAGGCAGGTGTAGATACTGACGTGGTAGCAAGAAGGCCCCCGAAAATATGTTACCGGGGACATTTGCTTTCGCTATTTGCAGCTTGGCAGACAGCTCCTTCGCCGCCAGCACCGTCACTGGGAAGTCCGCGGACGAGACTAAGGTAGAAGGAGCCCCCCAACCTTAGGCTACCAGTGGCTGATTGACTGCAGCTATTGAAAACACGCCACGAGGTCATATCGAATGCCGTCTGGCGCTTCCTCCAGCTCCGTAAGTATATCGACAACAAACATCAATTGATGCACTGGGGAAAGGTGTTGCAAGCTTCGCTGTCGGTGACAGGCTCCAACAAGGATCAAGAAGAAGCCGTCTTTGTGGCGGTGGAGCTCCTGCGGTTAAAGCTGCTCAATGCGGACACGATGTTCGAGGGCTTCACTGGGGCGCCGGTCCACGGGTCGGGTGCGATAGCTTCCTATACGGAGATGGGGCTAAGGCTTGAGCTTACAGAAGAACAGATGTCGACAAGCGCAATTGCATGCTGGTATCACGGGTCGCCTCCCTAGCTAGGCTCCACCACCAGGCGAGAGGCTATCGTGGCCCGTTGAGCAGACACATGCTTGCGTACCATTCGATTGTTTCTACGTTGCACTCCAGCCTTCGGGATTCATTAGAGATCAGCCTCGGGACAATGTTTCTCAAAGGGCACGTCAACCGAGACCGCGATGACTGGATGGATTTGGCACTTAGGTATGATTTAAACGAACTCGTTGCTTGCTTCTGCGGCCTCTTCCCACTAACATGGATAGCCTTCCGCTGTATGAGGAGCACTCGTGTGCGCTCGGAGTGGTGATGATGAACTACCTTGACGAGCTCAATGGCAGGGAGGAGCCGACGGCGGAGACGAGTCGGGAGCAGCAAAAGCACCTTGCCCAAGGGTGGGTGGCAAACGGCGACTTTCTCGACAGCCTTCGAGACGCGTTACAGCTGTGGGATGCCGTACGTTCCCCATTCTATGGCCGGTCGAAGTTGATCACACCGGCTAATATGACAGCACAGGTGTATGCGGGCGTCAAGACGGCCGGGGCGGAGGTGACGGACCGAAGCATGTGGGATGAGGCGGATCAATGGCTATCTCAACGGCGATGATATATTGCCATATTGGGGCACGGATTGATCCAAGGATCCGGTAGAAGAAGGAGGTGACAGCCCTGGGGTCTCGAATGCCCAAACCCACCTCTGATGGCCTTGGCAAAATAGATGGATGTATGGTGCATCGGGCATGGTGAGTAGTGCACGAGCTGGCTTGCAGCTGGAGAGGCCCTGTGGCACAATAGATGTCATCATTATCTTGTTCGAATCCGAAATGCCTGCCGAGCATGGGGGCAGGAATTGCATCAAGATGGCTGCATTGGGCCGACGGCAGCCGAAATGAAAGCGACAGGCGCGTGGACAGGAGGCGCTACTGCTGTCCAACATTATTGTGTGGATCGCCCTGCGCCTGTCAGGAGAATGCTGGAGAAGGAGCAAGGCGGCCAGGGGCAATGATAGCTCAACATGGTACGAAGCCTATTGCGGACAGCCACCGGTCACAGCCGCCAAGTCGACCTGTCTCCAGATCGATTCGCTTCCGTAACCCATAGCACTCGAGGTATTCCCAGACCGTCTGTCCATGCCGCCCTTCGCGATGCCGCTGTGCCTCCAAATTTGCTCCAGCCGAGCGCTCACACATGATTGTGTGACGGCCCAGTGTGTATCTCATTCTCTCGCATCGTGATCCTGACAGGAGCCTCAGATAGGCGGGAGGAGAAGAGGGCGGGCAGCTGTTTCAATTGGGTATCGAGTTAGGGACTCAGGGAGTGCTCCTAGCGTCGAGGGAGATTGCGACAAACGTGGCAGCCACGTGGGTCCAACAATATCGTCCAATGACAAGAATCCACCAGCTTGGCACCACTTGACCAATTCGGTCTACGCACTGAGTGGAACCTGTCACCATCCCGATTCCCGAGTAATCAGGTCAAGCCTCAAGGTACGGAGTACGCGTTACGGATTCTACGGCTGACATCTTGAATCCTCCCTTCTACACATCTCCTACCTTGTTTGCCTACTTCTTTCAGGTATCCGAATGCGCTCATTGACCCTGCCTTCCTTGGCTTAACTGCTACTCATCCAGTGCATCAAGTTCATTTTGGAAATCCTTCCTGACCACGACATCTGGCGGCACCCCTCAATCCTTCCTGCAGCCTCCGGTGCGGCCAGACAACCAATTGTCGCACCACGTCCGCTCACACCAACACAATTCCTCAATCATCGACCACCTCACTTCAAAATGTCAACGCCCGCCCAAGACGAGTTCAATCGTCTCATCCACAACCGACGTACTCCATCCAACGCCCACCCCGAAGACGCCGGCTCCAGCTCCGACAACGACGGCACCACCCTCACTCCCTCCCACTCCGACGAGCCGCACACCCTGTCACCCCCCAGAACGGGCAGAATGCCCTCAATCACATATACCCTCCCAACAACCACCAGCTTCCAAGCCAACACGGGCCCCAAAGGCGTCATCGCCGATGCCCGCTCCTTCGAAACAGCCAAGAAACGAAGTCTCCGCCAGACACTGCACGCCTTCGCCAACGGCTCCACCTTCGGCAAGAACAAGGAAAGCGCGTGCGATTACAGCCGAGAGAAGAGCCCGAGCCCAGATATCTCGGCCGATGACGATGATGATTTCATGCGGGAGTGGCGCGCCACCCGGCTCGATGAGCTGGCCAGAATGAAGAGTGAGGTTACAACGAAGAGGAGGAGTCCAAGTAAGCGCAAGTATGGCGGATTGGTGGCCGTGGATGCGGTGGGGTATCTGGATGCGGTGGAGAAGGTGTCGGCGGGGACGATTGTGGTGGTGCTGATTTATGATCACGAGGTGCGTAGCCATGTAGTAGGCGTTCATGGTCAATTGGCGCGACTGACGTTTTTTGTAGTCGAAAGATAGCGCCAAAGTGGAGGATGCGCTTGACCGGATTGCCCACAAGCATGCCACAACACGTTTCGTGAAGCTGCATCGACTGGAAGCCGAGATGGACGAGATAGCCGTACCGGGCATCCTGGCTTACCAGGGCGGCGAGTGCTTCGCCAACTTGGTGTCTATCATGAGCGCCATGCCGGCGGGCAAGGAGATGAACGAGGTGAATCTAGAAGGGGTGCTGCAAGAGTGAGACCACCCACGTATGACACCACAGAGGATCAGACAGCTGACAGGTCCGGCAGGCACAGGATACTGATCTAATCCCTCCTTAAGACATTCGTACAACTTTCACGCGGCGGTGTTGGTCGGTGTTCTTACTCTTCAGCATGACATTAGCGTTCTTACAACAGCGGGCTTCGGGAGTTATCTGGGACATGATGGGCATCAAGGCACGCATCTCCTTAGTGAACTTGGAAGATACCCATTGGCTGGGCCGGGATCACGACATACTTATTGGAAGGGATGGCGTATATATTGGGTTTTTCTTCGAGTATTGTATTACTGATGATGAAGACATATCAAAGAAGATCGACACGCTTACATAATAATAGTAATCAGCGACCGTCAAGCCAAGTACTTATGCCACCATCTCCATGTCTACAACCGTGAGCATATCTCCGCCTCCAGCCCTTGATTCTTTCCCACCTTGTCCCGTGTCTCCAACGTTCTGCGGTTGAGATTACCCCGTCGCCTCAAGATCCTCACCATCCATCCATACCGCACATCAACCAAGCGCAAGATAATCATTCTCCCCTCGAACCTCCTTTCTCCTTTCTCCTCTCGCACCTCCTTCCTCCATCCCCAGGCTACTAATACCCTCCGTCCACCACGCACGCATGGTACTAGCATCATATCCCATGTCTCAAACCTCAGAATCATCACACCTCCAGCCCCTCCACCTCTCCCACCCCGCGACCTCTCCCGCCCAATCCCCAACCATACCTCCAATCATTAACTCCTTGCTCGAACCCCCCCTGTTCCCCAAACCCGCCCTCCGCGTGTTATCCCCATCTCATTGAGTTTCCGCATTCGCACATTCCCTGTCTGGGGTTTGGATTTAGCACTACGAGCAAATGGATCTCGTTGCATTCTTGGGTGCGTGATTGATCCTCGCGTTGCGCCTGGTGGAGGTTAGCCTGTTGCATGATGCAGGGGCTGAGATTCGGGGGTTGACGGTGAGGGGAGGGGAGGGGGTGGAGGCTAGGATTTGGGGGGCTGGAGTGTTGGGTTTGGGGGCGAGGATCGCGAGGGGTTGGAGTGCACGGGATGGAGGCTGATAATAAGAGGGAAGGGAGGGAGGCTAGTGGGGATGGATGGGTTGGATTGGGAAAGGCAGGCTTGAAAGTCGATAGTTGAAGGTCACATGGGCTTTGGAAAAGGGGGGGGGGCTGGTAGCTGAAATGGTGATGGAGGGCTGGAGTGGGTTGAAGAGTATGCTAGGTTAGGGACGAGGAACGAATGCGTCTACTTTCGAAATCCCAGGTCATCCAGATCAGGGATGAGTTGGTTGAACTATCGATGAGGGAGGGAATGCAGGCGAACTCAAAGAGTCTGTGAGCAGGCACGAGCGTGGATAGCTGTGAGCATATGAGATGGCTTGATTGATTAAGGTCTTGCTTGCTCACGACCTGAGACCCATCCTATTCCATATGCTCCAGCCATACCTGGGAACGCCTCGCTTTTCCAGGTCATGCAAGCAGTAAGCATCTCCTGCCTCTTAATGAGGCTCGTAGCTTCGTGGATGTGGTATTAGGAAATGTATCGTTTCTGCAGATTGGTGCAAACATCCGTTGCAGATGTGAGCAGCTTTCGGACTATTATGGAGGTTAGGAGTCCATATCCGCCACGATTAGATCCCGAAATGTCGATAATGGGACAAGCGGATCAAAGCTTCTGCTGGCAAAAATCCCACAGCATCGTGACTAGATTGTCAGGTAAGGTGTAGAGGTCCACGTGGAATTCGCCTTCTATAGCACTTGTTAGCCCCATCGGATCACATTTGATACGCAGTCTGATAGACTTACGCTCGACATCGTTTTTCGTATACGTGTCTGGCGACTTGTGATCGTGCACCATTTCCACCACTCTTAGCAGGTCGTCCTCGCCGAGCCGCTGAAGGCTGTCGGCTAACTTCTCCATGTCGACCTGCTACTCCGGCTGTTAGCATTGAAGCTGCCAAGCAAAAGCGATGCACAGATGTTGACATACCCCCTTCTCAACCTTCTTCTTCTTCTTTGCGCTCTCGTCCTTCTTCTTGATACCGTTTTCCATTCCTACGCCACCAGATTCGGCAAGCGCGGCCTGAAGCTGGGGTCTGGGGTTCTTCAAGGTCTGTACCGAGTTTCTTAGCAAATTATCCTCTTGTGAGCGAGATGACTCAGGGGTAAGCTCACAATCGGATGCAGCGTCTCATAGCGCTCGTCCTTGAAATTCAGGTCGTGATGCAGTGTATGGTCCCCGCCGCGATCGATGGCTGACAGTACAATCTTCATGTCGAACTCGCCCCATCCTTCCTGCTTGAGGAGGAACGGTGATTTGTTGATCACTGTTTTTTGAATGTCGCATTAATTCTCGCCCGACAAAGACCGATTCGTACTGTAAGATGGGGCACTTGCCATGAGTTGGCTGAGGAAATGAAGGATGTAACTCATAAGTTGCTTTGTTGAATATGTTGGCTGTGACATCCTCCCCAGCCGCGTTCACAAGGAAGATCTTGATACTCCATTCGCGCATAGGGAAGCCTTCAACACCGGAGGGTTTGTCGCTGCGTAATAACAACTAAGTGTCAGCTATGCTTGACCGACAACGTCTACAGACATTGCGATCAAGAGACAAGAGATGGAGCGGAGACTAACATAACATGTTGCTCAGTGATAAGCTTGACTTGACGAGTGACTTTGTTCTACGAGCGCGTCAGTGTTAGCTTAACGGCTTCTGACATATTATTAGACTTGGTCAAGTCTTGATAGACATACATCAGGCATCTTGGCCACTCTTTGCGTATTGCGGCGACAACACAAAATGGCAGTCTGAAGCCCGGAGGAGCTTCAAAAGTGAGCGGCGCAATCGAATCTTGGATATTGAGGAGGTTGAGGATGTCTAGTGAGTTCGATTTGGATGCGGCGGGGTAGCTTTGAGCCTCAGGGTCCAATCAGCCGAGGATACTCCGTACAGTGGCGCCTCATTCAGTCTCCTCCAGTGAACTGTACTTTAGTGGTGTGCTGGTGTGCTGGTGTGCAATCCCAAATCTATGGTGCGTGGGTTCTTCACTTGATCAACCTAGTCATTCATGCTGTTTTCGCCTCGAATCTTGGCTGGAACAGTGACCCCGATAACTTCGTTGATTACCCCAGACTTTCAATGAATGCTGGGTCAGTTAAGGGTATGACGACCATGATCAGCCGATGCTCAATCACAAAGTCCATTGGATCTAAAAGCTGTGAAGGGGTATTGACTATCTGACATTTGTAATACTGTGTTGTTTCGTAGAAGTGCGAGCTCACAGAAGACGTTTTTATCTTTTCCTGCTGGTCGTAGAGGAGGTTGGTGAAGAGAAATGCGTGCAATGAGGATGCATGAGCCTTTCGGACAAAAAAGAGTCTACTTATCTCCAACTCCAAAAATCAAGGAGTAATGCTGCAGACAACAACGTCTTTTGTTAGACCCATCTAGATGTCAGCACAAATTAAGACTGTGCCTGTGGCTTCAAAGATTTGCCGCAAGACAGTATGGACAAGACCAGGAACAAGGGGGCATTGGCTTCACGGAAAAGTCTCGTTGATCATGGTCGCTTCGTGGAATGCTGGTGCTATCTATGCTGATAGAGAGAGAAAGAAGGGGGTCTTGTGGATGTGTAGGTAGTTTGGGATTGAGACGATGTTTCAACAAACGCCTCGGGAGGATGAACATGCATGGCCGAAGCCTCTAGTTGCAGGAATTTGTAGCATAGGTGGGCCGCGCGTAGTGCTCGAGCGGATCTAGTCTCGCTCCCTAGAGCTTACTATGCCCAAAGCTCGACCTATTCTTCCGCGTTCCCTGCGGTCGTCGGATTTTCTGCTGCGGCGTTGTTCAACAACTTCTCGTTCTCCTGTTGAGCCGTGATGAAGGCCTCCTTGAACAGGTTGGCATCTAGAAACACGTTAGTAGCTGAATGTCCAATGTTCTGTATGACAACACCTACTCTCGCTGTTGGCGAAGCGTATGGCCAGAGTCTGAGGCTCTGGCTCTCCTTCGCTTACATCCGCCGCAGCATTCCATACCCAACTTCGGTCACTGCCAACGTTCGGTGAGAGCTTCATATCCGGGACCACTGAAACTATCATCAGCACGTAATGTATGTAGCTCCCGTGCTTACAACCATACCGTAGTGATTAGCGCAGACCTTCAATGTCTTGTCCCGCCTCATGACCAGTCTTGTCTTGCCGTTGTCCTTGTGCTTGAGTAATCGCACATCACCAGTTCCACGCTCCTTCCACTCCTTACTATCACGATCGAACTTGAAGAGTTTGGCACGCATCTTGAACGTTTGCTCTTCTAGCTCCTCATTGGTTTTAGTATCGACCTTCTCTGTCAAGCGAACGACGGGCTCAAAGTGAACGTCTTCGGATTCTGGAGGTTGATCCTACATAGTCATCAGCCACCTCACACGAATACGTAGCAGAATAGGCGTACTTCGTCATCTTCCGCGCCGGCATCTTTCTGTGCTTTTGACGAGCCGGAACGGTCTTGGTTTTTGGTATCTTCTTCCTCTTTCTTGTCTTTCTTGGCCCCACCACCAAACATGGAGAAAACATTGTCTTTGACACCCGCAGCAGCGGTAGTTGCAGTGGTAGCAACGTTTGAAACAGCGGAAGTGGCCATTCCAGTGTACGTGCTCTGATCTTTGCTGGTTTGCGAACTCTCCGAGTCGAACGGTTTGGTAGAGGTGGTTTCCCCTGCAGTGAAATCAGGCTTTGTTTCTGTACCTGTAGACATAGTGGATAGCGGTAGTGGATAACTTCTGGTGAGGCTAAGTCTGTTGCCCTGAGCAAAGATGTCGTAGGAGGAAAAACGACTATTTGACTTCATCAAGCATTGATCAGATCCATACAATTTCATCGGCGCCTAATTTAGCCGCGGTGTGTTTGGCGTGTCAGAAGGGTGTACCCTTACTAATGGCAAGATCGGATTACCGCCTCTCAGGTACGCTTCAATGGTCTTCAACACCAACTCACGACTCAATTTTTGCCTAATAAAGAAGAAACTCTTGTATCACAACTATTGAGGAGAGACAATGTCTCGCATTGACCCAGTGAAAACCCCCAGCACCCTCTTCAGCCCTCGCCCCCGACCAAAGGCAGTATCTTGTGCATTGGACCATCATACACCATGTTGTATTGCATACCACAGCCATAAGCCCATTACCTCATACCTTTCTGCTTCTTCGTTGAAACCGGACGACTTTGAGTTGCCGATCTCCCCTGAACAGAACTCGCCACTTGTTGTTTCGGCGCCCCAGCGATCTTCCACCATGCTTTAAGTGTGTTCTTCTGGGTCGCCCGTAAATGACTTGCCCTGAGAGAACCAGCGGTAGTGGCGAGTCTCTTCAAGTCCAACTTAGGGGTTGATCGCGACAAGGACCTCCCAGTATGCTTGAATGCAGCCTTCGTTCGTTCAAGGTATAAGACCACCTCCTTACGGACCTCATGGTTGTACAACACCACCTGCTTCGATAATGCAGACGTGTTGTCGCTGAAGCTTTTCGATAGGTTGCGGGAAAAATCTCTGGTCTGCGCTACTACAAGGTCCGTTGTCCTCAACGTGTGATTCAAGGACGCTGATCGAATTCGTTCAATGTCTTTGCGCGCTGCATCGGCCTTTGCTACAACTTCGTGTACAAGTACCTGCAATTCTGAGCTTGTATGGGCGTAGACCGTGCTTAGTCGATTTTGCGCCAATTCTAGATCGCCACGCAGCTCCTGCGTCACGGCAAAGGCCGCTCTTTTGGCCGCTCTCTTCCACCCAGCAGCCTTGAGCCAAGAATTTCCAAAATCGATTTCGAATGTCTCGTTAATCTTCGGTTTCGATGTTGTACGTACTGAAACGTTGACCAAGCCGTAAGCCTCTTCACGGGGGACTTTCAGCGCATACACTCCGTCGAAGAGCATCAGAAGTTCATGTTCCACAGCTGTTCTTTGTCGCATTATGTTGAAGAGCAGCTTTGGCGCCTTCCTATAACGCATGAACCAATGAGGCGGTCTCAGTACGATGTGACAGTCCCCAACCACATGTACCTTGAATTTAGCACTGTTGTTAGGAGTGAGGGCATGTGAGTCCAACAAAAATGAGGCCAGGTCGGTGTTCGAGTTGACGGTTGATTGACCCTTCGACGGATGCGTATGTACAAGCATCGATGTCGAGACCGTTGTTGCCAGCGTACGAGGGGCTGGTGGCTTTGTGGACACGCTCGGCGGTGCCGCTGGGCCCTTGTGTTCCGGTACGCGAGTCGTTTTCATCATTCCTTCTTCATTAAATCTAGCAGAAGAATCCGCGGCGTCGATGTTTCTTGAGAAGTTGGAAGACAAAAAGGAGGGCAGCAATAGACAGAGGAATATACCGAAGAGCAGCACCATGCATTGTTTGTCCCAAGTCAGGTACGTGTTACTCTTCAGAGCTAACCATGCGGCTGACAAGAAATTGTATTTTGTCTTTCCGTAGTTGTCCTCAGAATCTGTAGATGTCTCGTATCCTGACTTCAAGAGGGCAGGATCTGGCCTAGGACTCCTTCCAGCTCGGCGACTCTTCATAAGGCATGCCAAGTTTCTGTTCAATTGACGTGCATCAAGTTCCAGGAAGGTTGGCAAATCGAGCGGCAGGCGCTTGACGACATTGCGTCTATCTTGGTTAGGAATGCTACTTTCGAGACAAAGATGTGGCGTCATGTAATCCAAGCTGATTGCATCTGCTCGATTGGTCGGCAGTTGGGTCTGAGCAACAACAAGACACGGTATTTGGTGGCGGCTCATGAAAGATTGAGCGAAGCGATGGGTGAGCTTCGTGGCCATACTATCAGTCTCCGACAAGTAGAAGATTGCTACATCCGGAAGCTTCCAACCTCCAGGTCCTCCTGAGATAGCGAAGCGCGACTGAGATGACGACCACGTCGAGGTCACTCGCATACCGTCTGGAAGTACAAGGCAAATCGAGTCGTTACCATCCTCTTTTCTCGAGAAGCTTGCCGATATGCAATCCTGGACGCTCATTTCAAGGCCAACGGAATCGACGAGCAATACTTCAGGCGAGCAAGAACGAGCCTCACCAAAAGAAGCTATTGGGACAATATTGAATCGGGACATTGATCCTCCAGAACCAGCAATCGAGCTTTCTGACGACGCGGCTAATGCTGAGCCTAGCTTTTGCATGATGGGGTCCTTGGCCACAACATCCCCAACGAACAACAATCGTAGAGGCCCTTCAAGTTCAAGCGTTTGTCCAGTCATCGTTTGTTTGATGGTAAGGCTGAGCTGCATTGGCAAAGCATCCCTTCTCATGTTCGGCAGCACCTCGCCTATTTCCCAGGCTTCGAGGTCTCGGAGAGTGTGTGAAACCTCGACGCATGACGTAGAATTATTGCTCACACTCAAGGACTCTTCAAACCTAATGCCCCAGTCTGCTCCTTCAAGCCCTTGATTGCCTTCTTCATCTTCGGTCTTGTCGTCCGCATCATTATCTGGGCCACTTGCAAGGGCAGATGATTGGGATTGGTGCATGATAGGCGTGTCAGGTTCAGCTCTATCACTTGATGAAGAAGACCCAGTCAGGTTTGCGGAACCCTCATCATCCGTTGTTGCTGTACTCCGATCATCGAGAAAGTCATAGGCACTGTCTCCCAGAGAGCTTGCAGCATCATCGGAGTGGTTCTCTTCAGTATTCGGGGCCATCGGAACGATCTTGGAGTGGGACACCCAGTCGTCAAGGGTGGGGACTGTAGGGAACTGTTTGACTCGAAGGTTTTCCTCCGGCAACGACTGCATCATCTGAAGTCAGCTTGAATACACTGAAATGTCCCTCAGATATGTTTCATGATTAATATCCTGCAGGAAGGGAAGCCTTCAAGGGCTTAAGATGAGGAGATTCGGAATGTGGGAACGTACAGTGCCTCTACCAAGCGTACTTTAGGAACCTGGGAGATGGTCAAGGCAGCCTTATGACTAACTCTCTGATACCGGTGTTAAGGGGTCATGAGGGGTCCAAGGGTGACGGGGAGGTTCAACACAAGCGTGATACTGTAAGGCGACAGAGAGTCGGTTGTGACTATATCGCTAAGCTGAGTGACACAAGAGATTATCCTGCAACGTGAGGTAGCATGAGGGATGGTTGAGCAGAAGGAGGGGTCATCATGAGCTGGATGCCTGAGGAGTGTACCTTATGCCCGCACTAGTCCGATAAGCCGCAGAGCTTCCTTATCGCCTCGAGCTTCCACCAACATTTCACCTAGACATAGAGTAAAGTATAGTCAAGCCCTTTGATTTGTTATACGGAAATACTTCCCCATACCCAAGCGGTAGCTAAAATCATTTCGGATACCCAACGCAATCACGCATTGACGTGTAGACGATCTTCCAACCAAGGCAGGCGATAATCAGCGATAAACGTACATGAGACAATTTTTTATCGAAAGAAGTTATTGTGCTGGAGTGGCATAACAATTGCTACTTGCGTGTCCACAAGCAATGCCGTCAATGCGTAATTGCGTCGACTTGTTGGGTACATGTATTCGAGATTATTTGAGCTGCCGCTTGGGTATGGGAGACTATTGCCGTTTGTTATAATACCATCTAGGAAGCTAGGAGGCGAGTCTCCTTGAGGAACTCCAGATCTAAGATCTATCAAGATGCCAAGTATTCGGTATATCTAAAATGTCCAATATCTGCAACGCCGATGGGCCACAACATCCGAGATCACACGCCCTTCGATTCAACCAACTGAATGGCGCACAGCAATTCTCGCCAGGGGTGAAAAGCACCTCTGTCGAACCCAGTGTTTGGAAAAGTTGTGTGGTATATACTCATCTGTATGGACAACGCCGCCCCAATGCTGCATGATACAAGAGCTGTAGAGTGCCTTCTATAAAAGCCAGTTCTCCGAAAACAACCGTGAAAGGGTGATTCGTGGCGTAGAGACAAGCGTCATAAGCAGTATGATCGTTCAAGGAGATGCCCACCCGCCAGCGACGTTAACCCATTCCGCCAGACAGCTTCCCAGCTTGCCCTCAACATCGACAATATCCGTATCACATTTACACCTGCACCCAACGCCATTCTCCTTGATCGAATCCCATGTTTCCCAGTACTCGTCTTCCTCTTTCCGCTTTTTCTCGTCCATTGTCGTCATCTCCAGAAATGGTGGTCTTTCGAGTTGCCGACTGCCTGGCGCATTCGCTGGACAATGCTGTATGGTAGTGTGTCGGTAACCAATGTCACGGAAGTAATGGATGTCCTTAGGGGATAGGAGTGCCCCGGCGGCGAGCGAATGTATGGGTGCGTCTCCCCACTGTTACACACGTGAGCGGAAGAACCTTCGTTGCTTGAGCTCGTCGCTTACCCTTTCCATCCAGAAGCCCCCACTTCGATCCATCATGTCGAAGAAGTCATTGTACTCTTTGCTTCTGAACCAGTCCAGCCTTGCTATCTCGAAGTTACTCCAGAAGTGACACATGTTGTAGATCTCGCCGTCCATAGCCTCGGGGTCGATATCTGGAAGTCCTCCCTGACCCGCTTCTGTGCTAAGGATCTCCTCTGGCAGTGGCGGCTTGTATTTCGGATCCTCTGCTTCTAGAGAAACGGGCAATTCTGCTGGCTCTGCAAACATCTCCCACAGGCCCTTAGAAGTCAGGTTGTTCATGCGCTTGTATGCAGATGCGTAGCGAAAGATATTTGGGACAGTTTCCTTCAGCTCTTTGACAGCGATTGTGAATCCGTAGGTCTTCTTTGCCCGCTCCATATGGATGAACGGATCACTTTGCAGCATCAGCAAGAGAGCCTTTGAGGAGACGGAAGTCACCGACTATGTCATATCACAGAAGTACTTGATTTCTGGCTCTACCCGCCAGTACCAATCGTACTTGAGCAGAAGCTCGTGCTTATAGAAAAAACTACGAAGGTATATTAGCTTAGCTGAGCGTCGGAACCAATGAACAAACCCTGAGTAGAATCGACACATGTGGTGGTAACTCTCCATACCGCCGTACATGATTGCCTTATCTCCTTGTTTCCTGATACCTTCTCTTGCAACCTCGACATTCGCCCAGTCTGGATAACCCCACATTTCGGGGTCGATCTTGCCGAACTCTACCGGAGAGCTCGTATGGTTGAGAATTGTTTCCTTAAATGTCGAGTTGAAATCGCCATCATTGAGAAACACATATGGATAGTTGAACCACCGGTTGAAATGCCTCTCCATCGATTTGATAGACTGTACGACTCCTTGCAACTCCGAATTCCTCGCCAGTACAACCAACGCTGCATTCGCTCGGGGTGCATTTGCTTGCGTCTCTGGGTCCAGACATCCTGTTACGAAAACTTTGTCATGTTCTTCGCTGATTTTCCTGCAAACAGCAGGTTCAGTATGACGCTCCAGAATCGCTCCACGAAGGGTGTAAGTGAGAGCTGCATACCGTATGGCTGGGGGAGCTCCTGCGGGTATGAAGATTGTTCCCGGCGAAGAAGGATGCACAACAACGAGTATTAATATTAGTATTATAACGATACATGGAAATAGAAGTACAAAGCCCAAAGGAATAGATATTTTTGAATTGCCCTTTAGCCGTATTCGTCGCTTGAAGAAGGCTGACCGGGAAGGGCGATAGTCTTTCTCGCGAGGTAATTCTTCGAGCGAAGGAGGCTCCGGGGCAGAGGGTAGATGTTTTATAACCCGCTGTACAAACCCCATAATCGCGGTAAGGCTAGAGGTATGAGCGTAGCAGGTGGCGACGAAGCCCCGCCTGGCTTGCCAAGTCTAGGATCCGTCCGTATTTTTGCTACCTCGATGGCGGCGCTCATGTGTTGGAGGCAGTGACAGTCGGAAGGAGCGCGAGCTTGATAACGAGCGTTTGGAGGGATGCCTTGAAGAATGGGATGAACCGCCGACTCCACACACCACTAGCCTGGTGGTCTCCACAACCGAATCTGAAGATTACTGGCAGGCCATTGGGCCGTGGAACCGTGGTGCTGCTTAAGTATGAGCTGGTAGGGATAGGAGGCCCCCTCGGTTCTGGTCGCAGGCGTCTGCAGCGATGTCGGCAACGACTCAGTCGATCCACCGGAGCGTCCTAAGAAACGAAGACTGACGAGAAGGGTGATTTGGGCAGGGCTTTCTTGTGCATGACCAGCTTCTTGGTATTATGGTTCACGAGAGGCCCAGAGGATGGGTTTTGCTTGTGGCAAGTGAAGCGCGCTATCCCTTCCAGGGACCGGCCGCCCCGAACATCCAACTCCCACCTATTCATGAAGGTTTCCCACTCTTATTGCAGTCACCTTACGGCTCTCCCAAGTTGCAGTCACTGGAGAAGCTACCTCGCTGCGCGTAAACAACAACGTTAGACTATGTATAAAGCGTAGGTCACGAAGCGTTGCCTACGTATGGATATGAAAGCTGTGCGATGGCAATCTTCAACAACATAGGTATTTCAAAGTCCTAACAGCTAGCCTCGGGTGTGCGCCTCATCTCACCAATTCTTCTAGCCTAGGCGGACCATAGAAGGTGGATTCGAGTCTGAAGTGCTACTGTCGGTGCTTCCGTGAAAGCGTCATGTCCTTCTAACGGAAGTAATTGTATCATCTCCACAATGAATTTCAATGCAAAGAATCTGAGCTATGGTACGTTTGATGATCTATTTCCTTTCTCGACATGCGAGCTGATATTGCTACAGATTCCAACCAGCCAACCTTCATCCGCAGGCTAAGGGGCGAAATTGGTGGTCAAGACTCCAGCCGCCATGAACGTGCAATAGCGAGGCCCAGAAAGCTGAAGAATTCTAATGATGACGAGGATGACGAGCCTACATATGTGAACGAAGAGAATCGTGAGGTTATCTCTAAATCAGAATTTGAAGCACTGGCAAACCGGGAAACATCTGAGAAGACTGAGCTTGATGGTGTCGCGCTATCGCATGATCAACCCGAGGGAGACATTCGACTGCCCATAGTCTTAAAACCGGAGGGACTAGCGCCAAAAGAGCATGTGGCTTCAGTTGGTGGCTCATCCAAGAGGAAGGTAGCAAAAGTGTTTGGCAACGAGGATATTGGCTTTGCTAAGCGGGCAAAGGCAGACTCTCCAGACAATAAAAACAAAACCAAGACGAGGAAAGGAAAGAAGATAAAGCTTTCATTTGACGAGGACGCTGGAAGCTGAAAGGCATGCCCTTAGAACGAGACGGTCGTCTCTGGAAGGGCGCATGGTGGCCTGGAGTACGTTTCGTTGACCTTAAGTTTCAAATATGGCAACAATATACTGTGTCTCTGAAACGATATCTGCTCAGGGTCGTCTGGATGACATTAATATCATAGAGAATTACGAATGTTGCTTTCTGGGTCGTGGTCAACCTCTAACTTGCATTAAGTACCGTCTGAACATGCGCCAAGGTGACAGATCCCCTTCCAGCGTAGGGTGAGCGCCACTTTACACTCGCGCGAGCCTGGGTGAGCCTGGGTGATGGCACACCCGCAAACGTGGGGGGGCTGCTGCCTAAAGTAACGATGGGGCATCCACGCCCAGCCAAAAGAATCCGCAGCTAAGGTAGCTTGCAAGGCGAGGCCATGTGAAAAAGCGGCGCCGACGTAGAACACATCGAAATAACAACGTCGCTCCATCACACTCCTCTCTTCTTGCAGCGTTTAACATCCTCCTTACTCCTCCTTTCCTGTCGCCCTCCGTCTTTATTTCGCAATTCGACTTTCTCCGCCCCTCAATACCGTTCCTTTGGCCCTAGTCGCTCCGGCTCGACTTCTTACCTCTCGGTTTGTACTTGCTTGTACTTGTCGTACTTGGTCACCCTCCCTCGTATCTCAGTTGACACCGAGAATTCGTCGAGGGGCTGCGACGATCGTTCCTTCGGCGCCAATGTACGCTCGTTCCCTGCTCGCCCACTTAACTCGTTCCTTTGCGTTGGCCTCACTGCCTTCGATCCCCGAACTACGCGACCTTCCGCCGTTCACCCCTTCCTCAGCGCTCCTGGGGTTCTCTCAGTCGGCCCTCCCCACATCTCTGGGAACGACGCTGCAACTGCCATACCAGCTTGTATTCACAGGCGGCCAGTTATAACCATAGCGACCAGAAAGGCCTCAGCAACGAGAAGGGTCGCATTGCGATGGACTCGGCCCAAGGCTCCTTCGGGTGGAGAATAGGACCAAAAGGATGAGTACGCCTCACAACATGGCAGAGCGACGGTTGCTACGCCTTTGGTGGAAGGCTGACGCACCGGCGACGTTGCTAGAGGGAATAGCGACAGGGCAACTCCGTCAGCTTTTCTTTGGCACGGTCCCAGGCATCAGCCTTTGCCAATCTGGCAGGGGCAGCGGCGAGCGCGCACAGACGTGTACTGCCTCCCAACGCCGAAAGCCGACTGTCGGACATTGGCGTGAGCCGGTGATGAACCCCCACAATGGATCTAGAGGGCGGTAATTGGGCACCTCGATCCGAGTGCGGGTCCAGCTGGGTTTCAGGCATCAGCCATTGCCGACGTGGCGATGGGTCGATCGCGAGGACGGATATATTCACTGCCCAGCCATGCTAGGATCGGGAACTGGCTGCCTCGAGGGACGATATTTACCATGAGCCGTTTCGCCGAACACTTTTTGAGGGCGCCAATTACAGCGGTGAGCCTATTGCTCGTGACCTCGATGGTTCCAGCTGCGCCAACGCCGAGTCTTGGACGATTGGTGGAGCAGTGGAGCACTGCGAGGCGGACGGCGGTGATGGCAGAATTGGCTGCTGCCGTGGAGCTCAATCGAGGTATAAGATCAAGAGGGGGACAGGGGATGGCTAGATGAGCATAGAGGCGGTAGAGACGCGAGAGTCTGGAAATGAGCCCCTTGGGACTGGGCGATGACGCCTCGAGATATGCTTCTGGTACTTCGCTGGGTGTCGTGGAGGACGGGGTGTAGCCGAGGCCTCCTGGCAGCCTCAGCTCGAAGGTCTCTCCAGCTGACGTACTCTAGGCGCTAAGGTGGTCTGCGAGCGGCGCAGAGCCCTCACGGCCGTGCGGAGCTGAGGTTTATTCTCGGAAATGACAGGGGCACGGCTTCGGCGGGGATGAAGGCAGCTGGACGAAGAAACTTGCCGCGGTGTCAGCCGTCCAACAACGCCCGAATGAATCGCCTGATCGCAGTCTAAGGAGTCGTGCATTTCCCGCTCATTTGGTTACGGAGTCGGCCTTTTCTCATGCAAAGCTCGAGGATTTTCTCGCATCTCCCCGACCGCTACCTACAGATGGCAAGAGTCAATCGCGGCCGGCTCATTATTCACGAGCGTGATGAGCGGCTGCACTTTCTCTACGTCCAGACGTTTTTGTGGGTGGGATGGGGGAGGGGGAAGGGAAACAGGATCCGTGGGCGCACAGCTAACGGTGATGAGCCCGTGCCTATAATGCGCAGCTCCGAGAGCTTGAGTTTCAGGCCAACCGGCGCATCCAGCATGTAGAATGCGCCTCTCGGTCATGACGTTACGTTCGCTGGACCTCGACTGCGGTGTCGCGGAGGACCTGGGTAGGTTCGAAAATACGAACAATTGGACATGGAGGCTGCGATCGCGAGTGAAGGACGCTGGTCTAGGCGCACAGGGCATACTTTCAGCCTGCGACGGCTCGTATCGCCCCTTGCAGGATCGCCATTAGCGATTTGAAAGACGGTGCTTCATGGAACACCTGCGGACGGGTCAGGTAGGGCATTTCCGTCGTGCGAGGGGTTTAACTTCACGCCGCGGTGTGACGCGACCTCCGAGCTCTGGATCCTGGGCCACGCCATTCAGACAGCTCTCCTCGCGGCCGCAGGGCGGTGCTTGGAGCTGGTTTCCCTATAAAGCCAAGCCTCCCTGAGCAGGTCCAAGGTCCAACGGCAGCAACATCACTAAACTTCAAAGTCTTGACCCTTCTGCTTTTGCAATGGCCGGTCTCACTTTCATACCATACGAACTTCTTGGCAACGGATCTCAGAAGTTCTCGGCTGACAAGTTCCGACTCATTGACGACTTTGCCAAACCATGCGACGAACCCGCCAAGTCGGCCAGTCAGTCCACGGACCGGTCAGTGAGCCGGCAACGTGGCGAGCTAGCCAGCAAGGTCCGCGACCGATCATCTCCCGCAGAACTCATAGATCCGTACCGCAATTTCCCTAAGGATCTAGTCAAATGGCTTTACCAAGAGCCTGTCTCGGACTACACAGATTTCAACGAGCAGAAGGGCGATAAGCAGGTCCGAAGCTCGGAGCAGAGGCGATAGCTAAAGTAAGTGTGATCCGCAATCCTAAAGAACAAGTTTGACAGTCCCAGGTAACCCATTAGTGATTGAGGACAACTACCATGATGGACCATCAAGACCTAACTTGGAAGGGGGCAAATCCTCTTCCTATAAGAGCAATGAGGATACACCCAGCAGCCAAGTCAACCCGATCGATCCAGCCAACCCAATCGGCATAGTCGGCCCAATCGACAACCGGGTACTGCAGCCGTTTTCCGGAGCTTGAGATCTCGAGCACTACTTTCGGGTTGTGGCGAACGACGAAGGTGAGAGTGAAAGTCCTCGTGACACCAGGATACATTCAAATAGCTGATCGCGATGCAGATTCAGCCAAGGATGGCGTGGGTGAGGATGAAGCTGAAATCGAGCTCGAGATACATGACACCTCGGCCGAGTCTACCGACATACATGTCTGGTGAGCCAGATGCGACCGCAACCATGCACGGCAGACACGGTCCGACCAAACGTAAGGCAGGCAGTGGCGGCTCTCATGGTCAAGGTGAGCGCAACCTTACCTCGTGGATAATACACCTGACTATCGCAGGGGACACAATCATACTTTATGGCGCCGAAAAATACGACAGCGACAAAGTCAAAAATAACTCTCAAGTCCAAGAAGGCGGCGGCATCCGAGGTAAGCGCAATTTTCGACTACGCAGTCTAGTGCTAATGGTCGCAGATCCGTCCACTGTCGAGAGTGACAAAGAAGGGGTGCAACTTTCGATGAAGCGGCGCAGATTCTCGCACCCGCGAATGCTGCAAAGACCGCAAAACAAATCCAAAATCTATGGTGGTAAGACCTACCGGTCCTCGATCGAGCGAGGCTGCGTCTGACAATCCACAGACAGCCATCCTGCAATTGCAGACAGCACCAGCGAATCTAAGACAGATGACCCTTCAGAAGCATCTGATAAAACCGACATCACCGCTGATATCGCGGAGCCTGACATTGACAACACGATATCTAAGGTCAACATCGACGGCCGAAAGACCACGGAGCGAGCCTCAACTCGAATTGACCGCGACAGTCACCCTCTCTACGTCCAGTCTGGAAATGACAGCCTTGAAGATGAAGCCGACAGCTACGATGAAGCATCACCTGCAAAGCGTACGAAGACTAAACGATCCTATAGAGCCACAGTTTGAGGTGGGGATGAATGGGAAGCCAAGGACATTGTGGGTCAGAGATCTATAGGGACCGGAAATAGCAAGCTACTCAACCAATATCGGGTCCGGTGGGAAGATGGTTGGGTGGATGCGAAGGACGCTGGTGCGCTCGAGCTGATACGGCGCTTCGAGGCAGCGCAACAACCAAAGCCAAATCGTCAACCACTAGTAAAGCGCTCTGTTGGGCGAGGGCGAGGGCGGGGCCGGCCACCCAAGGTTAGAGGTTAGATGACAGTTGTGATGGCCGGGGTTTGCAAGGGGCTGATTGAACACGTTGAGCGCTGTTTTATCTGCTCTTTCACATCTTCGCTTCTTCTGATTATCGCTTCCTCCGCCATTTACTTTGCCGCCCTTTGATTTCTCTGCCCTTCACAGCTTGTGTGTTCTGCTAGCTGCACCGGCGGTATTTTCAACAGGCATAACCCGTGTTTGTTTGCCGAATTACTGCCTTGCGGCTTGGCTTTGCAGTCTCCTATCAAAGAAGCTTAACCTGTCATCCTCGGGTCTAGAGATCGCACAACATAGCTCTCTTTTCATCTAGCAGACTGCACTCCCTGCACTCCCCGTAATCCCCACAGCCCGCATTCTCCCCGTTCCCCCTGCGAGAAGCAATTCCATGGACCGTGGGCCTTTGCATCCGAAGGCAACATCAAAGAGAAAACCGTCAAATTAGACGACATGGCGTATGGAACACTAGAAGTCCCGATTAGTGTGATAAAGTACTTCGTATGCGGCGGGTTAATTGTTATTTCTGACAGGGTTTATTCTGCCTAGCCCTCACCTTAATAAACCCTAACATTTAACCCCCCGAACACGAAGTAGACTGAAATAAGCATTACTGCGCCCTTAATCTCCCTCGTCCCCCCCTGTTATGCAGGGCTCTAATATTGCGCTTGTTGGATAGCCAAGCAGAATCATGAGACTACTTCATAAAAGAAGCTCTGCAAGGATATCCATCCGCTGGGTGGGCACTCCCCAGAAGGATTTGGTACGCTCTTTCCCCCCTAACCTCCTTGATCCCCGCCTTAGGATGCAATCGGTCCCATTCCGCGAACGCGCCCTCGATTTGGAGATCCCGGAGCGTCATGACCAGTATCATTTTCATTTCCATCATTGCTAGCTCCTGGCCGATACACGTACGAGGGCCAAACTCAAAGGGCCGCCACGCGTTTTTGACAGGGTGCAGAGGGTCACCCTCCTGCACCACCCAACGCTTCGGTAGGAATTCGTCGGGCTGGGGCCAGTAGAGAGGGTTGCGCTGAAGGCCGTGATGGTTGCCCCAGACGAGACAACGCTCCGTCGGAAACTCTTGGCCCGAGGGGGAAGTTATGGTGAAACCGGAAATACCTTGACGCGTGGTCGTGACAACGGGGAATAGGCGAAGGGTCTCCTTGATTACGGCAATGGTAAAGGGCAGGTTGTTGAGGATATGAGGGTCTTTCATAATCGTTGCCTCTGCTGTTTCGGGGTTTGTTCCAAACACATCGTCATGTTCGGTGCGTATCTTGGCCAGTGCTGCTGGGCTCTTCCACAGGTTATGGTACAGGTAACAGAGCGTAGAGGCCGTGGTGTCATGTCCTGCAAAGACGAACAATTTTAATTGGCTGATAGCGAAATCGCGGAATGTTGCATCCATCTTCAGAGGCCCTTCCGTGGAACTCTTGGCATTATCTTCATAGTAAGTCTTGAGAGCCAGATCGATGACTGTTCTACCCGAGCTGACCACTTGGTTGGACGCGTATCGAGCCTCTAGTTTGGGAATTATCCAGCGATTCATCCTGTACGCATTCCAACGCCTGACGAGAGGGGCAATTGGATTGAGGAAAGCCAGCGGACTGAGTTCAATTCCAAATGAACACCAAGGAATCTGCTCTCGCAGTGCTGCCGTCATATCGCAATAGGAGGTCTGACTATTGAAACGAACGTCCATTGCTGCTCGTCCGATAACGTCAATTGCAACACCGAGAGCATGATCCTCGAGCTTGAAAAGATCACCCTCCTTCGCATGCTTTCTGAGAATGGCACGGAAGATTTTGACCTCCTCCATTACACTGTCGGCAAGTGTGGTTATGTGACTCGAACTGAAGCCAGGATTGAATATGCGTCTCCATCTTTTCCACATCTCGCCCTCCATGGAGACCAAATCGAACTCGCCTGTCAGCGGCTCCAGGAAGCGGCGCATCCCGATGTGCTTCTGGAGATAGCGATCCTGACAGTACTGCGCTATCATATCTGATGAGATGACAACCAACACCGGAGGACCAAACGGCCATGTGTCAAGATAAAAGGCCGGTCCAAGTTCTGGATACGCCCTGTTAATCTGATCGGCTAGATAGTGGCCGTGCGCATCTTTAGGAAGTCCGCCCAAGAATCGGGCACTAAGCGCAACATGACCGAAAATTGGATGATGAGGTGGCATAGGCTGTGTTTAGAATTTATTGATTAGCATCTTACTCCCATTCACGAGGATGTCGACTCACAAGGCCTTGCGCTTGAAGATTTCGAAAGAACATGCGAGCATTGTAGAGCTTGACAAGGAAAACGCTCGCAGCCACGCCAACGATACCAAACAGTAGTTGTAATGAAATTGGGTACATCGGAGCCATTGCAGCGTTACGAAGCACTACGCCGTGTCCGCTCAGCTGATTGCAAGATATACGTAGAACTGGAAAGAAACAGTCAATTCATCGGACGTGGACAGTAGAAGTCGAAGAAGGCTGTCTATGTGCAATCACACTTCTTGACAGGTTTCGATGTACCTGATCCGGTATCCTGCGGCCGTCTCGGGAACTAGAGTAAGAATCTGACGCTTGACAGTTCCGCGTCGCACTTTCCATGCGGAGCATACGTAGTAGGTTGAGAAAAGGGTCCGAGAAAGGACGGGTAAGTCTAGAATTGATGTGGTGGGCGTAGGCGCCCGGGGCTCACTTCCATCTGTTTCACATTAGATAACTTCATAACTTAGCTTTTCTAATCTAGGAGCTTCATCTTGATGTTGCGATTTATCGATTGACAAGCATAGATCTTCGAGCGGGATGAAGTCGATATTTGTACTCGCTTCTCATAGCGTCTCAAAGCAATGTTCTGATCTCTCAGGGATTTTCTGACATACTTTGTATTGTCCCTTTTGCTATTCTCTGCCTAGTGAGCTCCCTGCTTGTAACCGTTGGCTGTGGCCGTCTCCAATCGCTCTTCCGCCGGAACATCTTTCCGGCCCATAATCGCATGAAGTAGAGGGAAGAGTCGCGAACGACTGTAGTGGAGATTAGGTGGTCGTGATCTTCTGGTCATCAGTGCAAGAATTGGGGAGCGACAATGGGCGGCGCCCCGCTTCCCTTTATGCTCCACGTCGGCGGCCATCTCTGAAGCGGGCCGTACGAGACCGTGCGCTTTCTGGATGCTCGAACGTTGGGGTGCCTGGTGCGTGGAGAGGTGAGCGTTCCTCACCCCCGCTCACCCAGCTCGCGCGCTAAAGCGGCAGGCTTGGGGAGAGCCGCGACTGAGCTGGGGGCAGATTTTTGTCGTCTTTCAATGCCAAGCCAGAACATCCGCGAGCCTAAGGTACCCTAGACTTAGTAGATACTCCGAACAATCAAGCTGCTGCCCAAACCCATTTCTTCTACGTTGATCCCCGAAAATTCTCACAATGCTGTGCGCAAGTAAGCTTTCTCTAGTCGCTTCTCTCTGGACAACGATACTGATGTGATGGTCACAGTATCCGGCGAGGCCCCCCAAATCCCCGTTGCTTCGCGCAAAAGCGGTTGGTTTCAACGAAGGCATTGCATGGCGTAAACTGATCGTTGAAGGCAATGTATTCGAAAAGCGCCTCATCGAAGCCTACATAACAGAGAACGGCAAAGATCCGGTCAATAACGAGGAGCTTACCACAGACGACTTGGTGGAACTCAAGTCAGCCCGGATTGTGAAGCCCCGACCACCGACCCTCACCTCAATACCATCACTTCTATCGGTCTTTCAAAATGAATGGGATGCGCTTGCCTTGGAGACATACAATCTCAGGCAGCATTTGACGCAGACGAGGCAAGAGCTTAGCACGGCCTTATATCAGCACGATGCGGCCGTCAGGGTCATTGCGAGGCTCACCCGACAGCGAGACGAAGCTCGCGACGCCTTGTCAAAGATCACGGTCAACGGTGGAGGCTTGACAAATGGAGACGCAATGCAAGTTGATGGGCCCGAGCTGTCCGGTGCCCTGGTTGCTACAATAGAATCCACGCAAGAAAAGTACGTTACAATATTATGCGCATCTGCCCGCTAAGACCTGCTTAACGCCTACATATAGGCTCTCCAAGACCCGAAGAAAACGCGCAGTACCCGAGGATTGGGCTACACCTGATGATATACAGTCATTCAATCCTATCATAAAGTCAAAATCGTTATACCCGGGTGCTGAATCGCTGTCTACCGATGCAAGCGGCGATTTGGTCTTGCTGGGCGGTGATAACGGCGTTGCTGGTGTCTATTCCGCATCACAGAACGAGATCGTGCAAGAGATGGAGGTTGGATCAGGCGCAGTCACGGCCGCGGTATGGGCTGGCACACGGGCCGTTGTCTCTACTTCTTCCGGCGTGATCAAGGTCTTCGAAGGCCAATCCGAGGTTGCAAGCTTCTCCGGGCATGCAGGCAAAGTCACCGCACTTGCAATGCATCCCAGCGGTGATATTCTGGCCTCGGTTGGTGTGGACAAGAGCTACATTCTCTATGACCTTACCTCCTATAAGCAAGCTACTCAGATCTATACCGATGCAGGTGAGGCGAAGACTGCATACATCCATTTACGGTTCGCTGACTCTCCACCAGATCTCACATGCGCCGGCTTCCACCCAGACGGGCACTTATTCGCAGCAGGTGGTTCGGATGGCCAGATCAAGGTCTTTGACGTGAAGAGTGGCACAAATGCTGCGAACTTCGACGGCAATGGCGCCATCCAGGCCCTGGCATTCTCCGAAAACGGAACATGGCTTGCGGTTGTCGTCAAGGGCTCAACAAGCGTATCAATCTGGGATCTTCGAAAATCAGCGCAGCTGAAGGTTCTGAACATTGGAAGTCCAATCGCGAGCGTTGTGTGGGACTATACCGGCCAGTTTCTGGTGGTGGCAGGGCCCAGCGGACTCTCGGTACAACAGTATTCCAAGTCGACCAAAGATTGGTCCGAGCCCCTGAGAAGCGCTATCCCAGCTGTGGCTGTGGCATGGGGTGCTCAAGCGCAGTCTTTGATATCCTTGAGTGCGGAAGGTATCATCACATTGCTAGGATTGAGATAGAGAAAAATGGCAACCATGGATGTACAGTAGTCATTACCTTTCTATGTGCAAGGGCGAGTGTAATTTTGGGCCTTGTCCGGTGTTCTTGCTTCGGCGTCTCAAATAGAAAGATTCAATTCATGCCCAACAGCTACTTTGTGGTCGAGGTCGGAGACTTGCTGATGGTCCAAGTGCAAAGAGAGTGGGGGACCAACATCCTGGTTGAGCAAATTCAGTCTATTTGATGCCGCTCAAAAATGTGACTTTGTTGATTCCAAAATCGACGAGCAAAGAGGTAAGATGATGAAGCGGGTTTCCAGTCTTCACAAAACGCCCAGATCCATCTCGGAACACTAGCGCCTCATCAAGGGTCCAAGTGAGGTGTGAAGCGTGTGATGGCTGATGGATGAACTAAGACTTCATCCCGTTCACCTTCACCAACCGAGGCCTTCTTCCTTTGTGTGCAACACTCCACCAACTTCCCTCAACCTCCAGCATACTTTGCCACGATCTCAATCATCAGCTTCGAGACCATACTTCCACCACTTGTCAGCATTCTTCACGCCTTATCGGTCCACAATATCTTTGATCCATGGGCAGACCATGGAACGCTCGGCTGCTTCATCTTCGATAATCGATTGTCTAGGCTCTGGCCGGAAGGTATGTCCTTTTGCTTCTCCATATTTCAGGACAGCTTGAATGTAACGCCCATTACAGAGAAGCCACGAGCAGATGGCAGGACCCTCCGATCCTGATGTACGGCATTCGCATTGGCATCGCAACTTCCGTTTCCCTCCTTCCTTGCCTTCACCAGGCACTACCTCCTTAAATCCACGCCGTCTAAGCGAACAGCCTATCCATCGCCACGTTGGTGACGGCTTCGACTTCAGAAGGCCTATTATGTCACAGCCAACAGAAAACGTCATCGATCTCACGAATGAGCCCAGTAGTCCGGCCGACCACGTCCCAGGATTTGCATCTTTGTTAGCACCAAGACGCGCCTACCGGACAACGCGAAATATCGTGGATCTGGACAACGACGATGATTCGCCACAATTTCAAAGCGAGCGCACAAGGCAGGCTCGGGAGCCGAGCCCGGAGCTCGAATTACTTTTCTCGAGGCCTCTGGCTTCTGCACCTCGACCACGCTCCCCCTCAATCACGGCTTCGCTTGCGGATGGGGACAGAGCGAGAAATGCGGCGGGTTCGGCAGCATCCATGGTAGAGCGAGCTATGGCCGGTCTGCAACAGAACTTGGCTCCTTATAGTCGTGCCCTGAACCGGTCATTTGGCACGCTCTCTAATCTCGGCGGGGTCCGTCAACGGAGTCAACACCCTGCTCATCATCACCACCGTCACAATCACCATGATCACCATGACCACCACCATCACCTCCATCGGCACGATAGACACGCTCACCAAGTGCCCAACGAGGCTGATCTATTCTTCCTGCAGGATCCCGCCAACGCCGAGCTCATACTACCACATAATCTTGACTTCGAAGCTCAGGGTTTCCACATGGGCCGAAGTCTGCCACGCTCTTCGGTGCCTCCGCCCACATATGACCCGCCTCCTTCGCCACGCCCAGGCTTCACTCGAACACCAAAGGAGGGTGAGGTTCTCATATGTCCTAATTGCAGTGATGAGCTAGGGGTGGGTGAAAACGATCTGAAAAGGCAGGTCTGGGTGATGAAAAGTTGCGGCCATGTAAGCTAGGTCCTGCATCACATGAGCTTGCAGTCACTAATTGAAGAACAAGGTCTATTGCGGTGATTGCGCGAAGCATAGGTCAAAAGCGAAGGGCAAACTACGACCTACACGGGCGAAACCATTTACACGATGCCTGGCGGAGGGCTGTGGGCACAAGAGCATTGTCTACCCGACAGCCATGGTCCAGATCTATCTATGATGGGGTTCCGGGTCTGCATCTCCGTTCCGCGACAATGGCATATCATGTGGCAATGGATGGTTCAAGCGAGGCGTCAATGGGGGTTTGTAGATACGAGGTTCTGCTCGAGATGACTAGGGCTACACTCGAATTTGCATGTTCTGAAGATTTACAAATTCGAAAGCTACGGGGGCTTGCTATGAGGAGGCGAGGCCATCAAGCCTCAACAGGCCTAGAATTAACCAATACTTGTATCTAGAAAACAATCTCTAGCTGTTTCGCTAGATGAGCTCGCGATTCCTTGCAGTAAAACCTCTTTGAACTCTAGCGTCCACAGCTACAGTCAATCCATTGTCGAATTACTCCTGACGATCCACATAGCCCACAATTCTTGTTTCATATGGATGACAGAGGTTATCCGATTGTATTCCCACGACTTGGATCTCTATCAGGTCCCCAAACTGTAGGCCACCACAGTCCATGCGACAAACTTCCTGGAAGACGTGCATGAAGCTCACGGGCTTAGCTTCCAGTATATAAGACCATTGCGATTGCGGCAATTGAGATTTCCAAGTCGCCTGGCATTCGAGCACCATCGATCGACGCACATTTCCAAAGCTGTAATCCCATAGGACTTATCCTTTTCTTTCATCGAGGCCTCTCATTAAATCCTATCGGCTTGCGGGCTCCGCATCGTCAAAAGGCGACCCACAACCCATCAGCTACCCTCCTCCATCCAAAGCCCCCTGACCTCGCAGCCCCCAAAACATTCCCTCCCAACCCCATCTCACCTCCCCCCCTCCACCTCCTTCCCCCTCATGACCTTCCTCCTCTGCCGCATCATATGCGTATACAGCACATAACTCCCTACCCACACACCATCAGCCCCTTCCCTTCCTCCCCCTTCCTCCCCTCTCTCCACCAAAAAAAAAAAGAAAGTGACATACCAGGAACATACGCCCCCAACACCGCCCTCAGCCCCCATCGCACCGCCCCCTCCCCCACCGCACAACTCCCCCTCCACACCAACACGCACTCACTCACGATCCCCACCGGATACAGCGCCCAAAAGCTATTATACCTCGCCCAGACCACCCATCTTGGAACGCCCCACGCCTCGAACCCGGGCACGCCGCCGCGCAGCTGCACCACGAAATAGCCATAGCGCAGCACCTCCGACGCGCTCCACGCGAGGAGCATGCTCACGTACCAGCCGGTGGCGAGGGCGACGGCGGGGGGGAAGGCGTGGCAGATGCCCCAGAGGAGGAAGAGGCGGGAGGAGATTTGCAGGAGGGTGGTGGGGAGGGGGGAGCGGATGAGGTGCAGGAAGGAGTGGAGGGGCTCGAGGAGGGCGAGGGTTTGGGTCCAGAGGGCGAGGGTGGAGACGGCGGGGTGGATGAAGGGGGGGGGGATGAAGGGGAGGAGGAGGAGGAGGCGGCCGAGGAGGGAGGTCCAGAGGAGGAGGGAGAGGGCGTTGTAGAGGGTGAGGTAGGTGATTGTTGTGGGGGAGGGGCGGGGCCGCGAGGAGGGGGTGGTGGGTGGGGGGTCCATGATGGAAGGTGAAGTTGTGGTGGGAGAGAGGGTCTGAAATTGGCTTCGACTCAGGGTGATAAGCGAGGGTCACGGGACCTGGCGGATCTTAGGTTGTACCAAATACAGATGCTAGCATACTTTAGGTGTAAACGCACGAAGCATTGATGATGCAATCAAAGGCTTGGAAGTAGTGTGCGATAGTGTACGAACATTCTTCTGCGATACCTGTAAAACCTACTATTCGCTCACAAAGCACGCTGTAGCCAATGCTATTTCTTTCACCCAAGCCAACGCCGTCATCCAAGCCATGATACATATCCCAAGACACTTCCAGCTCTGCTATGCCCTGCATAGCTATAAAGGCCCGTTCCATAGATGCGCCGCACCACATCTCTGTACAATGCCTTTGCCATTATATCCTCCTGATATCCCGACTCCTCCTAATGCCTCCAAACGCTCCCCTGAGCACCTTGCGAACATCAAAGCTTCTCCTATCGTTCGGTGGCTCCACTGCCGAACCAACAGTGTGTCCTTTGTCTTCCTCATCATCCATGATCCCTCTATCATCTATCTTCATCTGTTCAAGTGGAATACTTTCACCCTTATCCTCGGAGTGCTGCCGACGTCGCACCCCAGTCCCAGCCTCCACACTGCTTTCTGCGAACATAACTCGCGGTCTCCGGAGGAGCTCTTCGACCTCAATCTCCCTTCTTGTTTGATCCGCCGCAGGTTCCTCGGCAGCTCGATTCTTCTGTCTTGTTTCCTCGACCCAATCGCTGGGCTGGCGGCTGAGACTGAACCGATGTCTGTCCGGCGTGCAGATCCCGGCATGTTCCTCAAACCTCCGCTTGAGACCCGGATCTTTCTCGAGCTCTTGGAATACTTCGACATCAGACTGCGCCCATAAACCTCTAAGACAGCGCACCGCGACCTCAAATGCCCAGACAGCGAAGATGGTCACAATGAGTGTCAACCACCAAGATGCGTTTCTGCCAAAGCGGTCCAATAATCCGCCACGGACGTGGTAGATGACATTTTTGGCGTAAACGGCACTAAGGATAATGTTGAAAAGCCACCAGCCGCCAATACTGAGGACCATGGCGATAATGCAGGTAACGGTCTTGTCATGCAACTCCAGAAATTGAATCTTGGTAGCTATAACAATGACACAGGCGGTGTACGTCAGAGTGCCCATAGAGTAGAGATCGTCACTATCGTTGGTACGTACCCGGCCATAAATGGCATACATGAAAAAGTAGATCAGCACAGCCTCCGAACTGGCCATGAAGATCCAGCCGGCGTAGATGATGAGATTGAAACCGCCGCTACGATGACCGATGGAGTAGAGCTCCGGAACCGCCAGAAGCGTTGAGCTCCTAAGGTCTTTCTCGAAAATCCCCATGAAAATGACAGGAACGGAGGTGAACAGGGTGTTGAACAAAGTCAAAGACCAAGACTCGTAAAGCGAGGTGCCGGTGTAGCCAGCCCAACGTTGGAAAAGGGCCTGGGTCAGATAGAAGAGCATTTCTTTCCAAAACGTGCTCAAGACATATTTGCAGGTGCGAATGTAGTTCCAATGACCATGTACCAGAAGGAGGCGTAGGAGAAAACGGAATTGGGCGATGGAATAATCCGAAGTGCGCGCTGCTTGCAGGCCTTCCTTGCCGGTTATGCCGATGCCAACATGGGCTTCTTGGATCATGGCAATGTCATTCGCGCCGTCGCCGATGGCTAGAGTGACTGCGTGTCTCACTTCCCTACGGACAGCGCCAACAAGCCAAGCCTTTTGACTTGGAGAGGCTCTGCAGCATATGACCGAGTCGACCAGAATAGCGAGATCCATGAACAGTCGCTTTGCGGTCCTGTCAGCCTCGATGACAGCCAGCGTTTGACCATCGATGACAACCACAGAATGGGCGACATTGCCGTGACTGCTCTCGAGAGTTGCGGCAGCCATTCGCTGATTGACTTCTCCAGTCTCATGATCGAGCACGGTGATCGACGAGTAGTCTTTAATCAAGCGGCAGGAGTGACCGATGTTGATCGCTGTTTCTCGCTTGTCGCCTGTGAGCATCCAGAGCTTGATCTTGGCACGGCGGAGCTTTTCGATAGTTTCAGGCACACCATCCTGCAGTTTATCCTCAATTGCTGTGGCTCCTGCAAGCTCGAGGTCTTGCTCTATAAGCTCTCCCGCCCGTTCTACCTGTTCCTGCCGGTTTACTAGGCTTGTAGATGCGTCTTGGTAGACCTTGCGCCACGAGCTGTAATCCTCTTCGGACAGAATCCTGTAGCCGTAGAGTAGAGTTCTAAGACCTTCAGTCGCGAAATCGTTAATGTGTTGGAAGCACCGTTCGAAGACCGCTGTATCGTCGACAACGAAAGCTTCCTCGACAAGGTCTTCTGCCTCCTCGTCTGCACTCTGGAACGACGTTCTGCCATTCGGGCTCAATGGTACACTGCGAGGCCCAGAAGTGTTGGAAGGCCTTGCCGAGTAAAATGCATCTGAACGGCGCCGCGAGGCAAGGTCTGCGTCAGTCTCCCGATTGTGGAGCCAGTCATCCAGTTCGTCGCCGATTGGCCTCAGGCGGTTGCTTGGTCGCGGAAAACCTCCAACACTGTGGCGCTGCGTGCTGAAGCTCGACCTTGCAATGCTGCTTTTTCGGCCTTGCTGCTCACTGTTTCGTCGCTTTGCCTGCTCTGCTTCCTCACTTTGCCGTTTGCTGACCCGTTGCTCAACTTTAAGGGCCTGATCCTGTGCAAGAGTCGCCAACCGCAACCTCGGTACAATCATCGAATCGGCACCTTTGCAGATGACACAAATGCGTCCATCAGGAAAGCGTACCACGATCGACATCCTCTTTCTGGTGCTGGAAAACTCAATCACGTCAAGCACTTCGTATATCTCCAACAGCGGTTCCCCAGAATCGGTGGTGGGATAGCTCTTGATGGTTATGGTTGCAGCCTGTCTATCAACGACAACATATCCAAGTTCTTGTGCCGCTCGTACAAGAGCGGCCTCATCGGGAGATGCAGCCTGATAAGTAAACTCGCCAGATTCGTCCTCTTCCGGCAAACAGGTGTGACAGAGTGATATTGAAAGCAAGAAGAATCGGACCTTTTTCGCAAAGATTGTATGAGGCCGATTTTGTACGTAGCTTAATAGCTCTTGTGTGTGTCGCTCGAGATATGTTTCGTAAGATACAGCGCCGCCGGACCCCTGAGAGTTGATTGATCCACTGCCGGAGAAGGCGGGATCTGCAAGTTCTATAGCTTTAACGGATGAGGGTGCTGTAGGTTCTGTATGGCTTCTACTAGAATCGCCAGTCTTTTGTCTGACCGGCTTTTTGCTATTGCTACGTTTACGATGAGATGCTGTCTGTCTGGCAGCTTCATAGACAGCATCTTCCTGGATATCAGGATCATGGAGCCAAGCTGTACCTGCTATGCTCAATTTTCGAAATCGCATTGAGTTATTTGTCAATGTGCCGGTCTTGTCGGAGAAAATGTAGTTGACCTGGCCGAGCTCCTCGTTGATTGTCGAGGTTCGAGCCTCCATCGGAGTATTTGAAGGCTCATCGTACATTTCGATGTCGTTCATTAGCAGCATCTGGAAAAGCTTCACGATCTCCAGGCTAACGTAGAGAGACAAGGGGATCATGGTGTTGAACAGGATTATAAACGAAGTAAGGATTGGGAAGAAGGCGACACCGGCGTTAACCAGATACCAGGCCTTCTCTTCCGTTTCTTCTTGCCATATCTGGTAAGCCACGGTATTGAAGATTGCCAAGGCTATCACGAAGGCCACAATGATGACCACGATCCTGTTGACCGCGGACTGCAAAGCTGGCGCCTTGATTCGAGGGTTCTTGGTAGCATTCATCCTAATTTTGCACTCTTCGCCAGTATAAACCGCTAGGCCAATGACCTCATGAGTGTTTCGTAGAAGACTACCCCTGTAGACGATCTCATTATTTGTCAGAGGCAAGGTCCGTTCTGCCAGGGTAACTTTGCCCTCGAATTTATATAGGTCAATGTTCGGGTCTTCGATGATCAGCTGAGCCCGGTAGTCAGTGCTACCCTGCATTGACTGGCACGCTTCGTCTAACAAGGGCGAAGCTCGTTTGCTTTTCAGGCTAGTCTCGCCGTCCAAGGCCATGGTCTCGAAATAGGCTACGCCATTCTGGCCATCAACTTGAAGTAGTGCAAGGTCAGCTGGCGCAGCTTCATCACGTTTCAGTTGGACGACATCTCCAATGACGACATCTTGCCAATCCTTAGTTATCCAGCGCCTGAACTCGGATGCCGATGAAGAGTCTTTACGTAGATCCGGCTCGAACACCTGAAGGACAGAAGCATCCTTTGTATTTTCGGCCTTATCCAGCTTATAGCGTCTGATATCTTCATAGCCTTCTTTGGCCATGGAAATAATGACGAAAAACGATAATGGTACAATGGTGGTGTAAGTGCCCGTTGTGCTTAGGCCAGGTATCATTTGGAGGATAGAAATGCAGAGAAAGTAGAAATTAGCAAGCTTGGAGAACTGTGCGAAGAGCTGGCGCGGTAAGAAGCTCCAACGGGTATATTTACTTGAACAAATAGTGTTGTCTACGTATTGCCGCCCAGTCCGTTCGTCCAAAAGAGGTTTCCTCCATGTAGGATCCAGTACAATGTGCCGTCCATCTTTCGAGGGAGGGATATCTTGAATCCGTAGAACAGTTTTTCGTGCTCTTTCATACACAGCATATGCACGACAACGCATACTTGCTTGAGCCGCTCGGCTCCTTGCCCAGATATCATATCGTGGTAGACCAGGTGGTTCTTTCCAATCCCTCTGGGACTGCGAGCGAAGTCCAAAGACATTTTGGTCTGGCAATGCGGGAGGGACTGTGGAAACAGTTTCCGACTTGTTGCCACGCTGTACGTTACCCTTGGAATGCGGCAATCGATGCTGGCCCTGGATCGTTTCTGGGATCTGGACTTGAGATGGCGAGCCACTCTCTGATCGTCCGTGAATTATGCGTGCGAAGACAGTCCTCCGCAGTGAGGCACCCCGCTGCCGTGTCCGGGAAGACAGTGGTGGCGAGGATGAAGCAAAACTCGTCGATGCAGGCTTCGCTGAGAATGGCTGAACATCCCCGCTGCTCAACGGCGACCTCGGTCGTCCGGTACCCTGTATTGTTGATTCACCGACTGAAATCTGTGTTTCGATAGGCAAGTCCGGCAATACACCCAATCTTCGTGTACCTTGATTTCCACGATCAGAGTTTCGAGAAGCCTCTGGGGCTTGAGTCTCGACATCTGTTACTGTAGACTGATGGTTCAAGGTCCCGTCTGTCGGCGAGGAATCCGGGATTGAGAGGTCGACGACGTCGCCGATATCCTGATGGACTTTGTCTGACTGCTCTGGTCTTCGACCAGCCAGATCCTCGGTATGCGGTAGGGACGTCGTCGGTGCAGGCTTTTCATTCTCTTTGGAGCCTCCATGCCCGTTGCTTGACATGCTCAACGGACAGTAGCTTCATTGGAAGACCACATTTGCTCGTTTTACAGTCTTGCCTTCATCAAGGGCGTTGTATAGGTGGTGCTGACAAGTATTCGTAATCATCTCGTTGTGGAGCAGGTCTGCGTACAAGCGCGCTGGGCAAGAACGGGTGCTGCGACCTCACTGAAAGGGCTATGAAATTAGTGAATCATCAAAAAGTGTAAGAAGTCCTAGAGCCAAAGAATTACATAGATGTCCTCGTCTTTGTTGCGTTCGAGTCGTACAAGGCTTGGCATCGGAACCCTACATTTGCCTGCGTAGAGTAATTCAGAGTACATGTACCTTTACCTTAGTTCGAGTGCTCCGATATACAGACAAACAAACTGGAAATGGCTCCAGAAGCGGTCAAGGTTGTGACATATTGCTCGTCATGACTGCGAGATCAGTCTCATAATTAACAGCATCAGCAGTGGGAAAGGCTTGTGAGCCGACATCATAGTCTACCTTACAGATTAATTTGATAGATTATCTATCTGGTCATACTCGCATTGCACGTATCCGAAAAACAACAGCTGCAGCTGATAATACAGAGGTTAATAAACAAACATAACAGAGGGTCCCGTGCCATCCAGACGGCGACTGCAGATTGTGGAAGATTATGTCAAACCCCCAAACTCCGGCATACAAAGATTGGGTGTTGATTAAACGCAGATTATTACTGGTTTTAGCAGACCACGCATGACACAACTTTCTCGGAAATCTGCCCCTCTGACCCAGTCCTTACCCCTGCCGAATGCCGATGTGTATATGTCGTTGGTCAAATGTGATGCCTCTTCGAACGCCTTAAAATACCATGGTCCCCATGCAACGTCGCCCATAAGCAAAGGAAGGGCGCCTTGCTAGGGTTATTCTCGGTTATAAGCACACGTTCTCTGGGCTGAGGCTGGACGGGTCGATGAATGAGACCATGTTGTGTATGTGATCCATTTCTTCGCTCGATGTCTCCTCATGCAGTTGCATCCCCATGCCCGTGTCTTCCATCTGAGGAGATTGCATATGCATATTCAAATTTTGCTTCGAGTACATCTCACTCAACAGCATTCCGTCATCAGAAAGACTCGAATGGTGATCCTGAGATATTGAGAGAAACTCAGCCGACGGACTCCTTCGAAAGCAGTTCAGTGGAGGCGATTGATCAGCGATGACGGGATCGCCGTGACTGTATGCAGATAACGGCGATACAGATCCGTGCATAATACTCGGGTGCTCCAGCATCGGAGACAGGAAAGGTAGACTGTACGGTTGACTAAAGTTTGCGGCCGGTACGCTATCCATATGTGGGCCTGGTGTGTAGAACGAAGGGCTTGCATATTCTGAAGGCGATACTGTGGTGGCTGCAGACATCGGGCGCTGTCGGTAATCAAGACCGTACCCAGACGAAGTGTCAATCCGTAGATTTGGGCCTAGCGGGCCCAGATTGTTATGATGTTGGGGAACAGGGGCGTATATGCTGGGATCAGTCATAATAGTCGAAGGATGTTGGATATGGAAAGATGGCATGGGCGATTGGAGCATCGAAAAATCGATAGCCAGTGGAACAGATTTACTGCGCGTTCGCTTGTGGCCACGGGGCCCGGAAGGAGCTGGCATTCCGAACGGAGTCTCTTGAAACATTGCAAGGTGTGGATGAACCATGTGGTTGGGCTGAGATGCTGGTCGAGGCATAACAGGCGACACAGGCGCCGACACAGCTAATGAGTGCGGGTCAAAGGGAGCGTGCCGGTTCCGGAACGACTCCAGCGATACGAGCTTGGCAAGCTCGCCGCTCAATTGTCTTGGATTACCACCAAGATGATGCACCATGATCTGGGATGCCTGCTGTTCTTCGGTGAAATCACCACACTGGTGGAAGCCGCCGGTGCCGGATGAATCCATGAAGAAATTTGGAGGCCGGTTCAATTCGACAAGAAGACCGCGTGGTCTAGAAGGCATGCCGCTTGGATCCTCGGGCCATCCATGCTCTAGAGTGATATTCTTGATGTAAGAGAAAGGGTATTCTATCTTATAGCCGGCTGAGTCGTTGTTGATGTAGTAGGTTAAGGTAGCTTTATCGGGCGCGTAGAAGATGACAAGGTCCATGGCATTCTGGCCGACCCGCCGCCATGTGCCTATACTCAACGATTTGCAGGTAAAATGATGAATAACTATGTCGGTGTGAGAGAAAGCAAGTAAGGTGATGAATGTACAGATCTACTGACCGACTTTGCCTGGGTTTGCCGACTCCGTGTTCACGAGCGTGCCGTTGCCGTAGGCGTTCATAGACGTAGGGTTGCGTCCGAAGAGTTCTCTCGCCAGTGGTTTCCCTGATTCGATGGCTTGGACCATAAGGTATTGACGCATCGACTCTGGTATGGCATCGCAGTCCTCTCCGGTTTCGATGCTCTTCTTGGCAATCAATTTTATCTTTGCGCGTCTGGGCAGGAGCAGTGAGCCAAAGCAAATGACCGAAAGTCAGCTCACATACCTATTCTGAAACCAAATTTGTACAGATCTCTCTGTCATATTGATGTCCTCGGCTATTCGTTCCCGAATGGCGGCAGTGGGTGTAGGGTTCTTGTTGAATTCAACCTCTAGTGTACCCAATTGGTCTTGTGTCGCCCTCTGTCGCTTCTGGTTCTTTTGTTGTTGGGTGAGGGTGCTTTTTCGTGGGGGTCGACGAGAGCCTGGAGTGCCGGCCGGGGCTGTAAGAGGGGGTGAGGGCGTAGAGATCGAAGTCGAGGTCGACATGATGTCGAAAGTTCTTGGGGACTGCATCTGGAAAGCACTGTAGACGCTTTAATGGTCTAGTAGGGCGTGAGATCGGTCCGCTGTTCTGGCGAAAGAGGTACTCGAGGCCCGCCGAGTACCACACTCTGGGGTCGCGTATCGACAAGGATCTCCGAGAAGAATGGAATAGGTGTTGACAGCTGATTGTAGGAATCCAGCCTCGGAAGAATAGTTCTGACAGTCGAGGGTTCAGGAGCAAAAAAGGTCTGACTGGTAAGGCAAAGTGGTGGTAGTTGCTTGCATATAACAGCTGGAAGGGGGTATTAATTAGTGGTAGGGTTGAAAGGAGTGTGAGTGGACGTCCGGAAGGAGTGACGGGTGTCCGTATGAGAAAGTAAATGGAAGCAGAAAAGGAACGACGATGATGGCGTAGGGCGACGACGGCGACGAGGTGGAAGATTTACAGACGGTGGATGGAGATGGGGGTGTTGAAGTTCTGGAGGGGGAAGAAGTCAGGGGCAGGCCAAACAGTGGCTCGAGTGGCACGGGTGCGGACCCTTGTCACCGAGTCTGCACAGCAGCACAAGCGTCCCATACCGCGTGATTCATCGGCTCGTTTCAAGCATCGTCAGGCACAGGCTCAGTGTCGTGCAGATTGACTGCATAGAGTCAACGAGCAAGACGCCATTGGACATCTCGTACGGAGTATCTACGGGGTATATCTGGTCCCAAGTTGCCATGCACCCTCTTGCTACAGCCCTGGCCAAGACAGAACGCTTGAATATATCTATGGTCGAGGTTTCTAATCTATTCCCGCCTTGACCGAAGTCCTTACAAACACCAAGTACTGAGCTCGTCTGCAAGCTCCTATACAGCGCATGCTACCACACCAGCGAATATTTCTCCACAGTGATAGCACATCTTTAGCAAGATCATTATGCCGGCATGAACATGTCAAGAATAGCCGGCGGTTCTGCCTTCCAAGTTCTCTGGAAGCTACAAAACGTTGCGCCCTGTGCTATAAATACGCTTGAGTGGACACAAGCTTTGGCGTCGGGGAGGACTCGGCGTAGTGTTGGTCCCAGCCTCCCAGGCTCCTAGCTGGCGGTTAGGTCGGCTGCTCGGATGGATGGGGGGCCTCCCTTTCGCAGCTGGTTGTTGTTCGTCCTGGGATTCGATAAGGTACTTCTACACGCTCCTGCGGGGCCAGAGCGGACTGAGCCCAGTGCAGTGGTCGCCAGGAACAGGTTTAGCGTCGTTTCGGAGCAGCCTTGAGCCTTGGCTGACCTGGGCTTGGCTCGCTTTTGGCAGAGCAAATCACGACACTTTTGATTCCTCTTCTCGCGCGCATCGGTTTGAATTGATGCGACGATGAAGGCACATACTTCCGTCATTGCCACGAAGTTTCAATCTGTACTCGTGCCAGTAGCAGTGACGTGTCTGACGCTTCCGCTGTACGTTTTGCTTCTGGCTGTCACAGGTTTTGTGCCGTGCCGCGGTCGCAGCACTTGCCACAAAGTCTATTCCACGCTGGCAAACTTGCTGTCGAAGACGATCGCGTCACGGGTGGTCTTCTAACGATCGGCTGAAGAGACAAGAGGAATATCGCACATCTGATTAATCTGGTGCGGTTCTTTTCGCAGGCTGGGCCTTCCAAGTTCCAACAAGCTCTAAACTTGGGGCCGTGTCCCGAGTCACATGCCTATCCCCAACTGGCATCTCCAGTCACTCGTCGTCTTCAGGCTGATGTGCGCTCAGTGAAGTCCTTCCTGTCGCTCACTGTAAACCAGAACGATGTGCGAGGCGTCATGGCATGATGATATTGTATGCGCATCCCACGACCAACGTCGGCATCCTGAGGGACACGTGCCTTGATGAGCGTCATCTGCCAAGGGTCAGACTCCCTGGCTTCGAATAAACTGTGAGCTGTCACGAAGCCTAGGTGAACTTTCCGCAAGTATGTATTGTTGGTCTACAGGCTTCAGACCCGAAGAAGACTGCGTTTCACGCTCTCGGTTGTGCCACGTCGTTTGCCAATACGAGTCGCTGTACGCGACATTGATGGAGAGATCCCCGGGAACAGGAAAACGAATGTCAAGAAAACCGGCAAGAGGTGCTTTCTTGAGGGCGTGGGTCGTTCAGCTCTGGGAACCATTCTTGTTGCATAACAAATATCTTGGAGCGCTGCGTGTAGTAGATGATGTTTCCCGCCGGCCATGTTACGGTTGAGGAGCCTTTACACCGTAATGGCTCAACAGAGCTGGTAAGCGGCCTTCACATCTTGCAAGCTAAATGTGCCTCGGTCAGTACCGTGGCGCAAGGCCTTCACAGGACCTCTGGATGCTCACCAGGCTCTTCTCCGGGACGACACCATCTTTGACCCACAATCCCCAAAAGCCATTCATGTTCGCCATTAATATATCCGTAGAGAGTCGATCTCCGACGATGGCGACATGACTTGGCTTCGTAACGCCGGTGCCTGGACGGTCAAGGAAATACTTCATGATCTGAGACCCGCATCCGGGCTTCTTGGTGGAATGTCGAAGGACTTCCACTCCCGTAGCGCTTGCGAGCATGTCTGCTTCGTGACCACTGGGGTCATCTCCGGTACCAGCAGAGTTGCTGACTACTAGGAGGCTCGAACCGGGGTAGGCTTCACGTAGAGCTTGGAACTTATCCTGAGCTTGTTGTTAGCATGGGAATTGTCCATCAGCATTTCCACAGCGGGACTTGGTCAATATTGAAAGCTTATCCCCGTAAACAGTCGACCCAACTTTTATAAGCAAAAGCCTCTAACGAGACTTATGCAATCCGAAACGAAGAATTGAGACGGGAATTCGAAATGGAACTCACGTAGTATGACTTATAAATAACATTCTCTCTCGGTGTAGCAAAGCAATCATCCTTGTCCAGCACCACAGCTCTTATGTCGGGTTCGTGGCCATCGCAGAACACACGGAAGGCTTTTGATGATGGAACAGGCAGGTCATTGAAGGTAGACACAGTAGCCTGTGGTAAACACAATGATGGTTTGTAAAGCAGCCGGAAGATGTTGAAGGTGGCAGAGACGTTCATTGAATGTATTGAAGAGTATATACATCAACGTATCAAATAGGACTGGACTATTGAAATTTGGCGACATCTTGGCACTATAAACAAAGACGTTCCTATTGGTCCAGTGCCTTTACGGTCACGTGTTTTAAGCTCGCTCCGCCGCTTTGGACAGCTCTCCTGCAATACCAAGCATATTTGCTCTCGCGTTACCATCTGTGCTGTTTCCAAGGCGATGAAGCTCTGCTAAGATTGACAATTCCTCCAGCTTGCAATTGTCTACTGCTGCAGGTCAGCTTTCGCAGGCATAATATATTTGGACCGTTTGATGATCACAGATACAGATCGTCGACAGACGACAATGTTTCCTATATCTAGATCTTTCCGACCCGAATGACCGTATTGGAATTCGTCCGTTGGCGGCGCTCCAGAGAGCATCCATCCCGCGCTCCTTTCTATTATGTAATGTCGGATGCAAGCACCAAGGATGTCTATCGAAGATCTCTTTCCGGCGCGGTATTATGCTGATACTCCTGTTGAGCCATAGTCAAAAACACCAACTGTCCAAGCGGTGCTCCGAAAGTTGAGACCTGTTAAGCCACAAATAACAACAGCGAGGCTCGCCCTTCTGCCAGACCTCGCTTAAGCACACGTAAGTCTCGCCACCTGTCTGAGACCATCGTAGTGGATCTTCATACTGCCACACGCGGCGCTCAAGAGCATATTCCCAGCCTGCGGTGTCTTTCATAATGCATTGATGAATGCAATCACCGAGAATATCCAAAGAGGTCCTCTTTCCAGCGTGGTAGTCTGCTAAGACTCCAGTTGGGCCACAGTCAAAGATACTACCCGCTCTAACGGCACCATAAGGAGGTGGATGAATAGGGAGACTGGTCCTAGGGTCGAAGCCGTCTCTTCGCTCGGGCTCCAGACGTTGCAGGCTGGCAGCCCTCTCGTTCGAACTGTTCGAAGTCTGATCCAACTCTTTTGTAAAAGTATTACTCACCGTCCTACACAATACGCGGAGCATATTGGTAGTATGGGAAGCGTAATCGACACTGCTATATAATGCGCAATTCACGCTGAAATTCCAGCTAAAGACGAAATTGTCAAGGTTACAGAGGTGATAAAGCCTGTCCTCATATTCGACCAATCGAGTGCCGATTCTAGTGATGAGCGTTTTGCACCCATGGTCAAGCCATCGCCAGAAGATGGCTCTCTGATACCCTCTATCAAAGACAAATGCGTTCTCGGTCCAGAATATTACTCTCGCCTCCTTGTAGATCTGCCTGCAGGTTGATAGAAAGGCCAGAACCTCGCACGCTGGCAGAAAGGGGCTATCCCTGGAGTCACGGCCGCCGTATATCTGTCTATCTCGTCCACGTGTCAGGATATTGAGTCTTATGAATCCATTCATGACATTGGTTCGCCCTTTGGGTTCGAATCGAAATCCGGGCTCAACGCCATCGAAGACAAGGATATAACGGTAAATTGTGTTGCGAATCTCTGCAGGCAGGTTGAGAAGTCTAGAAGGTTTCCAAGAGTGCTTGGAGCTTGTCTTGATGATACTTTTCGGACGATATTTTGGGGAGCCAAGGCAAGCAGTATCTGAGGGCTTCTTGAGCGGAGCCATTGAAAGGACTTCTGGAAAAATTCAAGAACTCTTCCGCAGCAGTTTCGCTTCTAGCCTACTACTTTTTTGCCATACTTTGTTGCTGTTGTTGGAGGAGAGCAATTTGAATGCTTGCCTGGTTTCTTTGATCGCTTTGCTATTGCTGACGGCACAGAAGCTTTTTGTAGATGCGCTCTTCAATGGGAAACCCCAAGATGTTGGGGTTGTGAGATCAATGTTTTTGGCGGACTACGCCGAACCAGCAAGCTCTTGGATTATTGACTCGCCGGTCTATTTTAAAAAGCCGTTGGATCAAGCTCTCAGTATCTCCCAATCGACTGAAGGTCTTTGCCTGAGCAAATTAACATCGAATCATGCTAATGCCCTGATAAGTCAAATACAATCTATAGAAACAAGACTATGGGTCCAGATGCGAATTGGCAATGTCGTGGAGGCATTGATAATACTGCAGCTGCGAGGCGTTTGAAGGCTGGTTACGCAAGCCTTCAAGTTGCTCGGTTGACGTGCTTTTGCTGCTACGAAGTTCAATTTATGTGTGATAGCTTCAATGCCATTAGAAGATCTCAAAGTATCAACGAAGCTCAACCCTGAAATGCGCACATGGCCGAGTAAACCACCTCCATTGCACGAGCAGATCCGCTTCGAGTACGTACACAGGTTTGGTTGAGCTTCTGTTTAAAAGGCTCTTGGGTGGAAGAGATGAGGTTGGTGACCGTACCTTAATCTCGTAATTTACTGCTCACTAGCGTCGTTTTCAAAACCACTCTGCAAATCGAAGTCGAGATGTTCCTGAAGACTGACTTCGTGCTAATTCAGACTCTCCTTGCTTCTGCGCGGCTTGCGCACATAGACTCGCCATGACCAGCACAATCGGCATCCCAATAAAGCTGCTGAACGAGGCCCAGGTGATTCAATTGCTGTTCCCAAAAGCGTTCCAAGTCCTCAAGCTCACGTTCGATGCCTCCAGAACCACGTCGTTACTCTCGAGATCACCTCAGGCCAGGTCTACAGAGGAAAGCTCATAGAAGGTACCCCTACCTTTCCTCCTTATCCCCCTGTCATACCTTGACCGATCAGTTTCCCACACCCCAGCCAATTCTTCTGCTACGGGGCGCAGTTGCTAACGAACTCTTCTCTGGACAGCCGAAGACAATATGAACGTCCAACTCAAAGACATCACCGTCACTGCGCGCGACGGCCGAGTCAGCCATCTAGATCAGGTCTACATCAGAGGGAGTCATGTGCGGTTTTTCATTGTGCCGGATATGTTGAGGTGCGTAAGGTCGTTGTCACAATGATTTCCGATGGGTTCCGGAGGGAGTGTACTGTGGGAGGTATTGGAATCCAAACGGCGCTGACATGGCAATGGGCATAGGAATGCGCCTATGTTCAGATCGAGAGGCACGAGAGGTCGGGGTGTTGGTTTGGCGAGAGGACGGGCGACAGTAAACAGGGCTCGAGGGCAGAGAGGAGGCAGAGGGTGAGAAGGACTTTGTCATATGGCGACCTGAAGGAAAGCTTTCCAATGCCGAGAGGGCAGTCTGGAGGGCTCTTGCTCAGCATTAAGGATGAAGCGTCGGGAGGAAAAGCATGTCCAGAATACTCCACAACAGATACCCATGAAAAAGCTGTTTGCAGCCTGCAACCGCTGAGGCTTCTAATCTCAAGATCACGATCGTAACAATGACAATATAGCTCTCAAATCTCCCCTCATCTTCATCCCCCACCATGTCTCCCCCAACCCCACCAACAATCGCCCATCCCCTCCGCATCCTGTATCTCTCCCCACCCGACACACCCACGTCCAAACCCCTTGAAGGTCAGTCATTTCGCCCGTTTCTCCCCTCAAAATCCCCAAAGCCACTAGAAACCATCATCTTCCGCACCGCCCCGCTAATCCCCCACCAGGCGACAACCTCCCACTCTCCACCCCCTACTACACCGCCCTCATCCCCCTCTGGCACGACACCCTCCCCTCCACACCCCCCTCCCTCTCCCAATGGCGCACCGAATGGCTCGCCCCCGAAGCCCGCGAAGTAGTTGCCAGTATCGGCGCCTGGGTTATTGGCGCCCGCAAACCAACATCAACGTCCGACCTCGATACTCTGCGAGAACTACTCAATACGATCAAAGAAGTTATAGAGCATCATACTGGGGAAGTAAATTATGGAATGGGGAACGACGCGCTGTTGCTACTTGTGGGTCTACCGCAGCCATTGACGCCGAGGTTGGAGATGGGGGCTGAAGAGTGGGAGGATTGGGGACGGGAGTGTGGGGGGTGGGAGTGGGTGGATGGGGAGGTTGAGGGGGATAAGGGGGAGAGGAATGATTTTGGTGGTGAGTTGTCCTTGATTATCTTTCTAGGGGAAACGGGTATCAAAGGGTGGGGATTGCTGACGGGGTTTTGTAGAAAAGGTTGGGCTAGCAAGACTGGTGGAGGCGTTGGAGGCTCATGAGTGGGAGGATGGCGCGGCTGAGGAGCTTCCTCGTGACCTTGATTTGGCGGTTGATGATGATGGTCTGCCTGTGCCGGCTGCTGGGTTTGGCGATGAGGAGCTAGGGGCGAGAGAGCCGATATTGCATAGTGACGATAGGAATTCAAGGCCAGAGGAAGATGGGATAGGTGAAGAGGAGGATGTGCGAGTGGAGGAGCTGGAGAGCATGATGCTGAAAATGCAAGCTATCAAAGACATGGGCGCTGATATGCCGGAGACGGAGCGGAAGCGGTTCGCTGCGAAGGCCGTAAGGGATGTGATGAGGAAGCTGTAGAGGGAGTGGCGCTGATATTGCTCAGTAGAAGGCCAACATACAGGACGAAGCTGGGGTTTGACAGTCTAACACCAACAGAGGAAGATCTAAATCTCTGGCTCCTAGAAAGCTTTCACTGTCTCAACCAACTCTGTTCCAATGTCACATCGCCGCCCAGGGAAGAAAGGAAACCGAGCAAATTCTGCAGCAGAAAAGCAGATCGCGTAAACCGTAAAAACGTACTAACATAGAACATCAAGGCACACCACTCTGTTTATGTACTTTTTCCGTCTCCTAATCCACGACCTGGCCCGGGAGTGGAGCGGAATCGCCAGACAGAGCGCGGCTAGCCTGGAGTATCTTGGAGGATATGTGTTGCGGATATCTTGCAGTGACCCACGAATAATGAGAAGGCTCTGCATTGATTCATCAGGTTCCCACAACCTTCTAGGGCTGATCACAAGAGAGGGCCTATGCTGCACGCTCAGCATTCTGGGCCACAGCTGCCGCTGCGCTGTGTCCTGCGGTTCTTCCGGCGCTGCCATCGAATACGAACGGGCCGGCATTGTTCGTCGGCGTCATTGGGCCATCAGCAAGCAATTCGATTGCGCCTGGGGTCATCGCCGGAAGAGTTGCGGAATCACTATTTGGGGTAAAGTCTTCCTCACGGAATAGCGACCCGGAAGGCGTGATGGGTCTTAAGTAATCCCTAGACGCAAGGGGTTGCTGAGGCATAGGTCCTAGCGAGAAGGGAGCCGAATTGGCAAAATTACGCCGGATAAGTATTGATGGTTGACCCGTAGAAGTGGGTGCTGAATGCTGCTGCTTCGACTGCATGCTGGGTGGTGACGGCTGGTCTGACCCATTTCGAATCGAAAGAACCCTCGAGGCAGATGTAGAAAGACGTTCGTCATCTTCGTCAGTCCCTGGCACGGAAGCTTCTGCGTTTGCGCCATCGGTTTCGACCTTGTCAAGCTCATCGACATCGTCGTCTTCCCATCGTACGTCATTTGGATCATCGACATCCGCTTCAAGATCGGCAACGGCTCGACAGTTCGGGCAGAGAAATTGCGGCCAAGTTTTGTGGTCATTCAGTATTGGGCGTATGCACTTGTAGTGCCACACATGCGAGCATGGAGCTACGAACAGTGACTGGCACGGCTACAACACGTCAGATTAGTGGGCGAGTAGCATCCATGGCTCAAGCACTTACAGATATTGACATAAGGCATATCGAGCATTCGGACGAGTGAACGGATGACGTATCGGAGTCTTTCTTAGGGGCCGACTTCCCAAGATCTCGAAGCCGCTTGTGAGTTGTCACACCGCACGGTGTCAGCGGAATGTAGATGCCGGTCTGAATTGTGACTTACTTGAAATTATTCAAGCTCTTCTGCCATGCTCGATTGCACTCCACCCGTATCTTTACACATCTAAATATCATCTCTTCGCCCCCTCTAAAGTCAATGCCTAGCTGCACTACATCTCCGTCATTGACCGGAAAAGGCTTCGACTCGACGCTTGGCTGGCTCAAGCGTATGTGGTTCAGAAAAGTGCCAGATGAGCTCTTGACATCTTTAATGTACCATTGCCCATTTGAGCACCAGAACTCGCAATGCCGTCGGCTGACTACCTTCGACTTGAAGCCTACCGGGGCAGAGGAGGGAAGATTCGGCGGTGGATTGGGGTTGGTATCTCGCTCCGAATATCTCCCAACTCGTATGACGCAATCCTCGTGCGGAAGCGTTCTAGAGGTGGGTGGGAAAAGGAGCGAAGGTCTGTTTGAGCGAGGATCTTGGTGGGGTATGAGACGTATCGTAGGCATCTGATCTTGGGGGTATCCAGTCAAGTTTGGGGCGGCGTGGTCTGTCTCCGATACTGCTGACGTTGTTTGTGCCCCATGGCCCTCACTTCCCGCTCGGTATCTCGCCATGACACTGGAAATGATTGAGCGCGTGGTGTTGCTCGGTTCTTGAGCCCCTGTCGAATCACTGGAAGCACTCGGAGTGTTTTCTTCACTCGAATTTGGACCTCCGGCTATTTCGAAGAGGAGCGGATCTGGGTGAGCTCGCAAAGAAGCCTCGATGGTGGGCACGGAATGCTGGGGATGGCTGCTGGCTCTAGCAACAAGTCCGGGGCGCTCTGGCAGAAACGTGTAGGATGAAGGAGCTGTTGTCGGTTGCGGGCCCGAGAGACTGTGAGTACAACTGTGAAGACGACCCAGTCCCCTTCGTCTGGGGTTGTGTGGGGGTGACAAGGCGGGGTCTCTACCGGTCGGCGAAGTATCTGATGTTTCCACAAGATCTGCGGACATCGAATCAAGCTGTGATCAACGCAGGGTCAGCCCCAACGTTGCGCGTGTCCGAGTCTGAAGATGCCTTCGGCGACAGGAAGAACGATGGAGGTCATACTTATGCTCTCCGAGGCAGAAGCGACCGAGGGGGACAGAGGTCTAAATGCGACAAAGCACCGTTGCCCACGACGCCACAAATTATCTCCAACCCTCGACAAGCAGGTTTTCCTCGGATATCGGGTATGGGTGATGAAGAAGCCGCCTAGGTCATCAACATCTAGAGCCTCAATGGATCATAACAGCAGATGATGGACTTTCATATTCACTTTGATGATTACAATGATCTAATCAGTTGACGCAAGAGGGGGCAGTCGCTCCTATCTAACCTTTGCCAAGCTCCTCTCAGCCCTATCTCGATAAAGTATGCAGCTGAAGAGCCGTCCTAGGGTTCGTCATCATATATGCAATTAGGCAATCAGCTTGATCGAAGTCCTATCTGAGCCTGGGAATCTGGCCGTTGGTGAATCGTCTGGATTAGCTGCTTCTCAAGCACGCGAGCCCCCTCCCAGATAGATTGAGCGAGCTACGAACACTGTACATTCGCTCATTCTGTCTTGGCTTTGAGAACATGTCTCTGTTCGGCAGCTCACCGGATGACTCGAGCTTGCAGGATTCAGGCGCGCAGAAGGGCTCGAACTCTCTCTTCGATGACGATCATGCACCAGGGGCCAAGTCCCATGGGTCTTTATTTGACGACAACGAACATAACATCGACTCCCCATGGAGCATCCCAACGCCGAAGAAAACGGGAAGAGGGAACCTGGCGAGGAGCCTATTGCCAGCGGCGGCGGTGCCAGAGAGCTATATAGATGCGTATGACGTCCTACTGGATTCCGAATACCGGACGGACTCGGGGACAGTCAGTACTAGTGGAGCAAAGAAACTACTAGAGGGAACTGGGCTCGAGGAAGTCGAGCAAGAGAGGATACTGAAGCTCGTCAGCGGCGGAAAGGACCTCCCGAATGGATTCGGTCGCAATGAATACAATGTCCTGTTAGCTCTTATTGGTCTCTCGCAGGAGAAGGAGGAGGCAACTCTTGATGGTATTGACGAGAGACGCGCACGTAGGTGCCACATCATCTATGATTGTGGATTGTCGAGCTCATTCACGTCATTCATAGACCTTCCAAAGCCTTCTTTGCCCCTGATAGACCAATTAAGATCTGGAAAAGTCTCGGACAATCTGGAAGACACATCTCCGCAGTCGCAACGACCCTCATCATCTCCCAATCAGGACATTCCCCACGACTCGCCTTTAAAATCCCGGAGGCTGCGCAAAGAATCCCTAGAGAACATCGACGCCGATCCGTGGGGCAGCCCTGCACTACATAAAGGCCACACACACACTGTCGAGAATGAAGCCACGCCCTCGACCAACGGGACTACTGCTATTCGGCCATTGATCAACGGCGTGTCAGGTGCCTCAAGAACAACAAGTGCCTTCACAACCCATGCAGATGGCCAGTCGTCCATGCCCACGGACGTTGAGGATCCGTCCCCTGATCCCACAAGAGATGGCGGTGTCGGAGGCTGGACCTCGTATGAACAGTCTACTAGTGGGTTTGCCAGTGCTGGACAACCCAGTCTTAGCCCCGGAGGCTTTGGCTCCGGAGGCGACGAGGGGAGTCGTCCACCAGGCGGTCCCGTTAGAAGGTCCCTCGGTGGAGGCCGTAGCACGAATCGTGGTATCGAAGAAATAGTAACAGTAACGCTACTTCCCGAGAAGGAGGGCATGTTCTTATTCCAGCATCGGAATTATGAAATCAAAAGTCAAAGGCGAGCAAGTACAGTTGTGCGCAGATACAGTGACTTTGTATGGTTGCTGGACTGCCTGCATAAGAGATACCCTTTCAGACAGTTACCTTTACTCCCGCCAAAAACCATCGCTGGTAGGCCTCCTCGACTCATGATCTGTGGTGCGTCTACGCTCATTTGACTTATTGGTTTTAGTCAACGGCCGGCACCTGTCTTCGGACATTACATTCATTGAGAAGCGCAGACGTGGCCTTGTCCGCTTTGTCAATGCACTCGTCAGGCATCCTGTGCTGAGCCAGGAGCAATTGATTGTGATGTTCTTGACCGTTCCTACAGTGGGTTCAGAAGCCCCCTCGGCTCGAACATTGCTGATGTTGCTGCTAGGAAATCGCAGTATGGCGCAAGCAGGCCTCGTTATCAGTCCAGGAAGAATTTACGGACAGATCACTGCCACCAGGGCTGGAGGATGCGTTGCCAACTAATCTATCAGAGACATTTGATACTGTCCGCTCCGGGGTTCGGCAGTCCGCCGAATCATACATCAGTCTATGTAGCTTGCTCGAGCGCATGACCAAGCGCAACCAAGGTGTTGCTGCGGATCATCTACGGTTTTCGCACGCCCTGAGATCGCTGACTGAGACCACCGATGCTACCTATGCTGTCGACACAAACGATGTTCCTTTGCTAAACGACGGGATCAACTCGACTGCGAAGCATCTGTCCATCTGTCAGAGCCTACTCGAAGATGAGGCTCGTGCCTGGGACGAAGGAATGCTAGAGGACTTGAAGAAGCAACGGGATTCCCTCGTTGGGGTTCGGGACATGTTCGACCGTCGGGATCGGTATGCGAAGGACAATATCCCACAGCTTGAGCGAAGAATACAGAGCAATGAAAACAAGCTGGCTGGACTGATGGGCAGGCCGGAAGGGGCACCGGGGAAGCCTGGAGAACAGGAGAAGCTCGAGCAAGCCGTACGGGCGGTGAGTCTGTGCGAATGTCTACGCGGGATAGTCGAATGCTAACCCGGCACAGGATAAGCAATCCATTGTCGATCAGCACGCTCGAGGGATCTTCATCAAGGAATGTATCCGGGATGAGCTAGTCTTCTTCCAGCAATCCCAGTATCACATCAGCAGACTGCATCAAGACTGGAGCCAGGAGAGAGTCAAGTACTCAGAGTTACAGGCAGACAATTGGAGAGCATTGAGCGAAGAGGTTGAGAATATGCCAACAGGGGAGTAAAGACAATAGGTCAGTCTTCGGTCGCATCAAGGTCGGTGTCAAACGCATGGCGAATGTATGATAATGACTGTCGGCTCTCATCAGTATTACTGTACAGTCCTATAATGCAAGATCGTTACTCTCTGCGGAAGATGCACATGGAAGTTACAATACCCCACAGCCTTGTAGAGGTGTAGACGGTTTACCAAAGTGTCTAATAATAAAGTAAAAATAAGGCTTATCAGACCCGGGGAGACCCATGCTCCAGGTGATGGACCCGTCCGGCTCGCGCCGAAGTGGCCTCGGCTCAGTTGCTGCCAATCACATCATCCTGCATGCAATGGCAGCTCTCGCTCACAGAGTTATAAGTCACCATAGAGTTTACCAAAGCACGTCCATCAAGCTGGAATCCTCTTGCCTTCAACCGCCAGCCACGTGATCTCAACCAATTTCGACAAAGCTACAGCAGGCTCACACTGAGTTCCATCAAGATGCCGGCAGCCTACACCCCATCACAGAAAGCATCGATAGCCCAATTTGTAGGCTTTACCCAGGCCAAAGATAGTGCGGCTGCAAAGGTAGGTGCACTGCACAGGCCCACCGGTCTTTTATCAAGATGCACACTTGATCGCTATCCAGGTTGGGCCTACGCCTCTGATCATCCCCCATCGGTTTTGGCAGGAGCGACAGGCTGACTGCTGTTTACCAGCATCTTAAAGCTCACGGATGGAACGTGGAACAAGCAGTAGATGCGTATGTACTATTGCGTTTTCTAGCATTCTTCTATTCTATGTTTTGTCAATCTATTGTTACCAATCGCGGTTCCATCGCTTCCTGCCGTTCATGGACTCCATATCGTCTTCGAGCCGTGAAGCCGAAAAGGCTCCCGGATCTCCACAAGCCGCTGGTAAATCCGGCGATCCGCTGAAGGCTCTCCGAGAAGGTCACAGCGAAAGAGGCGGACCGAAGAAGAACTCAAGGATAGAGAGGGCATGGCGAGAAATGGAGGAACAGTTGGCACGCATACCTATAGACGGAGACGGACTTGGCATACGATCCGACGACGATCAATACACTGCAGAGATACTTCTGAGGTCAGAGGATCCGGGGATCGACTATGGGCTTTGGAAATTTATGGATCGTGACGAGATCCCTCGTTGGACACAACGACATCGTTGGAGAGCGGAATGGGAGCAAAGGGAGAAACTCAAGGAACTTTTCCAACGATGGGACAAGCAGTCATTCGAAAACGGTTTGACGTATTGCTGCTTCGAGCTACCAAAGAGGTTTCGGTTCGCACTAAAGAGGCCGTTGATGCCAGCTGAGGACCTCGGAGATATTCTCGAAGAGTTGGACCTCAATCTAACATTTCCCGAAGCTTATAGTTTCCATACCAAGCGATCCAAGCGTGCGCGGCACTTACTGTTAGGCATCAATCCTCATGAGACTTCGCACGTTAGTGGATACTACAGAGACATGATTCAATCCCCTAACGCATTAACGGAAGCACTTGATACCTATCACCCATCTGTCAAGGATCCATCCGTTAGACAAGCAAAAGCCAACCAGCAAACTTCGAAGCCGCGAACGGAAGCGCTTGATATCCACAACCCATCCGTTCGACAGCCAAGGCAGGCGAATATTGATGGACAGACTGAACAGCAAATAAAAGCGGCATGTTCCGTCTGGGGTTCATTCCGAGCAGGGGAGATAGACTACACAAGCGTGTTAAATCAATTCCGGACTATACTCAATGATCCAGGGATATCGGATTTAGACCTAGCATGGCGCCTTGAAGAATTCGATATCCCTATGGCGGGTTTCTTGGGTCAAGATGGTCAGCTTCAAAGGCCTGGAATTGCGGAGCCGGACGAGGACGAGCGAGAGATCATCCAAGAGCTTTCACAGTGTGTTAAGTCTTACCACACTGGGGCTTGCACTTTAGACGAAACCCTCATGTTCGTCTGTGATCGTCTGGACGGGATGGTCCTAGATCTTAAGATGTTCTCTGATCTTCTCGATGAAGAGGGGTATACCGAGTATGAGATCGCGACCCATATCTGGGAATGTGCGACTGAGGAACCGGATCAAAAGTCATCAGAGGCTGCTAAAGACGTCGGTACTCTATTGGTCGCAGGACTTTCCATCGAGGACCTGACAGCTGATTTTGTGGGAAAATACATGTCTAAGATAGTGGACGGTCTGGACCCCGGACTTGCTCTTACAGAGTATAGGGAGGAGCTTGGTATTGAAGACTTTTCTCCGTCTCAGATCTCATACATGCTCGCGCGCCTTCCACCCGATCAGGTGAAGCCTAGTGAGAAGGACGACATGACGGATGACAGGATCGACGACTTGCCGTATACACGGATGGGTCCCCCAGGTCGAAAGACAACTGAAAGAGAACCCTCACTAAATCGCAAACACACCCAGTCTACAGCAGGAGAAAAGACAAGCTGGCAAGGAGCTTTTAGTAGTACTGCTGGCAACCCAATGGACTGTGACTACGAGAACCTGTCCTCATCGCCTGAAGAAGGGGTTTCAGACAGTCTCTTTGGCCTGGCTCTCCCAACTAAAGAAGCCCAGAGGATTGGCCAAAGGATTGGGCTACCAGCTGATTTTGTTCGCTCACGGATCCGTTCTTCTACTCTAAAGAGGGTCAACGTACGAAAGCGGCGAAAACTGAGCATCAGCGTAACCTCGCCGACAAAAAAGCGCAGATCGGAGACGGATCTAGACCAGCAAAACTGGTTTGCGAAAGATGGCGAGGATCAAGAGACGTTTGTGCGGAACAACTTCTCCAAGGGCTCACTCCTCAGTCGGGCCGTCACGAAAGTTCTTTCAGAGCCTTGCATCGAAGAAGCGCAATCACCTTCGCACCGCATCTCGAGCTCCCCGTCTCCTGAAAGACTAGTCCTTCATTCGCCTAAACCAATCAAGTTAAAGCTTTCGCCATCTTTTGAAAACCCTTCCTCTGGACAATCAAGCCCTTCTGATAGTCCTTCACCAAGTCTTCCGTGGTCCACGGAGCCAAGCCCACATCTGGACACACCGCTGTCAACTTGTGTACCCAGTCCGTATTTGGATCCGAAAGAGCCACCGCCGAGCGCAAGGGATGTATCCCTGTCACCAATGAATGGAGCTCCGGCCAAGACCCTCATTCCACCTTCTGGGCTTACTAGTTCAGAGTTACGTGGGCACGTGGAACGGCAAACACGTTCTTCCATCAACGGAAGACGCCCAGGGAGCTCTGTCTGCACAGCTTTCGAACGCGTTCATTCAACGGAGCTTGATCGGTCAGAGACGCTAAACCAGCCCGCCAAACTGCGCTCAAACGTTCCTCCGGAAGGCATTTTTCGTGGAACGACCCAGGATCTACAAGACTGGGCGTTCCGAAAGCGCAAATCGTTTTTTGTTATGCTTGAGATCCTACGCAAGTCAAGAAAAGAGAAGACGAGAACTCCGAGTGCTAATTCTATGGACGATAGTTACTTCCAGAACTCGAGCTCGAATTCCGGCTCATCGACCTCGACGTCGGCTCTGAACAAGCTGTTCGACAAGTATAGGGGTATGGAATCCCCTCCGCAAGCTAATGAATCTCCCACTCAGAGTCACTTCTAGATAAACAAGACCTCGATCCAGACACCGTCGGTGTCGAAGGCTCAATGCGCTACCTCGGAGACCTCGGCGTCAAGCTCGACGAACCTGTCCTCCTCGCAATTCTCACCGACATCTCTGCACCAACCATGGGCGAAATGACCCGCAGTGGCTTCGTCGAAGGCTGGAAATCACATCAGTTGGTCCCCTTGCTCACCCCCCTCACTTCAACCTTTCACAACCACGATACGCTCTTCAGTTGCTAATCCACTTCAGCGCCAACGACCTCACCGCCCAAAAACTCATCGTTCGCGCCCATCGCACCGCTCTTTCTCAAGCCTCCTCTGACCTCTTCCGCCGCACCTACAAACACACCTTCCGCCTCGCTCTCCCCACCGGTCAAAAATCTCTGCCCCTCGACAACGCCACTGAATACTGGCGCCTGATCCTTTCTCCACCGGCCCTGACCTGGCACTCCCCGCCCACAGCAGCTGTTCCGCAAGCGAGCCCGTGGCTGGACTGGTGGCTGGATTATCTGGAGACGAATTGGAAGAAGGGTGTTAGCAAGGATATGTGGGAGCAGATGGGGAAGTTCGTGCTGAAAACGATGGAGCCAGGAGGCGAGGCGATGGGGTGGTGGAGCGAGGAGGGAGCGTGGCCCGGGGTGATTGACGGGTGAGTAGCGAGACGATCGCGTATCCGTGATCTGGTACTGATGACACTAGGTTCGTGGATTACGTGAGAGAGAGGAGGGGAGGAGGCGGGGAGGTGGTCATGCAGGAATGAGTGAGGAGCTGAAGGATGATGATGTATGTATGCATGCCGAATGGTGCACTTTGCACAATGAACTGGCGGCCGGCGGCTCTCAAGAGGGGATAGCTCCATGCCTCCTAGATTAGCATTCAATGAATTAGAGGTACATTCCGTCTTCACTGCCCCTGGTTCTGCATTTTTGTAGCGTGACTTTAGTGGCCGGCACTTCCCAAAAGAACGTTTTAACGCAATGGTGATGGGCAGATCGACCAGTAAAGATGAATAGCTGAAGAGGCAAAGCGTTGAAGCATTCGACTTGCATGGCCTGAGGGACCCGGAAGGGACCTCAATGCGAAATGGCTCAAATTGTATGTTGACGATATTTACCGCGGACCATTGAAAGGTGCATCATGGGATACTGCCGTCTGGGAAGCAATGAGCTGCTGCTTCGATAGTGCTTCAAGCGAAGATCAGATCCTGTTCCTTCATTTCGGAGTCAGTCAATGCTACCCGGGTTTTTGCAATCTTCAAGTGGGCATCCCTTGGCTAGGTATTCCTATCTACCATCAACGGCGCAAAGACAGCATCTTATGCAGTAACAGTTTACGACTGAACTTGCTGCAACTCGACCTAAGGAGCCATGGCATTGACACCCCCTGTTCATTCATCCTAATCTACCTTCTCATGCAATACAATTTTCCCCGATCAAATGAACACTTGAACGAAGCGAATCGGTGGATGATATCCTCTGGTTGCGAAACTCTGATCTTGCACTGAAGCTGGAGATTTAAGGTATCGAGAAAAGTTTTGGCACGGGAGTCACAGTCAGTAGATTAAAAAGGGGTTAGCGCAGCGATTCCGGATATAAAGCGCTGATATATCACATAACAGTAGAGCTTAAGAGCTTTGGCACTGGGATTTTCAGCTTTTATAAAGAAGTTAGTATCTACTTCAGCCATACCGAATTTAGCAGTAGTTATGTGTAGAATGATTTTTACAGGAAACATCTCTGCATAATACGATGGTGTGGGTTAAAGTCAAGTGTACGCTTGTCTCCTATGCGTATGATCGACGGTTGAAGGTTAGAGAAGATCACATTGAAGGAATATTCATGATCACAGGAAAGGGGCAGCAAGGACGAGAAACGCAGACACTAAGAAGGGGGAGAAAGGTACTTACTATTGCGATCATGGGGATGGATGGATGGTCCAGGGATTCGGCTATCAAGCTCTCCGAAGTTGGAACGGCAGACTTCGATACATGAGTCGACTTGTATCAGGCATACGATATGTGTCCCGGTATTGCGAGGTCCGAAGGCCAGAGCATGGCGTGCTGCTATGCTTGGGAGTCAGGACTGGAACATGTTTTCTTGAAAGATATGGACGTGTAGGATTTCCAAGGAGTATGCCCTCGATGCTCGAGGCACGCACTCTGTATTGCGGACTTCTGTTGAAACGACATAGATGTTGAACCCGTCATCGCCTTCCTGAAGCTTTGTTGGGCAACTTAAGCCAGAAAACCTACATGTCTTGGTCAAAGTCATATCCATTGGCTCAGCTATATACCTCAGAGGGCTAGAGACTCATATTGACGTCCTGCATCAGCTCGAGTTTGGCATGCGGTCTAAATGAGCCAGCCACGTCCTCCTTACAGCTCTCTTGGTGGACGGAAGAGGTGATTCCTCGAATCTGGGGATTCTCACACAATTTCCTGACTGTGAAAGGGAAAACAACATCGTCCCTTGCGAAGCTGCTCAGTACATATTGTGGAACTAATTTTCCCCCCGAAAGATTCCGCTTGCGATTCATATTTTCAGCTCACTGTTTTTCCTGGTGGTCAGCGCCTCGCTCACATTCATGGGCTTTTTTGCCCATCGGGATACAGCCTCCCACGCTTGTTCCACACTCAATATCGAGTCGAATGGGGTTGTAGTTTGCTGCTCGAAAGCGTCCCGGATAGTGCCCGTTGGTGCACAGTCGCTTGGATTTCGTAGAAGAACGTTTTGAGGCACACGATCGAAGTCGAACCTCTCAAGCTTCTCTTCAAAACGATAGCATCTTCGTCTTCGAGCAGCTTCCAAGGGCACATCCTCTGTCAAGTATTGCCACATTGTGGTTATCATGAGCAGTATATCGGGGTCATATGCGACAGTTTGTATATCCGCTTGTATTTCTGTAAAACACACAGAGCAGCGTATAAGATTAGAGCAGTCGAAACAAAATTCTTCTCCAACAGACAAATGGCCGAGTTTGCATCGCAGTAAGTTGTTCAATGATTTGCGACTTAACCAATAATCCATGTGCTCACAACCAATGTGTTGAAGATCGTGAGACAGAACGAAGCCTTTAGATTTCAATGTAAACATCCAATCTTGAGTACGAACACATATCCGATCTTGAATATGTGACGCTTCAAAAAGCTTGAAGGCCCAAGTTGACGGAAACATACTGGTAGCTCTTACTTTTGGCCGAGTAAGTAATGCGCTGTTGAGATACATGTCTCCATCCAGAGTAAGATTGTGTCGATAGAGTTTCATAGCGACTTGCACGTGTTCGAAAGTGAAATGCTCATAGCGCTGCAAGTACCGCTCCTTTTCAACCGTAGGTCGACTGCGTGGCGTTCGAGCAAATCTTCTCTCTGTCGTCTTCTTCCGTCTGCAATTCTGCTTCAAGAAGTGGAGTCTTTCGCAGGAGTCGCAGAAGTCGCAGAAGAAAGTATCTATAAGATCTCTGCCAATGCCTTTCCAGAAGAGCGCGCGCGAAGATGCATTGCCGGCTCCTAGAACAGCAAGTGAGGATCTGCCGAGTAGTATGAAAAGTCTGCGGTTGCAGAGTCCGAGAATTGCTACGGAGTTTGTCGGTAGCCAGTCGGCTATCTCCAGTACCAATTCTGGCGGGAGTTGATCGAAAGGAGATTGTAGCAGTTGTTTTTCTTGGTTCAGCAATTTGCGTTGGGGAGCGATATTGAATGGGGACCTCCTGGTTCGGACGCGATTTAGAAGAGACAGCATCGTAAGAAAACAAGGTAGGGTCTGGGTTCGATCTCAGTCCTCAGTTGGTGTCGAAGAAATAAACGAATAGAACAGGGATTATATATTAAAAAAAGCTTCAAGGATCGAAATACCACCGGCTTCCCACGGAAGTGGAAACTGGATTTGGAGTATATTGCCTCAAATCGAACCCTTCACCGAATATAATAAGAAATCTATTTTGAGACTACCCATTCTTTGTCTCAGAGACTCGAAACTCTAACGCTTTCGCCACCAAAATAGCCTCAAAATGGGCTTTGTATATCAGTCGCAGGCCCAAGTACTGGGGCGACCCATTCTTCTGACAAATATCCAGCATCTTGGTGCGCATTATGTACGTGGATATATCGTTTCTCTCCCACGCAGAGACGGCATGGTTCCTATACCGTAGCGTGCGATGATGATCATGTAGAAGGAAGACCATGTGCTCGCTTAGGCCTCCCATTGCTCTTCAGGCATCGCAGAAAGGGCTTTGGACTTGATTGGTGCCCAGAAACCACGTACTCCATACTTCTAGCTGTTGTTTAGGCGTGGTTGGCCTGTTACTTTGGTGCTTTAATGGCTAACACCAGATTCTCAAGCCCCAGCATCAATGCCCAAGCGACAATTGTGCAAGGCACGCGCTTACCACAATGAGTGCGTGTCGCAGCTCACGTGTCCGCTGAATACCCAAAGCAAGCTGGACGGGACTGTGACGTGTACGCTGGACAGTGCAGAGCAGTCTCCAAGAAAGCCACGATCCGCATATAATCCGTGCCCGTTCTCCCTAACTTTCCCGGGGCCGGTGCAACTCACAGCTCCTTCTCAGGCACTGGGCACGGATAGTAGGCCTTACCAACGCAGGGCCAGCGCTTCCGACGTTCTGATCATCGCAGTCCGAGGGACCCCAATGATGATGTTTCGGTCGGGGCCGGAATTCGCGGACCTTGTGAGTGGAGAATGTCCTCAATCACAAGCACAAGGGGTTGGTGATCAGTTCCACTAGAGAAGAAATGACGATTTTGCTATGTAAATCAAATCAGTCAACTTTCTTGGTTGAAGACATTGAAGACCAGGCGAGGATTCCGCCACTGAAAAAGGCTATAGCACCAATGAGCACATCAAAAATCGGGATCCAGTCGCTCAATATCAGAGCTGGCAGTAAAACAGGAGCAATGCCGGACAGTATCAATCGGATTAATGGCCAGACCAACCATAAACAATATAGAATGGTGGGTATGATGACTAGAGGTAGAATCACTCCCAGAAAGGCGTTGAAGAAAATGGGATACGGCCAGGTCAATAACGCTGCACCCATACAGATCTCGCGATACAGCCAGAGCCACATGGTCCGTCTCAGCCAGGAGTATGCCTGACGTGCAAACCACGGACGATGTTTCCGTATCAGCTGGCCTAGAGGTGCGACCTCATGCGGCGGGAAAACTTCTCGGAATACATCTGGAAGCGTCAACCTCAGGCCCCCAAAAGGCTCGTGTAGCTGTAAATGTCTCCAGGGCCGGAAGTCTACAGCGGCGTCGTACTCAATCATGAGCTTTGTTACTTCTAAATTGGTACAGATTATCGCAGGATCCTTACGGGTATCCTTAGTTTTGATCCACAACGAATGTAAGTAGCGTGCCCAGACAGTCGTGAACGCGTAAAGAGTGACCTCGTTGTGAGATGGAGATTTGAACCATGGTAAAACTAATGACTCGTTCGGATTAGCACCATGTTTTAGTAGTAGATGCATCATCTCAGGATCAACATCGCAGGTCCGCCCTGTCCATGGGGCAGGCTGTAACGCACGGTCGAGGACCGGCCTTTGCAAGAAAGACCGATTCAACAGCTGTGGCTTCGTTGCCAGCTTATGTTCGACGTAGTGCTTCAGATTTGCTTCAACAGCCATGTCGAAGAAGAAATCTGTCATGTCCACGTTGTAATTGTACAAACGTGGTACCAATGTATCATTTATAGGCCACGTGGACTCGTTCGAAAATGCATGTACCCGATGACCAAGCAGCCAATAAAGGTACGTGCGAAGCTTGTGTACGAGTAGCCTGTCTGGAGGCAGGTCTATTTCGTATAATACTCGGAATGAAGAGAGTAAGCGCTGGAATTCATCAACCAACACATCATCTAGTATACCTCCATCCTGCTCAAGAAGATGAGCGTAGGTGAAGAAGTCGCAAAAATGCTTCCACCATAGGGTCGATCTGCGCCGGTCATCACTCAACGGAAACGTCGACTTGACAACGGCTAATGTTGCTTTGCACAAGGTTACCCTGGTGTCAAAACCCTGGGGTGCCCAAGAGGTCAGCTTTCGCAGCATGTCAGGCTTTGAGAGAAAGTCCTTGACCGTGCGATGCGTGAACCGCACCGTAACTATATGATTTGGGGTCAGCATTTTTTCTTCGTCAAGTTAGGGAATGCGAGCATGAGGCAACTTCTCCAGCGAATGCTCGTTAAACATATCTGAAAGTTCTTGAGACGCTCTAAAGTGGGTAAGGGATGTTCGGAAACGAGAACCTACACATCAGGTGTTCATGTCTTGTAAGATCAACCTCAATGTCAAGCAAGTCTTGGCCTCGAGCGTTCATGCGCTTGTGTATGCGTTCGAATATACCAGTCACATCGGCTTCACTGAGATACTGACTTTCAGTCTGTAAAGCGTAGTTTGGTGTGTTACGTTCTTGCTCATAGAACCACAATACCACGAGGGAAAGTGGCTGTATCCCTTCCAGGCATATAAGTAGTATCTCGGCTGTTTCTTCCCGATAGAAATCATCAATGTTGTCAAACATGTGCTGATAATAATCTGTCAAACTAGTGGGGAGGCTTTCAAGTCTTCTCTGCAGGTCTGACAGACTGTCATCGTTGCTCAAACCTCGGAGCAGATTGCTCACCACAATTCTGACCCAGAGGAAAACACCCTGGGCGTTTCTGACGATCAGATCGACTAAGACGCTGCTGCGAGAATCTCTTGACTGGAGGGAGATGAATTGCTCATCTCTCCCGAACCTGTTGATTATATACCTCTCAATGTCGGCTTTTGTATGATCTTCAAGTAACAGTCTCTGGTCAGTGTTCGAGCCGAAAGCCGCTATGAAGATATTCCACGGCCGGCTGGACAGACAGATTTTGACTGACGGTGAGGCATTCGAATTTTTCAAAACGTCAACGATATCGTTGTGGTCTCCGCCGTCGTATTCGTCCACCCCGTCGACGAAAAAGCAAAATTTGAGATTCAAAGACTGCTGTAGGCTCAAATTCCTGAAAGCCTCCGCTATCTCGAGACGAGTCCATGTCCCCCCAATCTCGTGGTAACGCTTCCATCTCGAAGGACATAATGCAGGTACTAGCTCCGGGCATTGGCCAAATATTTCACGTAAAAGTGATTGTAGTAGACCATGTTGTGACTTTTGCATTGGTGCTCCAGCATTCCAGAAGAAGTATTTCGCGATGATCAGCCTTGTGTTCCCTGCCCACGGCTGGAGCAGCTCTTGGGTGCATGGTCCGTTTGCAATGTAGCTCATAAGAACCGACTTTCCTGATCCGGGCTTTCCCGATATCCAATAAATGTCATTCCCAGACTGCAACCACTTCTTAAACCCAACATGCTGATTGAGCGGCCCGTGATGGTCGTGGAAGATCCATTCAAATGTTCGATGCTCGGTGTCCGGAATGTCGTTCTGTCGACTCTGCCTGGTCTCAAAATCCAGGCTGTTGAGGATGCAGAGGGTCTTTTGTTCGCGTGAGGCTTCAGCTAAAGAAAATAGCCGATCAGAAAGATCTGCCACGGCTGCATCGCCTTCCTTTCTCACTTTTTCCAACGTCTCTAAGATCTTGGTCTTCATCTCCAACAGCTTACCATCGGCGAGGTCTTTCAATGTTAAGAAGACTTGAGATTGTCGTTCACTAAAGATCGCTTTTAGCCGTTGCTTATGAAATGCCCCGGGATCCGTACCTCATCATGACCTGAACTTGTTGAAACATGCTCTCTTGCAAGATTTGCAGCCTCTTCGAAAGAGCTTCGATTTTGTCCTTGTTCCACGGTGTCCGAGCCTCTACAACTTTTCGAAAGCTTTCCCACATCCTGCCGGGACCTGCAGGTTTCTTGACCTTAAGATCATGAAGTACTGAGAGAAGATCTAAGGCTATCAAACCACAAGACTTTGCAAGTTCCCTGAGCTCTTCCTCGTCCCTTGACATAGGCTCACCAGTATTGTCAAAGGGACGCATTACCCTTTCGGCGAATTTCCGCGCATGGTCAATCTTCGTTTCAAGATCGGCATAGTCCGCATGCACTCCATCAGGAGTTTTATATAGCTTGATACTTCCTCCTATAAGCTTGATGCCAAAGTCGGTAAATTGGACGACAGAGCTAGCCAAGCTGATGGCTGTCAAAGGGTCAAGCATCGTAGACAGATGCTGAAGTCCCTTGAAGCAGGACCTTAGAGTCAAATATGACTTGATTTGCTGTCAATTCTGACCGAAAGCTACGGTCTTCACATGCTGCATCAAGTCTTGGGGCCCTAGCCTTGTCAGATCAGATAACTTGATGTACCGTATCTTCATCGCTTGCTTATGCCCATTGTAAATAATCGCTGTGCGTAGCCTATGCTGAGAACAAGACTCGAACCAAAATACGCGCAAAGCTTTCACGTTCAAAATTCCGATGGTTTCTAGCTGTCAAATGCCTAAATGCAGCGTTGTCCAACCTGACCGTAGGAGCGCCCCCGCCAGAGCATGCTCCTTGAAAGTGTAGCTTATCACGACGAACAAGAAAACTCGAACGCGTATACATGAAACGAAGTGTGAACGGAGAAAGACAGGTAGGGTCCAGAAAACAAAGTTGAATATTGATCGAAGAAGATGTTCCAAACGTGTCTGGGCTCCTAATTTCCGGGTATTCGGTCCGAAAGCCGGTGCTGATCCGGTCAGGATAACAAGCCTAAGTGTGAAACCTAGATTACATCTGCGAAGGTACCTCAATCCACAACTGGATGAGAATCATCTAACACCTTTTGAGCGCCAGATAGCTGGTCTTTCGAAGCAACCCGTAGGGTTTGCACTCATTACAGACAAGTTTCGCATCAACAATTGTGAATTCAACGAGCCTTAGTCTCAAAAATGGCAAGGACAGCAGTCACCGACCTTCGTAGGCTTACTCAAGGCGAAATCACTACGAGTGATCCAGACTGATAGTGGCAGCGACTGACATCCTCTGCACGCTTTTCCCTTACCTCTCTGTCGCCGACTTCTTATCCTTTACTTCTGCTTGCGTAGGTCTACTACCTCTCCTAGTTCTGACAATCTGGTAAATGAAAATCTTCCATTTCTCGAGGCCTGAGGCATCGAGGTGCTAGTCTCATAATATTTGACTCCCTCCTATTTTCATTCAAATGCGTACTGGGTAGACCACAAAGTGGTATCCCTTGGCTTTACGTTGTTTAAGGGGTTCGCAAAAGGCTGCTTCGGGAATGGTTGCTACCTTGCATCAAGCTATACTATTTGGGCCTTATCTTTCCATTCATGAAAGGAGTGGACAAAGCTGACCCATATTGCGCAAACCAGAAATCTCTGGCTTCTTACCGCCTAGATCCGATGTTCTGGCGTACATTGACAGAAAGCACTTTCCGCATCCCCTCACAGCCTCTGCTCCAAGGCGGTGGCGCCCGTTGGCAATGGCTCTACAAGCGGCTGCTTACGCAAACGCAACTCTACACGTGGGGCAACAACGATCGCGGAAGCCTTGGGCTATTCCGACACCAATCTGTTGCATCAGGGAATCCTGGACGAATGAACAAAATCCGTCATGCGCCCTTTCCGCAGCGCGTGGATTTGTCTACGGCTAGTGTAGGCATCGTTGCCGACGTACAATGTGGGTAAGTGTCAGTTTCTACTCGTTGCTAATCTATCAGCTACTGGGGAGGCCCGAGCTACATGTTCTATCAGCTGAGATTGCTGATTGAAACAGTGGATGGTCGACGACTCTACTCAACTCAATCGGCGTCCTGTATCTCGTGGGAAATTTCGACGGGCTATCCTTCCAAGAAATGGGCGACACGGAGATGAAGCAGCTTGTCTTCCCCGCAGGGTATCCACCAACCAGCAAGACTAGATACGAGCCTAGCACAGCCATACGGTCATACTCTACGGGCCGCAGCCATCTCCTAGGACTTGCAGACGATGGCAAAGTCTGGTATTGGGCGCAGGCTGAAGCCCGCCAAATCAAGCTTTCGCATGTGGACATGACTGAGAGGAACGTCGTTCGAGTTGTAGCAGGTGAGTAACGAGAGGCCTTTGACGGTTCGGGCCTTCATCAAAGTAACATGGTTCTAGGCTGGGACCGGTGCTCTTTATACATCAAAGGTACAGGCATCGTCTACTGGCCCCCTCCAAACGGCCGGATGGAACCGACGGAGGACACCCTTCTCATCGAATCAACCATCATCCCTGGCACAGGCCACATTCACAACTCCGACGAGCGTACTTCTGGCTCGGATCTCGCATCGCAGATCGGCGAAGTAACAAATCATATCGTACTCGAAGGCTACATCGTATTCACGACCCGCCTTAACAAAGTGTTCGCGTGGAACACATCCACAGAAGTCGAAGTATCTCAACTTCGCCCCTTCGAGCTTACCACTTTCTACCCCTCCAACCCCGCCATCACTTTCCATATCCGTGACATCCAAGGCTCCTTCCGATCCTTCGCCGTTTTCACAACTTCCGGCGCCGTCCTAACCGCCTACCGCCCCCTCCTCGATGCCTTCTTTCACGCGTCAATGGCTGAACCCTCATCTTCAAACCCTCTTCCTCGTCCATCCCGCATCGCCTCCCTCCAGAACCAGTCCGTCATCTCTCTCGCCTTCGGGGACTATCACGTCCACGCGCTCCACGATGATGGCACAATCTCCTCCTTCGGCAGAGACCCCCAAAACCTTGGCGCCTTCGGCCTGGGCAGCGCAATCTTCGCAATGTATCGTGGCATAATGTTCGAAATGCGGAGTTGGGACGGGGCTCTCGACGGGCGTAAGCGACGGACGATATGGTTTGAGCCGTTGATGGAGACAAGGATGGAGTATCTGTTTAAACCAGATCAAGAGGGAGAGGTGGCGCGAGAGGAAGACTCAAGGAGGAGGGTGTTGAACGATAACCAGTCGAGGGACAAGTATGGAGACTATTTTGAGGCGGAGGGTCGGCGGTGGGAGGAAGGTGTCACTGATGAGGGCGAGATGGGTGCGTATTTTGCGCTTAAAGTGGCTGCGGCGGGGTGGCATAGTGCGGCGTTGGTACTTGTAGACGAGGAGAAGGCGGAGCGGGCGAGGCAGAACCACATCGCTCCATCACTGGTGCGGCCGGTGCGTTCCACCGTTAAAGTGGATGAAGGGTTGTGGAGCTCGCTCTCGAGTACGGTGGTTTGGTCTCTTGAGCCACTGTATCTGTTCGGGAGATGGTTGATGGGGTTCTTCGTGGTGCATAGTAGGTCGAAGAATGATGACGACAGAACATCAGGCGAGAGGGAGAGGAAGGAAGCGGAAAGAGTCAGGTATGTGTGGGAGAATCAGCCTCTGCCACGGCTTTGGGAGATGGATGGCTGGAGTGGAAGCGGGGTGCAGTGACAATGCATTTTGAGGTAGGATGTAGTGGCTGAACATCCACGAATGTCGGATGCTGTTGAGGGCCCTGTATGCCTACTACCTATTCAGGGGTCATCTCTTTTGAGGTTCTTAGTGACCCGTTTGCCGGCGGTTCTTTTGTTCCTTCTAATCCGAGCTTGTCCAGGAAATCCTCCTGCAAGTTGGCCAAATCTCGAATCTCACTTTGTACACTCCGTAGATGAGTCTCAGTCGACTGCCTCGTCGTTGTCTCAGGGTAAAGATAGACAGCTCTGTGGTGTGATGCCATCGTTGACCGCCATGCTTCCATAAAGGAATCCGAGTCGACTTTCTTTTTATTCTCTTGGGATCGTGAAAGACGGTTATGTTGCATGACGCTATCGTTGACCGCCATCCTTAGGAAGTGGGCAAAGTTCGGATCGTCATCTTCCACAAAGTATGTGTGGATATGTCGGTGCTGATTCCGATTCAGCATCTTGAATCGCGCCACTATGTATTCTGTGGCCATGGCCTCATCCGAATGACCTGTATATTCAGGGTACCAAGTCTGGAGGTCCGACCTGGTTCGGATCTTCTCTCGAAACAGGGCGTATTTATTTAGTACCAAGATAATGGATTTCAATCCCATGCAGGGGGCTGCACACAGTCTCCGAAAATCAGAGAAAGCAACGTCCAGCAGCGAAACAGCGCCCTCTCGTGACGCATCCGGTTCATAGAAGAGCGTCTCATCGTACATCTCATCGTAGAGGGACACGTCCACCTCGAAGACGAATGCTACGTAATCCTCGAACAGGGCCAGTCGCTCTCCGAGGCGACCCATTAAATCAGGGGCCGGCCTGACAAATCGAAAGGTCAATTGGCCAAAGTCGAAAGCGGAATCTATCATCCTACTATGGTTTGGCGTGAACAAGAGGTCTCGATTGTTTGGTATATACTCTGGGTGAGCGATACGTTTGATTGAATCGATATAACTTCAATTATCCATGAGTTAGTACAGGTCTTACTGGGGGAACATATTGGGAGAATTGACGCACTAATCAGGCGCGCGCCAGTGGATCCAGAGTTTGCAACTCTGATAGCAACGCTTCACAGCTTCATCCCGCCATAAGGATGCTATGGCAATAGCAACTTCCGGTGGTATGGCGTCCAGATCTTGAAGTTCTGAGACGTTTCGCAATTTTTGGACATCTCCCTGCTTGCTGGCATTGTTCAGCAGGAAATCAGTACCGCTCAGCTCTTGCAGAATGATGGCCATTGTATCAAGAATGCACTGGAATATAATGTGCCTGTAACACGCACGCTCATCGGGGCTGTAATCCTTGAATCGAAGTAGGTTCATCATGTCAAGCGTGACATATGGCTCGTTGTTCTGAGATCCAAAAAGACATATCTTCACGACAACTCGCTCTGACAGCCTGTCCTGGTGGAGCTGATGCTCGATGGCGGCCGATTTTGAGATCTCCGGTTTCCGTAGAGAGCGAAAACTCGGTCTTGCGAGGAGTGATGAGGCACCGTCTAGTGTCTTCCTTCTTCGGAACGCCCGTCTCATCAATGATCTGATCTGGCTCTGATACACTCCGGATGCCAGGAGCTCATGGTCAAATCCGAAAGTCCGACTCCAGAGTGAAGAGCGGTCCGTGGAAGACGTCCGGGAACTTCGAAAGGAGGAACAATCTCGCAGACATAGTAGCGAAGAAGAGTCATCCTTGACCTGATCAATGATGCTTCGACTTGCTGACATCAGCAACATATCGCGTTGTTCGGATAGAGAGCGACTGTATAATCGTCATTTGTGTGCTTGACGACAATGTAGAGAAGGCCTGACCAGTTAAGTGCCGTGAGAAGAAGAGTCAGAGCAGCAGTCTGGTGATGAAGATGATTCACGCAATCTTGGATGCTTTGGTCCTTCCACACTGCCTTCGCTTTACTCTCAAACGTCAATGTATCCGCCTCATCCCACTCCAACGTAGACACATGACTGTCAATGACTGCGATCAAGATCTTGCAGCTCTCCAAAGAAGTATCAAGATCCATAACGAGTTGGTGGTGTTGTGGTTCCGTGCTCAGATTCTCAGCAGACCATTCACGAATCTGATCCAAAGCAGCCTTGAGTGTAGCGAGCTGTCCGACTAGGAGGTTGACGGTCCAATCGGCCCCGGTCCACCGTTGCTGTAATGCTCGAAGAGAGCTGATGCATCGTGTGGCGACTTCAATGATAGCTACGATGGAGCTGACAGCACCGACTATTGACAGTGGCTCCATGCTAATCGCTTGGCGAGCTTTCTCGCTTTGCTTGGTTCAATTGGAAACCTGGAAAGCGCGAACCCGCAAGGCTGTACGAGAGTAGGGAACAGCCGTCTACGATATACCGGTTGCTTCTGCTTTCGAGCTGACATGCTGCGTGTCCAGCATACGGGAACAATATTGACTGCACAGAATGAAATATGATGGGAAAACGGGGACGAGGAGAGAAGGTGAACAGGTGTGGAAGGGCTTAACTTCTTTTGGTCGAGGCTCAGCCTCACAGCCTCGCAGCCTCGCAGCTTTGCTGTAAAGAGGAGCAACCCGCACTACTGTAGTATGTGCTGAAAACCGTATAAGAGCAGCCTCATCGTTGAGGCCGAAACAGGTGTGGTATATCTCGAGGACTACATATCACATCAGAATGCGATGGCTAGAAGAGCCATTGATCTCTACATCGACAAGATGCTCATGTATGGCCCAGGATCACGTATGTCTACCTGATGTGGTTAGCATCGTAATACCTCTTGTATCAACCTGTTTGTACATGCTTAAATACCTATATAACCCTGGGGTATCCCACTGCACGCCACGGGATTCCCATTACTACCGAATGACATCCATGCCGCGAGCCCGTCAACGAGACGAGATCATCTCGTTATTTTCGTAAACCTCTCAAGACCGAGATGCACCCTGAGCCAGGTACGCCACAAGCCTGTACCGTTACGCCAACCCAGCCCTACATAATACAAGGAACACAATCCTATAATACACTCCTAAGCGCCTCAAGTCCGGATGAATTGCCCACTTTCTTTCCTGGCTGTCGGCAGCTTCCGGATGAAGTCTTTCCTTGGCGCTGTATTACCCCAATCTTGCGCCAGCAACATCCCGTACTCGTACGGTAGGTCCAATAGCTTCGCTTCTTGGGGCTGAGTATACTTAGGCACCACGCCTTTTCTTCTCAAGAGTAATTTCTCTGACCCCGCAATTTTCTTTGCTGTAGAAGCCGCGGTGGTTTTGTTAATATCATTAATAATAACGTTTAGTTCATTGGGTGTTGTTGCGATTTGTGCACGCAAGAAGTCGATGCTAGTGTTCGCCTCGAGGGACGACATGACACTCGGGCGGGGGCTGTATTCATACTTGTCCAAATCTGTTGACATTGTAGGCACGACAGTAGGATCGAGATAAGCGACGGGGCCTTTCGCAAGGAGCTGATTGATGTCCAAACTCTCCCCACGTGGTATCTTATTCGGATGACTGGGTGTAATGCAATCCATATCCACCTCTTTCCTGAGAACATGGTCGATATCTACAGCGCTGAAGTAGGCACAAGACTGTGGAAGATCGTTGATGCCCATCTGCTGAGAGAACATAGCTCGGGTCCATACATTGGCAACTTGTAAGGCCATTGCGCCGCGGTACTTATCCTCCTCTTTGACCAAGTAGCGGATCTCATCATGTACAGTAATTGCAAGTCGCGCATCGAGGTTGAAGCGTCGGACCAGGTAGTCCATACTTATGATGAGCAGATGTAGGTAGTCGACGCCCGAGGATTGAATAGCCCAGTTAATGCGAGAGGTCATAAAGCCACCCTTGTTGATGAAGCGACGCATCAAAGCCTCTGTGATGCCTGCGCCGAGAACGGGTGTTCGAGGGCGCTCTTGCTCAGCAAACTCCTCCAGGCGGTTAAAGACGAAAGATTCGGTGCCGCCACGGAAGAAGGATTGTTCGTTGATGGCTTTGCGAGTGGTCTTTGTACCTTTCGTCTCCTGGTAAAGCTTAGTGGCGATATCGTGGGTTTCCTTGTCAGAAAGGTTGGGATTGAACTGGCGCAAGAGGGTAGACGCGAACTTGAGACCAGCGCCGTATATGCGTCCATAGTTGAATACTTTGGCGTCATTACGGGATATGCCTAATATTTTAGCGGTCTTAGAATGTAAGTCAGTGCCCGCGCTCTTCGTGCCTTCAAGGGTCATGAAACCAATCGCATTGCCGCCATGCAGCTGGAATTGAGCGTCGCCGACTAAACTTGCGATCCACAACTCCTGAGAATCAACGTCCGCACCGACAAAACAATAGCCGGACGGTGCTTTGATCATGGACTTCAATTCCGAGCCTACGCGGTTGGCTTTTGCGTTGCTCGCTGTGAGCCAGGTATTTTCGACTGCGCGGCGGGTGATTGTGCCCATTGGGATGATCTGTGGAAGGATGAAGCCTTGGTCCTTGCGGCGTGAAGATGGCTCAGTACCGTTCGTATCGCCCTCGTAAATCACCATTTGTGATCGGATACGGTCACGGGCGCTGATCCAATATGAGCACGAAGCATTCATTTCTAGAGCTTCTTTGGCATAGGCATATTCCGACGAAAGGATTCCTTTTTCAAAGTATGGTAGATAGCCCTTGGCCAATGGTGTAGCTACTCTAGCTTGGGGCCCATCCTTATGAGGTAGCTTGAAGTAGCGGTGATGGTTGTCGTCACGGAGCTTTGAGTTCTTCTCATCCGACATATCGCAGCTCACAACTGGCTTGTCTACATACATGAACGCGGATTGCAAAGGGACTTTGAATGTCCAACCATACTTATCGGACCACACCAGTGGGTAGCTATCCCATGCAAGACGAAGCAGAATTGGAGCAATGCGGGTTTTTACTGTCAGCGCCAGATCAGAGGTGCTCGTAGCAAAGAGGCCTTTATACCACTGTGGCATTCCAGGCTTCTTCTGACGAACAGCTGGCCGAGGTGGATCTCCTTTCTTCTTGCCCTTCACCATTTTGACTTCCTGACCCGACCAATCCAGCTGGGAGAGCCACTCATCATGGACATATTTCTGCGGAACATCTTTCAGCTCAAGGGCCTTATTGGCGAGGTCGCTGAGCCGTTGTTCGACCGCGTTGGACAACTGTTGATAAGTAGCTTCAGCATTGTCGATATATGCACTCCACGAACTGTCGATGGGTAAAATGACGGATGAAAGATGACGAAGGGCACCGAAGCTGACCGGATGAGGGCATAGGTTGAGGAAGCCTGGGAAGACTTTTTTAAAGACACGGTGAGTGATAGCTACGTCGGCCGCACAGTAGTCCAATAATTCGTCAAGCTTGCCGCGAACTCCATCTCGATCGAGCTCACCGAAGGCATCACGCTGTGCTTTGTCGATGGTTACATTGCAATGGAATTTCGCAACGTCCCTGAGGGAATTTATAGAGCTCCTTCCCACCCACAGCTCTTCTTCCTCCTCGCTTAATTGGCGGTTCTCGAGCAGCGATGCCAGTTCTGCGGAATCATTTTCACTAGATATCTTGGCTCTCAGATCGCGACTCTTCTGATGTTTCATCCAGGTTGGCCGCTGCCGCGAACACATCCCGTTCACTGCAACGTGAAGGGACATCGTATCAAGAAAGAAGTTCTTCGACTGCCGCACGTCGTACTCTTCAGCTACCCGGGCTCGATCGTAACCGACGTTGTGTCCGACAATGATGCGCGCTTGATTTGGGTTCCCAAGAGGAACAAGATGCCGGTCGGACTGCGACTCTCCCATCAACCATGGCGAAAGCCAAGCGTACCAGGCCATTTTGCTAGCTGCACAAGCCATGACAGCAAAGGAGCTTTCTTTCCACATGACCTCCGTGTCGAATGTCAGCATCTCTTCCTGCGGCGCATCCACGGGATGGCTTGTTCCATCCGGAGAGTACTTGGTCCAACCACTTCTTCTCTCCCATCTTCGAGGCGGACGAGGAAGGTCGCACTTGGCGTAGTCCTGCGCATGGCTGAGCCACGGTTCCGAAGCATCTCGGCCTAGCTTATAGAAATGCTCGTCCAAGGTAGAGCCATGGACAACTGGGAGGTCGAACGCAATGGGTGCTTCGTTTTCTTGATTCTTGCCCCAGAGCTGGTGTTTCTCTAGATGATTTATGCTCAGCTCGACTAGATGGGATGGTGGAGGTGCGGGCTCTTGCGAGAAGACTTGAGGGTGAACATGGCTACTGAGCTGCTGGACCCCTATCTGATTGTAGCGAGATTCAGAAGGCACTACAGGCCAAGTCAATCTCAGTCAATTGGAAGATTTGTGCATTGTATCCCTACCAGCAAGGCTTACAGTCGACTGCCCTGAAAAGAGGGCTTGTCGACAGGCCTCAGCGGCATAATGTCGCCTTAGGAGGCCGGGTGGACACCGCCCCTGCCCGTGCCAGGCATGCTGGCGGAGGTGGCATTTGGCAGAAGCAAATGCATGTCTCTTCTTGGTGTTCCGAAGGGAACAGAGCATGCTCGCTCTGGGAAGAATGGTCAAGTCATCCTGGAATCAGGTATGCCATGCCTTTCGGCGTGATGATGGAGTCCATATCTAAGGTACAAAGTACTTCGATAGCGTGCCACTAGCGCGTAGAAAAAGTCCCGACGATCTACCGATAGTAGCGGCGATCTTATCCGGGATGACCGAATAGCTTCGAGACCATTTTGACAGTTATAGTCTTTGTAGTTCTGTTCATCCCAAACCAACTCATCCTCTTTCCCCTTTGAATGTACGAGTAACCAGCCTGTTTTTTGGATCGATCTCCGTCGATGCTGTGAAGGATCTAATCAAGTGTGTCGTGACTTGTGTCTGGCAAGAACTCGTCCCTATTCACGACCAGCCCAGGATCGGACAATATTCCAATCGCCGCTCGTTAGCCATGGAAGAGTCCAGCGATTCTCATGAATTCTCAGAAGGGTGGCCTTCTTCGTCATTGTCGGCTTCTTACGACGAGGATGCGGAATCAAGTGTTGATGAAGTCAAACAAGAGCCTGGGGTGATGGTTCAGTCATGGAGTAGAGATTCACAACACGGAAGCGATCAACCACGTCGGCAACCCCGTCCTTTGCCCACATCACTTCCGCGTCACAGCGGAAATTCACATTCAGGCGGCCCGCTCTCCACCCGTAACCCTGGTTTTTCAAGAACTCTCCCTCCCCTCGATTCATCTATCATTCCCCCTCGATTAAGAAATCTCCCAGGCCAGAATCTACCCGACAGGTTACCTTCAATTCGGGATCTACCTAGCTCACACTTACACCTCCCAAGCTTCAGTGTTCTGGACGACCTTCCACCCATATCACCCGCTGCATCGCAAAGCTCCAATGACAGTTGGCTCGGAAGCTGGCCATCACTTACACAAAGTGAATACGTCGATCTGACAAACGATCCCTTTCCACCTATCATGCCTCCGACGACCAGAACCAAGCGTAGGGCCTCTCGCTCATTGCCCTCCGAGGGGCCTTCAATAGAAGAGAGCTCCACCAAGCGAAGAAAGACAGCTGGGCGCGGCAAGGGAGTGGAGCGACTGAAGAAGGAAGACTCCGATCCTCCCGAAGTTGACCTTACTCATGTCAACGATGATAATAGCCTGGAAAAGGCGCTTGAAAACCAACAAGAGAAGGTTATCAAGGCGCAGAGAGAGGAGCAGGGAGATGAACCAGTGAAGCTGGCGGGTCTTCAGTGTATCATCTGCTTAGAGACGATGGTAAACATCACAGCCACGCATTGTGGTGAGTTGGCTATTGAAACCCACCGAGAGCTCCTCGTAACTGACTCGTGTCCCCAAAGGTCATTTATTCTGCCATACCTGTCTCATGGAAGCTCTCATCGCAGGCGAGCAGCAGGAGCAAGACAATGGCAAATCCCTGGCCAGATGCCCCGTTTGTCGGAAGAAGGTCATACGGCCAAAAGCTGGGAAGGACAACCAGCAAGTCATACCACTCGAGATCAAGTTTACGACCAAGAGCAAGCTGGCTACAAATAAGCTCGCCGTCTCCATTTCCGGCTAGCTCCGACATTCGCTCCTACAATACGCGTACACTTACGCCGGCGCCTGGGATGGAGGCTTTTCATACCGTGCAAGTTCGGCAGATACCCAGGTCTATGTTAAATTATCAAGGGGAGAGGAGGTGGAATAACGGATTACAGTCATCACGAAGTATGCAGAGGCATGATGCTTGTGTCCAATATGAAGTCCCTTTTCCGTGGTTTTATTCACTTCATCGAAATTGCGGGGATGAGAGTCTGACCTACGACCAATTGCTCGACTCCAGCACATGCTGTCCCCAACTTAGCACTGGTCATGAGCGACCTCTGACAATTCTCTTTCTGACGATTAGACAATGTAAATGGTGTTCATTCTGATATAGCCAACCCTGGAGTAACCCTCAAGATCACCTAATGATGCATGAGACATTTTCTCGAGACCACCGTGGCCCAAATTACAGTCCATCCTCGAAGCCGCGTCCCCTGAGGGAAGAGCATCCACTTTCGGGTCTTGTCATTTTGAGATCATTCGCGAGAGATTGTGCTGATCCAGGATGGCACATACTACTAGGAGTAATGTTTTTTGACCATGTTTTGAGTAGTATGTGTCTCGTCTTGATTTCTCATGGCTGGAAAGTCCGAGCCTATTGTATTTGCTCTTCAGAATGAGTCTCTCGCATATTCACAACGGCGAGACTCCGCAGTCCAAGCCTTTCATCTCCCGGAAGCTTGTTGTTCTTTCTGGAGGTAGTGCGGCCAACAATCTTGTCGACGTCTTCAACGAAGTCATCGACAACCACGTGTGCTCGTTGACATATATTATCCCTATCAGCGACAATGGGGGCTCTTCGAGTGAGCTAATCCGTGTCTTTGGGGGGCCAGGTATTGGAGATGTTCGAAGTAAGCGACCTTTCATTTCCCCTCTACTATATGTCTCCTATCGATGCAGTTGGGTGTCTCGTACCTCTACCTCTTCATAGCTGGTTATAACCATTCTTCGTGAGAACGGTAGCTTGCATATCTCTCCTTCTGTCGGAAATCCTGCACGTTCATATCGTGATAGATCTACCATGTATTCTCAAGATGTTAACGACTAACCACATGCCTCAGGCCGGCTGGTCCGCCTCATTCCCCCAACCCATCTTCCCATCCGCACTCTCTTCAATCACCGCCTCCCGGCCTCCCCTTCCTTCGCCTCCACCGAGTTCCAGACTCTCTTAACCGGAACATCTCCCCTCTACGCCCCCATCCCCGCTCCTCAAGCTCTCCTCATCCGCTCCATCCTCTCCCACCTCAATCTCGAAATCCTGAAACGTGCTCGACCTCCCACCAACGTGTTCAACTTCCAATCCGCCTCCATCGGCAACCTCTTCCTCACAGGCGCCCGCCTTTTCTCTGGAAGCTTCGAATCCGCCATCTACCTGCTTGCAGTCATGGGCGGTGTAGACGAAAGCCGAACAGCGGTCGTGCCGGCCGTAAGCAGCAACTTCACCCATCACATTGCCGCGGGTCTCCAAGACGGCAGCGTCGTAACGGGGCAGAACGCTATCAGCCACCCCAGCGAGCCCACAGCCCTCAACACCACTTCCCCACCACCCGAGCCCGAACACCAGGAGGAAGACGCCAACCCGCCCTCCACGCTCCCCACCCTCCGCCAAGCCTCCATCGCCTTCTCCAAGTCCCACGACGCCAGTCCCCCGTTGTCGAGCCGCATCGAGAGACTGTGGTACATCAGCCCCTACGGGCACGAGATGCGACCCTCCCCGAACCCGCGCGCTGTCACTGCCATCAGCGCCGCGGAGACCGTGATCTACAGCATCGGCAGCCTCTACACCTCCATCATCCCCAGCCTCATCCTCCGCGGCGTCGGCGACGCCATCGCCAAAGCGCGCTTCAAGATCCTCATCCTGAACGGCAGCCTCGACCGCGAAACCGACGGCTTCGCAGCCAGCGACTTCATCGCTGCGATTGTGCGTGCTTGCGAAGAGAGCCGAGGCGTCGCTTCCCCTGCAAAGGATGAAGCTTGGCGCGTAGATGCAGCCAAGGTGACTCGGTACGTGACCCACCTGATCCATCTTGAAGGCGAGGGCACGCCGGTGGTGGAGAAAGACACGATCACGCTTTGGGGTGTTGAGAGCGTGAGGCTTTATGGCAGGAAGGGCGAGGACGGGCTGATGCGATATGATGGGAAGGCGCTGGCGCAGGCGCTGGGGGCGATTCTGGGGAAGAGGGATCCGAAGGGCGATCGCAGTCGTAGGAATACGCTGGAGAGCTATGAGCGGAAGGGGAGTATTTAGAGGAAGGAAGACAGAGGGAGAGATATGCATGGGCTGGTCCACTGAAGAACTCGGTCTTTGGAGGCTACCTTCTCGTCACATGGTTACGTTGTCGATGGTTTGGCTTGCTGGCTGTGTATTGCGGCTGCAGGTCCAACCAGGGTTGCATGGTAGGTGCTGGTCCCTATGTGCTATTGAGTCTGGAGCTCAATCAAGCTAGGTGAAGCTGTCTTGCAGAATATGCACTAAGGGGTTTCAGCATATTGAAACATGCCCGCTGGAGCTTTGTACGCTATAGACTAACTAGCAAATAACCTTTTTCTCACCAAAACGGAGAAGCTCATGCACACACCAATGAAGACCTCCCAAATTACTTATACGTAGAGTTCCCACTTTTGTATTCTATCCACCCCTCTCGCTTTTGTACCCCTTTGTTCCCACACGCAATATCCCCCACGATTATCCCTCCACCATGTCCTTTCCATCCCTTTCTCCCCCTTCCATGCAGCGCTTTTATCCCATCAAGCATAAGCCGCCCACCCACAAAACAACAGCGCCAGATTCCTCTCATCCGTCGCCTGCTGAATCAACTCATTCACCGTCGCCACCACACTCAAACTCCGACTCAGCTTCTTCGCCACAACCGTCAGCGCGCGATCCGCCTCCCCCGGCTCCCCCTCCCCCTTCCTCCCCGCCCCTTCCTCATCCATCCCCTCCCCCTTCACCGGCGGCGCCTCCGTCTGCGCATCCTGCATTTTTTTCAGCCGCAGCGGCGACAGCGACCAGCTGTAGAGCGGATCGTAGCGCAGCACGTCGAGGATCGTCATGATGCTGTAGGACTCGTTGCGCAGCGCCTCGAGCGTGAACTCGCAGCAGCGGCGGAACACGCCTTCCGTCTTGGTGATGCCCATCCCGTCGACGACGTCGCGGGTTAGCCGGAAGGGCACGACTTCCGGGACGGGCAGCACGCGGCCTTGCTCGAATGCGATGCCGAGATCGATGTGCACTACTTCGCCAGTCTTCTCGTCGAGGAGGATGTTGTGCCCGTGACGATCTCCCAGGCCAAGGACGTGTCCGAGAATGGAGATGGCGGCTGTGGAGCGGGTGTACGCCAGCCGTCTGTCGAACCATTCGTCGGGGTTCTCGAAACGCTCCATGAAGAAGTAGCGGAGCACGGGGTGGAAATGGGCGGTGACCTTCTGGAATGTTTCGATGCGTTTTTCGGCGCTCTTGGACTGGGCGTCGGCGATGTGTTTGCGGCAGGTGTTGGGTTTGAGGTCTTTGGGGAAGTGGCGTGTGTGGGCGGGGATGAGGTACTCGTGCAGAGGGATGGTGTTGGGCACGAACTCGATGATGCCGGAGGTGGCGGTGAGGGGGAGGACTTTGTAAGTTCGGATACCGAGGTTGCGTTGACGGGTGGAGCGCTGGGCTCTTAGGAGGTTGGAGACTTGCGCGAAGACTTGCTCCATGATGGCGTCTTGCCGAAGGTCGTCATTTCCACTCTTGAACTGCGAGGGTGTCAGCTTAAGCCGTGATGCGTGAGGTACAGACCTACCAGTTGTTTGTATTTCTTGCCATCTGTTGCGATCGCTGTAGCAATTTTCGGCATGCTGATCCCTGAAGCTATGGTAAACTCGGGCTGCCACTTTGCGACGATTGGGACGTCGCTGTAGTCCCGATCTGGTCGTAGAGGAATGCTCATTGTTGGTGGAGGGAAGCTTGAGCTTTTGACAGCTTGCTCCATTCTTTGCCCGTAGGTAGTCTTTCGTAGGGCCACTTTGGCTCCAGGCTTTGCCTTCGATTCGTCCAGCTTCTCCTGCGCGAACTTCACAAACTCGATATTGGCATTATGTATGGTGATCCAGATGGGACCTGCAGTTCCGTGCTTTTTGACGATGTTGACAATGGCGTTCGCCGCATCCCACCGAGAAACGGCGGTGTCGTCTTTACCACCTTTAGTCTTGCTCCCAGCAAACAGCTGATATATCCCATGATAAGGATGCTCGACGCAGACACGCGTGACAAGTGCTGACAGTAGCTTCTGGAAAGTATTCGTGTTTCGTAGCAATCTTGAAGACCATTGGTTCATGAGAGCCGCAAATTTCCCACTTCCCACCTTGGCGATATGCTTCGACACGGCTGTGTTTGCTGTTTCACTGCTCCAATTCTCCAGCCAGAGAGCTGCAAAGCGGAGAACATCGTTGTCGTATTTATCGCATGCTTTGAGACATAGAAGATAGTTCTCGAGGCTTTGGCGGAGGAATGCTTCGCGGCTATCACGAAGCCGTTGGTATTCTCGATCATCTATGTCAAACCACTGTTTCGCTTTTGTACGATGGAGTTTCAGATTATCTTTCTCTTTGCCCTGCGAAGGAGCAGACTTTATCATCCTTTCAAGATCATGTACTTCGGCTTCTTTGCGCTCGCGAAGCTTTTGTATTCGCTGGAAATCTTCCAGGCCGTCCGCATTTTGCAATTGCTGGTCGCAAAAGGAAGCAAATTCATGGTATACCTGCCCAGCCTCGTCTCCCTCAATTGCGCCATGGAGTGCTTCTATTGCAGGAGTCAGGTAACGATGGATTATCTCATCCGGCTTCTCGAGTCTGGCTTCTGATATATGATGGCCCTGAAGCGTTATTAGCTGCTGAATCATTACGCGAAGAACGTTGTCTTGCTTACCAGCCTGGCGAATAATTCTGGCCTTCCTACTTTGATCGATTGAGGAGTAATCTCGGGGTTCTTGACAAGATCTTGAAGCATTTTGATCGAGGTCGACATCTCTCCTTGATCCCACAACACCCGCGCGGTCTCAAATTGCACGGCGGCAGATATTGTCACACCAGTGTCCTCGCAAGGCTTTATCAGCCGAGTCAAATAAGTTACCCTCGTCAAAGCGTGCTGGAGGGCTCCATGGCTTCGGCTCATCTTTGATAGAGCCAGTAAAGTCTCCGACTCGACGGCTCGCGCTTCGCGTTGAGTGGTTTTGAGCAAGCTTTGTAGCTTATTACTCTTGCTCAAAGAACCGAATAACGTCTCGCGACTTGACAAGATATTATCGATACGATCAAATCTGCTTGCTCTTAGCCGAAGAGCTCCTCTATTTCGAGCAAAATCTACTCACCTCTCAAAATTCATCCAGCCAGACCTCGCTTGGAACCTGGCGAAGGCCTCGAAAAGCTGCTCAGTGCTAGTGGAGGTGAAAACTTCATCAGCTTCGGTCAGTACCGCCAGGGCATTAAGCGTCTTGTTATTCGAGGAAGAAGCATCACTGCTGATCATCAATATGGCCATTGCATCGGACAACCCACCATTCAGAGCAGAGGTAATTGAAGGTGCATCTGCTGCAGTGTTTATGCCCTGGAAGGCCTTGAAGATTGTGCCGGCTTCGCTTTTATGTGTTGCAGGAACAGAAATGTCCCATTGCTCTAGCTTTCGTGCAGTGCTTAACATTGCGTCCATCGACGAGGGGCCGGAGTCCATCACCTTGCCAAGCATCGAATGGGACACTCCGTGAAGGTCTAATGTATTGAGGATTCGAATCATGCTATCCTCGTCCTCGGGCTGCGCCTCTTTAGAGTAGCGTATCTGGCTATTGTAGTGTGCTCCTCGAAATGACAAGCTCTTGAAACCGGCTCTTTCGTATTCTAGGCGGTTCATCAGAGATGCTAAATTTGACGGTTGCTGTACGCCATAGATAGAGTCTTCCTCGTCAATATGCTCGTAGATGTTCAGTAACAGCTCGGTAGGCTCCTCTTTTGTGATAGCAGATGAACGCTTTGATGCTTTGGCGGTCTCTGAGTAATAGATCTCCAGGAACAACAACGACGTCTTGAACATGGAGCATTGAGCAGCAGCTCTAGCAGCTGCTTTGTAGTCGATGTCAAGCCACCGTGACCGGTCAGATTGAGCTGCTTCATAGGGTAAGGGCTGTTTTCGCAGGTAGAGCAGGGCCTCCACAAGGACCATGACCTGAGGGTCTGTACGTGCATCACATTTGTTGAACCAGTCTTTCACAGCTTTCGATACTGCGTGTTTCGTGCATTCGCTGCCTCCAGCTTCATGCAGCAATGCAAGGTGCAGAATGTGTCGGAAAATCCGCTTAGGAAGATCTTGAACAGCTACAAGAATTTCGGGCAGCTCTGAAAGTAGCGGGTCTGCCCCAGCTGTAAGCGCAAGGGCGATACAGAATTCTTGTAGCCACAACGCCGCTGTCTTATCTTCGTTGAATGCAGCACTTTCGGCTAGCGGTGGCCCTTTTGGATGGCTGCGCTGATCAATGACGAGGCCATAGTTTACCCAAACCATACTTTCTATCAAAGATAGTGGTAGTGAATGCTCGCACTCGACAAAGTCATCGGTTCCTTTGGCGCTATTGATAATGGAACGAAGCGTCTTCTCGGCCATACCGACTTCCGTACGATCATCCACGAGAAGGAAATCGCACAAGGACCTCAAAATAGCGGACTTTGATTTTGCGGAAGGCGAGTCAGTCCCATCGTTGAGATCTAGATCAAACTGACTATCAGAAGCCACTACACGATTCACTGATCCTGATGAGGCAAAAGCTCGACCAAGCACGCGTGCCGCCCAGAGTAGGAAGTGGTGCCCACACTCAATCTCTAGACATATCTTCCATACTACACCGGCAAATTTTGCCGCTTGCTGATCACTGCCGGCAACGTCGTCTCGAAAAGAGGGTGGGATCTCGAACGATGTACAAAGGATATCCAGAATCAAATTGCGAGAGGGTTGATTCAAGAGCTTTCGTTCGGAAAGCTCATCCTCAAGCAGCTCCACGAGTAGATCACTCTCATATGTCCCTTTCCTTGCATTACCTCTGGCTTGAACATTGCGGGACGCCTTGACGATAGCCTTGAAAGAGTCTTCAGTAGCCCCGGACAGTTCAGGCGAATCGTATTTGTTCAAGTAGGTGGCAAACCAGACATGAAACGCTTGTGCCTTCGACATTGTAGCTTGATGTTGAGTCTCCTGGGTGGTGCTTTCTTGCGTCGAGCCGAGAAAGGCTTTCATAGATATCAAGGTCGAAACAGCTATTCCAGCCAGAAAACGAGGGACTTTCTTCAAATACGGAACTCCCTCACCCAAGAGATACTGAAACATCCCTATGGTGTCGTCCGAGCACTGAGGATCGGTCAGAAACGGTCTCAAGGAGTGCAATATCATCTCTAGCGGGTACAGAGCTAGTGCTGTCGAGCCTGCCATGCAGATCAAGATTCTTATTCGTCTCAAAACAGAGCATGCATGGAGAGATCCTAGCGCTGGATGGATTATGTTGATAAGACCTCGGAAGACCGGAACCAAAAGCGTTGGAAACCACAACGATTCCATCTCGTAGCTTGTACGACTGCATAGATGCAATACCTCATCGACTAGAAAGCTGGCTTTGAATGACGGTTGTTGATTGGCCGGGACCAACTGATCAGAAGCACTTATAGCCTTCATGGCCTCGTATGCAGCAAAGGCCCTATTCATTGGGTGTTTTTGGAACCCCTTTGTGATTTGTTCCTCTTGCTCTAGGCTTCGGAAGAGGATTACAAGGATGCTGGCAAAGTTCGATGCAATGAGCGAGGCGTATCGCTCTCTACCTAGAGTCTTTCGAAGGCGCGCTTCTGCCCCTGACGCTTGGGTTACCTGTGCAGGTGGTATTGCAATGTCTCGAGCCATGCAATATGCACAGACTGTGCTAAATGAAGCCTCCAGTAGCTGCTGGTACGATTTGCCGATCTCAAGTGTCAGCTGAGCCGCTTCTTCGTCTTTGCCGCGCATGACAATCTGGCCAACTACCTCGTCCTGTGTATCTCGTAAGAGCTCAGACAAGCTTGTGTAGCCGAAGATCATATACGGTATCGTCTTGAGCGTCTGCGTCTCAAGCCAGGTATACATAATCTGCGGAACGAAAAGCTTGAACAGCTCTTGCGCATTGCCGAGACCTAGATTTTGGGAGACGTAATCCAAGCAAAGCTTCGCGTGTCCAGTAGTGGCAGGGATATGACCAGGAGTCTCAAAGAGACGAAAAACGCATTGACGTAGTAGGGTAGACCAAGCCGCTCCCAGCTGAGCAAGTACGAACAAGCGGACCGCCAGACCTTCGGGCCGATCAACGGCATTAGGGAGGTTATTGATGACGTCTGCAAGTATGCTGTCGTGCTCTTTCAAGACGAAGAGCCCAAAAATGTCCGATATGTTCCTGCCCACGGCGTACTTGACGACAAGACTCGCCTCATTAAGAACTTTGAATAAACTTGTCCTGGCGGACACCATAGACAGACTTCGTGCGTATTCAGGGCGGATCTTGATGACACGTTGAAGTAACGATGAGATGCAGACGTAGACGTGAGGGGATGGTACACCGTGATCCAGAACCTTGATAAACCATTCATACAAGCTGGCACCAACGTCCGCTACCTCACTGGGCTCGCTACTGGTCCAGACATCGGCGAGTGTCGTCATAATATCTAGGCACACCCCCATGGAGACTTCGGATCGCTCAAACTCGTACTCCTGCAATATCTCTTGCCCCAAGTACCTGAGAAGCTCGCCGGCGTCCTTCTCATCTAGTTGAGCATGTGATGATAGTACATCATTTATCGAGTACCTGCAGGCTAAGAACTCACTAGGTTGAAGCGACGTAAGATAGCTAATGAGGGCTGTCGCACCCTCCGCCTCCGAATGAAGATTGATTCGGGATGCGAAGCCCATTTTGGCGGCTTGGGAAGCTCGAAAGGCAACGGCGTTGGTGGCCGCAGCAGTCGCGCTGTGAGAAACATTCGTCGCCACATCGTCATCTGCCCGCTCACGGCTTCCTTGAGAGTCAAATTCTCCATTCAGACTTGTTGTATCGTCGGCTGTGACCCCATTAGGTATCACATGAGACTCATAGTCATGCCTGAATGTGGGACCAAAACGCTGAGCAACCATTGTCAGACCGTTCAGCAGTAAATGCTGATTGCCTTGTACATGGGATGTGCATGGTGGCAATGCTGCAAGAGACTCATATACGCCGGTCACGAGGTCCTCACGATTGTCGTGACACAAAATCCGCTTGCTAATTATGTCAATAAGGTCATCGACCAATTTTCGGAGCTCTCTTGCTTTGACTGAGTCTCCTGATTGTATATGAGCGAGTAGCGCATGGTCAATAGCAGCCAGCGACGTGATGACATGTATTGTGTCCCTGGTGCTGCTGTGGTTGCCTGGCGCATCATTGAATGACAGCTCTCTGACAATGATCGAGGTCTCAGTAAGCAAGTAGTCAATGATCATTTCGTATGATTTCTTGCGGTGTACAATTGATAATGGGACCTGGATGGCTGTTGGCATGTGTGTCCCTCTTTCTGCTTTCACATTCAACGTGAAACCCTCTTCCAGCAGGAGATACTGGACGAGACGCTGATCGCTGAGCGACACCAGACGGGCCTGAGCGACACGACCAAGATTGGGCGCTCGACAAGAGTTGGTACGGTGCACAGGTAAGCCAAGGCAGACGGAGAAGAGATGCAGGATACAACTGGTGGAGCACAACTGAGCATTCTGAGCGGTGTGTTGGCGATCAAACAACGTCCCTATTAGGCTTGATTAGAGCCCTTCTTGTGCCACAATGTAACCGCTTACTAGGAGACCATCGCTTAAAAAGCCAACGAAGAACAAGTTCGATAGTGTCGTAGGCTGACCCGAGATTGTCTGTAGCTCTTAGGATTGCAACAGTAGTCCAATAGTAAATGGTAGCATCAACGGCATCAGCAGGACCGTTTACATCAATGGAGGAGAGCACTCCTTCGGCTATATCCTTTACCTGAGAGTAAGGAACAAGCCCAACATTGAGAAGTCGAGCCATCAGATGGCATGCGGCGCGACAAGTTGCCGACAACGTAATATGCCTGGCAGAAGTTCTCCAAGCTGCTAACCAAAAAGGACTGAATTGGGCAGACATCGCTGCACTTTGGTCTGCTGCACTATTCATACAAGTTAGCAGCGCTTAGCTTCCGGCTTGTGGTAGACTCACCATGACAGCGCCAGCATTGCCCAAGAGGCACTCGACTCGTTACTGTCAGAGATGCAAGACAGCAAGATATCAAGAGATTCCTGCATGTTGAAACTGTCCAGATTTATAGCATTAAGTAGGAACCCGAGCACCTGCAGGGAGTATTGTTTTTCGGATGGTGGAGATGCTTTGATCTGTTGCACAATATCCCCACGAGCGGAATTGAATTTACGTCTCTTCGATATGTGGGTGGCGTCATCGTTGATGTCCTGGTTTTCTTGCACAGTGACGTTGATGTCTAGGGCGATAACGATAGACGAGCTGATATGCAGCAAAGCCCAAGGCTGTTCTGCTTTGACTAAACCAAATCGAGGTCTGAAATTCCTCAAGCTCAGTGGTGCCTGACGCTCACTATAGATGGACTCTTGGGAGAGATCTAGGTCTTCCATCTGCAACGTATCTCTTTCAATACGTTTGCAGTAATCGTCCTTGAAGATCTCAAGAAGACTCTCTAGAATTGTCGTATGTTCACCTGATATATCTAACAAAACTAGGCGCCTAAAGAAATGCTCTCCGTAAAGTAATGAGATCATCATGCTGTCTTTCAGCGCGTGAGATTTGGCTTGCCAAAAGCGGCATATCAACGGAAGTACGGACTTTACTGTCTCCAGCGCTAGGATTGTGTCGTCGGTAATGATACGAGCCAGGATTGAGTTGATGCAGTCAAACGCAGCTTGCTGGGTATGACTAACATTAGGAGATTTGCGCAGGAGGTCAAGCATTGCTTGTAAAGTCCCTTCGGCCTTTTCGCTAACGGGAGCACTAGGAACCGAATGTAGATATTTCAGACAGAGAACAATATTCTCTGAAGAATCTCTGAGTGTGGTACCCTCAGAATGCTGGGAAGCATTTTGAGTGGACTTACGCGAGGAGTTAACGCGAAGACTAGGAGTCACTGATCGACTCGGATTGTCTTGGAATGAGTCAGAGGCGCGGAGCCGATGAGATAGACTGGAATCACCATCTTCCAGCATGCGAGTCAAGTCGTTCACAACGGCGACGCAGAAATCAGTCAGCTCATTCCACACATCTGAGGGAAAGTGCTCTGGGTGTGGCTCATATCCCAAAACCGTCCGGAGGATCTTGAAGTAGTCGGGAACCAATGGAGCACAGTAGCCATCATCAGCGGTAGGCAATGTCTGAACGACATGGTCCACAAGAGCTCTCACGGTTTTGTAACGCAATTTCCGTACACCTACCTCTACTGCCACGCGGAGGACACCTGCACATGCTGACAATCGAGAGGCAGCTTGTGTTCTTGCCGGCGCTTTTGGGCTTCTGGCGAAGTTCGAACTTTCGGTTTTGGAAATCCGGAACAGGGTCTCGAAAATTTTGTGGTACGCTTTGTCCGATAAGGCCTCACTACGACTTTTGAGCACGGCTTGACAGAAGAAGAACATTGAATCCTACAGCTTGGAGGTTCGTCGATTCTGTACTAGTATATGACGCAGGTCTGTCTTGTGTCAGCTCGGACTTCCTGAGATATTGAAGACACCGAACCGGCAAGTCCATCGCTTCGATCCTTCACCTTCTCCGATCTTATTTTGTCTACCTCATCTTAATTTGCCGTAGCGATGCGAGGATGCAAAGATCGCCTACCGAGAGCAACTTTGATACTGACCTCCCCCATATCGAGATATGGCTATCACACCATGGGGGAAAGCCCGGAGCCTCGCATAGATACATGCCTGCTGCGCCTCGGGCTCGAAATTTCGCTCACATATCTCTCGACCTTGACACGTTTGAACACATGAGCACTCGGCCCGAACTCTCAATCAACTCGACACTTGTAATAAGTAGGGCGCACATAAGCGCGTTAGCCGCGCATTATTTCTTTCCCGCTACCCGCGTCTGGAGTTTGACGCGTTTGGAGAGCTAACTTTGTTATTCGCTCGTTGCAAGAGTCAATGACCGACCAGGAGGACCTGGAAGGCCTTCGTGGTCTGCAGCAAGATTTAATAGCTTTAGATGAGTCGAGACTACGCACTGTTGACAGGCTTTGGACCGAGTTGGAAGCGCGCATCGAGGAATTCCGACAGCTGCTCGATAAGCCTCAAAGAAGCGAGAGCAGTCGAAACCAATTACTATCAGGTTCTTACTACCCTCACTGCTAGTCACTGCTCTTGGTCACTAACGTGGGGCTCACACAGGCGATCTTCGATTCAGCGACGAAGAATATACCGTCAACGATGAATTCAAGCAAACCGCGTTGCAACTTGCTAATGGGCTTGATCTGGACGAAGTCGAGGCTGCCCGGTTATTACTTAACTCGCAGAGAGACGCCGAGGTTCTGGATAGATCCAGCATCTCGTCGGCTACCGTTCGTTTCCATGAGCAACGGCAGCTTCTCCTTGAATGCTTACGTCTCGTTCTGAGGCGATCAGCGGACCCGGACGCAGAAGAAGGACAGCGTGATGTTCTACGCCAGTCAGTGGCACTGATACTTGAGATCAAAGATGGACCTGCGCGCAACGGATCGCTTTACGCTCAGAAATGTTTGACCGGGATGGCCAGCATCGAGAGATGGCTCCAGGCTCTAGGCGACCGGGCTCAAGGAGTGTTGACTTTGGGGCAAACATCGAACCCTGAAGATGATGAGATATTACAATTCCAGCAAGCTAGTTTAGGTCAACAGCATGAGTCTCTAGGTGCGATCATCACATCTTTAGTAAAAGCCAACTACACCGGGGTCGAAGATTTCTACAAGGTTTTGGAGCACCTCCCAAGTCTGGACAAATGGAATAGCCTAGCATTGCACTATGTCCCGATATTAATCTCACTTACCTCCCAATATGGCTCACCAGACGGAAGCTCGAATTTTCAAGACGCGAAGATGCTTCATCAGAGAATTGTGGAGTCTAAGCACCTGAAACCCTGGGCCATGCGAAATCTACAGGCCGCTACCATCACTTGGTGGCTCGCTGAATATAGCGGATGGTTTCTCGAGCAGGTCCCAGTGTCACCAATACAAGGTATCGATCTGGAGGCCGAAGCCGGAAACCGATCAAAGGCCTTCTTCCAAGCTCTAGAAGACGGCGCATTCCAGTGCACTCTATCTATATGCTCACAACTTCGGCCAATAGAGTGGTTTGATCCCGCCAGGAATGGACTAACGCGTTTTCTACTTCGAGGCGCGCCTGTCCTGCCCCATGAAGTGATGTACATCTCGACATATTTTCAAGAACTGATCATGGAGCATTTCGAGTTGTTTGTTGATGCCTTTGTGACTAACATGCCGGACACTCTGCGGAGATTCAAGGCTGAAGAAGATGATCAGCGTCGAAAGGTGTTGGCAAACATACAATCGGAGCAACGCAACAACTTGCCCGAGCAAGACTTCCATCTGGAACGATTCCTTGTCTTGATTTCTTATGCTTTCGATGACCGCATTGACGCAGCGCAGACTTTCTGGGCTGACGTGGACAATAATCTTTATGGCTTTCTGCAATGGGCGTCCAGAAGGCAGTCAACTCCCCGTGCAGCTGCATTCTGCGAAATGCTTCGTGCAATTTCTAAAGGCGAGGAATGCGCCGCTTCGGCGCATCACTTTCTACAAGAAGAAAGTAACGCTACCTCGTCAAGGATACGAAAGTCAAGCTCCCTCAGCTGGGCTCAAATCTTCGATGAACTGAGTCTCTATACGTCTGCAACACGCGATCGTCCAGCGACTATAAAAACCAGTCAACCGGCTGCAACAAAGGAGAACATTGACGGATTTGACGAGCCAGAAAGTGCACTAATGCTTGAAAGCTACCTACGACTGACATCCCATCTATGTCGCGAAAGTGCTGAGACAAGATCGTGGATTTTGAACCACCCAACATTCCAAATTCTCGATGCCCTTTTCCTCCTGTCAAGCAGCGTGGCCCCCGGCCCCATACAGGCGTGTGCATTCAGCGTCATGCGCTCGCTTTCGGTAGAGAGGACTGCTGACCTCGGTGCGCTGATGTGGTCGATGCTGGACCATTGGGTCTCTTCTGGCTTTGGCTCGCCCCAGAGATCCACGAGAACCTCGGTCTCGCCGGCCAACTCCGAAGAGGCCGCCTTCAGCCTCATCTTAGACGATTTCGAGACTTCGTGCGAATTCGTTAATTTTCTACACGCTCTTGTTACTCCTGCTACCACCGACTCCGGCCTCAATGATGCTTTACCCTTCCCGGAGCAACTTGGCTCGGCGTACCGCATGCCAGGCATAGAGCCTTACATCGATTTCGTGTTTGGCAAGCTGTTCATCACACCTTTAGTGCAACTGGACGACCCACTCCAGCTCAGGATATTACGATGCAGTGTCCTGAGCTTCGCTACCACTTGTCTGGCCACCTTCAACGAGGATCTTGTGATTTTAGCCAATAGGTCCACGACATCTGTCGATAGCGCAATGAATACTTCCTCTCTATTGGCGTACGTGCGTCTTCATCCTTTTGGACGGGTCATGGAATGGATGTTCAACGAGAAAGTTCTTGCCGCCATATTTTCCACGGCGCACCAGGATATCAATGAGGTGTCAAATTCATCACCTGACTCACCTCTGATCGTATCGCTCCTTCGTTCAATCGAAGTCATGAACTTCATAATGGATCTACAATCAACCTATCTCGAGATCGCGAGACCACAGATTAAATTGCACTCCGTTGGGCGCAAGAGGCCCGTTCTGAACCCGACTCTGGCGTCTTTCGAGGACAGTGTAGCTACTCATCTTGATCTAATCAATGACCTGGGTTTTTATTCCGGCACAGGCCATCAACTCTTGGTAGTCTCGTCCCTGAGGCTGTTGGAGAAATTATCCAGCTCGCGGAGACTCAATTGGCAGTCTTCTCCCGGTATAGCCAAAGGGCTAAACGGAAATCGGTTAGTGGAAGTCCTTGAGCAGCAAGGCGATTCGGAGCGTATTGCGAAGTCATTAATATCAGCCATGCAATTTGACTCTCGAGAAATATCCGAGGGTTGCGAAGCTTCTGGCTGGATCATAAAGTCGGTAATCTTGGATTTCCTAGTTCGTTGCTTGCGTGCGTCGGCGGGAAGGCCCACACTAGCACATGCTCTTCTGGGTTTCACTTGCAATGGTCATGAGACTGGTATCGATCGTGACGGACTCTTTGCACGCGGAGGATCACTTTTTCACGCGATACTCGATCTTGTTGTTGATTACCCTGATGGCGAGGGCGAGGATATGGTTTCATGGTGTTTGTCCTTGAAACAGCGAGCCATGGAAGTTCTTGCGGAGCTGTGGACATCTCCGCTGACGGCTGTCCTAACCTTGACCGAGCTGCGTGCCAGCGATTTTCTCTTCGCGGTATTTCTAAGACAGAAAATTGCAGGACCAGCTACGATGTGGAATGGGCTGGTCCACCGAGACGAAGAGTTCTTCTACACTGATTCGAGCGTTGCTTGTAACAGCTTCCTCTCGCAGCGCTGTTCATTACTCGAATATACGAGCGCCGACATCAGACTTGCCGCGATAGAGGATGCTTCATCCACAAAATCTCGCATTCTATCTACTTTGCTTGGTACAACTACAATGCCAGACGGAGGCCAAGAGGCCAACGCATCCATCTTCGACCTTTTCGACTTTGCAGAGTTAGACCTTTCTGGTGAACCTCAACCTCCATCCACCGCATACTTCTCCAGCATCGACTTCCCAGCAGGCGCTGGCGGAGATCCAAGCCCGGATGGAGCGATTTGGAATGTAAAGCTAGCTGGGGAGCTGATCACATTGAGATTAAACGAATTGCGCCTCAGTGGTCGCCTTCAAGACAGCAATGAGGAGCAGCGAATCGTGTGTGAGGCGGAGACCTTGTTGATATTTTTCCAGGGACACAATCACCATTCGGTCCTCCAGCGGACTAGATTACGCGCGTTCAAAGCGTGGACGGATACATTAAGACTCGCACTACTCCATTGCGACCTTGAAGCTGGCAGCAAAGCAGCATTGATCCTGCAGTCGCTTCAAATTATGAATCCCAAGTTGGCAAGATCCGCAGAAGAAAATGCGCCAGAGGCTCTGGATCTTTCTAGGCTGGCGCATGCATTGCTAATGCAGCTTGACTTTGACTCGAGTACGCTGGAGCGAGCGAAAGGTGGGGATATTGCCAATGACAAGCTCTTCCAAACATTTAGAACGGCCCTGCGAGCTATACACATACCTAATGAAGATAGTCAATTACGCGAGATATTATATCACACTTGCTATAGATATCTGGTCGGCACCGCGGCTTCGGCAGACGCTGTCGTCCGCCGCCGTCACTGCACACATACTGTCAAGTCCGCTGGGGAAAGATTGGTTGACATCATATGTGACGACGCTTATGGGGGATCAGGAACATGTCGAACCTCTGCGATGATGTTACTGGACTCTCTGGTAGCGTTGGCAAAGGCTGATAAATCGACATACCTTGTCGAATCGCTAGTAAGAACGAACTTCATCGTCGTGCTTGTCGAGACTATTAAAGAAATTCCGCACGAACTGCGAAAGGCAAACGCAAAAGGTAATTTGTAAGGTTTCGCGAGAGCGAAAAGAAGGCTGACCTGGGCTTGCCATAGATGTCTCGCTCCTACTGTCGTACTACGAGACCAAATTGTCACTAATCCTGACAATCTCTCAAAACCGAGCAGGTGCCATACACGTTGCTAACGCCGGACTCTTCCAGGCAGTGCGCGCTTCGGGTCTCTTCTCGGTAGACCCAGACTTGGGTATTGGTCAGTGTAGGCTCGGATTAGCAGGAATTTGGTGCTAACGGAAATAGAAATGGACAACCCGGAAGCTTTGGGCAAATATTATCATTTGATACTCTCGGTCACACGGGTCATTTGCTCTGTTGTCCTTAGCCGTGGACTGCAGAATGAACAGACGCTTGATCAAGCAAAGTCGTTTCTGATGGAAAACCGGGCGTTGGTGGTAGCCATCTTCAAGCTGCAAGCGAGAGTCGGGGCCGTCACTTTTGAAAGTATGGGTGTGAATGTGGACGGCATCGCGGAACTTTTTGTTCTACTCATCACGATCACGGGATTTTTGGATGTAAGAGCAGCGTTGGTCAACCCGTATAGATCCATGGCTGACTCCGTGCAGTATGAGGAAGAACGAGATACCCAGAAGATTCGAACGAATGGCTTCTCTTAATGTTAGGCCTCTTGAAAACTCATATGACGAAGGGTAGGGCGAAAACTTAGAAAGGCGGTAATTATCACAACGATAAGCGGGAATGGACACAATTGAGACCTCGAACAGTCGGCGTCCAACCGCTGATGGAGATTGCTGAGCTCGCTATGTCCGCCTTCTCCCTCCACAAAGGCTAGGACTCGACGCTCGCCCGATACGTGAACGCACTTCCCTCCATTACTCGGCGACGAGGTCTCTCACTTGTAAAGGCATGAACCGTAAAGTAGATGTTGTGAATTGTAGCGCTATGAACTCACAATCATTTCGGTGGAGTAGGCCAATCGCTTATCTCCGATGTCTAACGCCGGACCATTGCTCGGCGTTATCACCATGAGTGTAGAGCAGAGAGCTGGTCGGTGTACTACCTGCTCTTGTATTCCAAGTGCAGGGCCGCCAAACCCCCTCCAGCTGTTCTACTATTGACAACGTGCTTGTATGCCTTCCTCCAAATGCAGCAGTAGCAAGTCGACGGAACAGAGACAGTCGAATTCCCATCAAGATCTAACGGGCAGTGATCGGAACCCGCAAAGGACAATCTCCGAGCTTTTTGCAACCTCCAAGAAAACTATTGCGAGACCTGGTAGTATTGAAGCTGATGGTCCTTCCCCTGGCAAGCGCCTCAAGCTCTCCCATTCTAGCTCATCGGACAAACCGCCCCCCATGACCCTTGCACCAGCAGACATGTATAGCTTCCCTTCCAGCACGTCGAAGCGCAACGGCGACATCAATGGGTTTTCAGCCGAGTCAGAAGTCATCGATCTTACGGGCTCCCCGGGGCCCCGAGACATCAAGCCTAGTCCTACCCGACAAAAATCTAGCATCACCGTTCGACCTACCGCTCTGAAGTCGCAGAACGGGCCAAAGCAGCTTGTGGTGAAGAACCTCAAAAAGACACCGCAGGCAGATCCGGAACATTATTACAAACAAGTATGGAATCAACTGGACGCTGCGTTGTCCGCTATCTTCGTCGATGGACATTTGCCATGCTCCTTAGAAGAACTCTATAGAGGGGTGGAGTCACTGTGTAGACAAAATCACGCGCCAACAGTCTATAAAAGCCTTCGCGAGAAATGCAAGCGTAACATCACCACGAGAATACTTGGGTCACTCGTACAGAATGCTTCCTTAGCGAGTATGGTTGATGTACTAGGTGCAGTGGTAAAGGCTTGGTCACATTGGAAGTCACAGCTTGTGAGTGGTATTAAGCTTCTTCAATGGATACTGCTCACTTTTTCAGACCACGGTTCGTTCGATATTCTTTTACCTGGACAGGTCCTACCTTTTGCGGTCTCCAGCACTGGGATCAATAGATGAGATGGGGATCCATCAGTTCCGCACACATGTTTACGCTGATTCGGCACTTCAATCTCGAGCGCTACAAGGGGCCTATGATCTGCTGACCACAGATCGGCAAGGATCTCTGGAAGGTGATAGCCGAACGCTTCTCATAGACGCCATTAAGATGTTCCACATGTTAGGCGTATATGCCAGCGATTTCGAGCCAAAGGTTGTTGGAGACTCGGAGCAATATTACAATTCCTGGTGTGAATCTACAAGCTCATCGCCCGAGATAGCTCACTATATAGAACAATGTCACAATCTCATGAGACTGGAGACTAGCCGGTGTGATAATTTTGGTTTGGACAGAACGACTAGGGATACGTTGGAATTGCACATCGAAGATATACTTGTGGAGCAGAGGCAAGACCTACTACTTGACAGAGACAAAGTCTCCACTCTGCTGGATGGCGACGACTACCCTGCGCTTGGACTACTCTACTCCTTGCTTAAGCGCAGAAGGCTAGGAGAAAAGCTGAGACCACCTTTCGATGCTTACATTACAAAGCGAGGTTCCGAAATTGTGTTCGACGAGCAGCGTGAGCAAGACATGGTTCCGCGGTTGCTCGAATTCAAACGTAAACTCGACCACGTCTGGTCGGCGTGCTTCGAAAGGCACGAAGGTTTGGGCCATACGATGCGCGAGTCTTTCGAAGGATTCATCAACAAAAGCAAGCGTAGCAGCATGACATGGGGCACTGACAACCCGAAACCTGGAGAGATGATTGCAAAGTATGTTGATCTCATACTCAAGGGTGGCTCCAAGGCCATTCCAACCGTCGCAGCTGCGAAAGCCGGGTCAAAGGGCGAGCCTATCGCAGACGATGCCGATGAGTCAAGTGCGGACGAGGAATCAGAGATCAGTTCAGAGTTGGATCAAGTGCTTGAATTATTCCGATTCGTACACGGCAAAGCAGTCTTCGAGGCTTTCTACAAGCGCGATCTTGCTCGCCGGCTGCTTTTAGGCAGAAGCGCCAGCGCAGATGCCGAAAAATTGATGTTGACCCGCCTGAAGTCTGGTAAGTGCGGACAAAACCTGAATCCTTTGCGGGCATTGACAGTATCTAGAATGTGGCGCTGGCTTCACTCACAACCTGGAGCAGATGTTCAAAGACATGGAACTGGCGAGGGAGGAAATATCGTCCTACCGAGCCATGCTCGAGGAGCGGCAGAGCAAACCAACCGTGGACCTCAACGTCAACGTCCTATCAGCTTCCGCATGGCCTTCATATCCTGATATAGCCGTAGAGATACCTAAAAGCATCCAGGCAGCGACGGCAGGGTTCGAAGCACACTACAAGAACAAGCACAGCGGCCGACGGCTGGCTTGGAAGCATGGACTTGCTCACTGTCAGTTGAAAGCCACTTATCCCAAAGGCAAGAAAGAGATCGTTGTCAGCGCCTTTCAAGCTGTTGTCCTTTTGGGATTCAACGGAAGAGACGCGAATGACCCAGTCTCCTATTCGGAAATCCAAGGAGCCTCGAACCTCGACGATACTGAGCTCAAGCGGACGCTGCAGTCTCTCGCATGTGCCAAGTACCGAGTCCTTAGCAAAGACCCCAAAGGCCGTGACGTGAACAATACCGATACTTTCACTATCAACCAGAACTTCTCGGATCCCAAGTACCGCATCAAGATCAACCAGATACAAGCCAAGGAGACGAAACAAGAAAACAAGGAGACTCATGAACGTGTGGCAGCCGACCGCAACTTCGAGACCCAGGCTGCGATCGTTCGGATCATGAAGTCTCGCAAGACGATCACGCATGCAGAGCTGATCGCTGAAGTTATTGTGGCGACGAGGAGTAGGGGCGTATTAGATCCGGCGGACATTAAGAAGAATATCGAGAAGTATGCTGTTCTGTGACGCTGTTGTCTTTCGATGGGTGCTAATACACGCTTTAGGTTGATCGAGAAGGATTACATGGAACGTGACGAGACCAAGGATGGAAGGAACGCTTACAGCTACTTAGCTTAGTATGTCCGAGGCTGGGATACAGGTGGAGAAATTGACGAGCGAAGCATCCATGAGGCCTTTACGGGGCGTTCGGTGCATAGTGCAAGCGTTCAATAGACCAGAGGCGGGCATACAGCAGCTTAGAACATCATGTGTGACCCTTTCATTCGCCCATAGTCAAGCAAGAACCCATATATATAATTCCTCAATATACTAACCTAGAGACATGTCCTTGGCGAATGAAGGACACCCTATGCAGTTATCGGCTTCCCATTCAGTCGGCTTCCTTCTCAGTCGTCACCATTAAGGTCCAGTAATATTACGACCAGTACGCTCATATCGCTACGCTGCTTCGTACAACCCCTCCGGCTCCATCACTACAACGATCAACTCTCAGCCACTCACCATACTTGCAGTCCTCAGCATTCCCACACAAGGTTCGGAGCCCTCGATATACTGGGATCCTTCTGGCTTTCCATCTCCTTCGCGTGTCATATCCGACATCTCGCCCGGCAGAGAATATGCTGTTAGGGTAAGGCAGCACCTCACCAATGGGGACCCCCAGAGCCGTTGACTTTGGGGGCGTATGCTCCCGGCTGTGTTTCGTTCCGGCATGATGGAGGATTTTTGCTCTCCAGCTGAATACACTAATATCTTCAGGGTATTACCATCCTGCACCCCATTTCCATCAATTCCCCCAATATCGCTACATTTACCCTCTTCAGTGGGAATGGCAACTAGGGTCAGCGTGATAGCTCTCCATCACCCAGCAGCAGCTGTAAGTAGTCTCAGTCAGGTATCCTGTACGTGTTCTGCTTAGGATTCAGGTATCAAGAGCTTTCTTTCCGTTCCATGTATGGAAGCCGGAGCCTCCTAGCCTCTCTCCTCTGCTGCTTGCTTCTGGTCCTGATCGTACTCCTAGCCATAGGTACATCCATTCGCAGCTCTATACTTTCGTCTTATGGCTTCAGGCCTCTTTGCCCTCTATAACTTCATTCCTGTTTTCTCCACCAGTCTCTTTCTCCTCGCTCTTTTTGTCCGCATCCCCGCCGTCTTCACCAGTCTCAACCTCGAACGAAGGATGTCGAGCCCAGGTCTACCCATGTGTGAAGTGCAGCCACCTCGCACAGGCACATGCTCGCCCACTGTCTGCCAAGTTCCTTGTCGACATCTCTACCCAAGTCCCTCTGAAGGTTTCGTCGACGGCAATGTAAGGATCTTGCGGGTTAGTCGAGAATAAAGAAAGCATAGAAGCTTTGTGGGGTCCGAAGATCTCTACTTCGACGCCGTCCCGCCCCATATCCACCAGCAGAGCTTTGATAGCACGTCTCGCGGGCGACCACTCTTGGGACTGGGGGTTGTCTGGAAAGTCTACCCATGTGTAAAGTGCAGCAACCTCATTCGTGCCCTGTCGAGGGTGGCCAGGCTGGGACTGCACATCAACATCGAGACCTAGGTCGAATATATATAGTACTATGAAGGATTCATCTAGTCTCTGCGCTGAGTTTGCTTCCCTGCTCAATAGTGTCGGAAAGTCCGGGAGGTGGCAGGTCTAATCGCCAAAGGAAAGGGGTAAGGGATTGATGCGGTCGTGATCCGAGGTCGTCGGAGCGGTATAAGAACTATTCTATTCCCATTTTCCCTTCATTGTCGTCGATGGTACAGAGGTGTTCAAAGTGTCAAGATCGGAAGGCTTACTGAGCAGACGCTGGAGGATGGCTGGTCTTCAGGCCGCTATCACCCAGAGAAGCGATAATCTTTTGAGGAAATCTCTGACACTGTTGATCCCCCTCTGACCGAGCATGAGGCCTTCATAGGCGTTCGTAAGAAGATTTTCCATTGTGCTGGCTGAATAGCTTTCTACCATTACGAACGCGCTTCTCTGGTGAAGAGAGTCACGAAGCGCAATAGTGTCTCGAAGCAGCTTCCTTTCAAGGACACCGCGACTGGTTTCCTTCGAGTTTGGCGCAAACCTTACCGACGCCATTGCGTCGAGTAGTCAGGGCAACGTGTTCTAGAGCACAGTTTGGGAAATAAGATAGTGATAATACCGTGACAGATCAATGGAAATGTTCGATCATAGAGAGATAAGCTGAGTAGGAGACGGAACAGGTCATGTGTTGCTGGTATATATATCACGCGCCATTGGCATTTTAGGCCATATGTAAGATTTTGTGATTGCTGGCCAGCACCTCACCTGTTGCGCGTATGTTCCCGTTCTGTACTGCCAAAGCCGCGAGGTTCAGTTCTTCTAAGCGAATGTGCTGGTTGCCAGGTGCTAGATCGATTTGCGAGCGCTCTCCCTCAGGGACCGCGAATGAACAAGTGAGAACATGGCAGCCAAACAGCAGGTACATGCAAGCTTTACCCGGCGGTAAGGCGACAGCTTTCGAGGTCGTGTATCGCTCTGTCGCCTTCCTATAGTAGCCATATGCAGGTCCCACACGTTTGCGCTGATGATGGTGGTATGTCCGGGATCATTGTATTAGAGATGCCCTCAATCGGTTTGCCGCTTTGCCCGTGGGTTAAGACTGGTGACCCAGTCCAGCTCCATTGCGTCAATGCGTTTTTCGATCCTTGTTTCACCGCACCCTGGAATTAGCGCCTTTGTGGGACATCGCCGTTGAACGACTGGGGAGGTATGGACAGCCTCGTGGAGGGTATTCAGGTCCGGCATTTCTTTTGATATTCTCATCATTGATTCCGGGCTGAGAGGATGACCACTGATTCCGAAGTAAAATGTCGGTATCACATGGGGTACCATGTTCTTCCGCTAGAATAGCCGTTCATAGATTAGGGAGTCGAGTTGCCGCATAGCGGGCTACCGACCTTGCAAATGCAAGTAGCGAAACCTGAGGAGGGCCGTAACGACATCGTTTCGACAAGCTCATCCAGCTCTGTGGCTGGGCGCTCGTCGCGAGAAACCTCAACAGGACGGCAAGATCCAACTCCAACGAGACTCAATCCTACTAGCTCCTTCATATATAGTATATAAGTAAAGATATTGACCGTAGACGTTGTATTAGCAGGAATGTCGAGGGTGTACATAATTTCACCTTATTTGACTGTTGTGTCAAGGGAAACCGGGTTTGAGATTCCGAAAGTTTGATCCTCAAGTCCTGAAATGCTTTGACCCCTGGTACTCATCATGCACCTCTCAAGCCACCGCGCAAATCGTTCATCAACACTCCCATGGATCTTGGCCTTCTTGACACCTCTGACACCAGCGAAGCAGTGAAGCGCACCATGGCCCCCAGCCTCAAAGCTCGACCGGAAAACCTCGACTTCGAGAATATCTGTGCCGTCAAACGTGGCTTCGACCTGACTTGGAAGATAGAAGGCATCTATATCGGCGCGAACCCTGATGTGAAACCGACGTACCATTTCAATGCAATTGAAGGATATCAGCTGATCCGGATCGACTGCGAACACGGCACCTTTGAGCAGCATGTGATGGGCTTGGAACACGTTCTCCCCATAGAGGATTGTCCGGCCTTCGTTGTAGGTCAACCTGCAGGCCTGGAGGATGTTCGGTTGAAGCTTCAGAGTGACAGGTCTTGGAGGTTTGAGTGCACCAAAGCGGTAGATAACGATTGGAGTCTTATGGGTCAGTAGGAGACGTAAGATGACATTACGTATTTCGCCAGGAAGTGAGAGGAAAGATGAGTTAGTGGTCTCGTCCGTAGGATTCATAGATGTGAAAGACATGTCAATGATGCGATAGCGATCACAAAGAAAATAATCAAGCTGATCGTGGGCAAATCTGAGCAAGATCTCTCCAACATGGAGCATAGCAAAAGCTCATTAGATTTCCCATCACATCCACTCTTGACCATAAGAATCCAAGTCAGGTAGAAGCGATGATGAAAATACTATTGTTGTGGGCTGGTGAAGTCCGAGGATCAAACCGATAACCCAAGCCGGGAGGTCCTCGATTGAAGAATCTTACGGACAGTCGTCGTCGACATATTCCAAGCCCCCTGTCTTCGACTACATATGGGATCTGAACTTCGACAGAATGGGTCAGATGCAGAAAAGCGTGATATCATGATGCTATTGTGTTTCAGAGGTCTGCAAATGAGATTGAACGATCTCGTAAATGCGTAAAACCATTTGCGCATAGGTCAATATGGCTGGTGATAGAGAACATGTGGGCACAAAAGTCCAAGCATAAGTTCAAAGAGACATGTGACTTGTGTCATGAATCACTGGAGTCGTTTCCACTCCCACTGGCTGGTGACAGATCTCTGAGCAAGCAGGAACGATAGCATATGTAAGCTGGAAGTACGATCACGACAGCAGAGACAAGAGTCATCGACAAAGTTCTTTACAACGGAACGCGCTAAATCAGACTCGCCAGCCAATTGCCGTTGAGATGAGGTTATGCAGCAATTGGTCGTGCTCTTTTGAGAAGTGGCCCTGAGCCCTTAAAGATACCAGAGAAAGTGGCATTGGACAAACGGCTACCTTTCGATATGAAAAGCCAGCCCACTATGCAGCAAAGAGAACATAGAACTTCTCAAAGAGGGTTTTTTTCATCTTTGCACTCCACTAAGGACAGCAAGTCATGGTGAAAGTACATGCTTATGTAAGAGATGCGAAGCTTCGCTCGCTGGACAGGCTAATTTTATCTTTAGAATAATTGAAGCCGTGTTAGGCTCTATCAGAGTATACTATAAAGATCTGGAGCGAAGATGTTGGAGATATGGAGGTGGATGGTGGAGAAGACTCCTTAAGTAGGTCCTCCCGCTGCCAAGTCTCAATGAAGTCCACGATGAATTCTGACAACCCTTAACAGACAGATGAAGATCGACTTCACGGGTGAGTTCCCTCATCCTAACAGTCTGCTTATCGGGCGTATATGGTCTGAATTCTGCTGTGAAGCCTTGTATTAAACAGGACAAAGAGATATGCCCAGTTTAAAATTTGATGACAGGGGAATGGGGTTAATCTTGCAAGATGAGCCCCTTCATTCATATCAGATGTGCTCTCGGGCCAGTGCGTCATAAGTGTCTGGATGAATGTAAATGCTATCGGCCCGCAACTAACAATCACTGCTAGATATCAGAAGTCCACCCTCTCAAGCAATCTTCTTCATATAAGCAACCTCTACCTCCCGTAATTGAAGACATCATGAGCTGGAACAACGATGACCCTGGCCAAGGCAATACGCAGCGAGCTCTCCTGCTACGAGAGTCGCGCTTTCATCAAGAGCAGGCCGACTATTTTCAAGTAAGACTTGAGGAGCTTCAAGGGGTGATCGAGGGCCTAAAGGCCGAATATCGAGCTCTGCAAGATACTGTTGTAGACTTGGAGATCAGGAACAGCCAGCTCATGCAAGAGGTAAGTTATTGTCCCCCTAGTAACAAGGCATTTTTCTGAATAACTGTCATCAATAGCTCGATGGATTACAGGCAACGAACACCAACCTTAATCAGACCGCCCTGGGACACCAAGGAGTAAATGGAGCTCTACACACGCCACAGCAGCGTCGGGTGATGATCTTGCGTTCGGTAAGTAAAAGCCTCCACTGTTAGCTCTCGATATGCTAAGTGCTCTGCACCTGAAGCATCGAGACTTGGAGCAGGAGATCAGGGAACATCGCGCCCGGATAAGCACCATCCAGAACGATATTAGGTGGCTGAAGGCACAGCAAACCCAGTCACGGCGATACGTAAGTGTTCATTGCGACTCGCACATCCGCAGATCAGAAGATTCTGAATGCATGTTAGATGAACCAGCACCAGCTCCAATTCGACGCTATTATGCATCGACTGGCCCCTCCACCAGGTGAACTATGGTTACTGAGCCAGCCCTTAGTCCTTGGAGCACTCGGCCCCGAAGCATCCGGCTCTCAAGAAAACAGGGCCAATGGGGCTAATTGAGGTCGGTTTGGGGACCACGAAGCAAGTGGGAAGAGAAGATCTTGGAAGCTCTCCGAACCGTTGCAGAGTGAAAGGCAATGTGTCGCAGGATCGCATGGAACCGTTCGTATAGTTAATTGAAATCACCTTCATAGCAAGATCATGCGCTTATACTCGATGCTACCCATAGCCATGGACCCGGGCGTGTATGTTCCCTGCTGACGCTCTCCTCTTCATCGAGATACTCTCTACCTCGTCTTAGCCCAGCCTCTTTACGAGTAGGTAGTGGTTCGTCGCGATATAGTTGTCTTTCCCAAATCGATTGTCTATAGTCCGCCAAATGAGGTAGTCGCAGCGTAATATTTTCTTTTCATTGGTCCATATGCTTTGAACGCTGAAACGCTTCAAAACCGATCGAGATTGAATTGGGTCGAGACCTCCCACCTCTGCCCTCCGCCGACATATCCGCCGCCTAATCTATTCTTAACAAGACTCGTAACTCTTTCTCCTAAACTCAAAAGCCCGTCTTCTGTGCCCCGGACCCGGAGTTGGAGGTTCGCCATACAAAGTCCGTAATGTACTTGCCAGAATTTGGCTTCCTCGATAGCTGTCACCGATGGGTCGGACTCGATATCTCGGATAACTTTGGATACACCAGTACCATTGTACGACATCAAGAGCATGAAGCCTAAGGTTTTCACAAGCCGGAAGCCGAGAATGCACATCGAGATAGCGATGGTACCAGAAAGGGCGCGATCAATCCAAAGGTAGATTTTGATAGAAAGTAACGGGAGAAGTAGTAGCAGAAGGGAACAGGATATTGTAAGGAAATGAGAAGGGTTGCCGAGAATTGAGGGAAGGTTTTCGATGTATGCGAAACGCATGGCCTTTCCAATGCGGGCATGATTGCCAAGGAGGAATGCCGAGATGACGGTAGAGAGAATAGCCGTCAGAGCCGCGGCATCAACTTCGCCGAGTGAAACACGTTCATGGGGATGGGCGTAATGTGGCTCATGGCCGCCCATACCTTCAAGAACGTGCTGCAGGTTGTGGGATATCAGATCCATCCCCATGAAAAGCAGGAGCACCGACATGGCGAAGCCAGCGAGTACCTCTGCCCGTTCCAAGCCGAAAGGGTGCCGTATTGAAGATCGTTTCCAGACCTCGAAATTGCCGAGGATGTCGACCACAACGCATAGCATGGCGCCCAGGGAGTCGAAGAGTATAAGGTGGGAGAGCGCGGTCATGGCTAACGAGCCTTCTGAATACCAGAGCGTAATGGCTGCCACCGCCATGTGAAATATACTCCATCCCATTCGCACTCGCTGATTGGGAGTCATACTACGGGTGCATTCTTTGAGCGTTGGAACGGGGAGCGAGTTGGGAAGAGCAAGAGGTGCTCTTGGAGCAGGCTCTAGGAAAATCTGGTGGGAGACACTGCTGTGCTTATATTTGTGACCTCGTCTTTGGCCGACGCTCTGCAATAATGTCAGCACTCATTGCACATTGATATGTGTCAAAGAATAGACTCACGGATTTAGCAACTGGAGAAGTCGACAACGATGTAGGCTGGAACTTGAATACGCCCTTTGCGTTCTCGGTCATGACGCTTCCTCCACTCCCCGCACTGTCCAACGACATTGGACTGTACTGAGACGACGTATTCGTGTCGGTAGGACTCAGTGGGTTGGAGGAGGCCGATGGCGGTGGGAAAGCAGGGGCAGCCCCATATTTCCCAATCGGAAAGTTTTCATCCATGGGAGACAAAGAATTAGGGTCGAAGGCCAACTTGGCTGGGGAATTCAGGAATCCATCGAGGTTCATTCCACTGCCCTCGTGCAGCTCGTCCTCAGGGGGTGGAGTAGGGGTTCGAGGCGGCGCCGGGATTGGCAGATTAGACGCCATGGCTCTCTGTTGTGAGAAGCGCTTGCGAAGCTATATGCTCCAGAGGTGAATAAGATCCCCTCATCAACAACGTCCTACAGAGTCAGGCATCATTGTAAATTTAGATTCATACAAGCACCATCACTGCCTCGCGCATATTCCTTCGTGGCTGAACCTGATGCTTTTGGCTTTTGGCCGATCTACCGAGACGAAGCTAGCCTATTCCGGCAACACATCTTCGACCTGGGCTCGAATTCTCGGACGATGCTTCAATTACTCGCTTGAGATCTGTGACTTGATTGTCACGTCGCGGCTTACAATCCCAGCTCAATGGTGATGATTTCCATGAAGCTGTCATCGCTTGCTTGAGTTAATGGGCCATAGGCTTCCCGCCATGAAACACATCTGAGCAGAGCCATGATGGAGGCTCGAAAGAATATCTGCTTGGACTTGCCATCCTCGATGCACAGACGATAAAAATAGTGAATACTAACGGCATAATGGAGAACGGATATAGCAGTGGGAATAGCGCGTCCAGTGCAGACCTCAAACATGGTTCCGAAGAGCCTTCCAAGCCGGCTAGCGGAAAAGCAGGAGGGGCAATGGCAGCCATCATACAGCAAGCCAAGACTCGGAAACGAAAGGGCTCGTTACGAAAGACCGCTCTTCTGGGTACCGGCAAAGTCACAACACCTGTGATACACAATACTCCACCATCTCCTGCATCCCCTGTTCGATCCAGCCGTGCTCCGTACGAGAGCTCCTCTCCCACGAGCAGCAGTGAGAATCTCACATTCAAACTTACCCCTCGAGTTCCTGTGCCGGGTTCGCAGTCGACTACAGACGATGATGATCCTCTGATGCTGCCTTCGCAGTCGCCCATAGCCCAATCGCCTGGAACTTCATTCTCCAAGAACTCGACGCCTACGGATGCTTATTTTCCTCCAATATCCCCACGCCATCTCCGTCCACCTCTTAGTAGACCCTCGAAGTCCACCTCGCGCTCGCCGCTAGCCTCATTACCACCTTCCTTCCCTCTCCCGACACCGTCCGAGCATTCCTATGCCGAGACCGCCTACTGGGGCTGGTTCATCCTTTTCGTAACATGGATTGTCTTTGTGGTGGGTATGGGCTCGTGCTTCGAAGTCTGGAGCTGGGCGTGGGACGTTGGAGAGACACCGTATGCGCCGCCGGAACTCGAGGATGACCCGACTTTACCTATTGTGGGATACTACCCCTGCCTAATCATCCTGACGGGTGTCATGGCTTGGGTTTGGGTTGTAGTAGCATGGGTAGGCATGAAATATTTCAAACATGCGAAGATGGGTGGCGATGAAGGCTAGAGCTTCGTGGAAACTGTTTCACGGTAGGAACAAGATACATCGCCCTTAGCGTAGAGTTGAGGCTTTTCCTTGTTAAAACTCTTAGGCCCGTCATACGTGCTCGAATCAAGCACAGTCAGCATATTGCAATCGCATCATCACTTATTAATTCTTTCCGGTACTGTGCTTCCATGGCATGCATCGAGGGCACAATCCATCTGATTACGAAAGAGTTCTCTACAGGCGTTATCTTCATCAAAAATATGTACACCATGGTTGCAGTTTAGGAACTGTCGTCATTTTGCAGATATATTGCTGAAGCTAACCCTGTCTACTTGAAGTATGGTCTCTTGGATTTGCGGACTTTCAACGCGCCGCATGCGTACGTTCGCCGAACAAAGCCGCTACATTGGGTTTTCGGGGGTGCTCACACACGATTCTGTGAAAGATCCCCAACATATATCGGGTCAATCTCTGTATTCATCTACGCCGCATTGACCTATGCAAGATAAATCGCGCCAGTAAAACTCACGAGGGATCCTCGCCACTCGAATGAGCCTTGGGAAACAGCTGAACCCGTTTTGGCCACTGAACAAAGAGTCACCGCGCCTTCAGGCCTCTACTACAAACATGACTTGGTCTTGCTGCATGTGCAGCACCCAAAACTCAAATGCGGTCGTCTGGTGTTGTGGGTGCAAGCATTATACCATAAATTGCAGGGACTGCTTCACATACGCTCGTGGTGGTCTTAAGACCCTGGAAGGACCTCCTGGACCAGGCTCGAGCAGGATACATGAAAGAAAGACGTGGAGAGGGCGAGATTAGGCATCATAATGATTTTTCGTCAAGATTTTGTAGATAGATCTATCATTTTTGTGATCTATCCTTGGAGACCGCGGACCTGGCATTTATCATTCTTCATAATAGAGACGATCGATCTTCCTCGCCTCCAAATCAGCTGTTTTGGATTCCGGATCACTGATATCTGGTAAGCTCAGCTATACCACCAAGATCGGGAGTAGCGCAGACATTGACATTCGGTACAAGCAGGGCTCACAGTTCAGAACTAGATTCCCATTTTTGGTAGCCATTACTTATACGCTGGACTGCTGAGATCATTGCAACGCATAAGGTTCCTCCTAAGAATGGCACAGTCTCAAAATGTCACGCTGGGCACATCCATCCTGCAGTCCTTCCATATTTGTCACTTCAACTGGAGCGGAGTGCAGAATCGTCCGAAGGCTTTGCCCCGAGCATGTTCCTTTGCGAAAACGGAAACGCACGTCAAGACTGGTCGCAGTGATGTACGACCATGATGCCCATCATCTCCAGTAGGAATGTACTTTTCATCCTTGCTTACAACAGCATCACGCGGAACACCCACTCTTTGTAGTGCGCCGCCTTCCGCATCGGGATCTCTCTTTATGTTCCGTCATTAAGGGTTGTTTCCAGCGGCTCTCTGGATTCGTGCAACACAGGTGTTTGGGAATTAAGGGGTCATACGGGCATCCTTCGCCAAACGCTGAAGGACGTGAGATGGCTGAATTTTGAGGTATGTAGGCCAGGTTACGTAGCCCTCAGTGTCATCCGAACACGGCATCGGTGGCGTAAGAGGCTCTTTGTGCCGCCTTTTGATGGTCAGCAAGTGTGAAATAAACGCTGGATACTTGGACCTTACAAATGGTGCCACCAGGAAAGGAGGATAGTCTTGTTTGTCCAAGCACAACCCACATGTTGACAATTTAAGAGTTAGCCTCGCACTTTTGCGTGGTATCTACCCAGATGATCTGTTGTCTGTCTTCCTGTGGGTCATGACTTGTGGCAGACCATACACATGAGCATGTCACTATGGTGTTGCGCTATGTCGTTTGATAAAAGCTGTCCAGCTTGGATGCGACTTCGCAGCGGCGTCTCTAGGTCAGGTTGAGCAGGTTCCTCATCTCCTGCTAATTACAAATGCTATATATGCAGTATTATACCAATTCGTTGGTATCACGGTCGTGGGATCCGGAAAAGTGCTGAAGCCTGCGCTATATCAACAGTCCGATATACTCCTGCGTCTTCGACCTGAGGGAGAGCCCGCCATCGTTGAACTCATCACACTCACACAGAATCTTCTGTATCTGCGGAAGAAGAACTCACTCACAGACTCATATATCTGATCCGACATTGATCATTGATCCGACCCTCAGTTCTGCGTGCTATACTCTACTAATTGACAATTTTTCCACGCTGGTCAAACTATAGTCGTGGAAATATGATTGAGCGCTTGGGCCCTTGGGTGGTAGCTCGTTAATTTCCCAAACCACGTGAGAATCCAGCGCTGTTCCGGCCTTGCGGGACACAGCGCCTGGAGAATACACGCAAGCGTCAACATTGATGCTCGATTGATAGCCGACACTATACCTGCAAATTCAGCTAGGCCGCCAACAGTCCTGATTACCGACAGTGTCTCGGGTGCGTTTAATTGGACTCGAAGAACGTGATCTGGCTGCTCTCTTGGTAAAGCGCCAGCAGCTGATGGTGTTAGGGTGGACGGATGGCTACCTCACTATCGTCTAAATATCAGCCTTGGCCTCCTTTTCGAACTCATCCAAGAATCTTTGAGCCTCGACCCCATGATCCGCAGCCGTAGTACCGAAAGAAGCAGTGGCAAGGTTGGCATGAGTTCATGTTTCTTGCGCATGTCTGTGCTACTTCCTTTATTCTTCTGACAGTCACTCCATGGTTACCTACGCGAGCATTCCCAATCAGATCTTCCAGCTCCCTACCATACTTCCAAATCTCACTTCCAGCTTGTATCTTCGAGCGAGCAGCTCAACAAGAGCGATTCGTGGCTTGGCTCAGATACTGTGAGGGCTAAGGCGAGATGAGATGCTTGTGTAGTGCCTGCTTCTTGAGCTGACAAACTGATCCCAACGAAGCGGGCATGGAGCACCTCTTAACAACCTCCCCTTGCTGTGAGATTCCCTCGTTGAGAGAAATTTCCACGCAGTGCAGGTGCCAACAATTATGCTGAAAATTGTAGCCAGTGCACGAATAATCATGGGGGTGTAATTAGAATAAGCCATGTCCTTATAGCGCCCTTCCTCCGCTGTCTGAGAGTGCTTCTACTTCGGGTATATTCTGCTTTGTACCATATTGATCTGCCGGATGCTTCAGAAAGGGGGTGGAAATGGAATACTGACGGGATGTGGCTGGGGGGTGAGCGGAACTGAGAAGGATCGTATTGGGGTCAAGGAAGTAGCGACCACCCTTTTCGTGAGACTGGAGTCCCAGCCCCAGAATCAGGGTGGGCGACGCCTGATCGAGTATAATGGTGAGGAAAGAGAGTCGCGCTCCACAGTCATTCGAGGAACACAGATCGTCTTTCTTGGTCCGATGGGGAGCCATTGCCAGGTTCGCCATATTGCTCAGTGTGCGGGAGATGTCGGACTTTTCGAGCCGGTCGAGCATCTTGTAGCTGACGCTGAGAGTGGTCTTCCTATTGCAACGACCCTTGTAGCGACGGTAGGTCGTGCAGACGGGGCACCAGTAGACAGTCAGGATCGTGAAGGAGACCTGCCGAAGTTGGGCAAATCCCAACTCAACGCAATCCAAGATGTTGAGAAACCCAGCCTGCTCGGCGTATACCTTATTCCCGAGCATTGCCTTGATGTCGTTCCGCATTCTCGACGTCAGTAATCGAATAATAGCTAACATCTGGTCCGAGTTCTCTTTGCCCAGTTCCGAGTTAGGACGGCGAGTAGCAACTCCGGCACGGGCTGCAGCTGGAAGAGGAATTCGATCTACCTCCGTGTGATGGGCCTGAGCACGCGCGCCAACTGTACCATGGTGTGGACCGCGCAGTCGAGGGTATCCCATTTGGGTCCCTTCTCCATGCCTCTTTCTCGCGTCCCAATGCTGGGATACCGCTAAAGGCAAACAACGCTATAAATTGAGAGAAACAAAAACCAGTATGTCCTCGGGGAGATTGCCTATACGATCAAGCTCTCGCATCAGTAGAAGGCCCAGCCGGTTTCGATAAAGCCATTGCTGTTGTCGAAGAACCAACAAAACTATGGACGAGGTGTTGTAGAGAAGTGTATAAATGCTTGACCGAGAAAGCATCGTACAAAAAGTTGTATCAACTTGCCAACCTATCAGTCCTGCCGGTAACCTCTGCTTTCAGCTAAGCCTTCACCTTGTGCATCGCGGTGAGACCCCCATTGAACAAACTACAAGCACATGCACCTTTCATGGCTAGATGACTAGGTTCTATCGAAGCAGGAAGCAGGTTTGACCCCCCCCCTCGCCTGCTGACTACTCGTGTAGACTCGGAAGTGCAACACCACCTACCGTAGAAGTGCAACAACTGCTTCGTCATGGGCTAGATTAAGTCCAAGAGTAATGCATAGAGCACCGAAAAGGAGAAGGTGCTTCGTCCCCCCTGACAACCCCCCCTGTTTACTTTTGAGCTATATCCCCATAGCTTCTCCTCCTGCTTCCAACGACCAGAGGAAATAGACTGCTTCGTGCATGGAATGTGCTGATAAATGGGAAGGGGCCGTAAACTGTAGTGGCGAGACTGAGGACTGGAGGGGGGAGCTCTCTGCAACTCTTGTTCGACAGTCGTTTCTGCTTCATTCTCAGCTAGCTTATGGGCCGTTTCCAGAGGCCTAATTGTCTATGCAGCTTAGAAGTCCTCGATAAGCTCATATCTCGCAGGGTACTGAGTAAGGGCTGCTGAGGGCATGACCAGCTATATGGGTAATATGCCAACAATCGTGGCAATAGAGCCGTCTCTGGCTTAGTTTTCTATTCTAGCCAGCTCGTCGAATGCGATTTCACGTGTCGCTGCATCGCGAACTAATCGTGACTATGTCGTCCGAAACTTCCGTCGACAATTTCTTACCGTAGAAGTAGCTGTAAAGAGATGTGCTTCTGAATTGGGAAATTGGGGACTAATCGTGAGTACATCGTTGGAAATTCCTCCAGATACTGATGATGTTTGGTTATAAAACATCTACCTCGTCATAAGAGAATGATGGGAAGGTAAATGTGCTCGATGATGCGTGCTGCGCTCTTCAGCACCCTCTGACACCGTTCGGAATCTATCAGGATCATTAAGATGAGTAGTGTCACCCATTCGCGAAAGGTCTCGTGGCATCGATAATGTTGTCCTGAACGTGATAGATAATAAGCGATCACGAAGTCCTCCCAAAACATCCAATTGTGTGGCAGCTTGACCTTTGTTGCTTGGTGAGTTGGGGGTCAATTACCTCAATGTCGATCACAATCTCTTCCAAAGTGGCGAGCACTCCTCGAATATGTGCCGTCTTCGCGAGGCGAGAATCGTGGGTACCGCAACATAGATTACGTCAATCGTTGTGGTTTGTCTTGCCATATGACGAACGGGTCAAGCTTTTGTGCCAGTAAACGGCGAACGTGACCAAGCGAGCCATCGTGGCTTCGTAGAATTCTAGGCCTGCTGGCTCACGATTTGCTAAGTGTCCGAAGTGTTCGCGCGCAGTCAAAGATGTCAGCGATGGATCAAGAAACGATATCTGAATGATGTAGACACACGCCACCAATACTCGATAGCCTTCTCACAAGCATGTTGGGCTGTATGGCAAGATACTCATGGTTCGTAATGCCCCTGCTCCAATACCAGCTCAACAAGGTTCTGTTTCGAGGTATCTCGTGGTGGTATCTCAATAAGCTGATAGCAAAAAGGATCTTTCTTCGGGCTTTTGATGAGAGGATCCCGAGTATATATATATACCTGCTCTTATCAGTCTGAGCAGTAGCTAGCGGTGATACTGTGCAATTGTCGTGGGGGCACCTTGGTACCGTCTCAGAAGTCCTATCAGTCTATTGGTCATGCCGTTGACAATCCTGGTTGTTGTGCTAAACACATTATGGTGTATAGGAAAAAGCCTCTTTCCGGCTTTTGGCGTGAGTCTTCCATTTCTCCGACTCCATATATGGCTCCAGCCAGCAGCGTAGTCGCCCTTGTCTCCAAGCAGCCAGAACACATCTTCAGAGCCGACGGGGTAAGTAAGGTAATCGCCTGCCGTAAAGAGTCTCGTATGCCTTCGCAACTGCACTCGGTGTTCTCAACTCTTTTATATAAGGGGAAAGGATATAAACCGCTACCCGTTCTTTGGGATCACTGGACCAGTGGTGCAGAATGAGATATCATTCTTCCCTGATTATGAGCGGTTCTTCGCCTTTGCCTTGGGCTCAAGTCGTATACGCATTGCCTTCTGGTACGGATCTATGTTCTTCTTCCAGTGATCGTGCGCCTTGTTATCTCTTACTTGCATCTAGGGTGAGGATCCATCATGCAGACCACATAAAAGAACAACGAAGCATTGGAGGCTATCTATCAAAGAAAGAGCTTGAAATGAATTGGAGCTAGGAACCTTTGTCACACTTACTGGATAACGAGAGGTTGCTTTAATAACAAGAAAGACTTCAGGAAGGCTTGGAGAATGAAATTTGTTCTTATCAGATTGCTCGGATATCATTGCTCAGCTGTTGTCATCTGTCGCGTGCAGCCAACATCAGATCCACTGCAAGCAAGAAAAGCATCACCACTCTGCCGCCACTCGACGTGTCAACTCGATCGCAGGTCGCGGGAGGCGGATAAAAACTCGAGAATTCCCATTCCCATCTCATCATTGGCTTGGTCGAGACATGTAGCCTCCTCCCGGCGATGGGTTCCGTCAAGTTTTACCACCCATCTCGACAGAAGAAGCACACTCCTACACCTCGCGCGGTGTGCAAGGCCATGCACGATCTGCACGCCCCTATGCCACAACAACTGCTTATGGCAGCATGCCATCGTCGCTATCTCTGCTAAGTCCGACTCAACGTCGATAGGTTTTTCAACATATAAGGCATCGTCGTTCTTCTGCTGCGATCATTGCTCTCTACGATCCACTGATAGTGATCAACACAGTAGGTGGAGGGGAGTGATAACATTCTTTCTCCACAGTGGTGACGTACTGCTCATGAATGCGAAAGTCCAAAGTGTCTGCGGCCACATCCCCGACTAGTCCAGAGATCTGTATGTAGACCCCCCGGTATTGGCATTGACGGCGAGCGAGGCTGTCTACCAAGAAGAGAGCTTGAAGTCAAGCAGGGTTGAACTCTCTTGTACACTTACTGGACGCCTAGAGACCGCCTAGGCCGGACAACATAGTCCACATGTTGATGTTTAGACCCCCAGGGATTGCGTTAGCGGTGAGCGACAAGGAGGGCAGGAGGGTGGAGAGCGAGGTAAGAACGGCAAGAGAAGCCATTCAGCTGCTTGGTCTGATTGAATTGCAAGAGAAGAGAAAATTGATCGAAGCTTGGTATGGAGAAAGGACAATGGTGCCATAGTAGAAGGGTGTGTAGTTTACTAATGGCAAAATAACACCTTGTCGCACAAGAGAGAGAGTGTGCGTTACCAGAGTTCTCTTTGGGAAGACATAGGGCAATGAAGCACGCCTCTTGTGCTCGCCATCCAGGAGGGATTCGTTGTGTGAACCCCCAATGCCGTAACTTAAAGTTCTAGGAGATGCTCTCGGATCATAATATCGATATTGAACCGCAAACAAGGAGCGTCCGTCCGATGCTCTGTAAGTTGGTTGTATTACGTATATAGTAGTCGAACATATGGTACTTAGATGCGGGCCAGCCATTCAGGGTCGTTCGCATCGAATATTAATTCGGGATTATGTCCCTATCAGCAATTCGTAAGCTGTGTTGCATGTCAGAGGTGATCGTCTTCTTCATATAATAAACAAACTTCTTTCGAGCGCGTATCCAAGTTCCGCGCGCACGCTCTCTGACTTAATGACCCTCATTTCCTCACTGTCCTATTTGAGAATTCGGGCTCTCTCTGCGTCTGTTACCCGATGAAACGGCTTTAGATGTTCAGATCCGCCAGGGGTCTTCTATTAGGCTTTGACAACGTTGCTATTTCAAATTTGAACGTGCGTGTCCTCGATGAATTTGTCGAGTAGGGGACCTTTAGGTTTATGATGAAATTGAACCCCCCATGTCGTAGATTTGTACACATCGCTGATTCTCTATTTGAAGTCGTTCCTGGTCTCTCTTCCGAATCTTATGCATCTTTGCTCGTACTCATAGTTCTTTAGGTACGACAATAACTCGACGCATTAGAGTCTTGATCGAATATATTCCCGAATCTTTCTTTCTCTCGAGCTACAGGACTTTCGTACAGACCGTATAGTGCCCGTTGTATTGCGAGCTCGTACTTTCTAGTTATCTCGCTATAACGTGTTTGGCGACACAACTAGTCATACTGTCGAATAAAAACCATGGTAGACCATCCTCGACAAGATAGTAGTAAGAATTGTCTTGAAGACTCTTGATTCTCCTCGTGGCTCTCTTCAATAATCAAGGGCAACTTCTTCGTCACTGAATCTTTCAAGATAGTCTAGCACAACGCAAACTCAGAGCAACATTTTGTGAATAAGCTTGATATGCTCTTCTCGCCCGACTTCGTCTTTCAAGACGTGGTAGCATTCGAGCCAAGTGCAAAGCAATCTCTCGAGCCTGTGATCGCTGTGCAGATGGGTTTCCATGTCTTCGTAGACACGGCCACGCTTGGAATTTCAAATGGTTCATTATTTTAGCTCAGAAGTCGCCCCTGGTGTATATAGCGCCTAGCATGCAATTCATAAGCTTGTTGTTGATGGTGAGGGGGGCTTTGGTATAGAGAGACGAGTTTAGGTCGTTGGTGTGGCACGAGAAAAGGGTGAGAAACCACGCTGGACCGCAGCAAGCCGATCAGACATCTTCGTATACACAAAGATCGAGAGAATAAGAGTTGCACTTCAAAAATTTCTTTTTCTCGTAGTATGAGGTATGGGTCGACGACATTTCTGAATATAGGAGCACATTCTGCTGGAAATGACCAAATGCCACAGTGTCTCGAGTGGCCGATCGCCAGGTATGAAATTCAGTTGGCGATAGCTGCTGAGCCGTCACGGCGCTCGTTGTTGATGTCAGTAAGAATCTCCCATCACCATTGTGATATCCCACTCCTCTAGAAGTTTTTAATCACGTTGTAGTCTCGGCCACGACAAACACCCACCAGCCTTGAATTGAAGTTCCGTTCGCTTCCACAGTAACGTTCTCTATTATCTCTCACCATTCCATATTGGTCGCTTAGATAAATGGACGAGAGGCATGCCATTGCACTGCTTTCAGCAGTTGATGGAATTTTTCAATCTCAGATTGGACATGCATCGACCAAACGTCAGCCAGACGCGTCATTTGAGATTCGCTGCGCATGAAATCGATTTGGGGTAGTTGTCTGCCCATTGTAGGAATTGCCGATCCGACCGAGATGTGCTTCTCGATGAAGCCGCAAAGTTTTCCGCAGCTTGTCGGCCTTTTGCACGTAATGTATAAAAGTGTGCCATGGTTGGGTAAGAGAAACCTGACAAGCAAGCACGACCACGTAATTCATGTAGTCTCCCTTGAATATGCGAGAGATTGAGTAAAATTTCGAAAGCAGGAGTAGAACTTCTATAAGATAGATTTGGAAAAACTTACGATCCTCTGACGATGTCAATGTTAGAGTAGGGTCACATACCATCCCCAGACCAACAATGGCAGCTTTGTAATTGGGTGCTAGGCGTCATGTTCCTGTTCTGCTTCAGCATCCATCATTGCCTATGCATCTTTTCCGGACCCTGGGGATCCCGAGGATTCCCCATCTCTTGGCTGTAGTCTCTCTGTTCATATCTGATTCGTGATGATTCCGTCATTCTTGCAACGAGTTGCTGATTAGCATTCTCTTTAGCATCTCCAAGTACAAGCCGTGCTCGATTGAGGTAGGCAACACTCTTTGGTACATTTGAATAATCGTAAGCTAGACGACACTCAAAAGGATTGTAGCATGGTTTCTGATGAACGATCGATCTACACGTCTGTAGTAGGTGATAATTTCCGTCATGGTACAAGGTATTGTCCCACGGGCAGGTCTAGCTAAAGTTAGATAACCAATTTTATACGAGCTCAAGTACTTACGAGTGTTCAATACAGATGCAGTGACCTTAACATTCTGCAATAGTGCAACCTCGACTTTCAAATTCTCGCCACATACCTCACCGAGCAACCGGACACAAGTTCTCTCTTCAGACAGAGTCCAAGCGCTCACGGTAACTTTTGTTCTCGTGAGCTTTGCAAACTTTGTTTGAGTGTATAGGGAAACCTTATAGACACAATCGAGTTTCACTCAACGTTAAGGTCATTGAACTGCGTCAATTGCAAAGATCCCTCCTTGGCTTCGGCCAATTGGACTTGTAGAGCATCTCGAGCCGCCAGGTTCTCCGGTTTCGGCTGTCTTCACAGATCTTCTCCTGGGCCTTCAGCTGCTTGCAAAGTGTATAAACCATTATGGTGATGACACGACGACAATGGTAAAAACGAGGAAAAGATATGTAGTGAAAATGTGGTAGGAGATAGTGTGTATCGTTTTCAGCGCTGAGAATAGTAATCAACATGTAGTTGATCGTAGACACTCGAAAAGCGGTTTTGGAAAGCTTAATGAATAACCTGTTCAATTGAAAACCGTGCGAGAAGAAGAACAGGAAGTCTATACCATCTGAAATCGCTAAGGTGGCTTACCGCCTTCCACGTGCTATAGCATCAAGGAAGCGTGACATACTAAACCATTTTTTGGAGTCCAATTTTAGATGGATTGCAGCTGGGTAATCAGATTTTGTCAGAGAACGGCGTCCTCGGTCTCAATCAAATGTTGTTAGCAGTTCAAATTCAGAGTACTTGTTTGGCGATGCTGTTCAGCGCCCTGAAGTGTTGGATGGAACTCACCAATTACCGAACCAGAGACAACTGTCAGGAACCGCCTTTCGACGCTGGCGACAAGTCCGAACCCTGCACGATACCAATTGAGATTATCGTGTGCTCTGACTTCCCAAAAGATCTAGCATGCTTTGTCATAACATCGGCTGGAAGTTTTCCCTGTTGTTCTCATTGCAAATCGACCAGACGCGAGTAGAACGTGAACTTAGCTCTAGCGGCCTGGATCCGATCGATTGCTACTTCTGGTCTTGCCATTTCTGTACCTTGGTGGGCCCAAGCAAAGAATACTGCCTCCCTGGTCAATTCAGGGTTGTTGGGATCGCCCACTGAAAGGCGCAGATGAATGCGCGGTGCTAATGATCCACTTTCCATAAATATCTTCAGGATCAAACCATGCTTCTCGTTTGGCTCGATGAAGAACCGAGATCCGCCATCAACTCCATTGATGACACGAGTTCTCCGACTTTGGGAGGCTTAGGAGGTTCTGGCTACCAAACCGAAGAATTGGCACCTTTTTGGGTGACGCCAACGAACTTGTATTCGCTCCACGCTGGGTCAGCTACTCCATAGCTACGCGTCATTGCATCAGCTCCTTACCCGACCGTACGGCCACACTCACAACCCGTGCGGCGTAATCCTTTCCGCAGCTGACATGCCATCTTCGTGGTGTCGATGACCCTGAGCTTTGTTGCTCCGGTCTGCTGGATATCGAGCCAGTGTCCTGCGGTTCTCTGCGGACACAGTAAGTGTTGGTGAGCCTTGGAAATGGGTCCAATCTGAGCCGTGCGTTATCAAGGGCTTTTCGATAAGGGTAGCAATGTCAAGCTTCCTTTTGTGCCTCCGCCTTACGAATTCTTCTTTGGTTTCCATATCATATTTCGAAGCTCTGATCGCTGAGCCTATGGTCCGCACAGCATGCTTCATAGTTTTTTCCGTTCGTAACCTAACGTAAAGACTTGAGGTAGCGGCCAGTTCAGCCTTCGATTTCCCCTGCCCACCCAGCAGATTGCCCAACAATGTCGCTGGAGTGCTGCTTAATGCACTGCCTAAACTGGCGTGAAGACTCTCCACGCTTGTGCAAGACGTTGGGAAAGCTTGAAGATTGTGGGCTATCCGTATAATATAGTGTAGGCTCACCAAGACTGTGACCAGGTAATAATGTTATCTCCGGGAAAAACCGGAGTAAGCGTCCGAGTTGCAGAAGACACGGTGGGACGTCCATTGTCCAACGCATGTTCGACACCGCTAGTCGCTGATGTAAATTTCTTCAATTGCATCATTTCTTGATCACTCAAGCCGCGATGTGATGCTCGTACGGACTTCATCAATGGCTGTACGATAGCCAGGAAGGCGTCCTTGTTGAACGTGGAGCTTCCCTTGCTTTGAGATAAATCGGTTTTCTGCGTACTCCGGGCAAGTTTGGTCCTCAAGCAAGTTGAACTTGTAGAGCGGACATATGTGAGAAAATTATTAGCTGAGTGTAGTGATTTCGAGAAAAGTAGTTTAAATAGAAGAGTGAAGGTAGAGAAAGAATATTTATTGCGAATGATGACGGTTGCATCTGGTCCACCACCTGTTACCAAATCCTCTAGCTGGAGAAAAAGCGAAGATTGAAGGAGCGGATTGGAAGACTAGAGATGAAGCCATTATGATTTTTCCATTGTTATGCTTGATAAGATCGCTTTTATGCGAATATCTGTGATCTGCATACTCAATATTTCACCAGGCCGCAGCGACGTAAATAGCATCTCAGCGCCACTAAATAGGAAAAGAAGGCATAAACCTACATGCTGTGGCAAAGGCAACGAACGAGTATCCATCGATTGCAGCTTTGGAAAATATTAGTAGCCTCTGTAAGTCTTGAGTCCTTCGTGAATGATGACGGACGGCACGACGAATGTATTTCGTTAGAGCCAGGCTCGGAGTTCGCAGGCGATGGTGTTGCCCATCATGGCGCCTGCATTCAGAGTAGCCTAGCACAAGCAAACTGTCAGTGAGAACGAAGAGATGTGCAGCGAGATCGTCTTATCGTACCAGACGTTCGTCGACGCGGAGTCGAAACACGGTAAGCACGAGTTGGGGCATTGAGCTTTAGCTCAGCACGTTTGCCCAAGCGTCGAGGATCATGTGAATATCACATGTATTGCTAGCTCTTCTTACGCGCCGTCTGCCATTCGTCCGCCGTCCTGGGCCACTGGGGCTTCACAATGAATGAATATACATATGCTTGTGGCATTTATCAGTTGGGAAGCTTGGTTTCCTTGTCTTTGGTAAGATCTGTTTTCGTGTACTTACACTCCCCGTAATGGTACCAAGTGCATATGGCATCCGAATTTCGCTTCAGGTAAGATGAAGTACCCGCCACATTATTGATAAAGTAGGGCGGGTTCCTTGTACCTTCAAAGGGGATACTCGAATCCTTCGAAAGGAAATTCAGGGAAGCACGTCATTCCATATCCCCTTCATCGTGTTGACTCCTGCATGGGACTTTCGTGTGTTGCTGCTCCATTATTAAGCTGTGTAGAAAGCATCTAGTAGATTGCGTGGATAAGTGTGCTGAACTGGTCGCTCGGTTCTCTATCGAGGCGTATTGGCTCGGTCCCCGTTCCCTCATGCAGCGACGTTGCATTCTCTGCCGCTCATGTTTGACTAAAAGCTGTGACAATTGTCGTAGTCCGTTGAGATATATTGACGTTATTGAGATACCGCTATTCTGAACTGAACAAGGTAATGCCTGTATCCCTTCGGCATATGAGCTCAGCCTTCCGATGTACACTAACTTGGGCAGGAGGAGATTGGGGGCCTCAATAGACATAGGACATGCACCACATAGAGCGTTCCATTCGGGCGGTCCGTAAGTCAGCTGAATGTCTCGGTTGATCGTATAATAAAGCCCTGTGTACCACAACCGCCATCGTACGGGGTGAGGTGGATCACTTTATCGTTGGGAACAAGGTGTCCCATGAACTCGCTTTTCCTTAACATCGGGCTTGTCGACTTTCAGAAGTCATAATTCGATCGAAGTCTGCACGCTCATGAGAGTTCTCACGATATCTCAAAAGGGGTAGGAGCACCTTTTCATAAGCCATAGCCGGAGCCTTTTGTCGTGCTGGGGACGTCGATTCCCGGGCCCAGATTGATTCTTTCAATTCACCGGCCAACAACATCTCCATATTTGGCGGCGGCATGTACAGCGTCGCCACAGGACCTCGAGGGTGTAGAATTTGCTGGTCGTTATGGACCGGGATTGTCTCGAGCCACGACCGGACCAGACCAGACCGTGGGATCGAGCTTTGAGTTGCGTCCAATGTTCGTGCAATGCTGGCCAATCTAGCGGCTCGGGTGATTGTGACGACAGATAGGAGTGTGAGTTTTCGGTTGGCGGTCCAGGTGCGGTATTCCATTGGGCCTCAAACTCCGTACCTCTAAGGCATGCCGGCATACTAGGCTTGGGCGTCGAATCCATGGCGGCCCTCTTATTTCGATCTGGAGCAGCCGAAGCGGCCCCTGAGGGTGTGACCTTTTCATGACCCATAGCCGGAAATTTTGGTCGTGCTGGGGACGCCGATTCCCGGGCCCAGGGTCTGATACTCCGACCAGAGCCATCCATCGTTATCTAGAGCCTCTCTTAAGGCAAAGAGCGCGTACCCGCGACAGAGCGTTGCCCGCCACAGCGGGAATGGACGGCCCCTGGTAGACAGGAAGGCGCCAATGTATACTCACCAGATGGTGAGGAGATAGCAGGTCATCATTCCTTACACCACGCAGAGCATATACTGTGGTTGTGCAAGGGACTGTGAAGGAAAGAGATCTGAGCCATCGACTCCATGGTATTTTCAGTCGGATGAACGAGCATGGAGATATATAATATACCAGGCCACAGCTCCCCAAGTCTCTCTCGGCGAAGGGTGACCAGCGTATTCTTTCATAAAGCTTGTCTGCACTCGCTAGTGGGTGGGACATTGGCTGAGATTCTGTTGAGTTTTCGTTGCCAGTTCTGTCATATCTCAGCTGCGATCATTTTCCTCGCCGGTATGCTGAGAGCCGTAAGTGGCGCTGTCGCAAGCCGTAACTTGAGTTGTTCGGGCATTCCAGATCCGTAACTTCTTCAACTATTGCTGATCAGTGAAGACTAGTAATGGTGGTGAAATCCTTGGCCCGATGTGGAGCTTGAAAACCTACAGGCTTACGAACCCTCACATCCAGCGCCTATGCGGTCGAGTACCAAGGAGTTGTTGCATACGCTGGCGTTGATAATTAGCAGGGCATCCGCAACTCGGTAGTACCTCTTAATCTCCTAATTCAACAAGTTTATTGGGGATGAAAGAGAGGGCCATTACCAGAGCCTAGATCGAATAATATAGGTATAAAATTAGACGTTGTGAGAATGAACACTGAATAACAACATCTCCCAACATCATCTACCGAGCGATGTAGCCTAAGATCTGACATATCGGCTTTCTGCCGAAAAGGTGCTAGCGGATCTCTGACTTGTTTGCAGCATCTTTGATAGATCTATAATCCACTGTGCAGGAGTCTTGATATCGATCATACCACTCGGCTATTTCAGATTCGATAGCAGTGCTACAGATCGAGTCGTACTACTCCAAGCCATCGGCGGGTATCCAGGGACTGGAATGAGTTGCCAGATACGCCTTGGATCACTAACAACCCACACAGATGCTGCGAGGCCCGGCATGCTTATATACAAGCCCAGCTAAATTGGCTCCCAATGATCGGGATAACCGGCCTGAGTGATGCGACTCACCGCTTGTTGACTACACAAGCAAAGGGAGCAATATTTTGCCGGGCCAGTATGTTCTGTGAGCGTCGAGGTCTTCGCAAAAGTAGACAGAAGTGCAGAGTATGATAGATTATATATAGCAAGGGTTGGACTTGGTTGGGAGGCTTGTTGACTTGGATGGTCTTGAAAGCATAGCAGAAGAAGGTGTGAAAGGTCACCATATGAAAAGGTAGGCTCTTGCACCCCACCCATGAACAGGAAAGGGCAGAACGCTTCACTGCAGAGAAGCTCGTAGATGGTGTGATATTCCAACAAAAGCGAAAGAAATTTCCTGAGTGAGACTCAGTCGACCTTGCGATACGCTTTCGACCTTCACCACAGCCCTTCAATCCTCACACAACATACCAATCTCACTCAGCATCCAACAAGCTTGCCGCTACTTGCCGGCCCGAAAAGAGGCGCCTCACAACCGCCGTTGATGGTGATAGCAGCAAGCACATTTTCGCAGTTGGTGGAGGCAAAAACCTGCAGTACACATCCCCCGGGAACAGGCTTGTTGCTGGTGGCGGTGAAGCTGCCCTCCTGCTCAATGAATTGGTGGCATTGATTGTTCTGGGTGAAACTGTAGCCTTCGACGTCAGGTACAGCGCAGGCGTTGTCGGCATAGACGTTGACGGAGACATTGGGGTTCCTGGCAGCGTCGGCGATAGGAGAGGCGCTAATGACAGCGAGGATGGAGAGGACTGAGAGCAGCTTCGATGTGTCAGTGAGGGTGATGGGGTGAAAGGGGAGGTTGTTTGACCTTGGTGTAATACATCTTATATCGTAACGGATCAAGCTGACAGGTTTATTGGCAGGGCTCCAGAACTTAGATTTCCTCTGAAGAGAATGAGAATGACGTTTAATCAGACTCAGAGGAACACTTTTGACTTTATATATCCGTATGGACTCTGGTGAGGTCTCGCCTTTGAGAACCCGAACAATCCGAATGAGATGAATCCGAGACTTGTGCAAGTACGTAATTGAAAAGGTCTAGTAGCAGGGTGGATCAAGTCCATGATGACCCGCGTGAATGGCTGAAATCGCTTAAGGGACATGGCGAGGTTGCAACGACACACGAAGTGGCGGCCACCTCATGATTGACGATCAGTAATCACATAGTAGATTTACCGAGTCCGAAGCTGACAACACTACTCCCTGAGTGGCTTTTTATGGGCCACATAACCAATTGGTATTGAGATAGCGAAGAAGAGCCCCAGAAGAGCTTACTAACGTCGGGATTTCTGATGCGAAATACGTGCTGTTGAAGCCACATAGGCTCCAATACTACGTTGCTTGCCAGTGATTACTATTGCTTTTCGCTGGTTGCTCGCTCGATGAGCCGAACCAGCCTCTCAGCAGTGGCCACGGCAAAATCCTCGTTATTGATGTCTCGCTCATCTCGTATCACCTCGATCTCACTGCCTTTGAGCCCTTCCTCAATAGCTGCAAACAGAGAGTTATCTGCGTTTCTGTCTGCGAATGCATCACCGGGCTTAGATATGAGACTAATACCACCTACCGGTAGGACAACCTGCACATCTCCTGGCCGGGCACAGTGACCCTCGAGTTTTTCGGCGATGAATCGCCCTATCTGCCTACATTCTTCCACATTCGTCCGCACAAGCGTGACGGAAGCATTGTGCTCGAAGATGTTCCTGCCAGCCTTCACGAACGTTCCTGGCAAGGTATTCCGAGATCGGTAGTTGACCATATCGCACGCTCCGAAGCTTATCACCTGAGGGATCCCAGCTTTCGCGGCGGCTTCTAGGCGTTCTGGTCCAGCGGACATCAAACCTCCAACGATCTTGTCCGGTACTTCAGTGATTGTAAGATCAATGACGGCATCGATTCCTTTGGAAAAGATGAGTGGTTCCATGGCCCGCCCGCCATGGCCTGTGGCATGGAAGACGTAGACTTCGTAATCGTATTTGGTAGTCAGGTGGTGTCGCATAGCGTTCACACAAGGCGTCGTAACCCCGAACATGGTGATTGCGATCCTCTTCTTTCTCGGTGCTGCCTTCTGTGTGCCTTCCGGTGTACCTTGCTCTTCTTCATATTCTTGCTGTAGCCGCGCATGATATGCCCTTGCCATCCCAGCAATTGCTCCAGCCGCATTGTCCAGCACATCGTTAAGGATGCTGTTCGAGCCTGCTATGTCGACAATGCTGTACATCAGGGTGATGTCGCTTTCGCCAACGATGTGTGAGGTATCTCCACTTGCCACCGTAGACACAATGAGCTTAGGGAAGGTGAACGGTAGCGCCTCTCGCATGACCGCCGAGGCCAGAGCGGTGCCGCACGACCCTTCAATCGAGATAACACCGTGTAAGAGAGAATTTGAGTAAAGATCTTGCACGCATGCTGTGGCACAGTCGGTCATGATTTTGATGACTTCGGCTCGGGAAAGGTTGGAGACATCAGCAGCGTTGTCGCAGGGGGACGTAACACTGCTTCTGTATTTGGCGACAAGTACATCCTGAGTGACAGTAATGGCCGGCTGCGATACCGGCGTCCTACCAGCGTCAATCAAGATTACTGTGGTGACCTCGGGGATGCAAGAGCGGATGCAAGAGCGGATGCAAGAGCGGACGTAGAGCAGCTCTGAAAGCTTCGTGTCGCAGGTGCCGATATGGAGAATAGTAAGAGCCGCCATGGCATTGCTTTCGTCCGCTTGAAGGTATTACACGCCTTTGAGTATCAACAATGACCTGATAGGCCTAAGTCTTCTGTCGCCGACGATGGTCCTTCATGTTGGTTATGGGTGTCTTCTCGCCCCTGCTTTCCAGCCTTTCCGGAGATCAACGTCGACTTCGTCAACTCTGTGCCCGCTGCCGACTTCAACTGAGGCGAAAAGCAGTAGCAAATGACGGAAAGCCTCGAAAGGTTCCAGACGTTACTCTTGTGGTCGTACAAGAAGTCTCGTCAGCGTCATCCACCCTCCTTCGCATCTAAGCGAGCGGGATGAGTGTGATACCTACTTATCTGCTCTGCCGCCATCTGGCGGATGAGGAAATTCGATGGCTCCAAGACCGTGCAAGACCGCATCCTTTGATGTCTGAGCCGCCCATTTTTACTCGTCAGATACTGTGATCATGCCGCGTCCTACCACCCGTAAGGAGATGCTCGATAGGCTCAAGGACTCTGTTGCCAATGGAAAGATCATCATTGGCGCCGGCGCGGGTCAGCAGCAACAATGAAGATTTAGATGGAGACTGAAAATATCTAGGTATCGGTCTGTCTGCCAAATGTATCGACGAAGGTGGAGGAGACCTCATAATTGTTTACAACTCGGGCCGTTTCCGCATGGCCGGTAGAGGCTCGCTGGCTGGGATGATGCCATACGGCGATGCGAATGCTGTCGTTCTAGAGATGGTAGGTTGCTTGAAGATGTTCTGCATCATTTATGTTTCTGGGTCGTTCTTGGTTATTTTCGTCATGTATTCCACTCATGCACTTCTTTGAAAATCACACTGCTACGAGTACTCTATCTGTAGTCAGGAGCTAGCCTCCAAGTCAGGCTAGGGAAGTTCTTCCAGTCGTCAAGCATGCCCGTGTTATGGCCGGTGTATGCGGCACCGACCCCTTCCGCCTTATGCCTACATTTCTCCGCCAGCTGAAAGACCTTGGCTTTTGCGGCGTCCAAAACTTCCCCACCGTTGGCCTCATCGATGGCAAATTCCGTCAGAACCTCGAAGAGACCGGCATGGGTTACGAGGAAGAGGTAAATATGATTAGGACCGCCCATGAAATGGACTTGTTGACAACCCCCTATGTGTTCAATATTGATGAAGCGGAAAGAATGACCAGCGCTGGCGCGGATGTATTAGTTGCTCATATGGGCCTGACGACTTCAGGAAGTATTGGAGCCACGAGCTCGAGTTCGCTGGACGACTGTGTGAGTAGAATCCAGGACATAAGGGATGCAGCACTTGTTATAAATCCGGACATTATCGTTCTGTGCCATGGAGGGCCTATCGCGGAGCCGGAGGATGCGAAGTACGTCTTGAGCAAGACAAACGGAGTCCATGGGTTCTTTGGCGCGAGTTCGATGGAACGGTTACCGGTCGAGAAGGCTATTTTAGGGATAACAAAAGAGTTCAAGGCATTGAAGCCTTGACATTACCATGAAGTACTGGAAGCACGATAGCCTCTCACCTCTAATGTAACGCCTGACTGAAGCGCTTACGACAGCCTGCAATTGAGACTAACGCCCAATGCGTCCATTGAACATATATGCATGGGGACATTGGACCATTATCGTCTTCACGGGCAGTAGAATTGGGAACAATCCAAGCATCGGACTCGATAGAGTTCAACATTTAAAGCATAGACTGTAAAGTACGTAAAGGTAAAACAGCGGGTAAAGCAAGGACTAAAGTTTCAGATGCTTGAACAATTGCACGGGCCCAGCCAGCAGCCATGTGTCGCACGGAGCCTGCAGTTGTGTGCGTTATGAGACAAAAGGGCGAACTGGTTGAGAAGTCCATCAGGTTCGCGCGGAAAGGTTGGGGAATCAAAAATGTGCCACATGAGATATCGAGACTGCAGACGTGATCACCTCATGGAGGTGTAGACGCTAAAACTGGGCATGCGCCGTCTGAACTGGTTAAATACTCGCCGTTACCAAGGCACCGGTATCTTAGTCTCGTGTGGCTTATTAAAATCTTCTTGTGACGCCGTCGCTCCCTTCACTTATTCTCCCTACGATGCAACGTAACAATTGATTGCACGGCTTATGTATCTGACAAGTAATTGAAAATATTGCTATTTCTCTGTTGTCTAACAAGCACCGCTTAGTATTGGTATCAAGCTGCTCAAATTCCAAAATTGGAGAAAAGACTTTTGCAGGAAAAGCAGATCAACCCTCCCCAAAGGATCCAGCTCCTCGATGACGAAAGTGTCGCCGATACAAGCGCCTATCCATCACCAACGCCTCCAGTCGATAGGACTTATGTAGCTCGAGACGGCTGACGGCAGACGGGATACTGTCGACGATGTCGAAAGCCCACAAACGCTCGATTGGACGAGGGAGTTCTCTTCCGGTCTTGGCGGTCTTGGCGTGGTAATGAGATTTCAATATGGCAAAGTTCGCAGAAAAGGAGTTCGTCATGCGGTCGTGTGCGGTCATAACCATTGATATCCCCTCTTTAGAACCGTTCACAAGTCTAGACGCCTTCGCTCTTGCATCTTACCATCTTCCTCCGCCTGGTGAGGCAAATCTGGATAAGTCGCTCAGTTGCCGACTTGCCTTGCGATCCCGGCATCGCTGGTGTCATACACGTGCTGCGGTTGCAGAAGAGAGTCCAGGTTGTCTTCGATTGCATTCTGCAATGATAGAGAATCTTGGTCGGCCATTGAGGAGGACACAGAGTTCCCACTCGGGCGGTTTGAAGACATGCTCATAGCCGGACTTGAAGGTGCTGTACCTATCGGGCTAAGTTCTCGTTTGACGTTGGCATCTCGCTGATCGGCAAAAGATTCCGCTCCTCGTTGCAGGTACTCTTGAATGGTGCTACATCCGCATGTGGTGTGCCTTAACATCTCTCCTTTCAAAAACAGTATCTCCTCCTTGCACGAGTCACGTACCAAACGCAGCTCGTTGTTGTGTCGTTGCATTTCTCGCGCCTTGGTTTCAAGGTTCTGTGTCCATTCCTTCTTCTTCTGTCGGCATTTCGATGCGGCAATTCGATTACGCTCGAGAAACTTCGAGCGACGAGCTCCCTCGGGGTCGTTTGGGTCTGCCCCACCGCCATTCTTGAGCGAGCGAGTAAAGTTCTTACGTACCCGCTTGGTTGGTACGGAAACCTCAGAGGACTCAACAGTATCGGCAGCTGATTGCTTCCGCTTGCTGCCGTTACTCGTGCCACTACTGGACGTGGAGCTCTCCGGAGACGGCAGCCCGTACTGCTGCGGAGCAAGCTGGTACTCCAAGCTACTGGACGTGTCCTCATCGGGTGGCGTAGTCTGACCATGCTGCGTACGAACCCTCGACGGATCGATTTGGGTGAGAATGTTGTGTGGGACCTGCCCCTGACCGAAGTATTGCCAATCATCTGACGGTAACACCCCAGAAGAGGGTGGTGACAATGGCTGGAAGCTGTTCCAGGCGTTGCCAAAGTCGAGGGATGCTTTAGAAGATGCTTCATGGCCCCTTGGAGTTGCTATTCCAGAAGGCGGCTCGGAGTCAAAGAACGCATTCACGTCTTCAAAGTCGACGCTGTCGAAGAAATTGGTGGAGGATTCGTGAGATTGTACATCAAAGTACGAGTCGCCAGAAGATCGATTCACATTCCCCTCCAGCGCTCTTCTAGGCTTCATACTCGCTTCATCATTGATGGAACCGGGAAACCCCTTTGAGGATGCCTTTCCAACTACTGGCGACATAAATTCTTGGAATGCTTGCGTCATTGTTGGCAATTCGACTAATATCGAGGCTGCCGGTTTCCGATCCGAGCTGTCCTGGCTGCTAACACGCGAGCTGTACAGAGGTTCTGTCTCCGCTCTATCGACTGTGGGTAAGAGCTGGCAGAGCTAATAGTGAGCTGGTGGAGAAGAGTGACCGCAAATCAATTCAGTATCGTGGAAGTCGAAGAGTGGACGTTGACTATGGATGGCGTTGAGTGAAGCTTGTGAGGGCGACGAGGTTGCTACAGGTATGTAGGGTATGCCGAAGGTTGACGAAGTGTTCCACGATCGTACTTGTGGCGCTCTAGGGTGGGTGTGTGGTACTTTTGAGTGATTTAAGATCGCGCACGAGGGTGGAGCAAAAATCGCTGCTACTACCGTGATATGAAAGAGATGCGGAGGGGTGTCCCGAATTTATCAAGACGCCACACGATTTCCCGGAGGTCGCTGCGAGTTCCTTGCAGCTGACTGGCCCGCACTCCGATCTGCCTGTGGCTATCGGAAAACCCTGGCGGGGTCAAAGGTCACTCCAAACATGGGGTCTCTGACTGGGCCGGGATGTCGTCAAGCTTTCCTACCGTGGACCCCCTCCAACTCAATTCAGACCCCTGTCAATTATAGCCAATGGGAGACCCGTCGGCCCATGTTAAAAATCCTATTAGGTCTGCGGTTTCCCATGGTCGCAGCACTTCCCTATCAAGCGTGCTATTGATTAGCGCCACGTTCGACAGGGGCCATAACTTCTACTCAGAATATCGGGTCTGGGGCCTGTGGCTCGCCGAGTCCCTGTGTGACGATCTGTTGAGACGGCTATAACGAGAAACACCACAGTGAATCTAGCTTCCCACAGAAACTAGTCTCACGCTACCAAAGAGCACGGTGCGTTTGGGCGTATGCAGATGTTTGTATTCCTTGGGGTGTACACCCCTTCCGGTCACTTCAGAGCCTATCATTGCCCGACAATGCTCACTACTGCACTACTGCATCACAGCACATGCTACTCCATAGATAGCACACGCCAAACCTTGTCATTCTTGCGTTTTACTAACGAGAGTAGCTCATTCCCATCGACGCTTCCGCCCTAGCCAATCCACCGAAGCCGGAAGGTCATTCATCGAGCTCAATCCTGAGGTACCTACTTCTAAGCATGGCATGCTCATCAGTGGAGCAGTCACTGCCGCAGGAATACCATAAGACGAAGATTCATTCCTCTGATGGGAATACCAGTAAAATGCCGGGGTTCAATTTCCTGTCAACACCTGTCGCATGTGAAAGCCTTGCGTGCATGGGCTGTTGAACGACTGAAGCACCGCATCGTCTGGAAGATCCTCTTGAGCTCGCTTGGAAAGCCCGAGGTCGACCAGTATAAGGTCCTCGGCACATTGGCTTCGGATACCGCTGTCAATGTATTGTCAACTGGAAGGGGATTTCATGAAGGGTCCGCCTGCCACTGGCAGAAATGCAAATTAGCCGGCTATAAGCTTTCTACCAATCAGATCACACGCGGGCCCATCCCCGAGCTTCGGCTCCACCACGCTCAGGCTTCCTTTTCCCGATGGCTTTCTCGAATCTCGATTTCACAACCGCACTGAAGATCGGGCTTAGCGGAACCCTGTGCACGTGATGTGGCGGGAGTCGCGGGATAGGTGTTTGTCGAATCAAACAATGTCCATGTCACGATAATAACGATTCCGTCGCTGTTGCGCATGTGGATAAAGAATCCCCTAATCATTCAGTACTTCCACTACAAGAAAGATCTTCGCTTGCAGAGTTTTCTACAAACTTTCCAAGTATAGCTTTATCACCGAAAACTTCTCGTCACCACTCTTCGTTGTTGAGCTGTGCTAGCTGCGTCATGAAGGCCGAGGGAGGCCGAGTACTTGACTTTAGAGCAAGTCATTCATAAGGTAAAGTAGGTAGTGCACGAAGTAGAACGGACACCCTCTCGAAACAATCAACATCGCGAAATTTCGCTAGCTCGACATCCATGAGCTGTCAGCGAAAGGGTTTCCAATAACAAGAGCTCAATTGACCGATCCTTGTTGCATGCCAAGGTATTGTAAACTCATGCGGTGGTGGCATGGTACACACTTCCCGGGCATTCCCGAATAAAGACTCAGAATCCACTACCATCTCCGGAGAGATCCTCCCGCTGGTTTCCCGGCCGCTTCAGCTTCCACTGGTCGTTCAGCCCATCATGAAGTTGTCAATACGATTTTCTTTCGGCAACCATTCTAGGCACATCCATTTTTGGTATCTATAATCCCTACGCCCAATTTCGCTAATCAACACTGCACCGCCCTGGGAACAGGGCTGCTTTTGCACTCAAAGATGGCGTGTCACCAGAGGTGTTACATTGACATATGGAGCTCTAGGTGCACCAAGGCCTTTAAATAGCACCGGAAACCATCTATCACAATTTCGATTCCCGGTCCAAAGGTATGCATTCTCTTTTATCTTTCCTCTTAATCCGATGTCTATATAAACGTCTGTCCAAACGTCCGTGTCTGAAGACTTGATCCATGGTCAGTTCCACCTCTAAACTATACGAGAGATCCCTCGGGAAAGCACCATTTCTAGAGCCAAACACCGGTATGAGATCGACCTTGTCCAGGATGTCAGAGCTGTAGGTGGCTCGCACGCGATTCTCGACGACGACGTAACTCTTCTTTGAGGCGGGCGCTTGAAATACAGTGACGAGCTCCTGAAGGGTAGCATATTCATCGTTCTAGGGAGTTCAAGCACCATTGTGCGATGATAAGAAGGTGTAAGTGTATAGAGGCCGTAAATACGGTGGAGGTTTTCGAAAATTCTCCTTTCCGCGGCGGAGCGAACCAATCTTAATGGGACCAGAGATGTTGAAATCGTAGACTAGGGGGTGCAATCATCGAAACTGGGTGTGCCTAGAGAAATCGTCTTTTTTTCGAGGAGTGCTGAGAAACTGTGCACCGATTCTTGCCATTGCACAAGATAGCTCGAATGGTCTAAATGTTGTATAAGGATTCGATGATTTGGGGGATTTCGGATTATTTCATTCACCGGGAGCTATAAGGTATTTCAACCAGTCTACAACATTGGTGAGATCTTATTTCTTGTCTTCAGGATTTTCATGCACTTCACATCGCTGTAGGCCAGATGTAGAGAAACGTAAGTAAGGTGGTTTATGAAGAATGATGGGTGGGGATAATGTGACCAGTCACGTGTCTTGAGGTTGGTCTTGATGGTAAAGTAGTTCGAAATGGAGAACGATAACAGTGGAGCTCTCTGGCCTTGACCTCTTAAGTAAGGCAATCGCTGCTCTGCTAAAGAGCGATGACAAGAAGCCGCTAAACGTGTTCGCCTGAGCATATCGCTCCATGCGAGGGATCCTTTCCACGAGTCCTCAAATCATGGCTTACTTGGCTAGGTCCCGCGAGCCTTCAACCATCTCCATCGTAGATCTAGAAGTACTTTACCTGTACCATAGTCTCTGCCGACATTACCAGAGACGCCGTAGCCGTTAACCTAGTCGCAATGGCGGTACTCGTCAGCGCCGCGAAGGGCTCGGTGTGCGTTGTGGACGCGTCGCCATTCGTCTCGTATGTGCCTGCGAGGTCAATATCACCTGTGGCGAAATCCTTGTTTGCAAGGACGCGCTTGAACATTGCGAGGGAGGCTTCCGGTTGGCAGTATAGCCTGGGAAGCCAAGAATTAGTCTTCGGCATACTATGGAGGAGGGACAGAATGGAGGGGGTGTATGGCTTACACTTCATGCCCTGGCTTGTAGATCCTCACAAGACTGATATCGCCATACTACCGGACCTCGCCATGTTCCCCGCCGTCAACGACAGAGGGAGCATAGCCGGCAGTGGCAGAATCTGCGCTGTGTATGTAATTCACAGCCAGTGAGATAGCCTGGCCGGCGAACCAGCTGAAGATATAGTCGGCATCGTCATGATACTCCATGACCGAGAACTCGCTGGCTCTGTTTCCTAGTTAATGGGTTGAAATTGCTAGCTCTTCTTCCGAATAGGAGAATCCGATCCAAGGGGCTGCTGAGATAGGAGCAGCGATTATGGATCAACCTGAGTTGTGCAATCCACCGTGAATTTGCAGGGCCCAGCTCTCATGCCATGAGCAAGCGCCGTCTTTGTTGCTATTAGCCTCTGATGAAAAATTCAATCACTTCTGGGACTATCGCGCAGCAAAGCGTGGAAGGAGCGATTGATGGATTATGTCATGCCTCGAAGAACCAGAAGAGAGTATGAGAAGTGGGTGAAAGGTCGATACATACGAAATAAAAACTCACGCCTGGTGTGGTGTCACATACGCCACCCTTACCTGGTTCTCGGTATCGGATCTGCACCTCCGTCGGCAAAGTGATAGGGGTCAAATATGATCCATCGGCAGGCACTTATCTTGGGTGAGAATTGGACAAGGCATACGCAAGGAAAGCTGGAGAGATGGTACGGAAAGCCAGCAACGCTCGCTTGAAAGTTCGGCAAGGCATTATTACAGCGCAGCAATGGCTGTAGAAGCAAAGACAGAGACCCCAAGAAGATAGCATGAGCTCAATGCATAACCTTAGAGATGTCGTACTTCGCTGTATACATAACGCGGTACTGTGGCGAAGGGCCAACATTCCTTCTTACTCGTCATAATCTCATGGCACTGCTCTGGTTCTACGACGTATAGGCCTTACGTAGGCACGGCAGATGCATTTGACCCTTTAACATCTACCCTGCGTGTAAGCGGACTGCAGGTAGTAGCTTCGATAGGGCATCTCGCGACGTGCGTGAGCAGGATAAGTCCAGATTGTTGCTGTAGTTTGAGATAGCCGGAATCCACGATTGTACCAAGGCAATGCGTGAAGTCTGCTCGGGACATGTCTCGATAAGGCAAGTTCGAGCGTCAGATGTAAAGTAGCACTTATAGTCTTGGCAGGTCAGAAGCCATCAAGGCTTGGCATGTTGAGCATCATGATCACGTGCTTACGCGCTCCCCCCCCACCACGACCTCCCACGTTCCAAAGCATCAACACAATCCCCCCACCAACCCCATCCAACCCCCCCAAACCATGGCCTCCGAAGCAACCCCCCGCATCAACGCCCAGTACCTCGACTCCTTCACCAACCAAACCGTCCGCCTCCTCGGCAAAGTCACCTCCCTCCGCGGCGAGACCGCCACCATCGACGCCAATGGCTCCGTGAACATCCACCTGAACCGCGTAAATCTACCTTCCCTGGCCCCTCCCCCTCCTCCCTCCATTCAATTCCCAATGAAGGTGCAATAGCTGATGCGGTCATAGGATTCCCATCTCACACTTAATAATGCTGCTGAAGTGGTGGGGAAGGTGCAGAATGATCTCAGCATCAAGGTGTTTCAGGCCACGGACTTTGGGGATAAGATTGGTATGTCGACTTCCAAGGAATGGGGGTTGTTGCGGTAGGGGGATGGTGACTGAGTGTGCGTGGTAGATTTCAAGGCGGTGGAGGCGGTTGTGGATGCTACGCATCGGTATAAGGAGATTTTCTATGAGAGCAACGAGTAGCGGTTGAGTCAGGATTGCGTTTGGCGGAGGGGGGATATGTGTGATGTTATGGAGCAAAAAGGTTCAGGTGTTGAGATCCGGCATTGGGGTGTGAGTTGTGGGAACAGCTGTCGAATATTCGAAGCTAGCGTTGACTGTTAGGTTTGAACACGGTGGAAGGGCGTCGATGGTAGGGGACATCGATAAGATGAGTCATGACAGGCAATGTAGAAATATGGACACCATTAGGACCTAGCAGATGAGGATCAAGGTACAATTTCGAAGACATCTAATTTTCCTATGTAAAGCTCACTACTTGATGCACTGAACCATATCCAGTCCCTACGCTATGCATACCAATCGCTTGCAGAACCAAATGCTATGTCGTAGAAGAGTCGTTCCGCTGTTCATGACAATGTGGATGCTGGACAACATCATGCTAAAACAGTGAAGTCAAGGTCAATTCGTCCGCCCGCATAAACACCAAGTATACTGTCTTCGGCGTCTTGACTGTCTAAGCCGGATTGGTATCTGCATTGAAAGGAGATGACTGCATTTCTGGAAGTGGATAGTCGCTAAAGGCACCTCCACTCTCGATGGGATCTTCGTACACGCCAAACCACACGGGCGGGCTACTCGGCATTGGAACATCTGTGCTGAGAAAATCCTGGGAATCGAAATGGGAGAAGTCGTAGCTGTCAGCAACACGACCGGGCGTGTTGTGTAAGGATGGTAACGAGGGAAAGTCAAAATTTGCTGAAGGACTACCGTTGGCGTCGGAGAAAAGTTGATTGAGATGCGCAGTGAAGGGTGTCATCTCACCAAGAGGCTGGGCAGCGGATGTTGAAGCATTTCGTCGAGGTGTGATAGGATGGTTCAGAAGCGCTTTTGCCGTTGAGGAAAAGAAATCACCAGTCTTTGGGAGACCTCGGTGAGGCGTGCTGTTGTTTCTGGGCGTCTTGAATGTTTGGTCCAGCGCCTTGCTGGCAGAAGTTGGGGTAGTAGGTCGAGTGTTGGAGCGGGGTTCTTCCTCGAAGAGATCATCATAAGCTTCGTTCTCATCCGGCATTGGAGGACAATTCTCCTTATCTGCTTGTTCATCGTCGGTGTCGACAGATGCTCTGTGACGGTTGCTTTCAAACGTCTGTTCTTTCGCAGCAATGGGCGAACCTAGCGAGTCGTCAAGCTTAGCGCTATTGCTTTGGCTGGGTGAAGGGAAGAGAAGTCGTCGGGTCGGTCTAGGGGTGAGATCGGCGATGGGGATAGGGGCGTTCTGTGTCCCCGTGAGCCTTGCGGGAGAGGACTGAATTGCTCTGTGTAGCGCCGCAGCTGCAGACGCATTGTCCAAGCCGCATTTCGTCCTTTGGGCGCGACTGAGCTGTACGCTCAACGCTCGGCGTTTCTTGAAAACTGGGAGCTGTGGTGACATGTGAATGATATCTTCACCCGTGGTATCTGCGACTGGTGAGGAGGCATCTGATGGTTGACTTCCTGCTGCCTCAGTCGCTTCGCTACCCGCACCACCGCGGACTGACCGCGAACTCTGCTTCCTCGGTGGGCGTTTTCGCTTGCGCTTTTCGTCGGGGTTCTTCTTAGGCTTTCCCCAATTCTCTTTGGGTCGCAAGCATTTTCTATTATGGAGCCATAGGCCGCAGGCTGGAAGACAATTAGTGCAAAATTTGGCGGTACTCAACGAAGACTTACGGTTGCAGAGTAGAATCTCCGAGAAGCCCTCGTCCGTAGGCAGCAGCGACTTTTTGAAGATTCTGTAGAGACAGACAATGCCGTTCTCATCTGTTTGCAGTGTCTGCCACATCAAGATACCACCTTGATCGTCAGATATGCGCACGTGCTCGGGGGTACCGCTGTGTGTTTTCACCCAGGCTTTCCTCCACGTAGGTGTCTCTATGGCACCGCAGTTCTCGCAAAAGGGTGGCACTTGTCCAGCTGCAATAGATGAAGCTAATTTGTTCTGAATAGCCTTCCTGCGTTGTGCACCAGATCCGCTGTCAGATCCGACCTTTGTTTCTGACGGACTGGGGGCGATAGAGTTGTCTGCTGCGGGAACATCTGGACCATTATGCGGTTGCTGATGGCCAGCCCATGATTGCGATCGGCAAAGGCTCGATGGCCGAATTGGGTCACTTGCTGCTGCAGACGGCCGAGGCAAAGCGCCGGACGAAGCTGTGCGGCCGAGGCCAACAGCATTCCTTGCCGATTTCCTGGATAAAGCGATGGCCTTATCTTCAAGCTGCTTCTCAGTGGAGGATCTGGCTTCGGCATTTGGCAAATGAGGCGCTTCCTTAGCTTTCATGAATGGAGGGAGGTCAGGCCGCCTGCAGTATTGAGAGGCGAGCTCAAGGTCTTCATCATCGAGAGGACGAAGCTCTTCATCGTCGAACAACTCATCGACCGTTCCACTCATGTAGCCCGAGTCAAGCTGTTTTGGGTATACAGGTAGCCGTGGGCTCGACGGAGCAGTAGAAGCATCACGATAGACTGGTGGAGATGAACCAATATCTGCTGGCGTTTCGCCCAAGCTGCCGATGCGACTGGCTTCAGGCGATGTGAAGGCTGACTCAGGTGGTCTGGTGCCAGTCTCCGAGAGAGCGTACGGCGACTCATAGGTTCTGTCGTCTGCAATGAGCGACTCACGTCTCAAGCTGCTTCGGGCTGTCAGCAAAGAAGGCCTCTTAATGCGGGCCGCCGGATCTTCAATTGGGGTCGGTGCTCTCGGTGGGCCTTCCAGTGCATGAGCCCCATTCGTTGGCGGACGTATCGCGGTTGGTTGATGTATGCGCACCGAAGCTGCTGTGCTTGCCGCAACCCTTAGCGATTCTGGCTGCTGTCCGAAAGTAGCCTTGCTGGGCATGTCCGCTTTGGTAATTTTGGCCCTTTTCTTGATAGGCCCTTCCTCTGTGCGATCATCACCGTCCAGATATCCCCCATCTGCCCCCATCTGACTAAGACTTGCTTTTTTTTGGGTGTTGGCGACATTGACTGTAGTCTTGAGACCGTTCTTTGGCGGCCGTCCGCGCCGTTTGGGTGCAGTCATAGACTTGACGCTTGTTGCTGGGCTTGAGGCTCGACCTGGCTGCTCATTCGCTTTTGGTGCTCCAAAGTAAATTCCGCCAGTATCGTTAATCGTGGAACCCTGGCTGAGCAACCTCTGAACATGCTCGATACCCATACCTTCCCTTTGGACGAGGCCTTGTGAAGGTGTTTGACTTCGACTTTGACCTGCTGATTGCAAGATCCCAGGATTTGCTTGGAGAAATGCAGTCCACGCCCCCGCATCGAATCCTTCGGGCATGATTCTGCTTATGTCTCTGTATTTGTTCATACTCTCAATGTACTCGCTCTGAAGGCAGGTCGGTACAGGCACTAGTCGAAGCTTTACTTCCAACGTCTCTTGTGACGTGCTAGGAAACAACCCAAGGATGGATTTGCACACACGTCCAGTAACCATGGTTTTTGATTGATGCGCAGGAGCTGCAGGGGTTGATGAAGCTGATGCAAGGGCCCATGATAACATGCCCTGCCCTACAAGCGGAGTCTCATACTCGGAATAGTCATATGCGTAGACCGTGTAGTCTTGGCCGAGCTTCGCTACAAGCTCCGGACTTGCAGACACGATGGCCTGTAAGCATGTCTTGAGCTCAATCACACCGATCTGTGTGCTCTCATCAAGGTATGCTGTTCTTATATCCAGGGCTTGGGGCCATCGAGTAAGGCAATTCGTTTTGTTTTGGTCATCGAAGGTGTATAGTACTTTCACTAGGTTTCGTAGCGAAATATTAGCGGTCATGTTGTAGATGGGTACTCAACGCTGAACTCACGTCTCATCTGTTGCACAGAAACTTCCTCTGGAGTATGGGACACTGCAGCTGGTTTCGGCGCCAAATGTGGGGAAGACGCAGCTCGTCGATCCGGGGCTCCATAATTAGACATTGTGAAAGGCGAAGACATTGCATGCCTGTGTTTACAAGCCCTGTAGTTGTGAACTCTCCATGAACTTGCTGGAGCGTCACACCAGGCCTGAAACAGAGGAAGTCGTCGCCAGTTGATGTCCACCGGTTCGTGGAGCAGGACTGCCCATATACGCAAAGAGAATGCCGAAATCAGAAGTTAAAAAAGTCCGTTCAGCGTCGTGGTAGGCAGGATACATATGCTCCAGCGGTACAAAGGAAAGGCACAAAGGAGAAGCGGTAGTTCAAGGTCGTGTGCGAGTACCTAGATAGCTATTTGGCCCATCGAAAGCTCGCGCCCTCAGCTTGAGGTGACGCGACTCGGCAGATCGGCGTTCGGAGGGGCCTGGCTGAGTCATCCAGATCCGCCAATCAGCTCTTCATTCAATTAGCGGCAAACCGTACGAAACTATCAAGGGTTCTGTTTCTACTGGACCGATGTGCTATCAGTAAGAGGGCGCATCTCACTCTTATACCATGGCGACCGACGCAAAGATCCAGTACGTGACTCATCTGACCATTGTTTGACGTCATCCAGTTTTACGGACGCTAACGACTGTGTAGAGAACTGCTGAACAAGCCTCGAGCAGATCTCATGTATGTTCGCTCCAGATTTCCTCCAGTCCTCGTTGAATGGATCTCTTTGCCCATTCGCTTGCTGCGCTATTGCCTAAGCTGGTTCGTATGCTGATGCACCTCTCCAACCTAGCGAGTACGAAGTCGCCCTTCTCGAAGAATACGAATTCACCTCCGGCCCACTTTCCATCCTCCAGACCGCTGTTCGCTCGCATACCCAGGTGCTTATTTCGTGTCGCAACAATCGGAAGCTGTTAGCGAGAGTCAAAGCTTTCGATAGACATTGCAACATGGTTTTAGAAAATGTCAAGGAGATGTGGTCTGAAACGCCGCGAGCTTCAGGAGGCAAGAAGGGAAGACCCGTCAACAAGGACAGGTTCATTAGCAAAATGTGGGTTCATTTGGTCTCTACACTTTGGGCAATCTTTGACTTCCTGTTCGGCTGATTGCGACTAGGTTCCTCAGAGGCGATTCGGTGATACTGGTGTTGCTAAGCTGATATTGCACAAGAGAATTCATGCGATCGGTCTCTGCTTTTGTACTTGTAGACCATGGCATGGTTTTGAGATTCAGTTTTATTCACAACCCCTCTGCGACTCCCTTGAAGAACTCACACAACCCATATGCGCCAGGATCCGGCACGTCCTTCCATCCTTGCCCACCCACATACACAGTCCTTCCTAGCTTCGGTCTCATTCCTTTCGTGCTATCAGCGCCTTTCTTAGCCGCATCGGCTGCCTCTTTCGTGTTTCCCGTCTTCCTCAAGGTTTCTATGAACGGAACGAAAGCATCCATCAACGTTCGATCGCCGGGCTGCGCCGGTGTGTATCTTTCAAGGGCTTCCAGGGATCGTGTAAGCGCTTTGCTCCAGATCGCAGATGTCACAGGTCCTGGTGATGAACCTCCTTGAATTCTCAAATCATGGGTAAGGGCGTTCAGGAATATGGCATACAGTGCGCCGGAAGTTCCATCCATGGTCTTCTCGACGACTTGAACGATATTAGACAGGTTGAGAACAGCATCATTGGATATTTCCTCGCTGTTCAGATATTTCAAGATACCTTCCGCACCGCGTTTCAAGCCAACGCCACAGTCTCCATCGCCGACTATGGTATCATATCTTGTTATTTCGGCTTCGGACGAGATGACACGCTGAAGCCCAGAGCGCAAGGCTTTCTTCAGAGTTGCAGGGTCGACTGTACGTCGTTAGTTGTCTCCTTGCTTATCCGAGAGTGATATTAGTATACCTTTGACGTTCGACGGCTTAACTTCACCTTCTTCTTCTATTCCTTGGTGGTCCATGGCCGCAAAGTCCTTCTCCCAGGTCGACGCTCGAATCGGGGTAGGCCATCCGATTGCTTCAGCAGGCGCATCTATCAATTCTAGCATCGACTTACCAGCGCCAAGGCCGGTATCGATCAGTTTGAGTATGGTGACTGTAAAGCCTGGTCCGTCCAGGCTCCCAAAGTAGGTCCCTACTAGTATTCTCTTTGGCTTTAGTCCATAATCTTTTCGAAGTTGCACCGTTATTTCAGTTGTTACAGCTCCTAGTTCGAGATTACTGACTCCACCGAAGTTGTTAACCAAGAGAAGAATATTGTCCGATTGGCTTATCTGCACGTATGCTCTGTCCTTATCGTTGGGGTCAAGTAGCTGGGCAAGCATTGTTTTAACAAGGCTGGGAAGGTCGGTCCTCAATTTCTCGCAGCCTGGCTCATTGTGTATGCCCATGCCGAGCTCTATCAATCCAGGACCTAATCTCGCTTCCTCCTCCTTCGCCTCTTCCAAGGTCTTTCCGGGTACGTGCACTCTGCTGAGACTGGCGCCAACGCTGACAAGATTAGCTACCGCCAACCTGCCTACTCTTGCGCATTCGTCCAGGCCCACACCTTGCTCTGCGAGCGCACTGCAAAGCTTGACTACAAGTGCTGTTCCAGAAAGGCCCCGTCTGCCGACCTTCCCACTCTTGGCTCTACCAACACCGACATCGTCACCGACCACTACCATGGCTACGTTCTTGTCTGCCGCTCTTGCCTTTTCAACAGCCATGCCAAAGTTTAAAACGTCGCCAGTATAATTGGTCACTACTGCTAGAGCTCCTTGCGACTCTGGAGGGAGCCTATGCAGCAAGCAGGTCCGGACCTGCTGGGCTCCAGGCGACGCGAATATAGTGCCAGCGACACACGCCGTAAGGAGGCCGTGACCGACGAAGCCGGCGAATCCAGGTTCATGGCCAGAGCCCCCACCGCAGATGACCGAAACATTGCTGGGATCCCGGATTGAAGATGGATGCCGGTAGACAATCTTGTTATTCTCGTCGCACAGGGTTGAAGGATTGGTCAGAGTGATGGATCGCAGAGAGGAGAGTACGGCCTGAGTCGGATCATCAACGAAGTGTTTGGCGGCTGGTTAAGCAGACTGGTCAGCTAATAAGACGGCCTGGGCAGATTCACGACGTACCAGACATGTTGGAAGATGTTGGCCAGAAGTACCACTGCAATGGTTTAGAACAACAACGCGATGCACGGCAATCAGGGAACTGGCTAGGCTCCAGGCCGCCATCTCATAGTGTTCCAGCCCATGGGCTCCTGGCTTTAGGGGCCCATACCGGGGACGAAGCTTGATGCCAAGCGTGCGGGCACCTGCGGGGAGACATGCGGAGTTCATATCGGCAGACTTGCCCCATTCGGACATCATAAGGGTCCTTCGCTGACTTTCTGACTTTACGTCAGTCCGCCGCCGCCAGTGCGATACCTTCATCAAGCGTCCGTCAATGTTTACCACTACGCTCAGGAAGAGCATTACCAGAAGTCCACTCAATTCGTTCACAGCCAGCGTAAGTCCTAGTCACTGTTGCTTGTGCGATGGCTGATGGCCAATTGGGTGTAGATCGCCCTCTCGCGCGCCATGCATATCCAGTCAATACCCATGTGTACGCTCCTCGCTGTCCAGCGATAAGCTTAACTCTACAGCGCCTGCTCATATCTCGTTCTAGGGACCGGGTCCAGCAACAATTATGCTTACATTGTCGTCGATGAAACTTCGAAAGATGCTGTCATCATTGATCCAGCGCATCCTGAGGAGTATGAGCCAGATTGGAAACCTGGTACATGGTCTAAGAGATGAAATTTAGGGTCACACCGGTGTTGAAATCACAGATCGATGCCGGAAAAATAAATCTCACTGCAATAATGAACACCCATCAGTAGGTGCGAACAAAGCTACAACGCAAATGAGGGTGCTGAGATCGGCTTAGCCATTGGGATCATGCTGGAGGCAACTCCGAAACGGCACGATCACTGAATGCCAGACCATTACATCTGCTGACTAGCGACTTAGCTTTCGCATTTCAAGGGACTCCCCGTGATCGGCGGAAAAGACTGTCAAGCAGTCACGAAGACGCCGAAGCATGAGGAAACCTTCAAAATAGGGCAGCGGATCTTAGTCAGGGCTCTACATACACCATGCCACACCCAAGATAGTATATGTTGGTTCATGGAAGACGGCCAAGACAAGGTTGTCTTTACCGGAGACACCCTATTTGTTGGAGGTTATTCTCACTCGCATCATCAGCAAGTATACATGGCTGAGACTCTATGCAGGATGCGGAAGATTCTTCGAAGGAACGCCAGCGGAGATGCATACAGCATTGAACAAAACATTGGCAGCGCTGCCGGACGATACAAAGGTCTACGTGAGCATAGACCCTCTTGTGCCACTCCTTGTTCGTCTACTGACCAGAGCAGCCGGGTCATGAGTATACAAAGCAGAACGTCAAGTTTCTTGTCAAGGTGTTACAAACAGAGCCGGTGAAGAACCTGCAGTCGTTCGCGGAAAACAACAAAGAGACTCAAGGCAAATTCACCATCGGTGATGAGAAGGTATATTTCGTCTAGCAATAGGCTATACTAACGCTGACCCACGATAGCAATACAATGTCTTTATGAAATTAGATGTCAGTATTGGATGTTCTTGCACGAATCCGTCATCGTACTAATCCTCGATAGGATCCAACGGTTCAGAAAGCGACGGGAAAGACAGATGCTGTAGATGTCATGGGCGCATTGAGGGAGATGAAGAACAACATGTGAATACAGTAAATCTTCGACCTAACAACTATCCTCGGCGATTTTCGCTTTCGAAGACGGAAACTGACCAGCACTTTCTAGGCCGACAATTGAAATGGCGCGGATCTGAGGTTCTACCTATGTACATAACCAGGGATTAACGACCTCAAGGATGATCAGTTGAACGATCTACAAAAGTACCTTACAGTATAATACTTCATTCCGCTTACATGCAGCTCGTGACACATGACGTCAGATCTTCAGTCCCCTTCGCTGCTTCATCCGTCATAATGAGCGGAGCCGCAGCGCATGCTTTCTATCCTTGACGTCCTCACTTCCGTTCTCAGCACTCGACCCAGGAAAAGTCGACAATGGATCCAACGAAGAACGTAACGAATGACGCCCAGGGTAATCCCCTTTCCACTGAGAGCAAGGTGTTGGAAACAGGCGCAGCTGCTGGCCAGGTTTGTCCTATCACTATCCCTTATCTCCTCTACTCGACTCCTTGTGACTCACAATCATCCAATCCATCCAGAGCTTCGGCCCCATAAACAACATCTGCGCCCACCTGCACGCATTCCACGTCTACGCCTCCGAACCCTCTCGCTGCGTCGAAGCGAACCACTACTGCTCGCATTTGAACGAAGGTAGTCCCCATATCTCTCCCATCACCAACCCATCTTCTCCTAAAACACCCTATCCCAGATGTCCGCCAATGTCTCATCTACGATACCCCGCACGCCAACGCCCGCCTCATCGGCGTCGAATACATGATCAGCGCCGCCCTCTTCCAAACCCTCGATCCCGAAGAGCGCAAGCTCTGGCACAGCCACGTCTTCGAGGTCAAGTCCGGGATGCTGATCATGCCCGGCCCCCACGGTTTACCCACTGGGATATGGGAGGCGGCGGAGACGAAGGAGATGGAGCAAGTGGTCGGGCTGTATGGGAAGACGTACCATCTGTGGCAGGTTGATAGAGGGGATAAATTGCCGTTGGGGGCACCGCAGTTGATGGGTAGTTTGACGAGCGAGGATCAGCATCCGCGGTTTCAGGAATTCGTTGGGGAGAGGGACAAGAGGTTTGGGGTGGATCATGAGCAGAAGGCGAGGAAGAGGGCTTATATTGAGGAACCGGAGATACATGAAGGTGAGGAACGGCTGTTGAGGGTGGTGATGGATTTATGCTAATGGTCTGGTGTAGATGCCGACACTTGGTGGAAGTCGAAGGATGGGAAGAAGCAGTAGAAGCCTTTCCTTTGAGCTAGATGGCCACAAGTCCACTCTCGGACATGGGAAGCGATGAATGCAACCAGAAATCTCTACTCCACATGTATCCCCCAATCACCCTCTGTCCAACCCAAAGCTGGAAGATGACTCGATGAAGAGCCGAGCGGGGATTAGAGGAGCCTCTTCACAAAGTGATCAAGGCGGTCGTCAATCTTGCTTCTCTGTCCACACTTGCACATCCGGAAAGATGACGATGGCAAGCTCTAGCAATTATCGAAGCTTTGAATCTCGAAGTGCCAATGTATTGTACTAGGACTGCACTAGAAAAATGTCCGGGCACAGTGCCTACTATGAGAGAAGTCTTGCGATTGTCTGGCTTTGTAGGGTTTAAGGCGGATAGAGTAGGCAGATGATATTCTGTTCAATGCCGAAACCTGTACACAAGGTCTTATGCGAGTCGGTGCGCAGGGACGAGGCACAAGGAGACGGGCAGCCAGCTTGGGACTGCACTAGGCAGCGCTTGTCGCTCTTAGATTTATCTTGCGTTACAATGATTGATAGTGCTTGGAGGTGGGAAAGAAGATAGGAAAAGCGTTGTACGCGATGAGATAGTCATACCCAGCCTTCTCCCTGACAAAGTGTGCATACGTTGGCTTAGGAGTATGTTCTCGTGATGTCCGACGTGGTCGCTGATGCCTCCATGAGGCGTGATGTCGATGATACCTATACAAATGTCCGAAATCACCTTGTCTAATCTCGAGGATCGCGGCCAGAAAACTTCAAAGTCCGCCCTGCCGCCGCCCGTTCCGCACTAGCACTAGCGCCTCGCTTCACCCATCAACTCTTGGCACCCACAACCACATTAGTCTATCATCAACCACAAAGACTCACTATCCTACACCGCACCACTCCTCACAGTCTTCAGCCAAGTAAGACCCCAGCTAACAGACCCTCCTTCCTCTCATCAACCTCACTGACGCCCCTCCCAGATCCAGGCAATCCTCAACTCCACAACCGTCACAACCATGTCCCACGAATCAGTCTGGTACTCGCGCCCCCGCAGCTACGGCAAGGGTGCGAGAGAATGGTAGTGCATTTCCTTCCTCGCCACCAAGCCACCTTCACCCCATGGCCCAAAAGAACCCACGCGCCCTCCCGCGCAGACAATTCTCTAGGAGCAGACATCTTGTTGCGCAGGAGAGATATCTTGCTTACTCACGTAACAGTCGCGTCTGCACGCACAAAGCGGGTCTGATCCGGAAATACGGCCTCAATATCTGTCGGCAGTGCTTTAGGGAGAAGAGCCAGGATATTGGATTCACGAAGGTAAGACCCCCGCCCCAAATATTTCGCTTTCAGCTGGGGGGTTGGGGCGTCGAGGGCGTGAGTTGGCTGACTGTGGGTGTTTTTGGCAGCATCGATAGAGATGGGGTGATGAGTGGATGGGCGGAGGGGAAGTGCTGAAGGGAATGAGGTACACTTGTGCGAATTGAGAAGGGAGGGATGGCATGCTTGCTTGCTGAGCTCTAGGTTCATGGGATAAAGCTTTCGATCCAACTTTGCTGCCAGAAGGGAGAATCCCAATAACCTCCACCTGAAGTGATGGATGCTGACATTCCCAATCTTCGTTGACGACTCATACGACCATGCTTACATATAGCGGACAGTGACAGTAGGTGTTCTGCCAATCTCATCTCTCCCTCTCTATCTCCCTCTCCTTCACCACACGTCAGCCCATCTCGAGCACTCATCTCTCTAGCACTCCCCCTTCCTCCACCCTACCCTCCGAAGTCCCATCGCCTCATACCCTCATGCCCCATACCGCCATCCCCATCTACCGCCCCACCTCCCCTCCCCCCTTCCCTCTCCACCCGACTCTCCCTCTCTCCCCTTCTCCCACCATCACCCCCTCCCCTTCTCCCTCCCCCCCCCCAAACACCCTTCCTCCTCTCCCAAATTTCCTACCCCCCCAAGCCTCCCTATTCCCCAAATCCGAACTATCCCTCCCAAAAACTCCTAAGCAGACAGAGAGTAGAAGATAGCTGTTCGTGGGATGCAGATTCCTGTCGGTCTGGTAGGTGAGGCTTGGTGATAGATATGATTGCTTTAGGATTAGGGTGGGGGTTTATGGAAGTGGGATAAGGGTTGGGTTTTCTGGGGGCAGGGGAAGGATGGGGGGAGAGGCTTGGTGGACTGTGTGTTTTAGGGAGAGGGGCGGGGTTTATGATCTGGGTGGAAATGTGTATCGGAGAGGGGAAGACGAAGCCGCAATGTATGTACAAGATCCAGGTATATGAGTACAGCTAGCTGAATGACGCTTCGAATATCTGAGGGAAAGAAAGAAAGAACGAAGAATGAAGAGAAAAGGGGTATCCTATCGTAAGCGTTACATCATATCCTTCCGTGTCAAATCCCAACGCCAGATCGATATAACCGCCAAAGCCGAGCCTAGATCGATGTCCACCTTCCAACCCAATCCTCCCTTCGCTATAATTTCCAACCCCCAGCCTCCTCCACCACCTCCTGACACCCCTCCAGCCACGCGCACCCCAGCACCCTCCCCACCGTCCACCGCTCCTCGCTGCTCATCTCCAAACACCCACCCACCACCTCCTCGACCTCATCCTCTCTCCCCTCCCGCACCACCCCCTCCGCCCCCCTCAGCGCCTGCAGATCCCATTCCCCAGCCAAGATCATCATCTGCACCCGCGGCTGGAACATATGCTGGAACGGCAGGTCCCCCACCATGAGCGCGTAGATGACGACGCCGAAAGCCCAGATGTCGACGGCGGTGCTGAGCAGGCCGGCGGGGGACATGATGAGTTCCGGGCCGGCGTATTGCAGGGAGCCGGCGATGGAGGTGCTGGTTTCGGAGGGGCCGATGTGGTGCCGCATGACTGGGCTGGGGCCGGGGGAGTGTGGGGGTGGTGTGCCGTAGGGGGTGGTGTCGGCAGAGGTGGAAGGCGTGCTGCGGCGAGGGGTGCGGGTGGTGAATTCCGCGAGGCCGAAGTCGCAGAGGAGGAGGTTGCCGCCTTCGGAATTGGCGGCGGGGGCAGAGAGGTCGAGCAGGCAGTTTTCGAGCTTGATGTCGCGGTGCACGATGCGCATGTCTTCGTGGAGGTAGCGTATTGCGGAGGCGAGTTGGTAGGCGTAGCGACGAGCGAGGTCTTGACGCAGGCCGTTGCGGTTGGAGCGCACGAGGTCGAAGAGCGTGCCGCCGGTATTCAGTTTGGTGAAGCAGAAGGTCGCGACGGGGGTAACGTAGACGGCTATGAGGGGGAGGATGTGCCGGTGGCCGAGACATCTCCAGAGTGCGACTTCGCGCTCGAATTCGGCTTGGAATTGGTCGTTCTCTTGCTCGCTCTTGCCGGCCACGGCGCGACGAACGATCTTCACGGCGCGTTGAACCCGTTCGTCGCCTTCGAGGGTGTAGGCTTCGCGCACGATGCTGAAGCCGCCGAAGCCGACTTGGCGGCCGAGGACGTAATCGCCTACTTCTTGGCCCTCGCTATCGAGTTCGGGTGGTGGCTCTTCTCGAGGAGCGAATTTGGAGAGGAAGGCTGTGGCGGGGGAGATGGATGAGGAGGTAGAGCGCCGACAGCGGGTAGTGGAGCGCAGGCTGAGTTTGCGGTCGAAGGTGTAGGATTTTGCTCGAGAGCTCGAAGGTTGCCGGTGAGGCTTAGGCCATGCACTAGATTCTTCGAGGGAGACGGGGTGGTGGAAGGGCGAGTAGGTAGAGATGGGGGATACAAGGCAGTCCATGTTTCCGTCTGTCGGGGTTTGGACTTCCGAAAGCGATGTCGAGGCCGTAGAATCAGAGGTCAGAGACGACCCTGTTTCGAGCTCAAATGGATCCTTCTCGCTGGGCAGGCTGTTGACGGTAGAGTGGAGGAGAGGATATCGTGACCGATTTTGCGGTGGCCGTATTCTGGTGAGCGAGTGATTCTGCTTGGTCAGTGGTTTTGTTGGCTCTCCAGTCAGAGAGTCAAAGGCACCACCGTCTGCCTCACTGTATGTCCTTGACAGAGGTGACCTTCGCGTAGGCTTGGACAGCTCCTGGAGTATAGACTCTCTTCTCAGCCTTGTATTGATCGCTAGCTTTGGTAGTGGTGTTTCTAGGATATGTTCATGACCCGTCTCGAGCTTGACCTTCGGATCGAAGCTGATAGAGGGTCTTCGATTTCTCATAAACTCCTCCAGAGGCGACTCCTCCACGTACCTGGACTCCAGGTAGCAGCCGTTATCAGCAGCCTCAGCCCCATGCTGACCAGCTGCAGGCGGGACGTCAATGGCTGGCGTGGAAGCATGGTTCTCAAAGTCGTCCTGAGCCGTCCACTCTGCATCTGCATGCACAGCTATCGGTGAGAGTATGTCCTGTAGATCATCGTGTCCGCTGATACCCGTATCTAAGCCTGCTGCCTGTCTGCCTGCATAGGTGTCGTTGTGTGCATTATCGCGGCTAGGATTTGGGGTATGTTCTCCGTGTGTGGGGGAAGTAGAGATAGCAATTTCTGAAGTTTGGGCTCGGGCCAGTGAATCATCTGCCATCGAGCGATCCAGTAGCCCCGCGTTGCTGACCCCAGGTTCGTTGAGAACGAGCAGGGTGTCCTGCTCTTGCGCGCCTCTCGGGGCGAGCGATGCGACAAAGCAAGATTGGAGGCGAGCTTGGAGACCAGGGCAGATATGCGCAGAGGAAAGTAGCGAACGGCTTCGCAGTAATTCATACCGAGTCCGCCTCGAGTGTCCCTAGAATTCCCGAAATCGAAGATTATGTGCAGGGCGTTGACGTTGTGCGACGGAGGTTTGGTGGGCTTGGATAGCGTTGCCAGTGGTCAATCTCTAGTGGCGCAGGGCACTGTTTGGATCTCGAACGGGGTAGTGAGTTCCTGTTGGATTCTCGTCTTGAAGGATGTAGCTGTAGGGGCATGGAGCAGCAGGACTTTGGACTCTTTGAATCTTATGGGGTTGGACATCTGATAAGGCCATTTCCCATTTCCCCACGTTTGCGGAGACTGCAAGGTGACGAACAAACGGGTTGACAGGTCGCAGGCCGGCTGCGCCTCACGCACAGTGTTTCACAGGAAAATAGAACTAGGGTTTTATTCTTAGCTAGTCCTTCACCAGTGTCGCGTATTGACTAAGACGATCAATTCATGGCTTTTCTATGCTGTAATACATCCCACGTACTGTACGTCTAAGATATGGAACTGTTCTTCATCTCCTCGGACAGCGTCGGATACTGCCATCTCCAGCTCAGATTGTTCGATCATCAGACGATCAGCTCAACAAGTGGAAGCGCATAGAACCAAGCTTTTTGTAACCTCAGACTTGAGGACCGGTGACTTGCGATGCCATGACCGAGCCAAGTTGCATCTCTCCCTATATGAATCTTAGCCGCACGCATGGCAAAGGCTGTTTTACTCATTGCCAACAGCTAGGATAAACAGACTGCCCTTCGTTGGACCAATCAACCAATGGAAGCTCATTGCCTGACCCTCGAAGCAATGACCTGAGCGGTGGATCTCTTTACCCGTTGCAATGGCTCACAAATTGCACAAGGATGAAGACGTCCGAGAATTTCCGAAGAACACGGTGGGGGAGACCCTACGGAGTATGCTCTGCCTCCTAGATGCAACAAGGACCGTGCTTCTCTAGGCCGTGAAAAGCTCGAGGTCAAAACGATCTTGGTATCTGGGCCTCCAGAGGCTGTTCCACTCTGTCTCTCGCAACGATGTGCTGCAAATGACCGACATGTTCATTCAAATTCCGAGTCGATAATCTCGGGGCCATAGCCTAGGCTTATGGGACGCAAATACCTGACGTGGTTGTGAAGAGCTTGAAGTCAGATCCTGTGTCGATGGACAGGACATAACTTTCTATCAAATTTTAATCAATGATTGCCGATAACGCCGTCGTTGTGGACTTGTACTGAGTCAAAAAGCAGGTTCAAAGCGGCGTTATAAATGCTAAGGCCATCCTGCTTGTAGTATTCCGTGTAACCGGTCTTGCGGCAGGCCTCGTCCTGGCTGGGTCAATTCAAGATTCCAGAAAGAAGGTAACATCGTGAAGCAACAGACTAGAAAGCCCAATATCCTGAGTCATGGAAGTATCAAAAGAGATTTGACTTGTCGATATTCGCAGATCAGATGCCACCAGGCTCCCCTTGACCCTAACTCACACTTTCTGGGAAGGCCACCAAATTGCTGTGTCGACAGAGGGCGTTGACCTTTCTCGAGTGGACTTACAGAGAGCTCCACAGTCACAGCGGATCCAATCTCGACTCAGCAACGACACGATTGACCGCACCTCTGTGCTATCAAAGTCTAGAAGCCCCTCCAAGTAGTTTTCGAGATCGATATGTCCAACAAGAGTTGTCTTCCAAGGAGGAGTACCACGCATGATAAGACGGCAGTCCTCGTCCTTAGCGCCAATACTGAGCGGACACCAATTCGTTTTTGGCTAGCGGGATCTCTCTAAATCTGACCCCTGCAGTTCAAGATCTGGGACAACAAAGTCTATCAGGATGCACTCATTCAGACAATCACTTCACATACTTTAAGAGAGATCAGAGATGCCATTGACAATGTACCACATGCAATTATAAGCTTCGTGCGGTGAAGATGTCCATCTAAAGTAAAGTAGAGCACAACGTGCGTACTCTCAGCTCGACCTGAAATCACCCACGTCATAATCCGATGCGGTCATCAAACAAGACCCCTAAAGAGAAATAGCGTATCAGATCTCTCATTTGGACCTGCTCTTGTGCCTCGAACTTTCTTCTCACTTACCAACACATTAACTCCCTTCCGACACTGCATGTCTACTGCAACCCGTCTCCTCCGTCTCAATCTGCAACTTACTTGCTCCAGAGTCAACCCCTTTACAAGCACCACTTCCTCATTCCGTCCCCTCACCCGTCTCACCCAGCTACAATCCCAATTCCATACCTTCCTTCCCAAGATGGCTGATACACAGAGCTACCGCGCCAACGGCGACAACGGCGACGACGGCAGCACCGAGGGCGAGCTCAACGAGTGGAAACTCCGTGCTCCCTACAAAGTCCAGAGCAACGATCCCAATTTCAAAGTCCGCTACGAGGGCAGCTGTCACTGCGGGAAGATCAGATACCAATTGAGCCGCGAGAAGCCGCTTGACGCGAAATACTGCCATTGCACCACATGCCAGAAGATCCACGGTACATCCCCTCTCCCCTTCACCCACAGTCTCGTTCGCAGTATACTGACGCACACAACAGGCGCCCCCTTCCAATGGGCCGCCATCTTCCACAAAGAAGACATCAACTTCACGCACGGCCACCACGACCTGGGATGGTACGAGTCCGGCGAGAAAACCTGCGTGCACAAGCTCCCCTGCAAGGTCTCCTGCGCCTACTGCCGCACGCCCATCATGGACGAGGGCCGCAACATGATCCTGCTCTTCCCCACGCTCATTGACTTCAAGGACCCGAGCGAGAGGAAGAACTTCGACCCCAGCTGCCATATGTTCTATGGGAGGCGCGTGCTGGATATTCCGGATGGGAAGCCGAAGTGGACGGGGATTAATGATGGGCCGGAGAGTGAGTTGTGTGAGGATAGTCCGCCGGAGGCGATTAGGAAGAGGAAGAGAGATTTGGAGAAGCAGGAGGCGGAGAAGAGGGAGAAGAAGGAGAAGGGGGAAGAGGAGTAGAGGGAGGATGGCCCGATGGGGGTTTAGATTCTGAAAAGCGTGACAGCTGATACTGGGGGAAAGATCCTAAGCATCATCATGCAAAACAGCATACATTCATATTGACTAGCCACCAAGTATCGGCAATAGTACAACCATGTACCATTGCTGAACATGGTCGAAGTGTTTTCCTCGGCTCAACAAGCTATGAGTCTCGCGCCATTTCTATCCCAATGTGCTGGTAGGGTGCTTAGCTTTAGAGCTGGCTGAACGGAAAAGCGGTTGCTCTGTACTCATGAAAAACGTATCGACAAGAATGGCGGCGGACTGAACGACAAGCGATAGCCTGTTATCGAGGTTGTCGCCTGATGCCATCGAAGAACGCTAGGGAACCGCAGAAGGGCTTCCCTGTGAACAGCATTTCCGCACCATCTACCAACCTCAAGCCCCCTCAGCCCCAACATATACACTCTAAGGATGCCTCTCATTCCACGCCCTATACCACTCCAAGCACTCCGCATTCGCCACGCTCGCACTCGTCCTAACATTCATCCCACAAAGAATCTGCTTCACCGCGACCTCGACCTTCTTCCCATTCGACGTCACCGGAATCGCCGGACACTCCTCCACCACGCCCGGCACATGCCTCGCACTCAGCTCCTTCCTAACCACAGCCTGAATCCTCCCCCCCAACTCCCGCGTAAATGTCCCCTCCTTCTCCATCTTCACAAACAGCACGACCGTCTCATCGGCATCGCTCTCCCTGCGGCGGCCAATGCACAACGCGTCCTCGACCGCTGGGAAATGCGCTAGCAGCACGTTATAGATCTCCGCGCTGCCGAAACGCACGCCTGAGGGCTTGAGCACCCCGTCGCTGCGGCCCAGCATGATCAGCCCCCCCGTGGAGGGGTTGAAGCGGACTAAATCGCCGTGATGCCAGACCCGCGGGCCGAACGTCGCGAAGTAGCTGCTTCGGTACTTCTCGTCTCCGTCCTGGCCCCAGAACATGACGGGCTGGCTGGGGAAGGGCTTCACGCAGACGAGGTCGCCCGGCGCGCCGGTGGCGGTGATGTTCTTGCCGGAGAAGTCCCAGGCTTCGATGGCCATGCCGAGACCGGGCGCTTGGATCTCGCCGGCGTGGACGGGGGAGAGTTGGGAGGGGGCGCCGAAGAGGGAGATTATGTCTGTGCCGCCGGTGATGCTGGCGAGGTTGAGGTTGGGGCCGAAGGCGCGGTAGACGTAGTGGAAGGTGGAGGGGGCGAGGGGGGAGCCGGTGCTGTAGATTGCTTTGAGGGAGGAGAGCGAGATGTTGTGGTCTTTTGGGAGGGTGCGCTTTTGTTCGAGGACGGAGAGGTATTTGGCGGAAGTACCGAAGTGGGTTATTTGCAGCTCGTCGATCAGGCGGGGCATGGAGAGTTCGCTGGCGTTGGGAGAGTCATGGTAGCGGAAGGGAGAGCCGTCGTAGAGGATTAGGGTGGCGCCGGTGGCGAGGCCGGAGACGAGCCAGTGCCACATCATCCAGGTGCAAGTGGTGAAATAGAAAAGGCGGTCCCCGGGCCGGAGGGAGCACTGGATATCGTGCTCTTTTTTGTGTTGGATAAGAGTGCCGATGGCGCCATGTACAATGCATTTGGGTTTACCGGTTGTGCCGGAGGAATATAGGATATATATTGGGTGATCTGCTGAGAGTTGAGCGAAGGACAACTTCGCATGGCGGGACGCTTGGTCAAGAAAAGTGGAGTACATGATCGCTTTGCCCGAGCGAATGACGATTTCGCTTAAGTCGAAGGTGTGGTTTCTGATGGTCTCGAAGACGACCAAGGCTTGCAGCTGCGGGATCTCTTTCGTGACATCCTTCAACTTTTCGTGCACGTCGTGAATCTTGCCGTTGTACATGACGGCGTTGTCCGCGAAGAGAAGCACAGGCTCAATCTGCTGGATTCTGTCAAGCACAGCATGGACACCAGTATCCGGAGAAACAGCAGTCCATAGAGCGCCAATCGAGGTCGCTGCCAGCATGGCAACCAGTGCATTCGTATGGTTGGCCACATAACCTGCAACACGGTCTCCCTCCTTGACGCCAATGCCCCTCATGGAGGCCGTACATCGACGCACCCTCTCACGGAGCTGACGCCAAGTGACATGCTCTCGCGAATTCTCAGTCGCCGCAATCACAGCAAAGGAGTCCTCGTCTGGGTTACACGCTGGAAAGAGTAGGTTTTCTGCAAAGTTCAATTTCGCATCCTGGAAGAACGGCGGACGGGGAAAGATGGGAGCATCTTCAACGACGGCCTGCGCGCTATCAGCTCAGGCTGACCAACATTAACTCATCCCAAATAACAAAATGTGGACGCTGGTAAAGTCACCAGACAATACAGCCATTCGCGGCCTCAAATGGCCAGTATTTTCATAATTAGTCACACGCAAATGAGAGCCTCGCCCGCTTACCAGAGCTCGCAAAAAGTATACGCTTGATATCTCAGGGAGGACCCACGATGAATCGTCAACTCGCTGAGTTCGGCAAACGGCAACATTGGCCCTGGCCCGTCATAGCCCGAAATAACAAGAAGTACCCCTGGTATCTACCCTGTCTTGATCGAACGAATCATTCTTTCATAGCAAGTGAGAAAAAAAGCATTGAACATGCATTGGGAAATAGAGTCAACTCCTCCGCAACAAGAATATACAAAGCAATGTGAGAGGAGATTGGAGGTTGACCGCAGAGCCTACCTTGGAGAAGAAGGTTGATGCTTTGATGCCGGTAAAATGCCAAACTTCCTCCCAGAAGTTGTTGAGATGCTGATTGCTCCACTTTTGGAGGTCTTGGTACGTGTGCAGTTGGACGCTGTATTTTGTCTCAATGAGCGTCTTGAATTCAAACGTGCGTGTGGAAGCAGGCTCGGAAGGTTCCCAGAGCTTCGGACTGACGGCTTCAGCCATGACAATACAGCCGCCGTTTATCCTACAATACGGAACTGCTCGTGAACCTGAGACGTGAAGCAGCCTTCTCGGAATGGCCCTTGGGCGACAGAATCATCCTATACATGATCTTGCTACCTCTACAACAGAGCTAATTCATGCTCGGCGCCGGCGGCATCGCCAGGGTTCTGCCGAAATTGAAGTTGGCCGCAAGCGACGGGACGGATTTAAGAAATTTAGCCGGGGCCGAGCACCCGAGCGAGCCTCTTGGACCCTTGAACCGTTGGAACTTGGACGAGCTGGATATTGTAATCTCCCATAAGCACTCCCCGCCACTGCTTACATTATTAATTTCAGGCCCTTCGCGACCCTACACTCCTTTTGCGTTGTTTTCTCTCCTGATTGTGTTGTTTGTTCCCACGCCGCGTGTTGAGTTGTGGGAAGGGAACCGCTGTCGAAGTAACCTCCTGCCTGCTGTCACCGAAGCCGCAAACCCGCCTTCGGAATTCATCTATCAATTTCGCTGCACGCAGCAACCGGCACTTCACGGATCAGCTACATAAGCCACCCACCTTGGAAACGCATCTACTCGGATTCGAAATACACATTGCTGTATCACGCTCTGCGGTCATCGAAAGATATCAACTTTGGTTCTGCAATTGTTCTGGCCTAACAAGCGCAGAACATTAGGTAGCTCAGGACGCGTACTTCTGCTGCTCCAACCTGTTGTCGTCACCTGCTCTCTTGCGCCGCATAATCTACTGTAACTGCAGAGAGAGCTCAGAATTGGTATACCAGTGTCTCCCTCTCCGACAGAGCAGGATCGCGATTCGCATCCGTGACCAGCAATAAAAGCACTTGCCCTGAAACTACAGCCGCTTCGCCCACCTACACCGCCTCGAGGTAAATGACACCTCGAGCTACAACACACATCCACATATCCGTTTTCGACTCGACAGATCCATAACGTTGAAAGTGCGATCGGGCTTACCCCTAAATTCTACAATATTGGACCCACAATGCCTCGAAGGTCGCTCAATCCCTTCGGCAGCAGTTCGCCTACGCCTGCCCCCCGATCATCCCAGTACTTGAGCGAAAAGCCAGAGATGACGCGAAAACCATCGGCAGCTCGCGCGAGCAAATTTGCCCAATTCTTCTCTACGTCTCCTAAGGCGAAGAGCGAGACGCGTACAGCAACAGCTTCCCTACTTGCAGCTGCTGCTGCGAAACAGCATACCTTTCTAAATTCTCCTTCGCAACGAGTGAGCTCTCCGACACTATCGTTACCTACGATCTCCTTATCCACAGCCCGAGCAGACAGTGCAAACACCGACGAGCCACCAACGACCCTTTTTCAGCCACCCTCCCCCGCAGAAGCCCGCAGGATAGCCAGACAGCATGCTCAGTTTGGTCCGTTGGGTCACCAGACCCACAGGTATACTAGCCGTCATCAAGGCGGAGACTTCGCAGATCCTATCATGGACGAGCCACCCTACTACTACCTCCTCACAACGTACATCAGCTATCTTATTCTTATCATATTCGGGCACATCAGGGACTTCTTCGGAAAACGGTTTCGGGAGGAGCATTATCGGCATTTGCAAGCACGCAACGGCTATGCTCCATTGAATAGTGATTTCGACAACTTTTACGTCCGAAGGCTGAAAATGCGCATCAATGACTGCTTCGCCAGGCCAACGACGGGTGTGCCCGGGAGGTACATTGCCTTGATCGACCGCGAGTCTGATGACTTCAATCTCCACTTCAAACAGACAGGTACGACTACTGAGACCCTGAACATGAGCTCGTACAATTACCTGGGGTTTGCACAATCGGAAGGTCCTTGCGCAGATGCCGTCGAGGAAACGGTGAAGAAATATGGTATAAGCATGGCGAGTCCCCGCGCCGATGGTGGAACTTCTGATCTTCACCTGGAAGTCGAGGCTCTGGTAGCCAAGTTTGTAGGGAAGGAGTCATCTATGGTCTTCTCCATGGGCTTTGGCACCAATGCGTCTGCCTTTCCCGCCTTGGTCGGCAAAGGTTGTCTGGTCATCTCGGATGAGCTTAATCACGCATCCATTCGATTCGGCGCTCGTCTATCTGGTGCAATGATCGAGATGTTCAAGCACAACGATGTCAATGATCTTGAGAGGGTTCTGCGAGAGGTAATTTCTCAAGGCCAACCGCGCACACACAGACCTTGGAAGAAGATCCTCGTCGTTGTGGAGGGTCTTTACTCTATGGAAGGTACCATGTGCAATTTGCCAGGTCTTGTACGATTGAGGAAGAGATACAAGTTCCACCTCTTCGTGGATGAAGCCCACTCCATCGGGGCTCTAGGACCTACCGGCAAGGGCGTTTGCGATTACTTCGGTATTGACACTTGGGAGGTGGACATCCTCATGGGGACTCTTACCAAATCTTTTGGTGCGAATGGTGGTTACATTGCCGGAGACAAAGCAATCATTGATAAGCTACGAGTCACCAATGCTGGGACCCTGTACGGAGAAACACCCACGCCACTTGTTCTTTCCCAGATCTCGAGCGCCTTGAGGATTATCATCGGCGAGCTCGTACCTGGGCAGGGCGAAGAACGACTTCAACGGCTAGCCTTCAATTCTCGCTATCTTCGACTCGGACTTAAACGGCTTGGATTCATTGTGTATGGGCACGATGACTCGCCCATCATTCCTGTCCTCCTTTACAACCCCGCCAAAATGCCAGCCTTTTCGCACGAAATGCTCAAGCGAAAGATCTCAGTGGTTGTGGTCGGATATCCAGCAACGCCACTGGTGTCGTCCAGAGCCAGATTCTGTGTGTCTGCAGCGCATACGAAAGATGATCTTGACAGGTTGTTGACAGCTTGTGACGAGATTGGCAATGTACTGCAACTCAAATTCGCATCTGGCATCGCAGGCGGTGCCGAGCCTTTGCCCGAGGGGGTGACAGCCGAGTTAGAGAAGGCATGGAGACGAGGGGAGAGGAACGACGACCGAGGAGAAATCGCCATTCAACCACCTCGCTGGCAGTTGAGCGAAGTCATTCGACGAGGTGTGGCAGACGTCAAGGTGCCTTTAAGGTAACCGTGCCGAATGCGGTCTTATTCGCACGCCTTTGTGCCTCGTGACCGCTTGGCCGGACCAGGCATATACAACCCTCCCAGAAGAGCTGGGGACCTACGACTAATGCCTAATACCTTCACATTCCCCTTTTGCACATAGCTGGCCCTGGTGCGTCCAAGGAAATAAGACTTGTAATAGACTAGGGATCCTGCATTGTACATTAACACCTTACGATTCCATATCCTTCTTCTCTTCCACACTCTCCACCGCAAGTCTTGTCTGCGTTCGCAAGCATGTGACGCGACAACTACCTCAGTCTACGTGATTACGCGGCTCTCATTGCTGGGGCGAACGTAAAGTAGACGCCTTGATCGCCTGTTCGCCAAGTCTCGAGGCTCAAGTCGAAGGCCAAAGCAGGCATCCTTCAGTCCTACTGGATGTCCTTCGCCGGAAGAATGGCCTTGTGTCGCACAAGCCTACGTTGGAAATCTCGAGGCGACGGATACGGTCCGTGTAGCTACGCGGTCTGACAGATCACTAGCGCAGGAAAGTGGCGATTCTGATGCCAATTGGGACGTCTCTCCAACCACAGGACGAAGGAACAGTCCTTCCGCGGCTGCTTCACGCTTGCAAGGCCTAGTGATCCGTGAGTCCAAGGGCGCTGCAGGACTAGAATCAATGCAAGTGATCGAGCATGAACATGGGGGAAGGAGCTGCAGAGAATCGGCCGGTTTGTCTGCCTTATTGAGGCGCAGGCAGCCACATCGCGAAGCCTCATTGCGCCCCGCAGCGACTGTCTCTTCTCTCACGGTTGCTCAGAGCACTTGTCAGTGGACTCCGCCACACCGTCTTCTCGACATCGAATCGATACCCTACCGCTTTGGAGCTTGCAAGTCGACCGGTTAGGGATCGTGATGCACGGCGATTAGCGAGACGGCCTTCTGCGCTCTCGGTGAGCATTGGCCAATCAGGCGGCCAAAGTGGTCATGAGACGTCCCCATCGAGGCATCATCGCGCCCTGCCAGCTGTCTCGAAACTCGGAATACTTGGCATCTGATAACCGATCTTAATTTGGACCGTCACTGCTGTCTCATGTCTCCTCCAACACTGAGGCCTTCGCAGTGTGTATCGTCGTGTAGACGCTCCGATGTTTGATGTCCACAATGGCCAATTGTGCTTCTTCAGGACCTGCGCGGCTGTGTGCGAGCAGAAGCGTTGATGCAATGCATCCAGACGATCTCTCTGGAAAATCGGCGAAGCTTGGCTTCTGGTGGCTTGCAAGATGCCATGGTCTGCCCACTGCCCGTTTGTGATTCAGCTATCGTCCGTCTTCATGCAGGCGCCCTGCAGCCTGTCCAGAGACATCCTGCTGTCATTCGCCAAGCCGGGAAATGGCCTGCGGTGGGCAAACGCAGCCCTCTTTGTTCCCCGCGTTATCGCAACAATGCAATTGACCTAGTCCTTCTAGCTCGCGGAGTCATGGTGGATGGGATTCCGACTTGGTTTCCATACTATCGGGGCGTCTGATCCTTCGAAGGCATCCATCCCACCATGTCTGAAAATAAAGTAGTAGGAGCAGACTAAAAATCAGGCATCTCTCCCCAGTCTTCTCTCCTCTTTTTACTACTTATACATCTCAGTGTCGCCTCACTTTCTCGCGTCTCCTTTTCTCCAAATTCGGCTCTTAGCCTCTTTACCCTACTCCATCGTATAGTCACGCGGTCCATTCTCCTCCTATACAAGGCTTGCCCCATGACCTAACCGCCCCTCTACCACCACCTTGCATCACTTTTGCTCCTCTTTACCCTCGACCTTCCCTGGTCGTCACTCATCATCGCGTCCAACCCTACTTCCACTAAGGCTTCCGTCGCCAGTATGATCCAGGTACCGGAAGCTCCGCTACCTCCTCCTCCCTTCGGCGCCTATCCTGGCCCCCAGCACCTTCCGGCCGAGATGGAGCGGTTGAACCTGGACCACGGGGTCCCACCTCATGGCATTCACAGCAGCTCGCACCATCCATCTGTTGAGGGACGCTTTGTTGGTCCTAGCCATCAATTCGATACGAGCCTCCCCTTCGACGGTGATGGCAAAGTGCCTATCACCTACGAGGGCTGGGGCTTCGCTAAGCAACCTGCTGTCCGCCCTGACCAGAAGGAAACATGGGCATTGGTCGTCAAAACACCCTTGTCCGTGTCTCAGAACGAGCTTCGGGATCAGGTCATAAAACAGAGAAAGAAGGGCAAGTCAGCTACAGACTTACTGGCCAGTCCCGACATGGCTGGCTTCAAGCGCAAGCAAGTCGATCGCCTTGTCGCTGACAGGACCGGGACCGACCCGGACCCAAGATTCGAGTATAAGCTAGGTGCGCTCAAGCTAGGGCAGAAGGAGAACAAACGCTTCGGCAGGCAGACAGTCTCGATGCAGGTCATTCTGAAGCGACAGCTCCGCACTGGGCTGACGCAGCCATCTTCCGGGTATGGCCGGATCCAGGAGCTAGATGGCGAAATCGTGGATCTTACTGGAGCCGAAGATGCCAACTATAGTCAAGATAGCTACTCGACCGGTATCCCTAGTCACTATGCTCAGCCACCCGCCCACGATTACGCGCAACCATTCATGGAGCAACCAGGGGCGGCCTACGTTCATGACCCAAGGTTCATGACTGAAGCCGTCCCTCCCCATGGTGGTCCTCCAGTGCAACCTGTACAAGAGCCATTTTTTCCACAACACGGTGGCCATGGATTTCCACCCGAAGGCTTTCACACTCCAAGAGCGGATAAAGGAGAGAAGGACAAGAAGGACAAGCACCACAAGGACGACAAGAAGGTCAAGGTCAAGATCCACCAGAAGAAAGAGAAGAAGCATAAGAGCTATTCTGACACTAGCTCGGACACATTCTCCGACGCAGACTCGTTCAACTCCAAGACCTACACCGACAGAACGCCGGATACCGTATACTCTGGCGCCAGTGGTCGCAGCTATCACAAAGATAAAAAACATAGCTCTACCCATAAAGATGGCCGCCGCAACTCCCGCTCCCATGACCATTCACCAGTCCGAAAAGTCTACCGTGAGCGTCGCCGGAAATCCCCAACTGGCTCGTCTCGAAAAGGCTCAACAAGGTATGAGTATGAGGATTACGACGTCATTACATCCGAGCGCCATCACGACCGTGACCGTGCCTACAGGAACGACCGCAGGTCGAGCCAGGCCTACGAGCGCGAACGACCGTCGTTCCATCCGCGCGCGCTCAGCTTCAATGATGATCGCCACCATCGACCTACATATACCCAGCCAAGGCGATTGCAGAGCTACGCCCATCCAGCAGATCTTCATGCAGAAAAAGAAGAGCTTAAGTGGGAGATCGAGGAGAAGCTCCGAGAAAAGATGGAGCGCGAGAGGGCTGAGCGGGATAGGCGTGAGTTGAACAAGCTCGAAAGAGAAAGACTGCAGATGGAGCTTGATAGAGAACGACAAGAGCGGGATCGGGTAGAGAGGGACAGATTTGATCGTTTGGATAAGGAAAGGTTCGAGAGGGAGCGCTTCGACAGGGAAAGGATGGAGAGGGAACGCCTCGATAGGGAGAGAATGGAGAGAGGACGCTTCGATGGGGCCAGGACGGATAGGGAACGCTTCGACAGAGACAGACTTGTCGACCGCATTCCGTATGCCGAACCGCCACGGCACTATCCTACGGCTTACGACACGAGGCGAGATGATCGCTACTACAATTACTGATCCCAAAGCGGATCGACCAGGGCTGGCTTTCTGCTCCGATCATAGTACTGATACCAACTGGCTACAGGCGTCGTCGGTCTTTCTGAATTGTGTCTTCAGCTTTTCTATTCAATTCGACCTCATGTTTTCCTAGACAGTGGGATTGGTCAGGATTCCTTTTCAGGTTTGTCTGGTTCTTCGGGTGGATTGATGATAACGAAAAGCTTCACGGCCTGTATGATCACCTCAACTTAGCCTTTGTGTTCCGTCGTATGTTCAACGATAAAGCTTCATGAATCCATGTACCTCAGACTCCAGACATATAACCATCAGAGGACTTGCTAGGTGATCAATCGCCAAAAAGCTCGTGTGCAACGTGACCTTGAGCAAACCCCACCAAGGCTTGGCACACATCTCAACAGCCCCACCAAACAATTGAGAAGCAATCTTCAAGCTCCGATACTTTATCTCACGTTCCACCATTCCAACTACGTACCATGTGTATCGAAGCTTCGAAACTTCTCAAACTATTGTCTTCACCCAATTGACCCAATTGCTACCCAGTATAACCGCAGTCATGGCGCGCAAGTTCTTCGTAGGAGGGAACTTCAAGATGTTTGTTGCTCAAGGTCCTCTCATCCTTTCGTCGGGATGAAAGCACTGACATCGCACCTGGGCAGGAACGGCTTCGAAGATAGCACCATGGACATAGTAAAGAACCTCCAGGAAGCCAAGTTACATAGCGAGACAGGTAGGTGAACATTTTTCCAAGACGCCCGGTGCATCGTCCTAACTCCGGATCACTGGATCATTTACGTCCTCCTTTCTCGACAATGTTAGCTAATGACCCTCTAGAAATCGTCATCGCTCCTATATCCCCTTTCTGGATCCCAACCCTCAACCTTCTTCTTGGAGAGGAAGTACGAAAGCGGACGAAGAAAGATCGGAAAAGGAACCCCAATGCCATCGAAGTTGCGGCACAGAACGTGTTCGACCGGCCCAACGGAGCGTTCACAGGCGAGCTGAGTGCCGAACAGCTCATGGACATTGGGTTGAGGTGGACGTTGGTCGGACACAGCGAACGAAGGGTTGTCTTGAGCGAGGACGATTCGGTGTGTAGGCCTTCCCTCTCGAGAAAGTGATTATGCAAAAGGAGGTGTAGAGACAAGTTGATATTGCACCGGCGATGTTCCGAATGCCTGATATGATCAAACGTGGCTGACAGTCCATTGTAGTTCCTGGCTAGGAAAACTCAGACGGCGCTTGAGGCCGGTCTGGCAGTCATCTTCTGCTGTGGAGAGACATTAGAGGTAACGACCCGAAGGAGTACACATCCCAGACTGTTGGCTTGACTATTATTAGCAACGAGAGAGCAACAAGACCATCGAAGTCGTCACTAGCCAGCTACAAGCCGTGGCTGAGCGCACCAAGGACTGGTCGAATATCGTTATTGCTTACGAACCTGTCTGGTATGCCCGCTTGACCCCTTCCGCATGCTCCTTGAAATACTCACAGAATCCAGGGCTATCGGTACCGGCAAGGTAGCAACGGAGCAGCAGGCGCAAGAGGTCCACGCTGAGATCCGCAAATGGCTCGCATCAAAGATCTCCGAAACTGCAGCCAAAGAAACGAGGATCATATATGGTGGTTCGGTCAGTGCAAAGAACTGCAAGCAGCTCGCGAAGGAGAAAGATATCGACGGGTTTTTGGTTGGTGGTGCAAGCATGAAACCTGAATGTAAGTCGAGCCCACAACGAGCATCGAAGGGTCTTCTGCTGACACGGTTCGATCAGTCGTCGACATAGTCAATGCCCGACAGTAGTTGAAAGCACTACCGAAAATCAGATTCGTAGACTGGCCTGGAAGCATGATTCAGGCTAGATATAGTTGCGCAGACTCGCTCACATCAAGCTGGTCATTCTTCCACGGCTGGCATAAACAATGCGAGACTTACAAGCTGCGCATTCGCCGTGTCCCAAATGCTGTCGTAGCCGTCTGAGTACCGTACTCATAATCGAAACAAGACCACATGGAAGATTCTGCGTCACGCGTGCGCTTCATAAAAAATAAACCACACCAACCACAAAATAGATACATACTCCTACCTATATACAGCCGCCCTCCCCTGCCCTAAATAGCCGTTCGTTCCCTATTGACCCCATGCATGGGACTCCACATCCCCCTCACACTCTCGTTCAAACTCTCCACCACCCTCCCGCCCTTCACCTTCCGCAGCTTTTCCCCACTCGCATCGCGCAGCAACTCCGCCTTCTTCAGTATCTGCTTCATCTCCAGGTTCCGGACACAGATCGCCTTCTCCCGGCCGTTGATGTAGGAGCCTTTGATGACGGGGTGCGTGTGGGGGCGGGGCGAGACGGTGATTTCGATGGATGGGTGGGCGGCGGCGAAGGTGGGGAGGAGGTGCGTTAGGAAGAGGCTGAGAGGGGGTTAGTGGATGAGTAATGCGAGGGAGGGGAAGAGGGAGATGGGGATGGGGAGGGAGATGGGGATGGGGAGGGAGATGGGGATGGGGAGGGAGATGGGGATGGGGAGGGAGATGGGGATGGGGAGGTGGGTACTTCATGCCCTTGGAGCTGCCGGACCAGTCGCAGTAGTGGAAGTCGAGGCGTTTGCATTGGAGGATGAATGCGCCGACGCCATTCTGGAGAAGCTTAGCATGGTGAAGGTAGGGGTGAGAAGGGGGGACTGTACGCGGCCGATGGAGGTCGTGCGGAGGGCGCGGAGGGGCATGGTTATTGTAACATTGCTTGAGCGTTGAACGGCCTTCTGAAGATGTCAATGTTGGAAATTGAAGTTGATCTAAGTGGTACTATACGCTAGCCTGATCTTAGATAGCAGCAGAATGGGTGATCAAGGTTCAGTAAGATTACAAGCGCTCACTAGCGCCATGTGAATCAACCGCCTCTCCCTTTTTCAGGCGGAACGCAAACGCGACTTCACCTCCTCCCAACATCCCCCAGCATCGTCATCATTCTCCTCATACTTCCTTCCTCACATTAGCAGCCTCCACTACCCGCGAACATGACCCACAAACTTCCTCCAAACCTCCTCGCCCTCTTCGCCGCCCGCCCCGCCCTCCGTTGGGCCCAGCCCAGCGACCATGCCCCCGAAGACCGCAAAACACACAATATTGGCGGCGTGGCGCAATACCTACCCGCCATGGCCGACTACGAGGAGATCTCCTTCACGCCCACAGAGAGCTGGCTGGAGCGGAAGGATAGGGTGAAGCTGGCAAAGAAAGAGGGCCAGAAGAACATGCTGGAAAATGCGAAACCGCCGGATGAAGATCCTCAGGTGCGAGGGGATGCGTTCAAGACGCTCTTTGTGGCGAGGCTGAGCTATGAGGTTACGGAGAAGGATTTGGAGAGGGAGTTTGGGCGGTTTGGCCCAATTGAGAGGGTAAGATTACTCCTGTTCCAGATTTCTCGAGGCTTTGCTAATAAGTCTTTAATCTAGATACGAATCGTCACTGATAGCTCTGACCTCAAGTCTGAAACAACGCCTGAAAAGAAGCAGCCGAAGAAAAAGAAGGCCCACCGCGGCTATGCGTTCATCGTGTACGAGCGCGAAAAAGACATGAAAGGTATAACCACCCTGTCCCCCACTAAGCACTAACCCGAGAAAGAAAGAGCCATCGCAGTCTCCCTTCCAATCTTTCCACAAGAAGAAGTACATGACTGACACTCGAGCTCTCTTTCTCGCCTCCTATAGCTGCCTACAAAGAAACCGACGGCATCCGCATCAAAGACCGCCGCGTCCTCGTAGACGTCGAACGCGGCCGCACGGTAAAAGGCTGGAAACCTCGCCGCTTGGGTGGTGGCTTAGGAGGCCGAGGATACACCAAGGGCCCGCCAGCGCGACCAGGGGGCTTCGCTGCTCCAGCCGGTCCCGGTGTTATCGCAGGTGGAGGCTTCCGTGGTGGATTCCGCGGCGGAGACCGTGGTGGGTTTCGCGGCGGCGGCAGCTTCCGTGGCGATCGAGGTGGTTTTGGTGGCGGAAGAGGAGGAATCGGATACCAAGGTGGTGGAGGCTTTGGTGGAAGAGGTGGGTATGGTGGTGGCGGCGGCTTTGGTAATGGCGCCGCACCTCCCCCTAATGCACCTTCTGGACCCGGTGGAGCAGGCCGTGGAGGCTTCGGCGGCGGCGGTTACCAAGGCTCACCGGGTGGACCGATGAATGGCTCGGCTGGCATGAATGGCTCGCCAGGTGGTGGGTATGGCGACAGACGTGGTGGGGGCTCATTTGACGACAGATCCGCACGGCCTGGTGGGTACGCTGATGCCCGCTCCGGAGGCTTTACGGGCAGTAACCGCGAGCCGGTAAGACCGAGGGATGGAGGTGGGTATGGGGACCGCGATCGCCATCCTGGCCACGGACGAGACGACGAACCGAGCCGAAAGCGACCTCAGGAATTCGAAGGGTATGACGACAGGCGCAACAGACAGCGATACTAGAGCACTTGAGCTCTGCTATTGGTTTGTTGGGTGGGTTCTTCCGATTTCAACTCTTTTCTTCCCCCTTGTCGCCTGGGTAAGGGAGCTCGCCTTCATCTACGTCCGTCGCCTGGGTAAGGGAATTCGCTCGCCTGCATCTACGTCCGTTTCTCCAGCAAATCTCTCGACATTGGTAAGACCTTGCCGCCTTCATCTTCATTCCGCTCTCCAGCAACTTTCGACACTGGTAAGATCTTGCGCGTATCAACTATCCATCCAGCAGGACTCGACAACTGGTAAGATCTCAAACGTAGAGCTCACGACCAGCATTCGGCGCCTCAAGCTTTCGCCCTTGTTCCCTAAAATACGCATCTCACCAACGGAAAAGGTGGACACCATTCGGCTATGACGCAAACGGGGAGGTATCGTTGCATTTGCCCTTCTGTTTGCTCGTTGCTTGTTTCCTTTTATCAGGTAGGTATGTAATATAGACAGCAGGGAGAGGGGAAGCTTGCATGCTTTGGTAAGCCGAGATATGGTCGTCTGGACAGCTAGACTTCCTGCCTGGCTGGAGACATGGTCGCCTGGACGGCTGGACATCCCGCCTGGCTGCCCTAGGTATCGGTCTGTATTTCTAGCGAAATCTCTGGTGGTTTGCAAAGGAAAAGGGGGGGGTTGCGGGCCTTAGCCATAGCTTTGCGATCATAATGCTCGAGGTGTTCTCCACTAGCTATTGAATTCTCTGGAGATGAGGATGGAAAGATGACGACTGCTTAGTGTTTAGTATATTGGAGTGGCTAAATGCCCAAACCAGGTATATCCCTCGCGATGCCTCCCTGCCCCCAAACGCCAACGCTATGCTAATATAATCACCATTCTCCGCCTTCCATGCCATACTTTACTTACGATATATGCCTCCTCTCCAGATAAACCCCCCCCTCCACCCCGTCTTCGCTACACCCCCTCACGAAGAATAACTCAACTCCACGCCCACCCCCCTCACCAGATTCTCCCCACCCCTCAGATCCAAATTCACACCACAGCAATACAGCAACTCCTTCCACCTCCCCTCCCACACCACGCCCACATTCCCCCTCTGATCCACCCTCCCCTTCACCACCCCCTTCATCGCCCCCTCCCCCTCCCCCTCCCCCCACTCTACCCCCATCTTCCTCCTCGCCCACTCCACCCCCCCACCCCTCTCCCCAGCCCTCCACAGCTCCACCCCAACCACCAACTCGCTCTCATAGCTATACACATTAAAATCAAACCTGCTACTCAGCGCCAGCAGCCGCGACGCGCGCACGCTGTACGTGCTCGACAGGCTGCCCATCAGCGGGTTTAGAACCAGCGTCATCGTGTACGGGAAGCCGGTGTGTGGGGGTAAGGTGCAGAAACGGAGACCCGTGGACAGGCCGCCGGATTTGTTGAGCGGGGAGAAGTAGGCTTCGAGGCCGAGGGAGAGGAGGGCCGCTTTGGTGTCGGGGGGAGGGAGCTGTGGGGAAGACGCGCTGCGGGCACTTGTTTGTGGAGGGGAGGGGGTTGGTGAGGGGGAAGGGCCGAAGTTGTACAGCCCGCGGATGCCGAGCAGGGCGCTGTCGGTGCTGTACAGGTACTCGGTGCTGTAGCGGGCGGTGTCGTGCTGCAGGAGGGCGAGCACGGTGCCGCCGTTGGGGAGGCGGGAGTCGGAGACGCAGCTGAGTTTCAGCTGGGTGGTTGGGGTGACGCGGCGGAGGTAGAGGGCTTCGAGGGTGCTTTTGGGGAGGAAGAGGCGGCCGTAGAGGAGGGCGGG